>Ga0247713_1000440_pt1 | contig 25700 bp, 36 predicted proteins | sample 21E_NmetaG_FD_189936 | JGI IMG/M metagenome (GOLD analysis project Ga0247713, IMG submission 189936) | Soil microbial communities from hillslope of Landscape Evolution Observatory, University of Arizona, Oracle, AZ, United States - 2-1-E_N | ecosystem: Engineered > Artificial ecosystem >... | reverse complement strand
CCCCCACCGTCCCCCGGCCGGGGAACCAAGCGCTCGATCTTCCATTCGTCGCCCTCGAGCGAAAAGACGATCGAGCCGGCCGGCACCGCGGTCAGGAAGTCGGGCGAGTCCGGCCCCAGCCGGACCAGGTAGTGAACGCGCACCTGCATCGGGGCCTCCGGCTCCGCCTTCGACTCGAACGCGAGGCGGGAAAAGTCGACGCCGGCGAGATCTTTCTGGATGCCGGTCATCAGGTCGCCCAAGAAGTCGTCGACCTCCTCCTCGCTCGCGGTGCCGGAACGCAATCTCGACGTGAGGTCGAAATCCATCCCGCGCTCATGGCCGAGGCTGAGTATGTAGGCGCGGGCGGCCTCGGAAAACTGCTCCCACAATCCGCGCGCGTCCCCCGCGGCTACGGTGTGGAAGAACAATTCGGCCGCGGCGAGAACTCCCTCGCTGGCGGCCTCCTCCGGCTCGAGGTGCGCGCCGGACTCGTCGTCGAAGGGCACGAAAGGTTCTCCCACGTTTGCTCCTTAACTCTCGTCTTGCTGCATCGGTATGTGCACCCAACACGTAGCAGTGCGCATATAGCTGTTCTCTCTATATATTGCGGCACAGGGCAGGACCGCTGCATCGGCTCGTGAGGAAGAAAGGAGCCCGGGGTGGGGAGAACACGGCAGGCGGTCAAGAGGACCACCGCGCAAAAACGCGGCGAAGGCGTTCTCAATCTTGACCCGATGAGTCGCGTGGGGGGCGGCTTCGGCATTCGCGCCACCACCGACGGATCGCAGATCACCGACGCTTACGTCTCGGGAAACTTCTTCCGGGGTTACGAAAAGTTGGCCGCGGGCCGCGATATTCGTGACACCGTGCCCATCGTGTCGCGCGCGTGCGGCTGGTGTGGCGGCATTCACCAGACGACGGCTTCGATGGCGCTCGAAATGGCGACCGGATTGAGGCCTCCGCCCATGGCCCTCGTGATGAGGAACATCGCGCAGTGCACCGAGACCATCTGGGTGCACGCGGCGCAGCTTGCGACTCGTGCCGGGCCCGATTACTGCGCTCCGGTTATGGCCGAGACAAGTCCCGCGATTTGGGCCAAGGCCCAAGCAACCGCGGCTCCGAACGCGCCCGTTCACGGCTACGCGACCATCGCCGACATCATGGAGGCGATGACGCCTTTGACCGGCAGGTACTGGACCGAGACGATCCCCGCCGGCCGCCGGGTGATGGAGATGATCAGCCTTTTCTACGGAAAGTTTCCACACCCGTCCGTCCTTCTCCCCGGAACCGTCGGCATCCCGATCACCTGGGGAAGCTTCACCGAGTACTTCACGCGCTTGGTCGCATCGGTCGACTACGTGAAGCAGGTGTGCGCGCTGTGGGACGACGTCATCGACTTTCTCTACGAAGCGGACGAGCGCTTTGCGGAGCTCGGGGCGCGGCCTGCGAATTTCTTGAACGCAGGTTGTTGGGACGACGTCAGGTCGCCCTACTCCTATGAAACGCTCGACGAGAACGGGGCGGCCCGCCTGGCGCCTCCGGGCGTCATGATCGACGGCCGCATCGTCACGAATCGTCTGTCGGAAATACACGGCGGAATCGAGGAGCACGTACGGCATTCCTACTACGACAAGGAGCGAGTCGACATTCGAGGCGGCCCTTCGCTGCCCGCGGACCATCCGTGGTTCACGAGAAACATCCCCCGGCCGGGGCCGTTCGATCCCTCCGGACGCTACTCATGGTCGGCCGCGGCGCGCTGGAAGGGGCAGGTCGTCGAGTCGACTCCGCTGGGGCGGCTGTGGCTTACGGCGCTTCGCGACGATTTTCCGCCCAACGACTTCATCGAATGCACGGGGGAGAGCATCCGAATCTTGGTGCCGATGAACTTCCAGCCCGAGACGAAGGTCGAGTGGAAGATCCCGAATCGGGTGAACACGCTCGAACGATTGCGCGCCGACGCCTACGGCATCGCCTTCGCCGGACTGTGTGCCGCGATCACCTTGCTCAAGGGCTTCGAGCTGACGCGCCTCGGCGAGATGAACAGCACCGAGCCGCTCAAGCTATCCGGTGACGAGATCTCGGGCGTCGGGTTGTGGGAGAACGGGCGCGGCATAAACGCCCACTGGGTCCATGCCAAGGGGAACCTCGTCCAGAACTACCAGATAATCGGTCCGTCCACGTGGAATGCGTCGCCCCGCGACGACGCCGGCAACCCGGGGCCGCTCGAGGAGGCTTTGATGGGGTCGCCCATCATCGAAGAAGCGTCCGACGGAGAGCTCACGGGAATCGACGCCATGCGAGTCGTTCATTCGTTTGATCCGTGCATGAACTGCGCGGACCATTAGGGCAGGAGAGAGATATGGCCGACGTCCTGACCGACAGACATCACTACGATCCGGAGAGCGTCTTCTCTCCCACCTCGGTGCGCAGCCGGTTGATCGTTGCACCGACGAGCAGCGCCGGCATGGGGCTCGGGCCGATGGACAAGATCTACCTGATCTGGTTGAACGGCGGCTCGTGTGACGGATGCACCGTGGCAGCGGTCGCATCCACCAAGCCCCCCGTCGAGAAGTTGATCGCGGGACTCGTTCCCGGGCTGCCGCGCGTCGAGTTGATCCACCCGTTGGTCGCGCTCGAATCGGGACCGGCGTTCATGGAAAACCACTTCATGGCGGAACGGAACGAGTTGGATGCGCCGTACGTGATCGTGTGGGAAGGCTCCGTCTTCGACGAGGATTCCTCGGGCGACGGGTTCTTCTACAGGCTCGGGGAGGAACCAGAAACCGGCCGGCCCATCACGACCGCGGAATGGCTTCGCCGTCTCGCTCCCGGCGCCGCGGCCGTCGTCGCGATCGGAAGCTGCGCGACGTGGGGAGGAATTCCCGCCTCGCAGGGGAACCAGACCGGATCCGTCGCGGTCATGGACTTCCTCGGGCAAGATTATCGAAGCGCATTCGGTGTGCCGGTGGTTAACGTTCCCGGCTGCTCCCCCATCGGGGACAACTTCATGGAGACCGCGGCCGCCGTCCTGCTGTTCCTCCAGGGGATGGGGCCGCTTCCCGAATTCGACGCACTCGGCCGGCCGGCATGGCTGTTCGGCGAGACGGTCCACCGCCACTGCCCGCGCGCCGGTTACTACGAAGAGGGCGTGTTCGCCGACCATCACGGCGAGAAGGAATGCCTCGTCGAGCTCGGATGCTGGGGACCGGTCGTCCAGTGCAACATCGCCGAGCGCGGCATGATAAACGGCGTCGGCGGCTGCATGAACATGGGGGGGATCTGTATCGGGTGCACGATGCCCGCCTTCCCCGACAAGTTTTCACCGATGTTCTCGATCGCCCCGGGATCGCTGGTGTCGTCGACCACGTCACGAGTCGTCGGTGGGTTTATTCGCAGGATGCGCAGGGTGACCGCCCAAGACAAGAACCTGACCCCCCGGTGGGAGAACAAAGACAAGCCGTCCGGCTGGGCCAGGTTCCAGCCGGGTCCCACGAAGTCGGCGAAGCTGATCCACAAGCTCTACCGCGCGTACCAGCACACGAAGCTCAGCTAGTCGGTCAGGGGCGGCGGAAGCCCGCTTGCCTCGACGACCTCGCCGAGGCTGGGCGCAGACGCAGTTCGTTCGTCGTCGTCGGCGTCGACGAAGAAGGGCTCGCCCGCCTTCCAGCGGCCGAACTCTTCCCACACGTCGATGTTCGCGATCGCGGCATTGAGTGCCGCCAGCAACAGCCGCGCCTTCTCGGGGGACGGCTCTTGAGTGCCCGCCAGCCACGATGCCACGGTGGCCGGCGTGCAGTAGCAACCGCGATCGACGAGGAGCCGGCTCAACTCAACCTCGTTATGAGCGCCCGCACGTGTCGCCGCAAGCTCGAGCCATTCGCAAAATCGAACTCGCGGCGCGCCGCCGGCCTCGTCGTTCATCGTGGCTATCAGGTATCGGAGTGGTCGTCCGACGGCCTCTCGTACCCCATCTCGTAAAGCGTGTCGCGCACCCGGATGCGTTGCGGCGCAAGGAGCTCGTTCTGGACCGCGTGATCGAGAATGCGCCGAGCGCGCGCCTCCGCTTGCGCGTCCAGCAACCCGTGGACCTCTATCCGCGCTCGGAGTCCTGCCGCGAATTGTTCGTGCGGAAGCTCCATCAGGATGTTCAGCCATGCCGACGTGAGGCGCGCGGCCTCGTCATCCGGGAGCCCCAGAACGGCGACGTCGAGCTCCGCGAGCACCTGCGTGCGCCGCGGCTCGGGAAGTGTCGTGTAATCGGCCAATCGGTCCCGTAGAACGGCAACCAGCGCGGCGCCGCTTTCCTCGGCCGCGACCCGGACGAAGTGCTGGGTCCTGCTTCCTGCTTCGCCCCGCTCCTCGAGCGCCCGCTCGGCAAGCTGCAGGTTGTTGTACGCCTGCTCCCACTGCTCACGCTGCGTGCGAACGTCGAGAACCTGCAGGGCATCCTCGAACGCCACCACGGCGCGCCGCAGCGAAGCAACGTCTCCCGCCTGGGCATGAGCAAGCCCCAGGTTGTTCTTGGCCAGCGCATGCTGAAAGGGAAAGCGGTTTCTGGTGAACACCCTCAACGCCTGGGTAAACGACTCGGCCGCGTGCGCCGGCTCCGAGATCGCGGTGAAGGCGACGCCCATGGAGTGGTTGATCAGCGCCCACTGGTACGGATGCTCGTCGGGATCGGCGAGATCGAGTGCCTCGCGAAATCTCTCCACCGCCCGCGCCACCGCGGCGGGCTCGTCGTCCGCCGCCAGCGCCTGACCGAGGTTGTGCAGCGCGGCAAGCCGCTGCCGAACGAGGCCGGGCGCCGAGAAGGCGGCGAGCGCCTCCTCGAATGCGTCTATCGCTTCTTCGCGCCGGTTGAGATCGGAGAGCGCAAGACCGAGGTTGTTCAAGGCGGCGCCGTGCTCCCCGGGGGTCGCGGTGGCCGGCAACAGCTCGACGGCGCGCCGGAAGGCGGCCACCGCCTCTTCCCTCTGGCCGAGTTCCCTCAAGGCCGCGCCGAGCGCGTTCTGGGTGCGCCCGTGCTCCGTCCCCTGCGTGCGAGGATCGAACAGCGCGGCGGCCTTCTCCAGCGACGCCACCGCGCGACTCAGGTTGATCGAGCGTTCTCCCACCGGAAGCTCCTGATACGCGAGCCCGAGCTGATAACGAAGAACGCCGTGTTCGAACCGCCTCACCTTAGGGATCTTTCGAAGCTGTTCCTCGAGACGCGTGATCGTCGCCTTGGCCGCATCTTCCTGCTCCTCCGCGGTGGCGGCGGGGGCACGTGGATCAGTCACCCAAACCCTCCTTCACCTGCGCCTCGCCCTGCAGCTCGTCGATGAGGGTGCAGATCTCCTTTACCGCAACCTCCACCGCATGCTCGACCGCGTGCGACAAGCCTTCCCCATAACGCTCTGCGTCCTCCGGCTGACACGCCACGAGGAGCGAGCGCTCCGGAAGGATTTGCAGCGCTTGGGCCAGCATCAGAGCCTTCGACGGTTTGGTGTAGTGCATATCGGCGAGGTAGTCCATCTTCTGCTGGAACGACAACCCCTCCGTCGATTCGATCTCGGGCTCGATCACCATGACCGTTCCCGGCGACTTGTCTCGATCAACCACATCGATAACGATCATCGCGTCGTAGCCGGCCAGAATCTCCTGGACGAGGTGAATCCCGCCGATACCGGTTTCCGCCACCGTCACGCCTGCCGGAAGTGTCATGTTCTGCAACCGATGGGCCACTTCAACGCCGAATCCGTCGTCTCCCCGAAGTAGGTTGCCGACCCCGGCCACCAAGATCCTCATGAGCGTTGATACTAGGTGGCGGTCATGACCAAAGAAACCATCGGGGGCGGGATGGAAAACACCGCAGGCGTCGCGGAGGCACTGGAACGCGCCGGGTATCTGTCGGATCAGTCGATCGCTACGTCGTTGTTCCTTGCCGAGCGACTGAGCAAGCCGTTGCTCGTCGAGGGTCCGGCGGGAACCGGCAAGACCGAGCTGGCACGTGCGGCGGCCGACTCGTGGGGAAGGCCCCTCATCCGGCTCCAATGCTACGAGGGACTCGATGAATCGAAGGTCCTGTACGAGTGGAACTACCGCAAACAGCTGCTGCAGCTGCAAACGGACGGCAAAGGCGCCGGCGCCTCGATCGAAGACATCTTTTCGGAGCCGTACCTGCTCGAGCGCCCGCTGCTCAAAGCCATACGGTCACCCGATCCGGTCGTCCTCCTCATCGACGAGATCGACCGAATCGAGATGGAAACGGAAGCATTGCTACTCGAGACCCTGTCGGACTTTCAGGTAACGATCCCCGAGCTCGGGACGATCCGGTCCCAGTCCCGCCCGCTCACCATCCTTACCTCCAACGCAACACGCGAGCTCTCCGAGGCGCTAAAGAGACGATGCCTGTACCTCTGGCTCGACTACCCTTCTCTCGAGCGAGAACGCGCCATCATCCTCCAGCGCGTCCCCGAAGCAGACGAAAAGCTCGCCGAGCGCGTGGCCCGAATAGTTCGCTCACTTCGACAACTGAAGTTGAAGAAGGCGCCGTCGATCGCCGAGACGCTGGACTGGACCCGAACGCTGGTTGCGCTAGGGGTCGATCACGTCGACGAGGAGATCGCCGCGCGTACCGCGGGCAGCCTGCTGAAGCATCCGGCCGATCTGGCGACCGCCTTTGCCGAACGTTTTGGAGTGACCGGTGACGATAACTAGCGCGGTGTCGGATCTCGCCTCCGAGCTCCGCAATTGGGGAATCTCGGTATCGGTCGCGGAAGTCGAGGATGCGGTCAACGGACTGTGTGCGATCGATCTCGGGGATCGAAACGAGTTCAAGATCGCGCTGCGGGCGAGCATGGCCAAAGAACCCCACGCCGTGGAGGCATTCGACAGGCTCTTCGACATTCTGTTCCCGTTCACGCACGCAACCCCCGATCGGGAGGATGGTGGCCCACCCGCCGACGGAGATGTCGAGGATCGTCTCGCTCGAGCCCTCAAGGACATGGACCGCCCGGCGCTGCGGGAGATCGCGTCGCAGATGGTTCAGGGCCGCGCCGGCGTGCAGCCCGGCGCGCCCGTTTCCGACGAGCACTACCAATATCGGGCTCTGCGGCACGTCGACCTGGAGGACATGTTGCGACGCCTCGTGCACGAGGACATCCAGGGCAAGGGAGAGACTGCGCTTGAACGGCGCCTCATCGAGGAGGATTTCCGAGACCGGATGAAGGAGTTCTCGGACGACGTCACCGATGAGATCCGCCGCCGCCGCAAGGTGGGGGTCGACCTCCAAAGCCAACTGGACGAGGCGAGGCCGAGGGAACCCGAGACCGTCGACTTCTTGTGGGCGAAGGAATCCGATCTCGAGAGCATGAGAGCTGCGATCTATCAGTTGAGCCGCCGCCTTGCGGCCCGCCTCTCGCACAAGCGGCGGACGGGGCGCAGGGGGCGGCTCGATGTCCGGCGCACCATCCGTCGGTCGCTGTCGTTCGGCGGAGCCCCGGTCGATCCCCGCTGGCGTCGGCCGATGGGCGGCAAGCCGGAACTGTGGGTTCTATGCGATATCTCAGGCTCGATGCGGAACTTCACCAGGTTCACGTTGGAGCTCGTGTACGCACTCGCGACGCAGTTCCAGCGCGTACGCTCGTTCGTGTTCATCGACGGTGTCGATGAGGTGAGCGACAAGCTGTGCGTATCCGACGACTTCGTTCGTGCTCTCGAGCGGATAGATGCCGAAGCGGACGTGGTCGCATTCGACGGCCAGTCGTGGTACGGAAACGCATTCACCCAGTTCTGGCGCAGATACGGCGGTGAGCTTTCGCCCCGGGCGACGATGCTCGTCGTCGGAGACGCTCGCAACAACCAGAGGACCAGCGGCGCCGACGTCCTCGCCGACATCAAGAGAAACGTCCACCGGGTGTGGTGGCTCAATCCCGAGCCGAACGAGTATTGGAATTCGGCGGATTCGGTCGCCGGCGAGCTGGCGCAGAGCACCGATGGGATGTTCGAATGCCGCAATCTCGAGCAACTCGAGCGATTCGTATCGAGCGCGCTGTGAACCGATGGCCGAACTGAAGATCACGGTGATTCTCCCGGACCTCGTAAACACGCCGGAGGAGGCGGAGTCACTCGACCGTCTCATGGCGATGCTTGCGTCCGAGGCGGGCCGGCTGGCGACGCTCCAGCGACAGCATGGTTTGGGGCAGACGGAGGGCACCCCGCGAGTGTTCTCCGCGCGCTTCTCGGATGCGGAAGCTCTCGCGGCGCTCCTGCGTGCGTCCGGCGGCTGGTTCATGCGCAATCCGGCTGCGACGGTTACCTTCAAGATGGAGAGCGGTAAGGGCGGCAAGACTCTGCAGCTGACGAGCTTTTCACCGGTGGCCATGGCGCGGGCGGCCGCAGAGATGAAGGAGTACCTTGAGTAGCATGTCCCACGGCCCCGAAACCGGATCTTCCCGACGTGCTTCGAGCGCGCGGCGCGTCGAGCTCAGGACCTTCGGCCTCGTGGGCGTCCTTTCAGATCCAATCGTGGAGCTGGTGCGGAAGTTCTCCGAGGGCGACAAGGAAGAGCTCACCGCGCTTCTAAGGGACGAGGCAGGTCACCCGTGGGCCGCCCACAGCTTCGAAGACACCTGGGAAGAAGATCAAGACGAAGCTCGCCACCGGGGCTTGTTCGACCTGATCTGGCATCGGCGGGCGCTGCAGAAAGATCCTTTCCTTGCGGCGCACGACTTCGCCGGATTCGACGTCCTCCTCGATGCCGCGCTGGAGGTCGCTCCGGATGCCGGGGCGTTTCTTGCGTCCGTCGACGGCAGCAACCCGGATAATCCCCGCGCCGCGGACGGCCCCGAATGGTGGAACGCGTGGCATACCGCGGCGGGGACGAATCCCGGGGGCTGGCTCGACAACGACGAGGTAAAGGAATTGTGCAATCTGTGGTGGAAGGTGGCGACTCCGGAAGTAGAGGAGGCCTGTCTGTCGCTTCTCGGCGCCACCTATACGCACCCGGGTTGCTGGACCCTGTTGTCCGACCTGGGCGGATTCTTTGCCCAATGTTCGAGCGAGGGCCGCGTGGTGATTGCGGAGCTCGATGCGTAGGGTCCAGGCCCTATCCGAGGGACCCGAGGATCTCGTCGATCTCCACGTCGGATTTCCCTTCGTTGCGGAGCCGGGCGGCCAGGAAGCCGCGGAGCTCTTCCTCGGTCGGTTCGCGCTCGCCGAACTCGGCCTTCACCTCGCCCACTAGCCCGAGCAACGTATCGTGCAGGACGTTGGGGTCGACGGGATCGTCCGCCCCCCCGGAGCCGCCGCTCATGTTTGCTCGCCTTTCTCGGGGTAAAGTGACGCTCACACTACATGCGTTGGTCATGTAGCGGCTTCGAAAGGGGTGGTGAGGCTGATGGCGGAACAGGACAACATCCACGAGGGAGCGGCAGTCGATTCGATCAGGTGCGCGGAAGTCAGCGGCGTGGCCGACTGCGACTACGTTGCCGAGCTCGACGAGTCGGTGGAGCGCGCCGATCGGGGAAGCCTGGCCGATCAGCTCCTTGCGCAACTCACATCGCACATCGCCAAGAAGCATTCGGAGCGGGCGCTCTCACCGGACGATATCTCCCGTCTTAGAGACAAGGTATCGGCCGGTCCCGAACAGCGCCCGGGTTCTTGACCCGCACCGATCCCTCGACCAATCCGTTCACGCCCTAGCCGGCGGTCTCGGTAACCGGTGGTCGACGTGCTGGACATCACGCCTTCGTTTCTCTCGTTTGCGCGCAAGGCGGGGCTGGAATCCCCACTCATCCGGGAGCAGCTCTGGCGGGAGGTCTACGTGAGCGCGCATCCCGAGATATTCGATGGATTCTTCGCAACGCACGGCGCGCCGGAAGGAGCCCATGCGGTCGTGCGCCAGCTGTCGAAGGTGCGGGCGCGCATCGAGGAGGCACGAGAACCAGTCCGGAGGGCCATAGAAGAGCTCGACCCGGTGATCCGCGACGCGCTCGGTGTGGCCGGGAACGAACTGCCGTTGCACGTGCTGATGGTGGGGACGCTCTCGGCCAACGCCGCCGTGGGCCGCGTCGACGGGCGCGTGGCGCTGTTCCACTGTCTCGAGTGGTTCCAATCCGCGCCGGGAACGAGAACCTTGGTGGCGCACGAAGATACCCACGCGTGGCACGAGATCGCCCTGGGAGAAGCGGGCCCACAGGACGACCTCGCGTGGATGACCTTTTACGAAGGGATTGCCATGAAGGCTGCGCGCGAGGTCGTGCCGGGTCGCCCCGAGGACGAGTACTTCTGGTACGGCCACGAGGGGTTCGAGGAATGGCTTCCGTGGTGCCGAGAGCATCGAAACGAGCTCGTCGAGGCATTTCGCGCCGCAATCGACGACCCCGGCGGGGTGGAGCTGTTCTTCGGAAGCGGCCTGGTGGACGGTAAGTGGCGTACGGGCTTCTTCGTCGCCGACCTCCTCGCGGCCGAGCTCGATCGGTCGCTCGCCGAGCTCGTCGGAATGAGCGTCGAGGAAGGGGCCGCGGCGATCCGGGAGCTGCTCGGCGGCACCGGCGCGGGGCACGAGGAGTGAGGCGAAGGATCCAGGTTCCTTTCGTAGTGGTAGTGGGCATCTATATGGCAGCTTCATCTAGCGGAGGAGGGAGCAGATGAACGAAAAGGGGAACGACCAGCCGGCCGAGAGCAAGGTCGACGAGTACGCACCGAAGTACCCGGAGCCGCCCGAGGCGATCGAGGTCGAGTCGGAGGATCGATCGGGGGCCGGCATCGGCCCGTCCACGTGGGAATGCCTGACGTGCGGGACCGTCTACACCGAGGACCACGTCAAGTGTCCGAAGGATGGGCGGCCGCTCCGCAAGGTCGGCGCGCACGCCACCCCACAGGTGGGAAAAGTCGCCCATTCAGAGGAGAACATCGAACGGCCCGCGGGCGGGCCGCAGGATACACCCGAGGGTTTCGACGGCGCCAAGCCCGGTACCGCGGGCGAGGAGCCCGTCGGTGGGACGTTCCAGGGCGAGCAGGCGGCGCCGCCGCGAGGCCCGGGGCAGACGTCCGGGTAGTACGCGAGTTCGCCTCAGGTGAGGCGGCGCAACTCCTCTTCGATCTCGTGACGCGGACGGCCCTGCTTCTCCATCCGCTCCCGAACGAGATCGCGCAGGCCGCCCGGCCGGGGGGCGCGCGCCGCCTCGTACCTCATCTGCTTGACGATCGGGAGATCTTCATGCCACCACCACGTGTCGCCGTCGGCGCACGGCGGGAACACCACTCCTTCGACGACCTCGGTCTCGTGCAGATGGTTGTCGACGTACGTTCCCGAGTACTCGCACAGCTCGCCGGTTCTGGGCATGGGCCCGCCACCCTTCGCGGCACTGGCATCAAAAGGACGGGCGACATCCTAACCGGCACAAAAGGGGCTCGCACGGCCCACGCGCTCACGCGTTCAACGCGTAGACTCTGCCGATGCAAGACATCAACATTCGCTCGGAAGAGACCCCCAATCCGAACGCGCGCAGATACCTCGTGAACCGTGCGGTTCAGGATCAAGCAAAGGGCCGCTTCTTCGTTTCCGGAAGCGATGCTCAAGAACCGCTGGCGGACGCGCTGCTGGCGGTGGAGGGCGTCGCCGCGGTGATGCTGCTTCCGGGGTCGGTCACCGTCACGAAGGAGAACGGAACCTCGTGGGAAGCGGTCGAGCCGGCGGCCCTCACAGCGATCGATCGGCAACTAGCGTGAGTCACGAAGAGGCGTCGTCGGTCAGCACTTCGGCAACCCGAAGGGCGTAACCCTTTAACGTCCACCACGCAAGGTAGTTCTCGAGCGTCGCAAATGTCTCCCGATCGATCTCGTCGGAGCCGTGCGACAACCGTCGTTCGACCTCTCCCGCGATGATCCGATCGAGTGCTTCGACGACCAGCGGCTCGGGGTAGAGAAGAAGCCCGTCCGCTCGCTCGTCGCTGATCCGTTCGGCGATGTCGTCCGTCAGCTCCTCGAGATCCGACACGACGATTAGATCCTCCGGAATGCTCAGCATCCCGCGAGCGTCCGACTCTTCGAGCTTACGCAGGCAGTAGCCGACCGTCATCGCGTAGCCGGCCCAAATCCCGATCTCTTCGGCGGGCTGGTTCTTGCGCTCCACCCCGATTGCGTCCATGAAGTACGACTGCGCTCGAGCGGAGAAAGGATGTGCCTGAGCCAGTGCCCTCGTCCTGAAAACGATCTGGTCGAGGGGAAGGGTCATTCCTTTCTGAGGGTCTGAATCTGCAGCAGCTTCTGCGGCGTTTCCTTCTTCTCCTCTTCGAGCCCTTCGACCTCGATCTTTCGGAAACCGGGCCACCGCTCCTTGAGGATCTTCTCTACGCCCTGCGTGAGCGTGATCGTGCTGGAAGGACACCCGTCGCAGGACCCCATGAGGCGCAACCTGACCACGCCGCCGGTGACGTCCAGAACCTCCATCTCGCCACCGTGGGAATGCAGATACGGCCGGATCTCGTCGAGCGCTTCTTCCAGCGACTCCGCCAGATCCTCCGGCTCCTCTTCGTCCTCGGAATAGGTCTCGATCAACCGGTCGATTACAGGGTCCTCCCTGAGCGCCTGGAAGGCGTCGAAAGGAAGAAGGCCCACGATGCGCGTTACCGCCTCGCGATGAAAACCGTCGATCCAATCGAGAAGCTCGAAGACTTTCCCACGCAGCTCGGGATCCGCTTCGGCATCGAGTTCACCGATCAACCTGCCCATATGAGCGAATGCCTCATCGAGGTCGAGCTCCTGGGCCTCGAGGTCACCGGAAAGGCCGTCGGGTGGCATCGAGGGGCCGGTCACCGGGCCACCTCCTCCCGAACGAAGCCGATCACGCGCTCGAGATTGCTCTCGACCGAGTCCGAGAATCCGGTCCCAAACGTAGTGTCTTCGGCCTCTATCTCGATCACCATCGTGTCCTCCGGAAGAGCCTTGAAATAACGGGTGACGATCAACGTGTGATCGAAGTCGATCACACCGCCGGCCGCCTCGCCCATCATCGCCGCGACGTCTTCCTCGTCGGGCATCTCAGATTGGTCCACCGGATACCGCCGCACGGTCCCGGGCGGGTCCCCGCGCGGGAACCCCGACACGAACACTACTCGTTCGGGCCGGAGTTCCTGCAACAGGTGCAGCACGCGGTGCGCCGAGACCGACGCGTCTTCGATCGCGACGTCCTGAGGCCACTCGTAGTTCGCCACCCGGCGAACGAACTGCGGCCCGAAGTCGAGATCCCTGAGCCAGGGATTCCCAACGCCGGCGACGAGAACGCGTACCTTCCTCTCGGTCTCCAGAACTACTCGAGCGTACAGGAGCAGGAATTGATCTCCCGGACCATGACGCCTTTGCCCGTGTCGAGGTGCGTGGTGCACGGCATGCACGGGTCGAACGAGCGGATCGCCCGGAGGACGTCGATCCCCTTCAGCTCATCGTCGGACGTCTTCTCGAGAAGCGGCGTGCCGATGACGGCCTCCTCGTAGGGCCCGGGATTGCCGAACGGATCCTGCGGCGCCGCATTCCACGTGGATGGGGTGCAGATCTGGTAGTTCACGATCCGGCCCTTGTCCATGATCATGTGGTGCGACAGGTACCCGCGGCCCGCCTCGGTGTATCCGCATGCAACGATCTCGCCCTTGGGGATCTTGAACGGCGTCCACGCCTTCGTCTCGCCCTTGCGCCACAGCTCGAACGCCTGCAGCAGCATGTTCATCGTGATCGCGGCGGTGAACGACACGGCGTAAGCGCGTGCGCGGTTCCGCTCGAACGCGTTGATCTGCGTGGGAATCTTCCACTCGAGCTCCATCTCCGGAAGCTCGAACTTCGGCATGAGCATCTTGAGGCCGTCGCCGGTGGTCTGGATGAAGTCGTTTTCCTTCATCACGTTGGCCGCGGCGGTTGTCCACATCCGGCCGTAGACCCCGGTCTCCATGACCGCCCTGTCCCAGCGGGGGGCGACGTCCCACGAGTACTTCTCCTTGAAGTTTCGGCCCTCGGGCCGGGGGATCGTCGTCTTGTTCCAGAAGTGGTAGGGGGAAATCGGGTTTCCGATGGGGTCGGTCGCGTACTTCGCGCCGGATCCGGACGTCCATTCGTCGTAGAACGAGTGGGTCACGAACTCCTCGAGCCCGCTGTTGATGTCGTGCAGGTTGGTCGTCACCAGCTCACCGTCGCGGATGATGCCCGGCATCGACCACCGCATGTTGCCGAACTCCGTGAGCTTCTCGTAAACGGGGTCGTAGCCCCACGGGTCGTCCCAAATGCCCGTCTGGATCAGGTTGTTCGGACGAGCGCCGACGAGCGCGTAGTCGGGGTTGCAGTCGAGGAAGAAGTCGAGCACGTCGTCCCACCAACCGGCGATCCGCTTCGAGTAGTCGAAGAACTTGATCAACCGGCTGTAGAACTCGTTGAAGCTCGTGGTGGAGAGCGTGGTCATCACGCCGCCCGGGATGAGCGTCGACGGGTGCGGGTACTTCCCGAACATGTAGTTGCACATCTCCCGGCCGAGGCGGGTGAACTCGATCGCCTCGAGATAGATGGCCCCGGTGAGCGGGTTCATCGCATCCATGATGTCTTTGACAGTCTTGTAGCCGTGGATGTGCGCGTGGGGAGCCGGTGTGGTCGCGGCCTTCTTCACGATCTCGGGGTTGGTGACCTGCACCAGAGCCGTCGAGTAGTCCGGGCCCGACAGAAGCCCGAGGTGAATCGGGTGGTCGTAGAGCATCTCGGCGCCGGCGCCGAGGTTGCGTGCGGCCACGCCCATGGGCGGCGGCTTGACGCCGAACGCCATGTCGAGCAGCTGAGACGACACCGCCGCGTGCACGCCGCCGCACACTCCGCACGCACGCGACGAGATGTCGATCGCGTCGCGCGGGTCGCGACCCTGCAGGATGATCTCGTAACCGCGGAAGAGCATGGCCATCGAGTGCGACTCGACCGCCACGCGCTTCTCGACGTCGAGCCCGACGTGGATCGCCAGCGCGCCGGCGACACGGGTGATCGGGTCGATCATCCAGTCGCGCACCTTGCCCTTCGTGGCGACCGCGCCGCCCGATACCGGGCGCTGAATCCTCTTGGTGTAGCTCTTGGCCTGCTCGCCGTCGAGCGCGTAGGCATCGGCCACGCCCTCCTTGACCCGCGCCTTGCCGTTCTCGTCGAACTCGATCGGAAGGTTCTTAAAGCACATGACCGCTCACCATCTCTCCCTCGCCCATGACCGGTTAGCCGCCGATCTTCGTGTGCTGATACGCGCGGTAAAGCTTGTGCATCAAGGTCGCCGAGCCGCTCGGCTTCTGGTGGTATCGGGCCCATCCCGATGGAGCATCGCGCCCCTCCCATCGCGGGGTTCTGTTCTTATCCTCCATCGTCACGCGGCGCATGCGCCGGATGAACCCGCCGACCATGCGCGACGTCGTGGATGAGATCATCGATCCCGGGGGCATCGAGTAGATCGGCGAGAACTTGTCGGGGAAACCGGGCATCGTGCACCCGATGCAGATGCCGCCCATCTGCATACAGCCGCCGGTCCCGTTGACGATGCCGCGCTCGGCGATGTTGCACTGCACCACCGGGCCCCAGCAGCCGAGCTCGACCAGGCACTCCTTGTCGCCGTAGGACTTCGCGAATACGCCTTCTTCGTAGTAGCCGGCCCGGGGGCAGTGACGGTGCACCGTCTCTCCGAACAACCACGCCGGCCGTCCCAGCTCGTCGAACTCCGGCAGCGGCGCCAGCCCCTGCAGGAACAAGACGACCGCGGCCGCGGTCTCCATGAAGTTGTCGCCGATCGGCGAGCACCCCGGAACGTTGACGACGGGGACGCCGAAGGCGCTGCGGTAGTCCTTGCCGAGGTAGTCCATGAGCGCCATCGACCCGGTCGGGTTGCCTTCCGCACCGGGAATGCCCCCCCAGGTCGCGCACGTTCCGATGGCGACCACGGCGGCGGCCTTCGGCGCGATCCGCCGCATCCACTCGGCCGACGTGATCGTGCGGCCGGTCTCGGGATCCTCGCCGAGACCCATGAAGTATCCGTCGCCGGAGCGGGTCTCGTCGAACATCGACCCTTCCCACACGACGACGAACGGGGCGTCGAGCTCGCCGCGCTCGGCCATGAACAGGTTGTGCACCCACTCGGGGCCGGCCTCGACCGACACGACGGTGTGGATGAGCTCGATCTTGGGGAGCCCCGGAACGATCCCGTTCAGAAGGTGCTCGACGCGGGGGTTCGTCGCTCCCGTCACCGCGATCGTGCAGCCGTCGCAGGAGCCGCCGACCAGCCAGAAGAGGTATAGCTTCTCCAGAGGGCCCAGCTGCATGAGGGCATTGGCCTGGGGCAGCACCGAGGCCGCGCTCCTCATCCCGACGGCGGCAAAGGGATCCTCCGGGGACATATCTTCGGGCCGCTTACCATGTGAAGTATGGGCTTCCGCCATGACATCCCTCTCCGGTCAGCTGCGCCATGCGGCGCAGGTCTTCCGCCACCGATATCATCCGTCGCTCCGTACTAGATGAGCCTAACACTTAGTGCCGTTTACGTGAAACCCGGACCTCACATTTGTGACCGCGCCGTAACGACCGATCATCGAAGGAGCCCGCCGTGAAACCGCTCGTGCTGGGAGTCGCCGCCGTAGCCCTCCTGCTGGGGGGGATGTTCGTCGGGCGCCAGCTCGTTCCACAGCCAAATTTCGACGCCGCCCCCGAGACCCCTGCTCCGTCCCCGTCACCCGGCGGGTCGCCGACCCCCACGACCTCGCCGCTCGTACCCGACGGATTCGTCCTGTTCGAGGACGAAGAAGCCGGGTTCTCGATTGCGTATCCGGGCTCGTGGGAGCGGCTCGAATCGAGAGATCCCCAGGTGCGCCTGGTGGCGACGCCGAACGGGCGCGATTCGCTCCTCGTGCGGGTGCTGCAGCCGGGATTTACGGTGACCGAGGACAACCTCGGCCAGGCGAAGACCCTCACCGACGGCCTCGTGAAAGCCGGCCGCAATGTGAAGATTCTGGCGAAGCCCGAGCCGATCAGGTTGGGGGGCCTCCCCGGGCTTTTCTACTTCTACTCGTTCAAGGATTCCGGCACCGGCAAGAGGGGCGTCCACTCCCACTACTTCTTGTTCAGCGGGGAGACGATGATCACGCTCGTCTTCCAGGCACTCCCCACGAAGAGCTTTCCGGAGCTTGCACCGGTCTTCGATCAGGTCGCGAACAGCTTTAGGGCCGGCTCGCAATGAGCCGGCCCTAAAAGCTTTCCAAGTTCTAGCTCGGCTTACTCGCCGCAGTGCTCCGATCGTCCCGACAATGCGACGCTGCAATCGATCGAGTTGGCATGGCCGTGGAGGTTCGAGTTTCCCGGCCGTCCGTGTCCCTTGATCAGCGCAAGGACGCGGTCGAGGTCGTTCGTGATCCCCCGCACCAGCGCGATTGCCTGGGCGGCCTTGACGTTGATAGCCGCCACCCCGGGCTCGATCGTCCGCACCTCTTGCAGGACGGCCCGGAGGTTGGAGTCGATGGTGCCGACCGAGCCGCCGATCTCCGAAACGTCCGATCCGATGCCCTTCACCGAGGCGTTGATGTCCTTGGCGGTTGCGTTGATCTCCCGTGCGCTCTCGAGGATGCTCGTGACGGATTGATCGATGCTTCCGGCCGACTCGATCACCTGGTCGAGCTGGCCCGACAGCGGCTCGGCCGCGGTGAGGATGTCCTTCGCGATCCTGTCGGTCTCCTGAGCCAGCTTCACCGAGTCGAGATCGTCGTCGATCGGGCTCACCTCACCCAGGATGGTCGCCACCCGGTCGTCGATCTGCTGCGCCGCGATCAGCGTGCCGGTGAGCATCATCACCGCCGCCAACGCCCACGCGATCACGATGACCAGGGCGATCCCGGCGAGGCCCGCCTCTCCGCTCGCCCCCGAGCGGATCCGTCTCAGCATTGGCCCGGGCCCAATCCACGACAGATGCTCTCGAGGTGCTTGTTGACTTCCTTCAGGTTCGGGATGATGTTGCCGGTGTCGGCCTTCGCCGGGCGCAGCGCCGCGTTGATCGTGGCGACCCGCCGCCAGATCTCGTTGGTGCCGAGGCTGCTCTGGTTCTGCGCCGCCTCGAGCGTCGACTCGATCTGCCGTCCGACCCCCAGGACGCCGCTCAATACACCCGACGTGTTGACGAGCGAGTCGGAAGTCGACACGAGCGAATCCGATGTGTCCACTAGCGAGCCGGACGTGTCGACCAGCGAGTTGTCGACGTCGACCAGCGAGCCCTCGATCGAGCCCAGCGCCGAGACGATCTCATCCGCCTGCCCCGGCACAGCTTTCAGAGCAGTGTCGATGTCCTGCAGCGAGCCGTTGATGTTGGCAACGTGATCGGGTAGGGGTTGCACGTCGCCTCCCGCACCCGTGACCGCCGTGTCCGCCTCTTTGAGGGCGGTGTCGATCGACTCGAGCGCTCCCACGATGCCCAGAAGGAAACCGATCACCACGATGACGACGAGGACGCCGATGGTGATCCAGATCCACATCCACCGGGACGCGTTCTGGTCGGGCCGGGAGGTGGGGGCGTCCGACGATCGCGCCCACGGAGCTTGTCTGAAACCTGCCTGTGACATGTCTCAGCCCCCCTATTCGCAGTGTCCGTCGCGGCCGGTGGATCCGACCTTGTTGTCGATGCACGCTGCGTTCGCGTGAGCCGCTTGCGCCTGCTTCAGGATGTTTCCGGTGTCGCCTTTGATGCCGCGCGCCAGAGCGAGCGTCGGCTCGAGGTTCTCGTTGATCAGCCTGACGTCGGTGTCGATGCGTCGCGCGACGTCGAGGATCTCCGCAACCACCGAGTTGATCCCCTTGGCGGTCGAGTTGACGTCGCCGGCCGTCCCGCCGATGGTGACCGCGGATCCTCCGATGTCCTTGGCAGTCGAGTTGATCTTTCCGGCGGTCGAATTGATCGATCCACCGAGCTTGTCGATCGACTGAGCCAGCGTCACGATCTTGTCGAGCTTTCCTTCGAGCGGCTCGGCGGTCTTGAGGATCGAGCCGGCGGTGTCGTTCGTCCGATTCAGCTGGATCACCGCATCCGTTGCGATGTTGATGCCGCGCCCGGTCTTTGCGATGCGACCTGCTTTTTCGTTGATCCGCTGCGCTGCGGTGACGGTCCGGCCGAGCAGCAATGCGGCCGTCCCGACCGCAAGTACCACCACGCCCAGAATGACGATGTTGACAAAGCCGTGTTCACCGGTCACACGCCGGCGTCCGGCCGCACCTCTCGCTGCCCCCAATAGAGCCACCTCCCGCTAGACGATCCACCCCAACAACGCACGAACGTCCGAAACATCGTGAAGAGTGACAGAAAAGGTGCGGCAGGAATCGGCCCACGAAAAAACGACCTTGTCCGCCGACAAGACATGCACGCCCCGCTCGAACCGGCGACCCGCGCTCATGTTCCCCCTATGCCTGCCGTCCCCTGCTGGGACGACCACAGGTCGCTATTTGACTGCGACATATACGAATCAGTCAAATCAGGCCAAACGGCGGCACTTTTGCAGCCGGGGCGGCCACGGTCTAATATGTGCGCGCCGCATCTACCAGAGGGCGTTTCTCGAGGATCGGGGGAGCGAAATGTTGCTGGCGGGGCACGAAGGTGGGGACCCTCACCTGTTCGGGTGGTACCTGGGGCTGGCGATCGCCTTCACGGTAATCGTCGTCGTCGTGGTCGTCGTGGCGGTGATCCTTGCGATGGCGGCGCGCATCTCGAGGCAGGCACTCGATGCGATCGCGGCTCTCGACGAGGGTCGCGCCAACTCACTTCCGTTGTGGGATGTACAGAAGATCAACGAGTCGGCCAAGGGGATCCTCGAAGCGGCCAAAGCCGCTCGCGGGGTCCTGGGGGGGTGAACGGGTGCTACCGGCACAGGAACTAACCATGTGGTACATCAGCCTCGGCATCGGAGCGGTGGTGATTGCCGTGGTAATCGCGCTGCTGACCCTCCTGCTCAAGATCGTGCAGGAGATCGACGTGAACGTCTTCGGGGTGTGGGAGATGGCGAAACGGCTTGCCGCCAACACCGCCACGACGTGGCAGCTCAACAAGACGGCGGCGGTGCTCGAAGAGGTCAAGCGCGAAGCGCTCCGGCACGACGAGCTGCTGGGATCGAAACTATGAGCTTCAGAATGCTGATGTTTCTGACCATCCTCGAAATCGTGGCCCTCGTGGTCGTGCTTGCCATCTACCTCTCGCTCGTGTCGAAGCACCTGCGTTCGATCGCAGCCACACTCGCCAAAGTCACCTTCGGCGTCCGAGCGGTCGAGCAACAGCTCAACGTGATCGGGCCCGGGGTGGGCAAGGTCAACCAGATCCTCGAGGAGACCGCCGGCGCGCTACCCGGTATAGCCGAGAAAGCCGAGCGCCTCGCCGCCAAGCGCTGACGCACGAGCGTGCCCGGGTCGGTTCTCCCTCCCTACGGCGAGCCCACCGGTCCCCGGCTAGCCCTGGAGGACCTGATCGACACATTCCTCTCGGGCGCCCGCACCGGCTCGTCCGAGGAGGCGCACATAGAGGACGCGCAGCTGCTCGCGCACCGGATGACCGTGCTCGCGGTCCGCATTGCTCCGCGCGTGCTTTTGGTGCGTGACCGCGTTCCGGATGCCGACGGGGAGAAGGCCGCGCTCGAAAAATTCCTGACCCACAGGGGGCTTCATAACGTCGAGCCGGACGCTCGACTCGGCGACATCGCCGCGATACAGACGACCGGCATCCGCGGCCTCGTGTGGGATCTGTGGGGCGAAGACCCGGCAACGGCCCACCGGGAGCTGGAGCGGGCGGTGCTGGCAGACGACGCGGTTGCCTTCGGAAGCGAAATCCCCAGCGCCCAAGGAGTGGGAATGACGCTCGACGAGCTGCTGGGCGATCTCCGTCCAACCGAAAGAGCGGCGGAGCCGGACGATCCGGAGTGATGATCTTCGGGTCGTCGGGGTAAGAGAGAACGATGACTACCGAAAATCGCGCTGCCGACCGGGGAGGTCGAGCGGTGACCGCCGTCTCGATCGGCGTCGTCGGCACCGCCGCGCTGGGGGCGACCGGGTGGATCGCTTACCACGCCTCCCGGTCGGTGACCAATCTCCTCCTCGCCCTTTTGTTGGGAGCGGTAGCCGCCCTGGTCGTCGGCTCGGCCGCAGCCATCAAGATCGGGCACGATGCGCTTCGCAATGGTCCGGGCGGCGCGAGAGCAGTTGTCACCGCGCTCGCCACCTTCGTCCTCGGGTGGGCCGGTATCGCCCTGGCGGCCGTCATGTTGACGCTCCTCGAAAGCTCGGTCGCGGCCCTCGGTTGGATGAACTAGGTCAAATCCGACACCGGCGGTTAGCATCTACCCGGCAGACCGGTCGAGCGAGGAGAAGCGTTTTGTTCAGGAGCCGCGCGCATGCGTTCGCCCTTGTCGGGGGAATCACGTACATCTTGATCGGGATCGTCGGGTTCTTCGTCACGGGATTGGGCATCGGGGACTTCGTTTCCAACACCGACGACCGGTTGCTCGTCTTCGACTTGAACCCGTTCCACAACTTCGTCCACATCGGAGCGGGAGCGTTACTGGTGGGCGCGTCGCGATTCGAGGAGCCGGGGGTGACCGACGGCGTCACCATCGGGGTAGGTCTCATCCTCATTGTGGCGGCACTCCTGGGATATACGGGCGCCCTCGATCACCTTCTTTCGATCGACGGAAAGCTGGCCGCCGACAACTTCCTCCACCTGATCACGGGCGTGCTCGCGGTCGTCGTCGGGGCGACCGACAACCCGAGAGTGGCTTCGTCGGCACCGCCCGTTTGATCCAGCTCCTCTGATGGGCGGCCGCGTCGCCGAGCACCGGCTGCGCACCGGGCGTTTCGGGCGTCGCGTCCGGGCTCGCGTCGACCTTCATGGTGTCTCCATTTTCGGGCCGGGAAAAGCCCGCCGCCTGATCAGGTGGGAGTGGATTCAGGAGATCGTCGTTGGCGACGGAGTAAAAGTCCGTTCCGCGTCCGACGAGTTGATCCTTCCACCGGGATCTTTTGGCTGCGCGCCGCACGAGCTCGCGCAACTCCTGGAAGAAGCGAGGTCGATCGCACATCGGTCAGATGTGCTCGTCCGACTCTCGGCACACGCATCCGGACCGTAGCCTCCCCAGAGGCTCGGGATAAGTGTGTGCAACCGGCGAGACCGGGTATCTACGCCACTTCTTCGTCTGCCTATCGAGGAGATCAAGCGTTCATGGATACGCCTACATTGCTGTTCGCAGTCCTCAGCAGCTTCGCCCTCGGGCTCGTCGCCCTGTGGGGGTTCATGCTGTGTCGCTCCGAACGGGCGCCGGGGAGCGGTCGCCCGGGCCCGGATCCCGGCGTCGTTCCGGTTCCGGTGCGCGAACAACGAGAGACGGCAAACGTCGTCGAGCTCGACCGCGTCCGCCGTCGTCGCTCTGCTTAGAACCTCTCCTAAACCGCTTCCGAGCGCGCCGCGCTGGTGCTGAAGAAATCCACTACGCGCGCGATGGTGCGCTCCGGGAACTCGATCTGAGGCACGTGGCCACAGTCGTCCCACACCTCGACATTTGCGTGCGGCAGCGAGCTCGTCACGGTCGCAGCGAAGCGCGAGCTGATGAGGACGTCTTGCCTTCCGTAGATATAGAGCGCAGGAGTTTGCATCGTTCCCAGCCGCGCCCAGAACCCTTTCTCGCCCGAGGGCTCCTCGAGATAAATCCGGCGCGCCGCGGCCGCGACTGCAATGCGGAACCTCGGCGTCCTCCACATAGTGAAAAACTCGTCGATCGCGGCGTCGTACCAGCGGTCGTCAAGACATTCGGGATCGGCAAACAGTTGCTTCAGCGCCGCCTTCACACGGGCGCGTGGAAGAAACAGGCTCGCGGCGGCAAGCTCGGGCCGAAGCAATCTGACCAGGCGAACGCCGGGCCGTCGGAAGAACGCACTCGCCGGACAAAGGCAGGCGATCGCCCGAACTCTGTCGGGCGCGGTGATCGCCATCTCCATTGCGATCCATCCGCCCATCGAATTCCCGGCGACGAACGAGTTGTCGATCCCGAGCGCGTCGAGGAACCCGAACATCTCGCGTGCAAAGAAGGCAGCGTCGTAGCGCGCGCGCGGCTTCGCCGAGTAACCGAAGCCCGGCAGATCGACCACCATCACTCGGTGATGCCGCGCGAGCTCGGGGACGATGGTCAACCACGACGACTTCGTCGCGGCGAGACCGTGAATTAGCAGCAACGGGTCGGCGGCTTCATCTCCGGCCGACAACACGTTGATCGGACGCCCGCCGACTTCAACGTTTCGAATCTCGTAACGCAGCCCACCGGCGAAGGCTCTATCGAAAAGCAGCTCGAACTCGAGCGCGCGTTGAATGCTGCCGCGCACCCACAGACGGTTTTGCGTGAACGCCTCGATCCCGGATGAGCGACCTTCATCTATCTCAACCCACGTCGACGAATCCGTGATGATCTCGACGTCGGGCGTTCCTTGGGCGGGCTCGACACGACACCGGCCGGCCACCGCGACCACATCCCGCGGCTTGCACCGCCCGATGCTGAGCCGCCACCGGCCGGAGACGCCAACTCCGCCGACGAAGCGCGCCGGGAGTTCCCCCAGGCGCAGCGTGGTGTCCGATCCCCCCGCCATCGTCGCTCAGGCTACCGCGCGGCGGACACGATCAAGCGGATCGCTTCGATGAGGCGGCGATCAACCGGTGCGAAGTACCTCGCCGTTCGACGCAACATCGATCACGATGTCGAGCAGCTCGTCGACCGCGCGAACCGCCGGCCCTTCGGGCGCAAGGTCGAGGACCGCGGTCCCGTCGCGATCCGCCTGGCGCGCGGCGTCGTCGTATGGCACGAATGCGGCGATCTCGGGTCCGCCTTCGTCGACGAAAGCCCGGAGCATCGCGACGTCTTCGTCGTCACGCACCTTGCTCCCGACCCCAAGGATGTGAGGAATGCCGAGATCCCGCGCGAGCGCGATCGTGCGACGCGAAGTTTCGAGTGCCTTCCGGTAAGGCTCGAGGACGACGAGGATCGCATCGACGAAAGCGATCGTGCCGTCGGAACGTGACATGTGCTCGAGTCCCGCCTCCATGTCGGCCACCGTCAGCTGGTACTGCTCGGTGAGGATGTCTCCCAGAAGGCCACGCACGGTGGCATGCTCGCCGCACGTTCAGCCGGCGGCCGCCTGATCGACTCGAGCCGCGTGAATGAGTGTGACGTTGTCCGGTGCGGGAACGCCGTAACCGGCTATGAGCTCGTCGGCCCGCCACGTCTGTCCTCGCCGCACTGTCTTCGGTAGATGCTCCGCATTGTTGATGACGTCGAAGTCGAGGCCGAGACTCACGCCGAGGTTAGGGTTCGAGTCGCAATCGATCGCGAGCGTTCGTAGTCCACGCCGCGCCCCCAGCCGCGCGAGCGTTGCGGAGATCGTCGTCTTACCGGTGCCGCCCTTGCCGGAGATGGCTACCTTCATAGTCGGCTCACCTTATCAGTCGCGCGTAGGATCGGCAGATGCGTGTGGCAGTAGCGGGCAAGGGCGGATCGGGGAAGTCGACTGTCGCCGGCACGATGGCGCGCATGCTCGCACGGCGCGGCGACAAGGTCCTCGTGATCGATACCGATCCGCTTCCCGGACTAGCAGTCAGTCTCGGCATGGGGCCCCTCGACGGAGCGCTCCTCGAAGATGCCGTAGAGCGGAACGATCAGGGGCGGTGGCGGCTCCGGAAAGGGATTGGTGCCGCGCGCGCGGTTCAGCGTTATTCCGTCGAAGGCCCGGACGGAGTGCGGCTGCTCCAGTTCGGCAAAGCAAGTGCTGAGGGGCTCGGCCCGGTCACCGGTTCGCTCTCGGGGCTCTACCAGCTCGTTCACCGCCTCGCCCGCGACAAGGTTCTCGACGGGTGGCACGTCATCGGCGACATGCCCGCCGGGCCGCGGCAGACGGCGTTCAACTGGGCGCCGTACACGAAGACGATCGTCGTCGTCGTCGAGCCTACGTGGCAGTCGGTGCTCACGGCGCGCCGCATCGTCAAGATCGCCCGCATGCGAGAGGGAGCCGAACCCGTGCTGGTCGCCAACAAGGTCAAAACCGACGAAGACATCGACGAGGTCGAACGACGCATGAAGCAACGGCCGCTGACGGCGATCCCGGCGGATCCCGAAGCTCGGGCCGCCGACGAGGCGGGAGTGGCTTTGTTCGATTACGCGCCTTCCTCGGAGTCGGTCCGCTCGATCGAGGAGTTGGTCAAGACCCTCGAGCGCGACTATGGTGTCGAGCGATGAAGATCGCGGTCGCGGGAAAAGGCGGATCGGGCAAGACGACCGTATCCGGAACGCTTGCCCGCGCCCTCGCGCGCTCCGGCCAAAGGGTGATCGCGCTCGATTGCGATACAAATCCGATGCTCGGCATCTCATTGGGGGTCGGGCCCGAGGAGACCGACAGGCTCGTCGCGGCGCGCCAAGGCCTCGAGGAAGGTGAGGTCGAGCATCAGTCCACCGCCGAAGGGATCATCACGACCTTCGGAACCGACGCACCCGACGGCGTTCGACTGGTCGTCGTGTCGAGGATCGACCAGGCCGACCCCGGCTGACCCTGATGTGGCCTGTCGCCCGAGCAGTTGCTCGGGGAGCTCGAAGTAGATAGCAGGGTCGTGATCTCGGATCTCGAGGCGGGCGTCGGAACGCTCGTTCGGATGCAGCCCGGGCAGGCGGACGTCGTCCTCGTCATAG
>Ga0247713_1000438_pt1 | contig 25770 bp, 24 predicted proteins | sample 21E_NmetaG_FD_189936 | JGI IMG/M metagenome (GOLD analysis project Ga0247713, IMG submission 189936) | Soil microbial communities from hillslope of Landscape Evolution Observatory, University of Arizona, Oracle, AZ, United States - 2-1-E_N | ecosystem: Engineered > Artificial ecosystem >... | reverse complement strand
CCGCCTCCCGGACCTCCAGCCCCTCCCCCACGCACAGGATCGGGACGAGGCCGTTCCGGAACGCGGCCCGCACCTTCGCGTTGACCAGCGCGTCGTCCTCGCCGTGGATGTCGCGACGCTCGGAGTGCCCGACGACGACGTAACGGCAGCCGAGCCTGGCGAGCATCGCGCCGGAGACGTCGCCGGTGTAGGCACCGGCGTCGTGCGGCGAGAGGTCCTGCGCGCCGTGCACCATGAGCAGGCCGTCGCCGTCGATCATGGTCTGGATGCTGCGGATGTGGGTGAAGGGCGGCAGCACCGCCACCTCCACCTTCTTGTAGTACTTCTCCGGCAGCGCGAAGGCGAGCTTCTGCACCAGGGCGATGGCCTCCAGGTGCGTGAGGTTCATCTTCCAGTTGCCGGCGATCAGCGGGGTCCGGGCCATCTCTACTGCTCCAATACCGCCAGGCCGGGGAGGTCCTTGCCCTCCAGGAACTCCAGCGACGCGCCGCCGCCGGTCGAGATGTGCGAGAACCCGCTCTCGGGAAGGCCCAGCGCGCGCACCGCGGCGGCCGAGTCGCCCCCGCCGACCACGCTGAACGCCGACGATTCCACGATCGCCTGCGCGACCCCACGGGTGCCCTCGGCGAACGGCGCCATCTCGAACACGCCCATCGGCCCGTTCCAGAAGACCGTCCGTGCCTCGGCGAGCACCCCGGCGAACGCCGCGACGGACGCGGGCCCGATGTCCAGGCCCAGCCACCCGTCCTCGATCGCGTCGACGGGGACGGTGCGGGTGTCGGCGTCCGCGGCGAACCGGTCCGCGACCACGACGTCCGTCGGAAGCACGATCTTCCCGGACTCCAGCAGCTCGCGGCAGGTACCGACCTGGTCGGACTCCAGGAGCGAGTCGCCGACCGCGTGGCCCTGGGCCGCGAGGAAGGTGAAGCACATCCCGCCGCCGACCAGCAGGGTGTCGACCTTCGGCAGCAGGGCCTCGATCACCGCCAGCTTGTCGGACACCTTGGACCCACCGAGGACCACCACGTAGGGGTGGGCCGGATCGGTGGTCAGCGTGCGCAGCACCTCGACCTCGGCCAGCACGAGCCCCCCGGCGTAGGCCGGCAGCTCGTGGGCGATGTCGACCACCGACGCCTGCTCCCGGTGCACGACGCCGAACCCGTCCGAGACGAACGCGCCGTCCCCACCGGTCAGCGCGACGAGCTCCCCGGCCAGCTCCGCGCGCTCCGCGGGGTTCCTGCTCGTCTCGCGGGGGTCGAACCGGATGTTCTCCAGCATGACGATGTCGCCCGCGGCCATGCTGGGCGGGCCGTCGTGCAGGTGCACGAGCCGCACCGGCGCGCCCAGGATCTCGCCGAGCCGGGCCGAGACCGGGCCGAGGGACAGCGCCGGGTCCGGGCCGCCCTTCGGGCGCCCCAGATGGGCCACGACGATCACCTGGGCGCCCTCCTCGGAGAGCTCCTCGATCGTGGGCACCGAGGCACGGATGCGGCCGTCGTCGGAGATCTCGTCTCCGTCGAACGGGACGTTGAGGTCGCAGCGCACGAGCACCGTGCGGCTGTGGACCCCCTCGTCGATCAGGTCGCCGAGAGTCTGCACGCCGGTCCTACAGGGTGCCGGCCACGAGGGCGGTGATGTCGACGAGCCGGTTGGAGTAGCCCCACTCGTTGTCGTACCAGCCGACGATCTTGACCTGGTCGCCGATGACCTTGGTGAGCCCGCTGTCGAAGATGCACGAGTGCGGGTCGGTGACGATGTCGGAGGAGACGATCGGGTCGTCGGTGTAGAGCAGGATCCCCTTCAGCGGCCCCTCGGCCGCGGCCTTCATCGCGGCGTTGACCTCCTCCGCGGTGGTCTCCCGGCCGACGGTGGCGGTGAGGTCGGTGGCCGAGCCGGTGGGGATCGGGACCCGCAGCGCGAACCCGTCAAGGCGGCCCTTGAGGTGCGGCAGCACGAGCGAGATCGCCTTCGCCGCACCGGTGGAGGTGGGCACGATGTTCAGCGCGGCGGCGCGGGCGCGGCGCAGGTCCTTGTGCGGGCCGTCCTGCAGGTTCTGGTCGGCGGTGTAGGCGTGGATCGTGGTCATCAGACCCTTCTCGATCCCCACCAGGTCGTCGAGCACCTTGGCCATCGGCGCCAGGCAGTTGGTGGTGCAGGAGGCGTTCGAGACGATGTCCTGCGAGCCGTCGTAGGCACCGTCGTTCACACCCTTGACGATCGTGATGTCCTCACCCGTCGCGGGCGCGGAGATGACGACCTTCTTCGCCCCCGCGTCGAGGTGCTTGGCCGCGGCCTCCCGCTTGGTGAACAGCCCGGTGGACTCGACGACGACGTCGACCCCGAGGTCCTTCCACGGCAGCTCGGCGGGGTCGCGCACGGCGAGACCCTTGAAGCCCTTCCCGTCGACGACGATCTCGTCGTCGGTGGCGGTGACCTCGTAGGGGAGCCTGCCGAGGATCGAGTCGTACTTCAGCAGGTGCGCCAGCGTCGCGTTGTCGGTGATGTCGTTCACCGCGACGATCTCGATGTCGCTGGTCCCGGCGGCCCGCTGGGCGTCGACCGCCCGCCAGAAGTTGCGGCCGATCCGGCCGAACCCGTTCACGCCCACCCGCACGGTCATCCGTCCGCCTCCTGCGATGTCGATGGAGAACTCCCGAGCCACAGTAGTCCGGGAACATCGACGTCCGGAGGTCGACCATGACGCGCTCGCCGCTGCCGTGCCGGCTCCGCGAGGTGCGAGCCTGGGCCGGCGCCGGGAGGCGCTCCCCGGCGGCGCACGTCAGTCCTTCTCGAGCAACTCGGCGGTGACGGCCGAGTCGGTGTCGGGAATGCCCAGGTCCGCGGCCTTCTTGTCGGCCATGTGCAGCAGCCGCCGGATCCGTCCGGCGACCGCGTCCTTGGTCATCGGCGGCTCGGCGAGCTGGCCGAGCTCCTCCAGCGACGCCTGCCGGTGCTCGCTGCGCAGCCGGCCCGCGGCGAGCAGGTGCTGCGGCACGTCCGCACCGAGGATCTCCAGCGCTCGCTCCACCCTGGCGGCGGCGGCGACGGCGGCGCGGGCGGAACGGCGCAGGTTGGCGTCGTCGAAGTTCGCGAGCCGGTTCGCGGTGGCGCGCACCTCGCGGCGCATCCGCCGCTCCTCCCAGGCCATGACGCAGTCGTGCGCGCCCAGCCGGGTGAGCAGGGCGCCGATGGCGTCGCCGTCGCGCACCACCACCCGGTCCGCCCCGCGGACCTCGCGTGCCTTGGCCGCCACGCCCAGCCTGCGGGCGGCCCCGACCAGCGCCAGCGCCGCCTCCGGCCCGGGGCAGGTCACCTCGAGCGCGGAGCTGCGGCCGGGCTCGGTGAGCGAGCCGTGTGCCAGGAATGCGCCGCGCCAGGCCGCCTCGGCGTCGCAGACCCCGCCGGACACCACCGCCGGCGGCAGCCCGCGCACCGGCCGCCCGCGGGCGTCGAGCAGGCCGGTCTGGCGGGCCAGCCCCTCGCCGTCGCGCACGACCCGCATCACGTAGCGGGGGCCGCGCCGCAGCCCGCCGGCGCTGATCACGTGCGCCTCGCAGGCGTGGCCGTAGAGCTCGTGCAGGTCCCGGCGCAGCCGACGGGCGACCGAGCCGGTGTCCACCTCCGCCTCGATCACCACCCGACCGCCGACGATGTGCAGGCCACCGGCGAACCGCAGCAACGCGGCCACCTCGGCCCGCCGGCAGCAGGGTTTGGTGACCGTCAGCCGGCTGAGCTCGTCCTTCACCGCAGCCGTCATCGCCATGTCGCCGACCTCCAGCCGGCAAGCGCGTCGCGGTTCTGCACCTCAGCTCCTCTCGGTCGCGTCCCGGCGGGCCGACGGCAGCTCCGCCAGGACGGCCCGCAGGGCTTCGGCGAGCGCCGCGGGATCGTGCCGCGGCTCGGCCGCCCCCCGACCCGTCCCCTCCGCGGCGACCGGCGCCAGGTGGATCCGGCCGTCACCCGTCAGCACGGTACGGGCCGCACGCCGGAGCCGGTCCGGCACCGGCACCGCGGCGACGTCGGCCAGCACCGCGTCCAGGCGCAGCCCCGGGGCGTGCTCGGAGAGTACGGCCAGGTGCTGCTCGGGTGAGAACCCGGCGGTCTCGCCGGGCTCGGGGGCGAGGTTCAGCACCACGACCCGGTACGCCGACCCGTCGAGCACGGCGTCCCGCAGCGCGGGGACGAGCAGGTGCGGCAGCACGCTGGTGAACCACGATCCCGGACCGAGGACGACCACGTCGGCCTCGCGGACGGCCTCGACGGCCTCCAGGCACGCCCGCGGCCGGTCGGGCCGCAGCCGGACCCGCTGCACCCGGCCCGGGGTGGACGCCACCGCCACCTGACCGCGGATGCGGGACACCGCCATCGGGTCGTCCGGGTGCAGGCCGGTCACCTGGGCCTCGATGTCGAGCGCCTCGCAGCTCATCGGCAGCACGCGGCCCAGCACCCCGACCAGGGCGCCCACCCGGTCGAGCGCGGCGACAGGGTCGCCGAGGGTCTCCATCAGCCCGGCGAGCAGCAGGTTGCCGACGGCGTGCCCGGCCAGCGCGCCGGTGCCGCCGAACCGGTGCTGCAGCAGCGTGACCCACGGATCCGGCGCCTCCCCGGCCAGCGCCGCCATCGCCATCCGCAGGTCGCCCGGCGGGAGCAGGCCCAGCTCCCGGCGCAGCCGCCCGGAGGAGCCGCCGTCGTCGGCGACGGTGACCACGGCCGTGATCGAGTCGACGAGCCCGCGCCCGTGCAGCAGCCGCAACGCGCTGAGTGTCGCGTGCAGGCCGTGCCCCCCACCGAGGGCGACGACGCGGGTCACTCGCGTCCCAGGTCGCGGTGCACGACGTCGACGGCGATGCCGTCCGCGTCCCGGCCGGGGCCCGCGAGCCGCCGGGCGATCTCCTCGCTGATCGCGACGCTGCGGTGCTTGCCGCCCGTGCAGCCGATGGAGACCGTGAGGTAGCGCTTGCCCTCGCGGCGGTACCCGGCGCCCACCAGGTGCAGCAGGTCCAGGTAGCGGTCGATGAACTCCTCGGCGCCCTCCTGGGACAGCACGTAGTCGCGCACGGCGTCGTCGCGGCCGGTGAACTCCTTGAGCTCGGGGATCCAGAACGGATTGGGCAGGAAGCGCACGTCGGCCACCAGGTCCGAGTCCATCGGCAGGCCGTACTTGTAGCCGAACGACAGCACCGTGACCCGGGTGACCGGCTCCGCCGCGCTGCCGAACGCCCGCTCGAGCGTCGCCCGCAGCACCGGCACGGTGACCGCGGAGGTGTCCACGACGAGGTCAGCGGTCTCCCGCAGCGGGCGCAGCAGCTCGCGCTCGCGGGTGATGCCGTCGACCAGCCGCCCGTCGCCCTGCAGCGGGTGGCTGCGCCGGACCTGCTCGAACCGGCGGACCAGCACGGCGTCCGAGGCCTCCAGGAACAGCAGCCTCGGCTTGTAGCCGCGGGCGTCGAGGTCCTTGATGACCGCGGACAGGTCGGCGGTGAACGCCCGGCTGCGGACGTCCATCACGACCGCGATCCGGGTGACCTCGCCGCGGGCCCGGGCCCCGAGGTCGACCATCGTGGCGATCAGCTCGGGGGGCAGGTTGTCCACCACGAACCAGCCGAGGTCCTCCAGCACCTTCGCCGCCGTGCTGCGCCCGGCCCCGGACAGGCCGCTGACCAGCGTGACCTCGATTCCCGCCGCCTCGTCGGTCACCGGATGGCCTCCTGGTCCGCGCTGTCGGCGCCGTTGAGCGCGCTCGACACGGCCGCCGCGGTGCGCGGCCCGAAACCCGGGACCCGGGCGATCTCCTCGGGGGCGGCGGCACGCAGCCGGCGGACCGACCCGAAGTGCTTGAGCAGCGCGGCCCGGCGGGCCGGGCCGAGGCCGGGCACGCCGTCGAGCACCGAGCTGGTCATACCCCGGGAACGACGTTGACGATGGTAGGTGATGGCGACCCGGTGCGCCTCGTCGCGCACGCGCTGCAACAGGTACAGCCCCTCGCTGGTGCGCGAGAGCACCACGGGGTCGGGATCGGCGGGCAACCAGACCTCCTCGAGCCGCTTCGCGAGCCCGCAGACCGCGACGTCGGCGACGCCGAGCTCCTCGAGCGCGGCGGCGGCCGCCTGCACCTGGGGCGGGCCCCCGTCGACGACGAGCAGGTTCGGCGGGTAGGCGAACCTCCGCGGCCGTCCGGTGTCCGGGTCGATGCCGGCCCGGGTCGGCTCGGCGGTCTCGGCGAGGTACCGGCGGAAGCGCCGGCGGACCACCTCGCCGATGGCGCCCACGTCACCGCCCTCGGCGCCCCCGCGGATCTCGAAGCGGCGGTAGTCCGAGCGGCGGGGCAGCCCGTCCTCGAACACGACGAGCGAGGCGACCACGTCACTGCCCTGGACGTGGGAGACGTCGACGCACTCGATCCGCAGCGGCGGGCCCTCCAGCCCGAGCGCGTCCTGGATCTCCTGCAGCGCTGCCGACCGCGACGTCAGGTCACCGGCGCGGCGCAGCTTGTGCTGGGTGAACGCCTCCGCGGCGTTGCGGGCGACGGTCTCGGCCAGCGCCCGCTTGTCCCCCCGCTGCGGCACCCGCAGCTGCACCCGCGAACCGCGCAGACCGCAGAGCCAGTCCGCCAGCGCGTCGACCTCGGTCGGCAGCACCGGCACGAGGATCTCCCGCGGCACGGGCTGGCTCGCGTCGTCGGCGGCGCCGGCGAGCGCCGCCTGCTCGCCGTAGAACTGGGTGAGGAAGCGCTCGACGAGCTGCGCCGTGTCCGTCGGCTCCACCTTGTCGATCACCCATCCGCGCTGGCCGCGCACCCGCCCGCCGCGGACGTGGAAGACCTGCACCGCAGCCTCCAGCTCGTCCTGCGCGAACGCGACGACGTCGGCGTCGGTGCCGTCACCGAGCACCACCGCCTGGCGCTCCATCGCCCGGCGCAGCGCGCCCACGTCGTCGCGCAGCCGGGCCGCCCGCTCGAACTCCAGCCGCTGCGACGCCTCCGCCATCTGCCGCTCGAGCTCGCGGACCATCCGGTCGGTGCGGCCGGACAGGAACTCGCAGAAGTCCTCCACGATCGCCCGGTGCTGCGCGGCGTCGACGTGGCCCACGCACGGCGCCGAGCACTTGTCGATGTACCCGAGCAGGCAGGGCCGGCCGATCTGGCCGTGCCGGCGGAACACCCCGGCACTGCAGGTGCGGGCCGGGAAGACCCGCAGCAGCAGGTCGAGAGTCTCGCGGATGGCCCACGCGTGGGCGTACGGGCCGAAGTAGCGGACGCCCTTGCGGCGGGGGCCGCGGTAGACGTGCAGTCGCGGGAACTCCTCGTTCAGCGTGGCGGCGAGTACCGGGTAGGTCTTGTCGTCGCGGTAGCGGACGTTGAACCGCGGGTCGAACTCCTTGATCCAGTTGTACTCCAGCTGGAGGGCCTCGACCTCGGTGCCGACGACCGTCCACTCCACCGCCGCCGCCGTGGTGACCATCTGCCGCGTCCGCGGGTGCAGGCCGGACAGGTCCGCGAAGTACGAGTTGAGACGTTGGCGCAGGCTCTTGGCCTTGCCGACGTAGACCACCCGGCCGTGGGCGTCGGAGAACCGGTATACGCCGGGGGCCTCCGGGATGGACCCGGGGGCCGGGCGGTAGCTGGCGGGATCCGGCATGGCCTCATCAGAGTAGGCGTCGATGCCACGGCTACCGTGAGGGCATGCCGGCAGGCCGGGTCGTCGTCACCGGGACGTCCACCGGGATCGGCCGGGCCTGCGTGACCGCGCTGGCCGCCGCCGGCTTCGACGTCCTCGCGACCGTGCGCCGGCAGGCCGACGCCGCGGCGCTCACCGGCCCCGGCGTCACGCCCGTGCTGCTCGACGTCACGGACGCCGCCGCCGTCGAGCGCCTGGCAGCCGAGGCCGGGGACCGGCTCGCCGGGCCGGTGAACAACGCCGGGTTCGCCGAGCCCGGCCCGGTCGAGACCATGCCGGGGGAGCAGGTGCGCCGGCACTTCGACGTCATGCTGCTCGCCCCGTTCGCGCTCACCCGGTCGCTGCTGCCCGCCCTGCGGGCCGGCCGGGGCCGGGTGGTGAACATCGGGTCGATCGGCGGCCGCACCCATCCGCCGTTCCTCGCGCCGTACGCCGCCGCGAAGGCCGGGCTCGCCGGGTTCACCGACGCGCTGCGCCGGGAGGTGCGCCCGCTCGGCGTGCGGGTCGCCCTCGTCGAGCCCGGCGTCGTCACGACACCGATCTGGGGCAAGGGCGAGGCCGCGGGGCACCGGGCGATCAGCACGCTGCCGCCCGCCGCCGAGGCCGCGTACGGCCGCCGGCTGCGCCGGGTCTCGGCGGTCGCGGGCGCGGCCGCCGAGCACGGGGTCCCGCCGGAGCGGGTCGCGCGCGCCGTGCTGCACGCGCTGAGCGCCCGCCGGCCGCGCACGCGCTACCTGGTCGGCACCGACGCCCACCTCCAGGCGCTGGCGTGCGCGGTGCTGCCCGACCGCGTGCTGGACGCGGTGGTCGCCCGACTCACCCGCGGCTGAACCCGTCCGGCCGTCGCCGGTCAGGCCGGCAGGGCGAGCAGGCCGTCCACCACGGCGTCGAGCCGCTCCGCCGCGACGTGCGGGCGGGCGCAGGTGGCGGGCACCGCGCCCTCCAGCCGGGTGGCCAGGCCGCCGATCATTCCCGCCGACACCGCCCCGTGCACGTCCCAGGAGTGGGCGGCCACGAGGGCGGTCCGCGCCGGGGTGGACCCCACCCGGGAGCAGGCCCAGTGGTACACCCGGGGCGGGGGCTTGAACGAGCGGATCTCCTCGGCGGAGAAGACGTCGCGCAGATAGCTGCGCAGGCCGGCCCGGTCCAGCGCCGCGCAGGCCACGGCGGCGTCGCCGTGGGTGAACGCGTACATCGGGATCCGCGCGCGGGCCAGGGCGGCGAACGCGGGCTCGACGTCCGGGTGCGCCGGCAGCAGCCGGAACCCGGCGAGCACGTGGTCGAGTGCCTCGTCGGAGAGCGTGTGCCGGGCGGTGGTGCATAGCGCGTTGCGGGCCACCTCGGCGAACGGCCGGCACTCGCCGGCCAGGGTCAGGGCCATCCCGTCACGCAGCGTGCGGGTGAAGAACAGCTCCCACTCGTGCGCGGGCCGGCCGACGTCGACGAACCGGCGGGACAGCTCCTCGACCCGCAGCAGGGTCTCGAAGACGTCGAACAGCACCACCCGGGGCCGGCGATCCGGCGCGCGCGTGGCCGGGACGGCCGGGTCGGCTGCGGTCATGCCCCTCCCTCGCCGATCACGATGCGGGGATGATCTCTCAGCGCGACGCTCCGCACGGAAGTGGTTGCGCATTGTAGCGCCGAACGGCGGACAGCACGCGCCGAACGTGCAGCGCCCGCAAGGGTGCGAGGGCGTAGCCCGGATAGCTCGCCAGCCAGGCCGCGCTGCCGAGGCTCACCGCGTCGGCGCCGGCCCAGAAGTACTCGCGGCAGTCGTCCAGCGTGCGGATGCCACCCGAGCCGATGATCGGCAGGGTGACGCCGGCCTCCCGCAGCTCGGAGACCACGCGCAGCCCGATCGGCTTGATCGCCCGGCCGGAGAGCCCGCCGTACCGGTTGGCGAGGAACGGCTCGCCCGTGCGCGGGTGCAGCCGCAGCGCCTTGACCGTGTTGATCGCCGTCAGGCCGGACACCCCGGCCCGCACGGCCTGCCGGGCGTTGCGCAGGTAGTCGTCGTCCGGGGAGAGCTTGAGCAGCACCGGGTGGGCACTGCGCGGCACGGCCTCGTCGAGCACCGCCTGCAGTATCGCCGAGAAGTCGAAGTTGACGTTGTGGCAGGACACGTTGAGCTCCACGGCGGCGATCTCCCCGGCCGGCACGGCGGCGTTCACCCGGTCGACGAGGGTGACGAACTCCGCCGCGGAGAACCCGCCGAGGGAGATGATCGTGCGCTGCTCGCGGGTGCGCGGGAAGTAGTCGCGCAGGTAGGCGTCGATCCCGACGTTGCACCAGCCGAACGCGTTGACCCAGCCGCCGTCGACGCCGCGCAGCACCGTGCCGTACCGGCGCAGCAGGCCGGGCAGCTCCCGCGGCGACCAGTCGTCGCGGGTGGTGAAGTGGCCCTCGCGCGGCTCGACGGTGAGCGTGCGGGTGGTCACGGCGCCGAACTCCCGCAGCGGCACGAACATCGCGATCGGGCTCATCCCGTAGAACGCGGAGTTCGCGACGCCGTACCCCAGCAGGCTGGACGAGGTCACCAGCCGGTTGCGCAGGACGATGTCACCCACCCGGACCTGCTCGTCGGACGCGGGGCGGGACCGTCGGGCGCGCAGCACGGCCCCGATGCTACGTGCGCTCAGCCCGCGCGTGCCGCAGCGTGCAGCGCCCGCACCCGGCGGATGGCCGCCACGGCCCGCGCGCCGTCGACGGCCTGGATCGCCAGCACCGACAGGTACTCGTCGTCGGGCAGCTCGAGGCGAGCCCAGGGCGCCTGGTCCGGGAAGGTCACGGCCACGACGTCGGACCACGGCACGTACCGGGTGACCAGGATGTTGCGCACCTCGATGCCCTCGCCGTCCGCCCGCACCCGCGGGCGGGCCAGCAGCAGCACCCCGCCGGCCACGAACGCGCCGATCACCAGCATCGCGATCTGGTCGGCGAGCCGGAAGAACACCCCGGTCGGGCTGTTGCGCAGGACGGCCGCGATGACGGTGAACAGCACCATCGTCACCACCGCGCCCACCCAGGACGCGATCAGGGCCTTGCGCGGTCGCACCGTCAGGGCCTCGGGCGCCGTCACGGGCCGGCCGCCGACCGCGAGCCCGACCGCAGCTCGCGCAGCAGCAGCGCGGTGTGCAGGGCCGCGAGGCACGCCTCGGCGCCCTTGTCCTCGCGCGCGCCCGACCCGCCCGACCGCTCGACGGCCTGCGCGTGGCTGTCACAGGTCAGCACGCCGTTGCCGACCGGGGTGCGCTCGTCGAGGCAGACCCGCGTCAGGCCGGCCGTCACCGCGTCGCAGACGTACTCGAAGTGCGGGGTGCCGCCGCGGATCACCGCGCCGAGCGCGACCACCGCGTCGTGGGTGCGCGCCAGCTCCTGGCACACCACCGGCAGCTCGACGACCCCCGACACCCGTACCACCGTCGGCCCCGTGACCCCGGCCGCTCCCGCCGCGGCCAGCGCCCGCTCCACCAGCGTGTCGACGATCTCGGCGTGCCAGGTCGTGGCGGCGACCGCGACCCGCAGCCCGGCCGCGTCCGGCAGGTCGCCCTCGGGGCGCCCCTCACCGCTCACCGAACCGCCCCGCTCACCGGTCCGTCGAGGTCGGGCAGGTCGTGGCCCATCCGGTCGCGCTTCGTGGCGAGGTAGCGCAGGTTCTCCGGGTGCGCCCGCACCGGCAGCGGGACCCGACCGATGATCCGCAGCCCGTAGCCCTCCAGGCCCGCACGCTTCTGCGGGTTGTTGGTGAGCAACCGCATCGAACGCACGCCGAGGTCGGCGAGGATCTGCGCGCCGGTGCCGTAGTCGCGGGCGTCGGCGGGCAGGCCGAGCGCGAGGTTGGCGTCGACGGTGTCGGCCCCGGACTCCTGGAGCTGGTAGGCCTGCAGCTTGTGCAGCAGCCCGATGCCGCGCCCCTCGTGACCGCGCATGTACACGACGACGCCGCGGCCCTCCTCGGCCACCGCGGCGAGCGCGGCGTCGAGCTGCGGGCCGCAGTCGCACCGCAGCGAGCCGAGGACGTCGCCGGTCAGACACTCCGAGTGCATGCGGACCAGCACGTCCTCGCCGTCCCCGAGCTCTCCGCGGACCAGCGCGATGTGCTCGATCCCGTCGAGCAGCGAGTCGAAGCCGTAGGCGGTGAAGTCGCCGTGCCGGGTCGGGATCCGGGCCTGCGCCACCCGCACGACGTGCTTCTCGACCCGCCGCCGGTGGGCGATCAGCTCGGCGATCGTCAGGTAGGTGAGGCCGTGGTCCTCGGCGAACACGCGCAGCTCGTCGCCGCGGGCCATCTCGCCCTCGTCCTTCTGCGAGACGATCTCGCACAGCGCGCCGGCGGGGGCCAGGCCCGCCAGCCGGGCGAGGTCGACGGCGGCCTCGGTGTGCCCGGGCCGGCGCAGCACGCCGCCCGCACGGGCCCGCAGCGGCAGGACGTGGCCGGGCCGGACGAGGTCTGCGGGGCCCGCCGCAGGGTCGGCCAGCAGCCGGATCGTGTGCGCGCGGTCCGACGCCGAGATCCCGGTGGTCACCCCGGCGCGGGCGTCGACGGTGACGGTGAACGCGGTGCGGAAGCTGTCCGAGTTCGTGTGGTGCATCGGCGGGAGGTCGAGCCGGTCGCACTCCGCCTCGGTCAGCGCCACGCAGATGTAGCCGGACGTGTAGCGGACCATGAACGACACCAGCTCCGGCGTCGCCATCTCCGCGGCGAAGATCAGGTCGCCCTCGTTCTCGCGGTCCTCGTCGTCGACGACCACGACCGGCTTCCCCGCCGCCAGATCGCGCACCGCACGCTCGATCGACGCCGGACCCGGCCCTGTCGGATCCGTCACGGAACCTCCCTCCAGCCGGCGGAGAGCCGCTCCAGGTACTTGGCCACGACGTCCACCTCCAGGTTGACGGTATCCCCCGGGCGCAGCACCCCGAGTGTGGTGTGCGCCAACGTCGTGGGGATGAGGGCGACGGCGAAGCCGTCCGGGTGCACGGCGGTGACCGTCAGCGACACCCCGTCGACGGCGATCGACCCCTTCTCGACGACGTAGCGGGCGAGCTCGGGGGGCAGGGTGAAGCGCAGCTCGTCGCTGCGCTCCCCGGGGGCGCGGGAGACGAGGGTGCCGACGCCGTCGACGTGGCCCTGCATGATGTGCCCGCCGAGCCGACCGCCGACGGCCACGGCCCGCTCGAGGTTGACCCGCTGCCCCACCGCCACGCCGGACAGGCCGGTGCGGGCGAGCGTCTCCGGCACCATCTCGACGGTGAAGGTGCCGTCGGTGCTGCCGGCGGGATCGACGACGGTCAGGCACACGCCGCCGACCGCGATCGAGTCACCGTGCCGGGCGTCCGCGGTGACCAGCGGCCCACGCACGGTGAGCCGGACGACGTCGCCGGCCCGCTGCACGGCGACCACCTCGCCGATCTCCTCCACGATCCCCGTGAACATCACGTCTCCTCGCCCGGCCGCGCGTCCACCAGCACGTCCACCCCGACGCGGCTGACCGCGTCCACCTGCAAGCGCCTGATGGCCCCTATCGTCCCCACTCCCGCGTCGGCCAGCGCGGGCGGGCCCGCCCCGAGCAGGGCGGGGGCGAGGAAGGCGAGCACCCGGTCCACGCGGCCGGCGGCGAGGAAGGCCCCCGCGAGCCGGGGACCGCCCTCCAGCAGGACGTCGACGACGTCGCGAGCGGCCAGCGCGACCAGCGCCGCGTCGGGATCGCGGGTGCGCAGGTGCAGCACGTCGGGGGCGCACAGCCGGGCCGCGGGGGGGATCTCGGAGCGGCCCATGACGACCCGCAGTGGCTGCCGGTCCCGCAGGCGGCCGTCCGGGCACCGGGCGGTGAGGGCCGGATCGTCGGCCCGGACCGTGCCGGTACCGACCACGATCGCGTCGGCCGCGGCGCGCAGGGCGTGCACCCGGGCCCGGGCGTCCTCACCGGTGATCCAGCGGCTGGTGCCGTCGGCGGCGGCGCTGCGGCCGTCGAGGGTCGCGGCCAACTTCCAGGTGACGTGCGGGCGCCCGGTGCGGATGCGGTGCAACCAGGCCCGTAGCGGGCCGCGGGCGACCTCGTCGGCGAGCAGGCCGATCTCGACGTCGACCCCGGCCGCCCGCAACACGTCCGCGCCACCGGCCGCCGCGGGGTTGGGGTCGGCGACCGCGGCGTGCACCGCGGCGATCCCTGCTGCCACGAGCGCCGCGGTGCACGGTGGGGTCCGGCCGTGGTGGGCGCACGGCTCCATGGTGACGACTGCGGTACCCCCGCGGGCCCGCTCCCCCGCCTCCTGCAGGGCGAGGACCTCGGCGTGCGCACCGCCCGGCGGCGCGGTGGCGCCGGTGCCGACGACCCGCCCGGCCGCGTCGAGGACCACGCAGCCGACGGGCGGGTTCGGGCTGGTGGTGCCCTGCACCGCGGCCGAGGTGGCGATCGCGGCCCGCATGGCCGCGACGAGCCGGGGCGGGTCGACGCTCATCGGACGGTCAGGTCCACCGGTGCGGGGAGGCGGCGCGGGCCCGCTCGCGCAGCGCGCGCACGGCCCGGCCCGGGTCCTCGGCCCCGTAGACGGCGGAGCCGGCGACGAAGCAGTCGACGCCGGCCTCGGCCGCCGCCTCGATGGTGTCGGCGTTGATCCCACCGTCGATCTCGATCAGCACGGTGAGGTGACCGGTGTCCACCAGGCGGCGGGCGGTGCGGACCTTGTCGAGCACCTCCGGGATGAACTCCTGGCCGCCGAACCCCGGCTCGACGCTCATCACCAGCAGCGTGTCGTAGTGCCGCAGCAGCTCGACGTACGGCTCGAGCGGGGTCCGCGGCTTCACCGACAGCCCGGCCCGGGCACCGGCGGCGCGCAGGTCACGCGCCAGCGCGACGGGGTCCCGTGCGGCCTCGACGTGCACCGTCACGTTGTGCGCGCCGGCCTCCGCGTAGCCGGTCGCCCAGCGATCCGGGTCCTCGATCATCAGGTGGCAGTCCAGCGGCACCGTCGTGGCCTCGATCAGGGACTCGACCACGGGCAGGCCGAAGGTGAGGTTCGGTACGAAGTGCGCGTCCATCACGTCGACGTGCAGCCAGTCCGCGCCCGCACCGGGGGCACCGCCGACCGCGGCGGCCTCGTCGCCGAGCCGGGCGAAATCGGCGGAGAGGATGCTCGGCGCGATCATCGGGGCCACACGCGGAGGTTACGCGGGTACCCCGTTCGTCGTCCTCATCCCCTCCGGGCGACGTCGGCGACGAGCCGGGCGACCGCAGCCGGATCGCGACCGCGGGAATACCGCCGACCGTCCGCGGCTTCGCAGGGGCATGCCCGCCGGTGCCCCCGAGGTGAGCGCGCCGACCGCGAGGGTGCGCCTGGATCCCGCGCTGCGGTTGCGGCTCGGGGTGCTCGCCGGCGGCAACTTCGCCGTCGGGACGGGTGCGTTCGTCATCGTCGGCGTCCTGCCGGCGGTGGCGCGCGACGTGGGCGTGGGGGTCGGCACCGCGGGCCAGCTGATGACGGTCTACGCACTGACCTACGCCGTGGCCGCGCCGCTGCTGGTCTCGGTGCTCGGACGCTTCCGGCGGCGCACCGTCCTGCTGGCCGCGCTCGCGGTGTTCCTCGCCGGGAACGTGCTGGCGCTGCTCGCCCCGGGGTTCGCGCTGCTCGCCGCCGGGCGGCTCGTCAGCGCCGTCGGCGGAGCGATGTACACCCCGACGTCCCTGGCCGCCGCCGCGAGCCTCGCCGCCGAGGCGCAGCGCGGCCGGGCGCTCGCCCTGGCCTTCTCCGGCCTCCCGGTGGCCACCGTGCTCGGGGTCCCGCTGGGCACGGTCGTCGGGGAGGCCCTCGGGTGGCGCTGGAGCTTCGGGCTGGTGGTCGCCCTGGCCGCGGCCGGTGCGGTCGCCGTCGCCGCGGCCGTGCGGCGGATCGAGGACCCGCCGCTCTTCCCGCTGCGCGCGTGGCGGGCCCTGCTGGCCCGGCGCGGCCTCGTCCCCGCGGTGGCAGTCACCTGGCTCCAGGCCACGGCACAGTTCACCGTCATCACCTACCTCGCGGCGCTGCTGGCCGGCGAGGTCGGGCTCGGGGGCACCGCGATCGCCGCCCTCCTGCTGGTCAACGGGGTGGCGGGGGTGGCCGGCACGGCCCTCGGCGGGAGCGTCGCCGACCGCTGGCCGGCCGGACCCACGCTCGCCGCCTCGATCGTCCTGCTCGCCGCGGCCCTGGCGACGTTCGGGGTGGTCGCCGACCCGGTGACGGCCGCGGTCGCCCTGGTCGTCTGGGGTGTCGCCGGGTGGGGGTTCAACCCCGTGCAGCAGCAGCGGCTGGTCCGGCTGCACCCGCCCTCGGCGGGGGCGACGCTGGCGCTCAACGCCTCGGTCCTGTACCTGGGCAGCGCCACCGGCGCCGTCCTCGGCGCCGCGGTACTGCCGGTGGCCGGGCTGCCCGGCGTCGGCCCGACCGGCGCCGTGATGGCGATGATCGCGCTCGCCGTGCTGGCGTGGGGTCGTAGGCCGAACGGATAAGGTGTCGCGCCCGGTCGGCCACGTCTGGCTGGTGCGAGCGTGTCCCGGCCGAGCGCGAGCCGCGGCGCGATCAGGAGGGGCGGCGCAGCAGGGCCAGGAACATCGCGTCGGTGCCGTGCCGGTGCGGCCAGAGCTGCACGGTGGGCCCGTCGCCGAGGTCCGGCACGCCGGGCAGGTGCGGGCGGGCGTCGAGCAGCTCCGCGCCCGCCCTGCGCGCGACCCCGCCGACGACACCGACCGTCTCGGACAGGTGCGGCGAGCACGTCACGTACGCGACGACGCCGCCGGGCCGGACGTGCCGCAACGCCGCGGCGAGCAGCTCGCGCTGGAGCCTGGCCAGACCCGGCACGTCCTCCGGCCGGCGCCGCCAGCGGGCCTCGGGCCGCCGCCGCAGCGCGCCCAGGCCGGTGCACGGCGCGTCGAGGAGCACCCGGTCGACCGCGGCGTCGGACAGCGGGGCGGCCCGGCCGTCCGCGACGTGCACGCTGACCGGCAGCCCGTCGACGGCGCGGCGCACCAGCTCCGCCCGGTGCTCCTGGAGCTCCACCGCGTCCACCGTCGCGTCGTCCATCGCGGCCAGGCCACCGAGCAGTGCGGACTTCCCACCCGGCCCCGCGCACAGGTCGAGCCAGCGCGCGTCGGGCCCGTCGAGCGGGACGCGGGTCAGTGCCAGCGCCACGAGCTGGCTCCCCTCGTCCTGCACCACGGCGAGCCCCTGGGTCAGCGCGTCGAACTCGCCGACGTCGCCGGAGCCGGCTTCGAGGTGCACGCCATAGGGCGAGTACGGCGCCGGCGTGCCGCCGGTGGCCAGCGCCAGCTCCTCGGCGGTGATCTCGCCAGGGCGGGCGAGCAGGTGCACGGCGGGGCGGGCGTCGTCCGCGGCGAGCGCGGCAGCCAGCTCGTCCGTGTCCCCCAGCGCGTCGGCGAACGCCTGCGCGATCCAGCGGGGGTGAGCGTGCGCGAGCGCCGCGTGCCCGATCGGGTCCTCCGCCGCGGGCCGGGCGAGCTCCGCCACCCAGGCCGCCTCGTCGCGCTCGCCGACACGCCGCAGGATCGCGTTGACGAACCCGGCCGAGCGGCTGCCGGCGTCCGCCCGCACCAGCTCGACCGTGGTGTCCACCGCCGCGTGCGGCGGGATCCGGGTGCGCAGCAGCTGGTAGGCGCCCAGGCGCAGCGCGTCGAGCAGGGCGTGCTCGACGTGGTCGAGCGCCCGGTCGGTGCAGTGCCCGATGATCGTGTCGAGCAGGCCCTGCGCGCGCAGCGTGCCGTAGCCGAGCTCGGTGGCCAGCGCCGCGTCGCGGTCGCGCAGCCGCATCCGGCGCAGGATTCCGGGCAGGGCGAGGTTGGCGTACGCGTCGCGCTCGCGGACCGCGGTCAGCAGCTCGTAGGCGGCCTGGCGGGCCGGGTCGACGGCGGGCGGGCCGGAAGGTTCGCGGCCACGCCGGGGCGGCCCGGCGTTGCGCGGCCCGGCGGGCCGGTCCCGCCGCGGGCGACGAGGCTCGGTCACCGGTCACCCCCCGTCGACAACGACGTTGTTGCTGTATCGGCGGCCCGGAAACCGCGACAACGTCGTTGTCGACGGTGCGGCCCGGTCATGTGAGCGCCTCGCCGTCGGTGATCCGGACGCCGCGGGCCCAGTCAGGGGCGGGCATCGAGCGCTTGCCCACCGGCCGCACCTCGCCGAGCTGGACGGGCGCCCCGGCGGTGCCGGCGAGCACCCGGCGCTTCTCGACCCGGAGTGCGCCGGGTGGCAGCGGTGGCTGCTCGACCACCCGCACCGGCCCGATGCCGAGCCGGTCCCCCCGGAACTGCGTCCACGCGCCCGGCTCGGGCGTGACCGCGCGAACGGCCCGGTCGACGGCGACCGGCGGATCGCCCCAGCGCACCCGGGCGTCGGCGACGGTGATCTTCGGAGCGTGCGAGACCCCGTCGGCGGGCTGCCCGACCGCGCTCAGCGTGCCGTCCGCGATGCCGTCCATCGTGGCGACGAGCAGCCGCGCGCCGGACTCCGCGAGCCGGGCCAGCAGGTCGCCCGCGGTGTCGGCCGGCCGGATCGCCTCGGTGACGACGCCGTAGATCGGCCCGGTGTCGAGGCCCTCGTCCAGGCGGAACGTGGTGGCCCCGGTGACGTCGTCGCCCGCGCGGATCGCGGCCTGCACGGGCGCGGCGCCGCGCCAGGCCGGCAGCAGCGAGAAGTGCAGGTTGACCCAGCCGTGCCCGGGCACGTCCAGCGCGGCGCGCGGCACCAGCGCCCCGTAGGCGACGACGGGCGCGCAGTCCGGGGCGAGCGCGCGCAGCGCGTCGAGGAACTCCGGATCCGACGGCCGCGCCGGCGTCAGCACCGGGATCCCGGCCTCGTCGGCGACGGCACCGACCGGGGACCGCGCCGGCCGCCGTCCGCGCCCGGCCGGGGCGTCCGGCCGGGTCAGCACGGCGACGACCTCGTGGCGCGGCGAGTCCAGCAGCGCCCGCAACGCGGGGACCGCGGGGGCCGGGGTGCCGGCGAAGAGCAGCCGCAGGCCGGCAGCTCTCACCGGGCCTTCCCGAACAGCGGGTGCGGGCTCACCTTCACGACCGGGGCGTCGGCGCCGAACCACTCCGCCGCGCGGATCTCGGCCATCGCGAGCCTGCGCATCTCCGGGTCGAGCCGGTCGACGAACAGCACGCCGTCGAGGTGGTCGGTCTCGTGCTGGATGCAGCGGGCCAGCAGCTCGCTGCCCTCGACGGTCACCGGCTCGCCGTGCATGTCGACCCCGCGCGCCACGACGTGCAGGTGCCGGCGGCAGTCCCAGGTGAACCCGGGGATCGACAGGCAACCCTCGGGGCCGAGCTGCTCCTCGTCACCGACGGCGTCGAAGGTCGGGTTGACCAGGTGCCCGGCGAACCCGTCGACGTCGTAGGTGAACACCCGCACCCCGACGCCGATCTGCGGCGCCGCGAGCCCGGCGCCGCCCTCGTCGTGCATCGTGTCGGTGAGGTCGGCGACCAGCTTGCGCAGCTCGGCGTCGAAGGTGGTGACGGGCGCGGCGGGCGTGCGCAGCACCGGATCGCCGAAGAGCCGGACGGGCTGGACGGACACGGATCTCCTCGTCGGCGCGGGTGCGGGTCGGCGCATCCAGTCTGCCACGGCGGCCGCTCAGCCGATCTCGACCGGGTCCAGCCGGACGCGCACCGGGTCGGTGGCCTTGCGCGCTGTGCGGCCGGCCTGCGCCCGGGCCAGCGCGGCGGCCAGCGCCCGGCCGTGCTCGCGGGGCACGCGCAGCAGCATGCGCTCCCGGGGCGCGCCGTCCGCTCCCGGTTCCAGGTCGACCGGGCCGAGGACCTCCGGCCCCGGCAGGTCACCGTCCAGCTCGACGGCCGCCGCCACCTCGGCGACGGCCTGCGGGGCGCCGTCCACGGCGGCCATCCGCACCGCGGGCGGGAACCCGACCTCCGCGCGTGCGGCGAGCTCGGCGACCGCGTGACCGACGGGGTCCCAGCGGACGAGCGCCTGCACGGTCGGCACCTCGGCCCCGGCGACGACCACGACCCGCCCGCCGTCGCCGTGCGGCACGACCAGGGCGGCGGCGGCCAGCCAGCGGCGCAGCGTCTCCTCGGCGACCCGCAGGTCGGGGCGGGCGAGCATCGCCCAGCCGTCGAGCAGCAGCGCGGCGCCGTAGCCGTCCTCAGCGGGCGGCTCGGCGCCCGGGGTCGCGATCACCAGTGCCGGCCGCGCGGGCACCCGGGTGAGCACCGGCGCGCCGCCACCCGAGGAGCGCACGGTGGTGCCGGCGAAGGCCCGGCCCAGCTCCTCGGCGGTACGCCCGGCCCCGATAACGCCCGCCCGCAGCCGGGCGGACCCGCACGCCGGGCAGCGGAACCGCGGCTGCGCCCGCCCGCACCAGCGGCACCGCGCCGGCGCCGGGACGCCGTCGGCCCCGGCGGCGGGAACCCCGAGCGGCCCGGCGCAGTGCCGGCAGCGGGCGGGCTCGCGGCACCCGGCGCAGGCCAGCCAGGGCAGGTAACCCGATCGGGCCACCTGCACCAGCACCGGCCGCCCGGCGGACAGCGCCGACCGCGCCGCCTCGAACGCCGGACCCGGGATCCGCGCGGCCCGCGGCCCCGGCTCGCGGTCCGGTCGCTCCCCGCTCTCACCCGCCGCGGTGACCCGGGGCACCGCGGCGCGCACCGTCACCCGCTCCGCCACCACCTCGCGGGCCCAGCCGGCGTCCACCAGCAGCTGGGCCTCGGCGGTCCGGGCGTGGCCGCCGACGAGCAGTGCCGCCCCGGCCGCGTGCGCCCGCAGCACCAGGACGTCCCGGGCGTGCGGGTAGGGCGCGCGCGGCTCGGCGAGCGAGTCGTCGCCGTCGTCCCACACCGCGAGCAGGCCGGGCCGGGTCACCGGTGCGAACACCGCCGACCGGGACCCGACGACGACGCGCACGGCCCCGCGCCGGACCGCCAGCCAGCGCCGGTACCGCTCGGCCGGGCCCAGCTCGGCGGTCAGCGCGACGACCGCGGCCGCGCCGACGCGGGCGGCCACGGCGGCGTGCAGGGCGTCGACGTCGCGCTGGTCGGGGACGACGAGCAACGCGCCGCGCCCGGCCGCGACGGTGACGGCGGCGGCCTCGGCGAGCCGGTGCGTCCAGACCTCCCCGGGCAGCGCCTGCCACACGGCGTGCGCCGCCCGCCCCTCCGCCAGCGTGTCGAGCAGCGCCGGCCCGCGCGGGTAGCGCGCCCACCCGGCCCGCTCCACCGCCGGCCCGCCGGGCACCGCGGGCTCGCGCGGCGGCTCGGCCTCGACCCGGGCGTGGCGCGGCGGCACCGCCAGCCGCAGCACGTCGGCGAGCACGCCCGCGTAGCGGTCCGCGACCGCCCGGCACAGGGCGGCGACCTCGGCGGTGAGCACCGGCTCCGGCGAGACGACGCGCTCCACCCACGCGAGCGTGCCGGCGTGCCCGGACTCGGCGACCCGTTCCAGCAGGAAGCCGTCGCGCAGCCGCCCGGCGAACCGCACCCGGACCCGCACGCCGGGGCCCGCCGCGTCGTCGAGATGGGCCGGGACGCTGTAGTCGAACGGCCGGTCCAGGTGCGCCAGGGCGACGTCGACGGCCACCCGGGCGACCGGCAGCGTGGCCGCGGGCACCCACTCCCCCCGCCCCGGCACGGCCCTCCTAGAGATTGACCTGGTCGTGCCGGGCGTAGAACGCCACCCACTCCCCGTCGTCGAGCACGCGGCCGCTCTGCCGGATCTCGGCGAGCTCGGTGAAGAAGCGCTCCCGGGCGATCCCCGGGGCGAACAGGATGAGGAACGTGGCCTCGGTGTCGGCGTCGTTGCGGAATGCGTGCACCCCGCCGTCGGCCACGTGCGCGTAGTCCCCGGGCCCGAACGGCGACCAGCGCTCCCCATCGAAGATCGTCAGCTCGCCGCGCAGGACGTAGAACGACTCCGCGAACGTGCGGTGGTAGTGCGGTCGCGCGCCGGTGCTGCGGGCGGGTACCCGGTACTCGAACAGCCCGAACCGCCCGCCGGTGACCGAGCCGGGCGCGACGAACCGGACCGTCGGCGGCCCGGCCAGGTCCGGCGGGTCGGCCGCCCGGTGCACCGTGACCGCGTCTGCCGCCCGGGGGAAGCTCACGCGGCCGTCACCGCCTTGAGCGCGTCGGCGCGGTCGGTCCGCTCCCACGGCAGGTCGAGGTCGGTGCGCCCGAAATGGCCGTACGCGGCGGTCGGGGCGTAGATCGGGCGGAGCAGGTCGAGATCGCGGATGATCGCGGCCGGGCGCAGGTCGAACACCTCGTGGACCGCCGCCTCGATCCGCGCGGGGTCGACCTGCGCGGTGCCGAAGGTCTCGAGGAACAGCCCGACGGGGGCGGCGCGCCCGATGGCGTAGGCGACCTGCACCTCGATGCGGTCGGCCAGTCCGGCGGCGACGACGTTCTTCGCCACCCACCGCAGCGCGTAGGCCGCGGACCGGTCGACCTTCGAGGGGTCCTTCCCGGAGAACGCGCCGCCGCCGTGGCGGGCGAAGCCGCCGTAGGTGTCGACGATGATCTTGCGGCCGGTCAGGCCCGCGTCGCCCATCGGACCGCCGACGACGAACCGCCCGGTGGGGTTCACGAGGAGCCGGTAGTCCGTGGTGTCCAGGTCGAGCGCACCGAGCTCGGGGTCGACGACCTGCTCGCGCACGTCCGGCGCGAGCATCCCCTCGAGATCGATGTCGGCGGCGTGCTGGCTCGACACGACCACCGTGTCCAGGCGCACCGCGCGGTCGCCCTCGTAGGCGATCGTGACCTGGGTCTTCCCGTCCGGGCGCAGGTAGGGCAGGGCACCGCTGCGCCGGACCTCGGTGAGGCGGCGGGCGAGCCGGTGCGCCAGCGCGATCGGCAGCGGCATCAGCTCCGGGGTGTCGGTGTTCGCGTAGCCGAACATCAGCCCCTGGTCGCCGGCCCCCTGCCGGGCGATCTCGTCGTCGCTGGACTCCACCCGCCGCTCGTAGGCGGTGTCGACACCCTGCGCGATGTCGGGCGACTGCGCCCCGATGGCGACGTTCACCCCGCAGGAGCGGCCGTCGAAGCCCTTGGCGGAGGAGTCGTAGCCGATCTCCAGAATCCTCTCCCGCACGAGGGTCGGGATGTCGGCGTACGCCGTGGTCGTCACCTCACCCGCGACGTGCACCTGCCCGGTGGTCACCAGCGTCTCCACCGCGACCCGGCAGCGGGGGTCCTCGGCCAGCAGGGCGTCGAGCACGGTGTCGCTGATGGCGTCGCACATCTTGTCCGGGTGACCCTCCGTCACCGACTCGCTGGTGAACAACCGCCGACCGATGCTCGCCACGCGCGCTCCCGTTTCCCATCGAGGACCCCGTCACCGGAAGCCTAGTGCCGCCGCGGTGGGCCGATCCGGGTCTGGCGGAGCCTCCTCCCACGTTCCGTAATCACCTTCGTGCAAGTCTCGCGGTTCACCACTCCTTCCGGTGATGTCCGGTCGGGTTGCGAATCGGTCACGACCCCGCTCGTTGGGTGATTCGTACTCCCCCGATCCGGAGGTTTCGGAAGATGAACGTGTTGTCACGACCCGGTCGCGCCGTCGCGGTGGTCGGTGCGGTCGTCGCGGTCAGCGCCACCACGCTCATGGCCGTCGTCGCCGGCTCGGCCGGCGCCCAGGAGCCGGGCCGCTGCACCGACAACGTCAACGTGCGGGCGCAGCCCTCGATCGACGCTCCCATCGTCGCGGTCTGCGAGGCGGGTACGGCGGTGCAGGTCGGCGAGACCCGCAACGGCTTCGTGCGGCTGATCGACCTCGGCGGGTGGTCCGCCCAGGAGTTCGTCTCGGTCGACGGCGCGCCGCCGGCGCGTCCGGCGAGCCGCACGCCCTCGCGCAGTGACGACGCCGGTTCGACGTCGACGACGCGCGCCGACCGCGACGACGACGCCACGCCCACCACCACCTCGCCCCGCAGCCGGGACGGCGAGTCCGCACCCAGCGCGCCCGACGGGGACGCGCCGCGCCGGGTCGCCCCGCGCGACGGCGACGCCTCCGGCGACGGCTCGGCGCCGCGCAGCGGCTCGGCACCCCGGGACGGTTCCACGCCCACCGGCCCCGCCGGGCGGCCCGCCCCGGCGGAGGAGCCCGCGGAGGAGCCCGCCGGCGGCACCGGCGAGGAGGGCGGCGGCGGGACCCCGCTGGACGGCCTGCTCGGCTGATCACCCTGACCCCGCGGGGCGGGCGGCTCCGGGTGTCCCCACCCCCGACCGCCCGTCGCAGCGCCCGTCCCGCGGGGTCGATCCACCGGCAGTGAGCACCGCGCCGACGAGGACGGAAGACCGGACGTGGACTCGCTGCTGACGACGGTGTTGCTCCCGCTCGCGCTCGGCGTCGTCATGCTGGGCCTGGGCCTGTCGCTCACGACCGCGGACTTCGCCCGCGTGCTCGCCCGGCCCCGCGCCGCCGCGATCGCGCTGGCCTGCCAGATCGTGGTGCTACCGCTGGCCTGCCTCGGGCTGGTCGAGGCGTTCGGGCTGACCCCGACGCTGGCGGTCGGCATGATGCTGCTGGCCGCCTCACCCGGTGGCACGACGGCGAACCTGCTCAGCCACCTCGCCGGCGGCGACGTCGCGCTCAACATCAGCCTCACCGCGGTGAACTCGGTGCTGGCGGTGGTGACCCTGCCGCTGGTGGTGAACCTCTCCCTCGCCCACTTCCTCGGCGGGAGCGGGGCCATCGGCCTGCAGCCGGACAAGATCCTCCAGGTGTTCGCGATCGTGCTGATCCCGGTCGTCCTCGGGATGCTGCTGCGGCGCAGCGTGCCGGCGTTCGCGGTGCGGACGGAGCGCCCGGTGAAGATCGCCTCCGCGGTGGTGCTCGTCCTGGTCATCGCCGCGGCGGTGGCGGAGAACCGCGCGATCCTGCTCGACGGGCTGATCGCGGTCGGCCCGATCGCCCTGCTGTTCGCCGCGCTGAGCCTGACAGTCGGCTACCGGGTGCCCCGGGCGTTCGGCGTCACCCGCCCGCAGGCGATCGCGTGCGGCATGGAGATCGGGATCCACAACAGCGTCCTGGCCATCACGGTCGCGTTGAGCCCGGCGCTGCTGGCGAACGCGGAGATCGCGCTGCCGCCGGCGATCTACGGGCTGCTGATGTTCCTGCCCGCGGGGTTGTTCGCCTACGCGATGGCGCGTCGAACGGCGATGGAGGGCGCCGTCGTCACGCCCTAGTCGCCGGGAGTGCCGGCCGTCGCCCGGAGGTGGGCCGCCACCGCGTCCCAGACGCGCGAGGCGAGCAGCGCCTTGGACCCTGCCGGCAGCTCGGCCTCCGCACCGTCGGCGCCGAGCAGCCAGCCGGCGTTGTCGGGCACCTCGAAGGCGCGCCCCTCGCCCACGGCGTTCACCACCAGCAGGTCGCAGCCCTTGCGGGCGAGCTTGGTGCGGCCGTGGTGCAGCGCGTCACCCGACGCGTCGCCCGTCTCGGCGGCGAACCCGACCACGACCTGGCCGGGGGGGCGCGCGGCGACCAGCTCGACGAGCACGTCCGGGTTCCGGGTGAGCGCCACCGGATCCGGGTCCCGCGAGCCCTTCTTGATCTTGTGCTCGGCGAGGGCCGCCGGCCGGAAGTCGGCGACGGCGGCGGCCATCACCACCGCGTCGCTGCCCTTCGCCGCGGCGTGGACCGCCTCCCGCAGCTCCCGCGCCGACCCGACCCGGACGACCTCGACGGCGGCCGGGTCGCCCAGGTCGGCCGTGTGCGCCGCGACGAGGGTGACGTGCGCGCCGCGCTGGGCCGCGACCCGGGCCAGCGCGTAGCCCTGCCGGCCCGAGGACCGGTTGCCGAGGAATCGCACCGGGTCCAGCGCCTCGCGCGTGCCGCCGGCCGAGACCACCACGCGCCGGCCCTCGAGGTCGCGCGCCAACGCGTCGGGGCGCTCCAGCAGCAGCCGGGCGAGCTCGGCGATCTCGGCGGGATCGGGAAGCCGCCCGGGGCCGGTGTCCGCGCCGGTGAGCCGACCCGACGCGGGTTCCAGCACCACCGCGCCACGGGCCCGCAGCAGGGCGACGTTGTCCCGCGTCGCCGGGTGCTCCCACATCTCGGTGTGCATGGCCGGCGCGAACAGCACCGGGCACCGCGCGGTGAG
>Ga0247713_1000435_pt1 | contig 25879 bp, 24 predicted proteins | sample 21E_NmetaG_FD_189936 | JGI IMG/M metagenome (GOLD analysis project Ga0247713, IMG submission 189936) | Soil microbial communities from hillslope of Landscape Evolution Observatory, University of Arizona, Oracle, AZ, United States - 2-1-E_N | ecosystem: Engineered > Artificial ecosystem >... | reverse complement strand
CTGGCCGGCCTCGCGCTGAACCGCCTCGTCCCCGAGGGCAGCCTGCTGATGGAGCGCGTCGAGTTCCTCGGGTCATCGCTGCTCATCCCGCTGTTCCTCGTCTCGGTGGGGATGCTCGTCGACCCGGCGCTGGCGTTCACCGACCCAGCGTCGCTGGCGACCGCCGGCGGGTTCATCGCCGTGGCCCTGGGCGCCAAGCTGCTCGCGGCGGTGCTCGCCGGCCGGATGCTGCGCTACGGAGGCGCGGAGATCGGCGCGATGTTCTCGCTGTCGTCCGCCCAGGCGGCCGCGACGCTGGCCGCGGTCGTCGTCGGCCTGAACATCGGCCTGCTCGACCGCGGCACGGTCAACGCGGTCATCCTGGTCATCCTGGTCACCTGCCTGGTGTCGAGCTGGACCGCCAACCGCTACGCCCCCCGCCTGGAGCGTCCCGACGACGACCGCGACCTGGGCCAGACCGTGGTGGTGCCGATGGCCGAGCCGGCCTTCGCCAAGCAGCTGCTGCGGCTGGCGGCGACCATCGCCCGCGCCGACGCCGGCCTGGTGGTGCCCGTGACCGTCGTGCCGCCGAGCGCCGCGCCCGAGACGCTGGCCGACATCCGCCGGCGCAACGCCGAGGGCGAGGCCCAGGTGCTGTCCACGGGGGCCGACGCGCGCGCGATCGTGCGCATCGACGCGTCACCGAAGGCCGGCGTCGCCCACACGATCGTCGAGCAGTCCGCCACGTCCATGGTGCTGGGCTGGCGAGGCCACGAGCGCCGCGACGAGGCGCTGTTCGGCACCACGATCGACCCGCTGGTGGCCGACCTGGCGATCCCCATGGTCATCGCCCGACCGACCACCCACCGGTACGACCGGATCGTGCTCGCGGTGTCGGAGTCGAACACCTCGGCGGCCGGGACCGCGGGGCTGTGCCTGGCGCTGGAGGTCATCGCGCGGCTGCGCACGGAGCTGGGCCTCCCCGTCGTCGTCGTGAGCAACAGCGACGACGCCAAGGCGCTGCACATGGTCGAGGAGCGCCTCGGCGTCGGCGTCCAGGTCGACCGGCGCCGCCGGTCGATCATGCTGCGCCACGTCGCCGAGCCGAACGACCTGCTGGTGGTGCCGGTGAAGCCAGAGCGCGCCGGGCTGCACGGCGCCGCGAGCCGGATCGCCCGCGCGGTGCCGGACAACGGCCTGATCATCACGCTCGACCCCGGCGGCCGCACCGTGCGCACGATCGCGCAGGACATGATGACGCCCACCGCGGCCAACCCGACGCCCGGCCGGGACGTGCCGTCGGGGGCCGGGTCGCACCGCTGACACGGCACGGCCGGCCCCGCAGGGCCGGCCGTGTGCGCGTGGTTCTTGCGGTGCTACTCGACGGTGATCTCGCCCTGCATCAGCGCCTCGTGGCCGGGCACGTTGCAGATGTACTCGTGCGTGCCGGGGTCCAGGTTGACGGTGCCCGTGGCGGTCTGGCCGCCCTGGGCCTCGACGATGACGTTGCCGTCGATGGTCACGTTGTGGACCGCCGCGCCGTTGTTGACCAGGGTGATCTCGGTCTCGCCGGCGGGGAGGGCCTCAGGAGCCGACTCGAAGTCGATGTCGACCGCGACCCAGGTGGCGTCGCCGGCGGGGGCCTCGCCCTCGGCCGGTGCCTCGCCCTCGGCGGCCGCCTCGGTGCGCTGGTCGGCGGGGACCTGCTCTTGCATCGTGATCTCGGGTGCCTGCTCGGTGCACGCCGCGAGCGCCAGGACGGCGACCAGGGCGAGGATGATGCGTCCCATCAGGGCTACTCCTGCTCGGGTTTGGAGGATTGTGAACTTCGTCACAAGCCCATTGTCGCTGTGCCCCCCGACCCCTGCAAAGATCCCGGTGCCGGAATCGCTGGGGTCCGCGGGCCGTCTAGCATGCCCCGCGCCGTCTTCGAACAGGAACGTTGCCGATGTTTGACGCCGTGCTGGTGGCCAACCGTGGTGAGATCGCCTGGCGCGTGCTCCGTGGCTGCCGGGAGCTGGGTATTCGCACCGTCGGGGTGTACTCCGAGGCCGACCGCGACGCCCCGTGGCTGCGCGCCGCCGACGAGTCGCACCTGCTCGGTCCTGCCGCGCCGGCCGAGAGCTACCTCAACATCGACCGGATCCTGCAGGCCGCCGCCGCAGCCGGCGCCGACGCCATCCACCCCGGGTACGGATTCCTGTCGGAGAACGCCGACTTCGCCCGCGCGGTGACCGACGCCGGCCTGACGTGGATCGGCCCGCCACCCGATGCGATCGTGCAGATGGGCGACAAGCTGTCGGCGCGCAAGGCTGCCGAGGCCGCCGGCTGCCCGGTGGTCCCGGGCACGCTGGAGCCGACCGAGGACCCCGAGGTCGTGCGGGCCTTCGCCGCCGAGCACGGCTTCCCCGTGGCGATCAAGGCGGCGTACGGCGGCGGCGGTCGCGGGCTGAAGGTCGTGCGCGGCGACGGCGAGCTGGTCGAGGCGCTCGAGGGCGCGCAGCGCGAGGCCGTGGCGGCGTTCGGTCGCGGGGAGGTGTACGTCGAGCGGTACCTCACCCGCCCGCGCCACATCGAGATCCAGGTCCTCGCCGACGCCCACGGCCGCTTCCTGTGGCTCGGCGAGCGCGACTGCTCGTCGCAGCGCCGGCACCAGAAGCTGATCGAGGAGGCGCCGGCGCCGGGCTTTGACCCCGCCATCCGCGCGGCCATGGGCGACGCGGCGGTCCGGGTCTCCGAACAGGTCGGCTACCAGGGCGCGGGCACCTGCGAGTTCCTGTACGAAGACGGCGACTTCTACTTCCTGGAGATGAACACCCGGCTGCAGGTCGAGCATCCGGTCACCGAGATCGTCACCGGGCTCGACCTGGTGCACTGGCAGCTGCGGATCGCGGCCGGTGAGCCGCTGCCGTTCACCCAGGACGACGTCGAGCTGCGCGGCCACGCCATCGAGGCGCGCATCAACGCCGAGCACGTCGCGGCGAACTTCGCGCCGGCGCCGGGGTTGATCACCGGGTGGTCCGCCCCGTCGGGTCCCGGCATCCGGGTCGACGCCGGCGTCGAGGCGGGCTGGGAGATCCCCCGCAGCTATGACTCGCTGATCGCCAAGCTCATCACGTACGGAGCCGACCGCGACGACGCGCGCCGCAAGATGATCCGTGCGCTCGACGAGTTCGTCGTCGAAGGCGTGCCGACGACGATCGACTTCCATCGGTTCGCGATGGTGCAGCCGGACTTCGTCGCCGGCGACGTGTCGACCGTGACGGTCGAGCGAGAGTGGGACCTGTCCTCCATCCCGCCGGCCGAGCCGGCAGTCGCCGGTCCCGGCGCGAAGGAGCCGTCACGCCGGTTGACCGTCGAGGTGGGCGGCAAGCGCCTCGAGGTCGCGGTCTTCGACCCGGACCAGCCGGCTGCGGCCCCGGCGCGACGTGAGCGCCGCTCGGGGCGGACCTCCGGCGGCGCCCGCAGCGGCGGCGCTGCCACCGAGACGCTCGTCGCGCCGATGCAGGGCACGATCGTGAAGACCGTCGCCGAGGTGGGGCAGGCGGTCTCTGCCGGCGACCTCGTGTTGGTGCTCGAGGCGATGAAGATGGAGAACCACATCTCCGCGCACCGCGACGGCGTCGTGACGGCACTGCACGTCGAGGCAGGCCAGGTCGTCGACTCCGGCGAGGCGCTGGCCACCATCGAGGACGCCGGCGACGGCGACGCCGAGGCGCCCGTCGCCGCCGACGAGGACGTCACGCCGGCGTGATCGCCCTGGCCGTCCTCGCCGTCGCGGCGGGGGTCCTGCTGCTGGTCGGCGGTGCTGAAGCACTGGTGCGTGGCGCGTCCCGGTTGGCCGCTGCGGTCGGGATATCGCCGGTCGTGGTGGGTCTGACCGTCGTCGCCTTCGGCACCAGCGCCCCGGAGCTCGCGGTCAGCGTGCGTGCGGCGCTGGCGGGCTCCGGAGAGGTGGCGATCGGCAACGCCGTCGGCTCGAACATCTTCAACGTCCTGGCGATCCTGGGCGTGTCGGCGCTGTTCGGAGGGCTCGTGGTGCACCAGCGGCTGGTGCGTCTGGATGTGCCGCTGGTGGTGGCCGTGACCGGCGTCGTGTGGTGGCTGGCGCGTGATCAGAGCCTGGGAGTGGGAGACGGCATCGTCCTGCTCGCCGGCATCGTCGCCTACACCGCCGTGTCCTACCTGGTCGGGCGGGACGAGCCCGAGACGGTCGGCGCCGAGTACGACGAGGCGTTCGGCCAGTCGCCCACGGTCGCCCGCCGGACGTGGCCCGCGGCCGTCGGCCTGGTGCTGGTGGGACTGGCGGTGCTCGTAGGCGGGGCACAGCTGCTGGTGGTCGGCGCCACCGACCTCGCGCGGGCGCTGGGGGTATCGGACCTGATCATCGGACTGACCGTCGTCGCCGTGGGGACGTCGCTGCCCGAGCTGGCGACGTCGGTGGTGGCGGCCCGCAAGGGTGAACGGGACATCGCGGTGGGCAACGTGGTCGGCTCGAACCTGTTCAACCTGTTGGCCGTCCTCGGCGCAGCTGCCCTGGCCGGCGGCGGGATCGACGTGCCCGCGGCAGTGATCGCCACCGACTTGCCTGTGGCCCTGCTGGTCGCGCTCGTGGCGCTCCCCGCCCTGGCGATCGGGCTGACCCTGCAGCCGTGGGAGGGCGCGCTGCTGATCGCGGGGTATCTGGGCTACGTGGCGTATCTCGTGGTGGGCGCCACGGGTGGCGGTGCCGGCCGGATGGCGCTGTTCGCTGGGTTGGGACTGCTGGCCGTGGTCCTGGTCATCGCCGGCGTGCTGTTGGATCGCCGCCGCCGGTAGCCGTTCGGTCGTGCGGGAGCGCGCGTGGCGACGCCGCCGCGCCCCGCCGGAACGGCTGTGCCGCCAGGGCGAGGATGAGGGTGATCAGCAGGTTGCCGGTTGCCGCGCCTGCGGTCCCCGCGAGCACCGCGACGGCCAGCGCCGCGCCGCGCAGATCCGCGATCAGCAGGGCGTGGCGGGCACCCGCGTAGGCCAGCAGCGCAGCCAGCGCGACCACAGGGAGTTGACCCAGGACCGCAGGCGCGCGGTCGCCGTAGAGGACCCCGATCGCGACCAGCGACGCACCGAGTCCGTAGTTCATCGCCGCGGTGCGCGCACCCAGCCGGTGGTGGGCGGTCAGCCCCGACGAGCCGTGGCACATCGGCATCCCGCCAGCGGCGGCCACCAGCAGGTTGCCGACGCCCGCGTGCCGGCAGACGGCGGATGGTGTTACTGCGGCCACCCGCTGACCGAACGCCCTGCGGGCGACGTCGGTCACCGCGACCACCGCGTTGCCGAACGTCAACGGCAGCTGGGGCAGGACCAGCAGGACCGCCGCGGTCGCGAACGCGGCGAGTCCGGGCAGCCCCGGAACCGGCAGCGGTGCGAGCACCGGCGCCCCCGGAGGTGGGGCGGCGAACACCGCCGGCGGGTCGACGACCAGCCGCACCGCAGTGATGACCAGCAGCACCCCCACCCCCAGCTGCAGCGCCCGGACCGTCGTGTGCGAGAACCACCGCGCGAGGCGGTCGGCGGTACCCCCCAGCGACACGGCCAGCAGCACCGCTCCGATGGTGATGCCCGCCGCCGCCACGACGTCCGCGCCCAGCCCCCGCGCCACGGCGACCGCCGTCAGCGCCTTCAGCGGTTGGACCGGGAAGGGGATGCCGAACCGCACCCCCGCAGAGATGTACATGGCCCCCGCGCCGATCAGCACCATCCCGCCGTCGAGGCCGACGACCAGGACGAGCGCCGCGGCCAGGGGCACCAGCACGCCCAGGTCGGCGATCGCGCCTAGCGCGTCCCCCGCGAACCGACGCGCGCCGGCGGTCACGGAACCGGGTTGTACTCCCCCGTCGGCTCACCCATGAGCAGCCGCGCGGTCTCCTGCAGCGACCCGGACATCGACGGATAGATCGAGAAGGTGTGCGCCAGCTGCATCACCGTCAGCCGGCTGTTGACCGCCACGGTGATGGGCATGATCAGGTCGCTGGCGCCGGCGCTCACGACGGTGCCGCCCAGCACGGTGCCCGAACCCTGCATCGCGTGGATCTTGACGAAGCCCTCGGTGTGCTCGGCCATCTTCGCCCGCGGGTTGCCGCGCAGCGGCAGGTGGACGGTGCTCATCGGGACGCGGGTCTCGGCCTCGGTGTGTGGGCTGGCGCCGACGCTGGCGACCTCAGGCGACGTGAAGATGCACGCCGCCACGGCGTCCCAGCGGATCGGGGACACCGCTTGGCCCAGCGCGTGCCACATCGCGTTGCGGCCCTGCATCGCCGCGACGCTGGCGAGCATCATCCGGCCGGTCACGTCGCCGGCGGCGTAGATCGTGCGCACGTTGGTGCGGCTGACCCCGTCGACGGGGATCGCTCCCCAGTCGTCGACCGCCACCCCGGCTGCTTCCAGGCCCAGGTCCTGGGTGTAGGGGACCTGGCCGATGCAGAACAGCACATGGGTGCCTTCGACCCACTGCTCGTCGGCGTCCTCGGCGACCTTGCCCCCCCGCGACGACGCGACCTTGACCCTCACCCCGTCGGACGACCGCTCCAGGTCGACGGCGCGCTGGCGGCGGTGGATCACCGCTCCCCAGCGCTCGAAGCTGTCCTCGATGACCGCGGCCGCATCCGGGTCCTCGCCAGGCAGCACCTGCTCGCGACTGGAGATCAGGTGCACCTCGGAGCCGAAGCGCGCGAACGCGTGGGCGTACTCGGCACCGGTGGCGCCCGACCCCACGACGATCAGCCGCTCGGGCAGGTCTCGCAGGGCGAACAGCTCCCGTGACGTGAAGACCCGCTCGCCGTTCGGCTGCGAGAACGGCAGCACCCGCGGGCGGCTGCCGGTGGCGATCAAGACGATGTCCGCGGGCAGGGTGGACGTCGCACCGCCCGGTTCCTGCACCTCCACGCACTCGCGATCCGTCAGCCGCCCGATGCCGCCGACGACGCGAACGCCGGTCTTCTCGACCTTGGTGGTGATGTCGGCCGATTGCTGCTCGGCCAGCGCCTGCACGCGGTCCATGACCGCCGCCATGTCGACCACCGCACCCGAGGCGATGTCCGCGGCCTCGGCGTGGCGCACCCCCAGCCGGTACGCCGACTGCATCCAGCCCATCGCCTCGGCGGACACGATCATGGCCTTGGACGGCACGCAGTCCCACAGGACGCTGTTGCCGCCCAGCCCTTCGTTGGACACGATCGTGACGTCGGCACCGTGGTCCGCGGCCACCAGCGCCGCCTCGTAGCCGGCCGGGCCGCCGCCCAGGATCACGATGCGGGTGGTGTCAGAGGCCATGGCTAGGGAGCCTAATCAACTCTGTGGCAGGCTGCGCGGGTGGACCAGATCGCCGATCTCGACCGCCGCCACGTCTGGCATCCGTTCACGGACATGCAGGCGTGGGCCGGCGAGGACCCGCTCGTCATCGAGCGGGCCGACGGCTGCTGGCTGTACGACACCGACGGCAACCGGTACCTGGACGGCAACGCGTCGCTGTGGGTCAACGTCCACGGTCACCGCCGGCGCGAGATCGACGACGCGATCCGCGCCCAGCTGGACCGGGCCGCTCACACCACGTTCCTGGGGCTGAGCAATCCGCCGGCGGCCCAGCTGGCCGCCCGCCTGGCCGCCGTGGCCCCCGGTCGCCTCGAGCGGGTGTTCTTCTCCGAGTCGGGGGCCAGCGCCGTCGAGGTGGCGCTGAAGATGGCGTACGCGCACCACCTGTTCCGCGGCGAGGGCCACCGGTCGCTGTTCGTGTCGATGGACGGTGCGTACCACGGCGACACCGTCGGGTCGGTGTCGGTCGGCCGGATCGACGTGTTCCACGACACCTACCGACCGCTGCTGTTCCCGGCCTCGGGGTTCGCGCAGCCGTATTGCTACCGCTGCCCGCTCGGGTTGCGCTATCCCTCGTGCGACCTGGCGTGCGCGGACACGCTCGACGACGTGCTGGCGCGCGACGGCGACCGCGTCGCGGCCGTGGTGGTGGAGCCGCTCGTCCAGGGAGCGGCGGGGATCATCACCGCGCCGGACGGCCACCTGCGCCGTGTCGCGGAGATCGCCCGCCGCCACGGGGTCCTGCTGATCGCCGACGAGGTGGCCACCGGGTTCGGTCGCACCGGCACCTTGTTCGCCTGTGAGGCCGAGGGCGTCGAGCCGGACCTCATGGCCGTCGGCAAGGGGCTGACGGGCGGCTACCTTCCGATGTCGGCGACCCTGTCGACGACGGAGATCTTCGACTCGTTCAAGGGCCACACGTTCTTCCACGGGCACTCCTACTCGGGCAACCCGCTGGCTGCGGCTGCGGCGATGGCCAACCTGTCGCTGTTCGAGACCGACGGGACGCTGGCCGCCGCGCGTGAGCTGGCGAGAGAGATGGCCACGCAGCTCGCGCGGCTGACGTCGCTGTCGCACGTCGGGGAGGTCCGCCAACGCGGTCTGATGTGCGGCGTCGAGCTGGTCGAGGACCGCCAGACTCGCCGCCCCTACCCCGCCGAGCAGCGCGTCGGTGCCCGCGTGTGCCGCGCCGCCCGCGACCACGGTCTGGTCATCCGACCGCTCGGCGACACGATCGTCGTCATGCCGGCTCTGGCCATGACCGCCGACGAGCTGCGGTTCCTCATCGACGTCCTCGACCGCTGCATCCGGGAGGTGACCGGGCCGTGACCGGGCCGCTGGACTGGGTCACCGACGCGCTGGACCATCTCGAGGCAGAGGGGTTGCGCCGGCGGTTGCGCCATCGCGGCGAGCGGACGGGCGCAATCGTCGACGGCCGCCGCAGCTTCGCGTCCAACGACTACCTGGACCTCGCCGGCGACCCCCGGGTGGCCGAAGCCGCCGCCGAGGCGGCGCACCGGTGGGGTGCCGGATCGGGTGCGTCTCGGCTGATCACGGGCGGCACCGTCCTGCACCGTGAGCTCGAACAGCACATCGCCGCCTGGAAGGGCACGCAGGACGCTGTGGTGTTCTCGTCGGGCTATCTCGCCAATGCCGGCACCATCCCCGCGTTGGTGGGGCGCAGTGACGCCGTGTTCTCCGACGAGCTGAACCACGCGTCGATCGTCGACGGCTGCCGGCTGTCGGGTGCCGCGGTTCGCGTCTATCCCCACAACGACGTCGCCGCGCTGGAGCAGGCGCTGGCCGAGGTGCCGGCGCACCGGCGGCTGGTCGTCACCGATGGCGTGTTCTCGATGGACGGTGACGCCGCGGACGTCGGGGCGCTCGCCGCCGTGGCCCGCCGCCACGGCGCGATGCTGATGGTCGACGACGCCCACGGCGCCGGCGTGATCGGACCGGACGGCCGCGGGACCGCGGCGGCCCAGGGGGCCGAGGCGGACGTCGACGTCGCGGTCGGCACCCTGTCCAAGGCGTTCGGGGCAGCCGGCGGCTACGTGGCGGGACGCCACGACCTGTGCGAGTGGTTGCGCAACCGGGCTCGCGGATTCGTGTTCGACACCGCCCCGCCCCCACCGGCCGTCGGGGCCGCCCTGGCGGGGCTGCGCATCTCCCTCGCCGAGCCCTGGCGCCGGCATCAGGCCACCGCGGCGGCGCGCGACCTGGCGGACCGTCTGGGGGTGGCGCCACCGGCCGCGTGTGTCGTGCCGCTGCTCGTGGGGTCCGCTGATCGGGCCGTGGCGCTCGCCGCCCAGCTGGCCGGCTCCGGGATCGACGTGACCGCCATCCGCCCTCCCTCGGTGCCGCCGGACACCTCGCGGCTGCGGTTCACGACCACCGCCGCGCACACCGCCGACGACGTCGACCGCGTCGCCGGCGCCGTCGCCGCAGCACTCGGCGCAATCGCCTGAGGGTGTGTCCGCGTTCGCCCCGAAATGGGCGACAACACGGCAAACGTGACCCTCGACATGGCTTGGGGACCGTCGTACCGTCACGCAACGGCCGCTGACGGGACGGCCGGACGAGGGACTTGGGGAGGGCGCCGCATGCCGAGCGTCGACGGCGGGATCGTCATCGGGCGGCCCGTGTCCGAGGTGTTCGCCTACGCGACCTCGGCCGAAAGCCACCTGCGCTGGGTTCCGGGTCTGGCCGACGCCGCCTACCTGGATCCCGGCCCGTTGGGTGTCGGCAGCCGCTGGCGCGCGACGGTGCGCTTCGGCGGGCTGACGCTGGACACCGTCAACGAGGTCACCGAGTTCGTCGCCGACCACCGGTTCGCATGGCGCAGTGTGCAAAGTCCGGTGCGCTCCTCCGGCTCCTACCGGTTCACGCGGCTGGGCCCGCTCGCCACCCGCTTCGACTACGCCGTCGTCAGCGATGATCGGCTTGCGGCGCTGGTGGGGGCCTTCGCGATGCCGGTTGCGATGCGACTGCTGCGCCGCGAGATCCGTTCGCGCCTCGAGGCGCTCAAGGTCTGCCTCGAGGCGGGCGACTTCCGCGTCGCCTGACCGCCGGCGGTTCCCGTCCCATCCAGCGGGGGAGGGTGACCACCGGACGTCGCAACCCCGACGGAAGGGCCGACCGTGTCAGATCCCAATCGCCCCGACGCACCGCGCGCGGACAACCCTGAGGCGCAAGGATCGTTCGCCGCCGCACCAGGCGGACAATACGCGCCGCCCCCGCACGGAGGCCGGCCGGCGGGCTCGAACGGACCGGCGATCGCCGCGCTCGTGCTGGGCATCGTGGCTCTGGTGCTGTCCTGGCTCCCAGGCATCAACATCATCGCCGTGCTCCTGGCGATCGCCGCGCTGGTCACCGGCTTCATCGGCATCCGCAACGCCAACCGCGGCGCTCCCGGCAAGGGGATGGCGATCGCCGGCGTCGTCACGGGCGCCCTCGGCCTCATCCTGGCCGTCCTCATCCTGGTGGGGCTCGCCACGCTGTTCGGCAACCCGGAGTTTCAAGACGAGTTCCAGCAGGAGATGGAACGTCAACAGGAGCTCCAGCAGGAGCTGCAGGAAGAGCAGGGCTGACCCGCCGGCGGCCGCGGTTACGCTGCGGCCGTGCGGGGTGTGCTGGTAACCGGTACCGACACGGGCGTGGGCAAGACGTTCGTGTCGGCCCTGCTGTGCCGGTCACGGCCTGGCGTCACGTACGTCAAACCGGCGCAGACCGGGCTGGATGACGACGAAGCCGACGCCGGCGTCGTCGGGCGCCTTGCCGGCGTCGCGACCCGCCAGGGACCTGCCTTCGGCGAGTCGCTCGCGCCGGCGGTCGCCGCGACGCGCGCCGGCCAGTCGGTCACCCGGTCGCGGCTGCTCGATCCGTTCCGCGGGCTCGACGACGTCGTTGGTGAGGGGGCGGGCGGCCTGCTGGTCGAGCTCGGCACCGACGGGACCACGGTCGCCGACCTCGCGGCCGACCTGGACCTGCCGCTGCTGGTGGTTGCCCGTCCCGGGCTGGGCACGCTGAACCACACGCAGCTGACGTGCGAGGCCATCTGGGCCCGGGGGCTGCGCCTGAGCGGCATCGTCGTCAACGGCTACCCACCCGACCCCGACATCGCCGAGCAAACCAACCTCGAGCAGCTGCAGCGCATCGCCCCTGTCCTGGCGGTGGTGCCGCGCCACGATGGCGGGGCCCTGCCCGACCTCGGACCGGTGGCGGCCGCCGTCTGGGGCCCGTGACCCTGCCCCGTAGACTTCCGCGCGTCGACACGAAAAGGAACGCCTGTGACCGCTGCCCAGCTGCTCGATGACGTCGAGGCGGCGCTGCTGGACCGACGCGAGCTCGTCACCGAGGAGCAGGCCTATGCGCTGGCCGACCTCGCCGACACCGTCGGCGGCGCCGACGACCCGCTCCCGCGGATGCTCGACCTCGCCCACCGAGTCCGCCTGGCCTGGTGCGGCGAGGAGGTGTCGCTGGAGTCGATCCTGTCGTCGAAGACGGGGGGATGCCCCGAGGACTGCGCGTTCTGCTCACAGTCCTCGGCGTTCACCACCCCGGTGAAGCCGCAGCCCTACCTCACCCGTGACGAGGTGCTGGCGGCCGCCCGCGACGCGCAGGCCTCGGGCGCCACGGAGTTCTGCCTGGTGCTCGCCATCAAGGGCCCGGACGACAAGGCGATGGCGCACATCCTGGAAGCCGCAGAGGCCATCCAGTCGTCGACGCAGCTGGAGGTCGCCGTCTCCGCCGGCCTGCTCACCCGGGAGCAGGCGCAGACCATCGCCGACGCCGGCGTCGTCCGCTACAACCACAACCTCGAGGCCGCCCGCAGCTTCTTTCCGCGGATCTGCACCACCCACAGCTGGCAGGAGCGGTGGGACACGTGCCAGTACGTCCGAGACGCCGGCATGGAGCTGTGCTCGGGTGGGATCCTGGGCATGGGCGAGACCGCGCGGCAGCGCGCCGAGCTGGCGCTGGCCCTGCGCCAGCTGGAGCCGACCGAGGTGCCGGTCAACTTCCTCAACCCGCGACCGGGGACCCCGCTGGCCTCGTCGCTCGTGCTGGATCCCAGGGTCGCCCTGCACGGCGTCGCCCTGTTCCGGCTGATCATCCCGTTCGCGATGCTGCGGTACGCCGGAGGCCGCGAGGTCGTGCTCGGCGACCTGCAGGGAGCAGGCATCCTCGGTGGCGCCAACGGCCTGATCGTCGGCAACTACCTCACCACGCTGGGGCAGTCCACGGCAGAGGACGTGCAGATGCTGCGCGACCTGCAGGTTCCCGTGAAGGCGCTCACCGGCATCCTGTGAGTGACCCGCTCGTCGGTGCGCTCGCCGGCGCTGTCGGCGCCGATCATGTGCTGACCGAGGCCGACGTCACCGCGGCCTTCACCACCGACTGGACGGGGCGCTGGCGGGGCGAGTGCCGCGCGGTCGTCCGGCCGGCGACGACCGACCAGGTCGCGGCGGCCGTGCGCGCGTGCCGCGAGCACCGTGTCCCCGTGGTGCCGCAGGGCGGCAACACGGGTCTGGTGGGTGGGAGCGTGCCGCGCGGCGGTGAGGTGGTCGTCAGCCTGACGCGGCTTGACCGCCTCGACGCCGTCGACAGCGAGGGGGCGCAGGTCACCGCCGGCGCCGGCGTCACGATCGGTGTGCTGCAACAGCACGCGGCGGCGGCGGGTCTTCGCTACGGCGTCGACCTGGCCTCGCGGGACACCGCGACCGTCGGCGGGACGATCGCGACCAACGCCGGCGGCATCAACGTGGTGCGCCACGGCGCGACGCGGTCGCAGGTCATCGGCGTCGAGGCGGTGCTCCCGGACGGTCGGGTGCTGCGGCGGCTCCACGGGCTGACGAAGGACTCCACCGGCTACGACCTGCCCGGGTTGCTCACCGGCTCAGAGGGCACCTTGGGCATCGTCACGGCGGCGCGGTTGCGCCTCCACCCGGCGGCACCGCACCGCGTCGTCGCCCTGCTCGGTGTGCCGTCCACTGCTGTCGCCCTTGACGTGCTGGCGGCGGTGCGGCCACTGCCGTCGCTTATGGCTGTCGAGTGGTTCCACCGCCTCGGCCTGGAGCTCACGTGCGAGCACACCGGTCTGACCGCTCCGTTCGACCAGCGGCACCGCACCTATGTCCTGGTCGAGTGCGCCGCGGCAACCGACCCCGCCGCGGCGCTGGCGGCCGCGATCGACGGCGTCAACGATGTGGGTGACGTCGCTGTCGCCACCGACCGCCCTGACCGCGAACGGCTGTGGGCGTACCGGGAACGGCACACCGAGGGGATGGCGGCCGCACACGTTGGGCTGAAGTACGACGTCGCCGTCCCGCCACGCCGGTTGCCCGACTTCGAGCGGGGCGTCGAGGCGCTGTGCCGCCACCACGGCGCCCGCATCGTCATGTTCGGGCACTTGGCCGAGGGCAACGTGCACGCCAACGTCCTCGACGCGCCGAGCGAGCCGTCACGGCTGGACGAGGGGATCCTCGGGCTGGTCGCCGCCAACGGCGGCAGCATCAGCGCCGAGCACGGCGTGGGGGTGCTCAAGGTCCCGTGGCTGCACCTGACCCGTGACGAGGCCGACCGTGATGCCATGCGGGCGATCAAGCGGGCGCTGGACCCGGATGAGCTGTTCAACCCGGGGGTGCTGTTCCCGTCCGAGGGTGCGCCGTGAACGCGACGGCCGGGGCGCACTGCGGGGCGTGCGGGCGGGCGGTGACCGACGGGGACCACGGGCCGTGCGCACGGCTGCTGGCCTTCGACCCGCCGAGGTTCTGCGAGGTCTGCGGCTTCCGCCTGGACGTGCAGATCTTCCCCGACGGCTACCGGTCGTCGTGCCGCGAGTGCCGCCGCCGCGCCGCTATGGTCACGCGATGAGGGACCTGCGGGCGCGAGCCGAGACTCTGTTGGGGCTGCACACCGCGCCGGAGATCCTGACGTTGCCCAACGTGTGGGATGTCGCATCGGCGCGGGTGGTTGCGAGTGTCGCCGGCGTCCGGGCGCTGGCGACCGCCAGTCACGCCATCGCCGGGGCGCTGGGCTATGACGACGGTGAGAACATCCCGCTCGACCTGCACCTACAGATGGTCGAGCGGATCACCCAGGCCGTCGACCTGCCGGTGTCGATGGACTTCGAGGCGGGCTATGGCGACCCGGGAGGGACGGCGCGACGGGTGATCGCCGCCGGCGCGGTCGGTGGCAACCTCGAGGACCGCATGAAACCGCTGGACGAGGCCGTGGCAGCGGTCGAGGCGGTGCTGGCCGCGGGCCGCGACGCCGGCATCGATTTCGTCCTCAACGCCCGCACGGACGTGTTCGTGCTCCGCCAGAAGGGGTCGGACCGCAAGGAGCTGATGCGCGAGGCTGTCCGGCGCGGTCAGGCCTTCCTGGACGCCGGCGCTCCGGTGGTGTTCGTGCCCGGGGTGATGACCCGCGACGAGATCGAGGTCCTTGTCGGCGAGCTGGGCGAGCGCACCGTCAGCCTGATCGCTGTACCGGGCGTCACACCGCCGGTCAGCGAGCTGCAGGACCTGGGCGTCGCACGCGTCTCGACGGGCCCGTTCACGCAGTACGCAGCGCTCAACGCGCTGCGCGACGCCGCCGAGGCGCTGGTCGCCGGCGGATCGCTGCCCGCCGACGCGATGCCCCGCTGAGGAGCGCAAGAACGGTCAAGCGGTTGCGCGCGTGCACGGCGAGACTGCCCGCATGGCCGGATCCGGACGTGACCGCTTGCGAGAGCTGCTCGACGCCGTGTTGCACGACACCGAAGCGCCGGTCGGCGACACCCGCCGCCGGCTCGACGACATGGCTGAGGGCGCCTTTGCCTCGCCGTTTCACTTCAGCCGGCTGCTGTCGCGCGCGACGGGAGAGCCACCGGTGGCGATGCGCCGGCGGGTGCTGCTCGAACGCGCCGCCTGGCAGCTGGCGCACGGCACCTCAGTGACGGACGCGGCCTGGGCCGCCGGCTACGAGTCGGTGGAGGGGTTCAGCCGCGCGTTCACCCGCGCGTTCGGCCGTGCCCCGTCCAGCCCCGCAGCCGGGAGCCACTGGCTGCCGGCGCCCAACGGCATCCACTTCCACCCACCGATGTCGCTGTGGGTGCAGGCCGAGGAGCAACCGATGAACCCGCTGGTCGGGCAGATGGTCGCCCATGACCTCGACGACTCCCGGGCGCTCTTGGAGGTCGCCAAGGGGCTGCCGGCCGAGGAGCTCGGCGCCATTCGCGAGCCGGGCCTGACCGTGCTGTCGTGGGACGGCCCGGAGGAGTCCATCGCCGCGGTGCTCGAGCACCTGGTCTACACCAAGGAGGTCTGGCTGGCCGCGATCGACGGACTCGACCTCCCACCACGTCACGACGCCCCTGACGCCCGGCAGCTGCTCGACCGCCACGACGACGTCGCGCCGCGATGGCTGCAGACCGTCCGCGACATCGAACGTCGCGGGGCCTGGAACGACCGCCTGATCGACGCGCTGTGCGACCCCCCGGAGAGCTTCGTGATGAGCAGCGTCATCGCCCACGTCCTGACCTACGCCGCGCACCGGCGCCAGCTGGCACGGCGGATGCTGACCGCTGCGGGACGCGAGGTCATAGACGGCGACCCGATCCTGTGGCTGCGCGCCCAGCGGGGGGAGACGGCGTGAGCGTCACGACCTACTACACCGCCACCAGCCTCGACGGGTTCATCGCCGACGAGCAGCACTCGCTGGAGTGGCTGTTCCGCCAGGACCAGGACGAATCTGGCCCGCTGAACTACGCCGAGTTCTCCGCCCGCATCGGTGCCGCGGTGATGGGCTCCACGACGTACGAGTGGATCCTGCAGCATGAAGGCGGCACGTGGCCGTACCGCCTTCCCGCCTGGGTGATGACCAGCCGGGACCTGCCGCCGGTCGACGGGGACGTGCGGTTCGCCCGCGGGGACATCCATTCCGTCCACGAGGCGATGACCGCTGCCGCCGGCGGCAAAGACCTGTGGGTCGTGGGCGGGGGCGACCTTGCCGGCCAGTTCGCCGACGCCGGCCTGCTCGACGAGATCATCGTGTACCTCGCGCCGGTGACATTGGGCGGCGGGGCGCCTCTGCTGCCACGCAGACTCGACCTGCGCCTGGAGGAGCTCGCCCAGAACAGGTCGTTTGCCTGCGCGCGCTACTCGGTCATCGGCCCGATGCCGGACGCCGACAAAGACGCCGGCTGACCGCCGGTGCCGCTCACTGATGCGCTACGCCGGATAACCGGGCTACCGCATCGCTGAACAGTCCGCAGGGCCTGCTCCCGCAAGGCCGCCCGGCCCTGCCACGCCCGCCGGCGCGGGTGGACCATGACGGTGGGGTGCGAATCACCGGCGGCTAGTAGGCGGTGCACTGACATGACAACGACACAGACCGCGACGCCGGCTCACGCGACGAAGCCGGGACCCGGGCGGGGCGCCCGCATCTTCGGCTATCTGCTGGGGTCGGGCATCCAGCTCCTCATCCTGTGGCTGGTCCTCGTCTCACCAGGGTGGCGTGCGGTGCCCTTCGTGACCGACGCGGCCGGGCAGGTGGTCGGGCTGTTCACCGTCTCCGTGCTGGTGGGGCTGCTGATCAACGCCGTGCTGCTGGCGTACGACCCTCGTGCCCTACGGCGGCTCGGTGACGCCGTCAATGCCGCCCTCGCCCTGGTCGTGACGCTGCGCGTCCTCGACGTCTTCCCGTTCGACTTCGGGCAGCACCCGGGATGGGCCACCGTGGTGCGGGTGCTGCTGATCCTTGCGGCCGTGGGTGCGGGTATCGGCGTGATCGCGAACCTGGTACAGGCGGTCCGCCGGCGCTAGCGCCAGTTAGAAGGCGTCGGCGGGGCGGTGCTGGCCGAAGACGCCGCGTAGCGCGTCGCAGACCTCGCCGACCGTTACCATGCGGCGCAGTGCCTCCTTCATGACCGGCAGGAGGTTGTCACTGCCGGCGGCGGCCTTTGCGACCGCGTCGAGCGCGTCGGCGACGGCGCCGGCGTCCCGCTCGGCGCGGATCCGCTCGAGCTGGGAGACCTGGCCGTCGCGAACGGCGTCGTCGACGCGCTGCAGGTCGGGCTGGATGTCCTCGTCGATCTGGTAGCGGTTGACCCCGACGACGATCTGCTCACCGGTCTCGATCTGCTGGGCGAGGGTGTACGCGCTGTGCTCGATCTCGTTCTTCTGGAAACCCTGCTCGATCGCGTGGACCGCGCCGCCCATCTCCTCGATGCGGTCGAGGTAGTGCAACGCCTGCCGCTCGATCTCGTCGGTCAGCGACTCGATGAACCAGGAGCCGCCGAGGGGGTCGGCGGTCAGCCGGACGTCGGTCTCGTGGGCGATCACCTGTTGCGTGCGCAGCGCCAGCCGCGCCGCCTTCTCAGACGGCAGCGCCAGCGCCTCGTCGAAGGCGTTGGCGTGCAGCGACTGGGTCCCGCCGAGCGTGGCAGCCAGAGCCTGGATCGTGACGCGGACGAGGTTGACCTCGGCCTGCTGGGCGGTGAGCTGGACCCCGGCGGTCTGGGTGTGGAACCGCAGCATCTGCGCCTTCGGGTTGGTCGCCCCGAAGCGCTCGCGCATGATCCGCGCCCACATTCGCCGGGCGGCCCGGAACTTCGCGACTTCCTCCAACAGCGACGACCGCGCCACCCAGAAGAACGACAGGCGCGGCGCGAACCGGTCGACGTCCAGCCCTGCGGCCACCGCCGCCTCCACATAGGCGATGCCGTTGGCGATCGTGAAGGCGATCTCCTGCACGGCCGTGCCCCCGGCCTCGCCCATGTGGTACCCGGAGATGGAGATGGTGTTGAAGTTCGGCAGCCGCTCCGCGCAGTAGGCGAAGGTGTCGGTGATGATCCGCAGCGACGGTGCCGGCGGGAAGATGTAGGTGCCGCGGGCGATGTACTCCTTGAGCACGTCGTTTTGGATCGTGCCGCGCAGCTTGGACGGTTCGACGCCCTGCTCCTCGCCGACCAGCTCGTACAGCAGCAGCAGGATCGATGCCGGGGCGTTGATGGTCATCGAGGTCGAGACCTCGTCCAGCGGGATGCCGTCGAACAGCTGCCGCATGTCGGCCAGGCTGTCGATGGCGACGCCAACCTTGCCGACCTCGCCGGCGGCCACCGGGTGGTCGGAGTCGTAGCCCATCTGCGTGGGCAGGTCGAAGGCCACCGACAGACCGGTCTGGCCCTGGCTCAGCAGGTACTTGTAGCGGGCATTGGACTCGGCGGCCGTGGCGAAGCCGGCGTACTGGCGCATCGTCCACGGCCGGCCGCGGTACATCGTCCCGTACACGCCGCGCGTGAAGGGGTACTCCCCCGGCGTGCCCAGGCGCGCCTCGGCGTCGAAGTCTCCGAGGTCCTCCGGTCCGTAGACGCCTTTGGCCTCGATGCCCGATGCCGTCGTGAACTCGGGATGCTCCGAGGTCACCGCGTGTTCGCCTCCGGGGTGCCGCCGCGGAACTTCGCCCGACGGTAGTCCTTGTTGAGCATCGCGATGAAGTCGATGCTGATCTCCTTGGGGCACGCCGCCTCGCACTCGCCCATGTTGGTGCAGGACCCGAAGTAGTCCTCCATGGTCTCGACCATGCGCTCGGCACGGGTGTAGCGCTCCGGCTGGCCCTGCGGCAGCAGGTTGAGGTGGGCGAGCTTGGCCGAGGTGAACAGCTGGGCGGCGCCGTTGGGGCAGGCCGCGACGCACGCGCCGCAGGCGATGCACGAGGCGGCGTCCATGGCGAGATCGACGTCCGGCTTGGGGATCGGGATGAGGTTGGCGTCCGGGGCGCTGCCGGTGGCCTGCGAGACGTAGCCGCCGGCGCGGATGATCTCGTCGAAGGCTCCGCGGTTGACGGCCAGGTCCTTGACGATCGGGAAGCCGGCCGCGCGGAACGGCTCAATCCAGATCTCGTCGCCGTCGCGGTACTGGCGCATGTGCAGCTGGCAGGTGGCTGTCCCCCGCTGCGGCCCGTGCGCCTGCCCGTCGATCATGAAGCCGCAGGACCCGCAGATGCCCTCGCGGCAGTCGTGGTCGAAGGTGATCGGCTCGCGGCCTTCCTCGATGAGCTGCTCGTTGACGACGTCGAGCATCTCCAGAAACGACATGTCGCCGGTGACGCCGGTCGCCTTGTACGTCTCGAACGAGCCTTCGGCGTCCGGGCCCGCCTGTCGCCAGACGTGCAGGGTCAGATCCATCGCGGGATGTCCTTGTCGGTCTACTTGTAGCTGCGCTGGGACAGCTTGACGTACTCGAACTCGAGGTCCTCACGGTGCAGCCGCGGACGGTTGCCGACGCCCTGGAACTCCCACGCGGCGACGTAGGCGTAGTCCTCGTCGTCGCGCAGGGCCTCGCCGTCTTCGGTCTGGTGCTCCTCGCGGAAGTGCCCGCCGCACGACTCCTCGCGGTGCAGCGCGTCGTGGCACATCAGCTCGGCCAGCTCGAAGAAGTCCGATACCCGTCCGGCCTTCTCCAGCGACTGGTTGTAGGTCTCGTTCTCGCCGAGGACGCGGACGTTGCTGTGGAACTCCTCACGCAATGCGGGGATCTCCGACAGCGCCTTCTCCAGGCCGGTGCGGTTGCGTGCCATGCCGCAGTAGTCCCACAGGATCCTGCCGAGCTCGCGGTGGTACCAGTCCACCGTGCGAGTCCCACCGACGCCCAGCAGGTGCTTGACCTGGTCGGTGACCTGCGTCTCGGCGGCGGCGAACTCGGGGTGGTCGATGGGGACGGGCTGGGTGCCCAGCAGCGGGGCCAGGTAGTCACCGATCGTGTACGGCAGGACGAAGTACCCGTCGGCCAGGCCCTGCATGAGGGCGCTCGCACCCAGCCGGTTCGCACCGTGGTCGGAGAAGTTCGCCTCGCCGATGGCATACAACCCGGGGATGGTGGTCATCAGGTTGTAGTCGACCCACAGCCCGCCCATCGTGTAGTGCGGCGCCGGGTAGATGCGCATCGGGACGCGGTACGGATCCTCGCCGGTGATCCGCTCGTACATGTCGAACAGGTTGCCGTAGCGCTCCCGGATGGTGCTCTCGCCGAGCCGGCCGATCGCGGCGGCGAAGTCCAGGTACACGCCGTTCTCGCGCGGACCGACGCCCTTGTTCTGGTCCACCATCGTCTTGGCGTTGCGCGAGGCGACGTCGCGGGGCACCAGGTTCCCGAAGGCCGGGTACTTGCGCTCCAGGAAGTAGTCGCGCTCCTCCTCGGGGATCTGGTCCGGCGACCGGGAGTCGCCCGGCTCCTTGGGCACCCAGATCCGGCCGTCGTTGCGCAGCGACTCGCTCATCAGCGTCAGCTTCGACTGGTGCTCGTCGCTGGGCGGGATGCACGTGGGGTGGATCTGGGTGAAGCACGGGTTGCCGAACAGCGCCCCCTTGCGGTGCGCACGCCAGATCGCTGTGGCGTTGCTCGCCTTGGCGTTGGTCGACAGGTAGAAGGCGTTGCTGTACCCGCCGGTCGCCAGCACCACAGCGTGCGCCGAGTGGCGGCTGATCTCGCCGGTGATCAGGTCACGGACCACGACGCCGACCGCGCGGCCGTCGACGATGACGACCTCCAGCATCTCGGTGCGCCGGTACAGCTTCACGGAGCCGGCCTCGACCTGGCGCATCATCTGCTGGTAGGCGCCCAACAGCAGCTGCTGGCCCGTCTGGCCCCGGGCGTAGAACGTGCGCGACACCTGCGCTCCACCGAAGGAGCGGTTGTCCAGCAGGCCGCCGTATTCGCGGGCGAACGGCACGCCCTGCGCGACGCACTGGTCGATGATGTTCACGCTTTCCTGGGCCAGCCGGTAGACGTTGGCCTCGCGGCTGCGGTAGTCCCCGCCCTTGACGGTGTCGTAGAACAACCGGTGGACGCTGTCGCCGTCGCCGCGGTAGTTCTTCGCCGCGTTGATCCCGCCCTGCGCGGCGATGCTGTGGGCGCGACGGGGCGAGTCGTGGAAGGTGAAGACCTTCACGTTGTAGCCCAGCTCGCCCAGGGTCGCGGCCGCCGACGCCCCCGCCAGCCCGGTCCCGATGATGATGATCTCGAACTTGCGCTTGTTGTTCGGGTTCACCAGCTTCATGGAGAACCGGTGGTTGTCCCACCGCTCCTCGATCGGGCCGCTGGGGATCTTCGAGTCGAGTAGCACTTGGCAGGCTCCTAGCTGACGATGCCCGTCATGACCGCGATCGGGAACGACACGTTGCCGACGACGATGATCGCGGCGAAGGCGGTGGCGAAGTAGCGCCGCCACGCGTTGAAGCGCCGGCGACTCCACCCCAGGCTCTGGAACATGCTCCAGGCGCCGTGATACAGGTGCACCCCGAGCGCGATGTTGGCGACGATGTAGAAGATCGCCACGAGCGGGCGCTGGAAGCTGGCGACGGTGTTCTCGTACGGCATGCCGTGCTGGAAGTCCGGGTTGGCCGTGCCGATGGTCAGGTCCGCCAGGTGGAACAGGATGAAGAAGAACACGATCCACCCGGTCCAGCGCATCGTGCGTGCGGCGAAGTCCGCGGCGATGTAGTCCCGCTTGGACGCGTACTTCGTCGGGCGCGACCGGCGGTTCATCCGAGTCAGCGCCACCGCGGCGTGGATGTGCAGGATCACGGCGGCGAGCAGGCCCAGCCGCATGATCCACAGCGCGCCGGAGTGCGGGAAGATCGGGTACGCGAGCTGCCGCAGGAACTCCCCGTAGTGGTTCATCTCCTCGGCGCCCAGGTAGATCTTGAGGTTGCCGACCATGTGCGCGAACACATACGCCATCAGGATGATCCCGGTGATGGCCATCACGTACTTCTTGCCGACCGCAGAGCGGTAGAAGTCCACCGCGAACGCGACGCGCCGGGAGCGCCCAACGGCAGTGTCCCGCCGCTCGGCGTCTTCACGCTGCGGTGCCGTCACCGGCCGATCAATCGCCATGGATGAGCTCCCCAACGAGTGCCGCCGCGCAAGGTGTTCGCGGCCGTGCGGCACGGGACCACGCCAACACCCGAAGCCTAGCAGCGGGGCCGAAAACCGCCGTTTTTGGGGAAGTCCGCCCGAACAGCCGTCGGGTGTCGTTTCGACCGAGGGCGAAATGAGAACGACAACCGGTTGAGACCGCGACGTCGCGACGAGGGGAGTCAGGCTGTGAGCGAGCTGCGCGAGGACATGTCGGCGTTCGAGTCCGTCAACTACTTCTTCCATCGCGCGGCCCGCGACGTCGAGCTAGACCAGCAGACCTGCCAGGTGCTGTCGGGGACCTACCGGGAGATCCAGGTCCAGATCCCGCTGCGCCGCGACGACGGCAGCGTGACCACGCTGTACGGCTACCGGGTCCAGCACAACGGGGCGCGCGGCCCGTACAAGGGCGGAGTCCGCTACCACCCCGCTGCGGACCTCGACGAGGTGCGGGCGCTGGCGTCGCTGATGACGTGGAAGACCGCGGTCGTGGACCTGCCGTTCGGCGGTGCCAAGGGCGGCATCCAGGTCGACCCCACGGAATTGAGCAGCTCGGAGAAGGAGCGCATGACCCGGCGATTCATGTCGCAGGTGTCGTACATCGTGGGCGTGCAGCGCGACATCATGGCCCCGGACATGAACACCAACGCCCAGACGATGGCGTGGATGATGGACGAGTACGGCCAGCGCAAGGGGCACACCGCCGGCATCGTCACCGGCAAGCCGGTGGAGCTGGGCGGGTCGCTGGGCCGTGACGCCGCGACCGGGCGAGGCTGTGTCATCGTGCTCAACGAGGCGGTGCGGGACGCCGGCACCACCCCGTACGACCTGACCGTGGCGATCCAGGGCTTCGGCAACGTCGGCTCGTGGGCGGCGCGGCTGGCGGCCGAGGAGGGCTACCGGGTCGTCGCGGTGTCCGACGTCCAGGGCGCGATCTACAACCAGAAGGGCCTGGACATCGAGGCGCTGCTCGGCCACAGCCGGGAGACGGGCTCGATCGTGGACTTCCCCGACGCCGAGCCGATGGACGGTGACGACATCTTGACGATGGACGTCGACGTGCTGATCCCGGCGGCGCTCGGTGAGGTCATCACCAAGAGCAACGCCGACCAGATCCAGGCCAAGCTGATCGTGGAGGGCGCCAACCACCCGGTGACGCCGGTCGCCGACGAGATCCTGCGCGACCGCGGCGTCACGATCGTCCCGGACATCCTGGCCAACGCCGGCGGCGTCACCGTGTCGTACTTCGAGTGGACGCAGAACATTCAGCAGTTCCGCTGGGAGGAGGAACGCGTCAACGACGAGCTGACGAAGGTCATGACGCAGGCGTACCAGCAGGTGCGCGACTACGCGGAGTCCCGCGAGGTCGACCTGCGGCAGGCGGCGTTCGCCCTCGGCGTGCAGCGCGTCGCCAACGCCGCCCACCTCCGCGGCTACGTCTAACGCTCACCGTTGGTCACGGCAGCGAGTCTTCGACCTCGCTGACGAGCCAGCGTTCGGTGGTACCGCACTCCAGTTTCGCCGGAGCGCCGTACCCCCCGCCCAGGGCAACGGGCTCCCCAATGCGCACAGCGACCGCGCCGTTCGGCCGCACCACGCGGGCGGGCCGCTCCATGGCGTAGAAGCCGCGGGGCCAGATGACGAGCGCCCCGGACTCAAGAGTCAGACAACCGGTTCTCACGTCACCAAGCACGCGACCCTCGTACAGCGCGGTCTGGCCCACCCCCTCGGGTTCTCCGGTCGTGGGCAGGTGCAGGGCGTCGACTGGACGCCCCCAAGCCATGTACGCGAGACCGGCCGTCAGCAGGGCTGCGGTGATCAGGGCGCGTCGCGTCATGCCCGGTCAGACGCCCGCTTCCGTCGGGGCGTTCCCGGGGGGAACCTTGAATACGGCGGTGCGCCAGTAGCGCAGCTCGTCGATCGACTCGCGGATGTCCGCCAGCGCGCGGTGGCCGCCGGTCTTGCGAGGCGCCTTCTCCAGGGCCTGGGGATACCAGCGGCGCGCCAGCTCCTTGATGGTCGACACGTCAACGTTGCGGTAGTGGACGTAGTTCTCGAGGTCGGGCATGTAACGGCGCAGGAAGGCCCGGTCGGCGTGGACGCTGTTGCCGGCCAGCGGCGCGGTACGGGGTTTGACGTGCTCGGCGAGGAACGTCAGGACCTGCTGCTCAGCGTCGGCCACGGTCAGCTCTGCGCTGCCGATCGCCTCGGTCAACCCTGAGCTTCGGTGCATCTCGACGACGACCGGGTCCATGGCCTCGAGCACGTCGCCGGGCGCCGCGAGCACCAGATCCGGTCCCTCGACGAGGTGCTCGAGCGCCCCGTCGGTGACGATGACAGCGATCTCGACGATGAGGTCGTTGTCCGGATCCAGCCCGGTCATCTCAAGATCGACCCACACCAGCGGCTGGGTCAGGGGTTGCTCGGTCACGCGGTCTCTCCGATCTCGGACAGCTCCAGCCACCTGGTCTCGGCGGCGTCGATCTCCTGAAGCACCTTGGCCAGCTCGTCGCCGGTCTCCTCGGCGGCGCGGTAGTCGTCACCCGCCGCCTGCAGGGCGCGGGTGAGCTCCTGGGACCGCTGGTGCAGCTGCGGCAGCCGACGCTCGATGGTGGTCAGCTCCCGGCGCTCGCCGTAGGTCAGCTTGCGGACCCTCGTCGCCGGCCGCTGATCGCGAGGCGTGTCGGGCGCCGGCGTGGGTCGCTGCCGCTGCTGGCGTTGGTGCTCGCGCCAGTCGCTCCAGCCCCCGGGGTGATGGCGGATGGTCCCGTCGGGCTGGACGCTGAACAGATCGGTGCACACCCGGTCCAGGAAGTACCGGTCGTGACTCGCCACCACCAGCACACCCGGCCAGGCATCCAGGTACTCCTCCAGCACGGCGAGGGTGTCCAGGTCCAGGTCGTTGGTCGGCTCGTCCAGCAGCAGCACATTCGGCGCCTCGGCCAGCACCAGGAGCAGCTCCAGTCGCCGGCGCTCGCCTCCGGACAACTCCTCGACGAAGGCCCGCTGTGCCTGTGGCGCGAACAGGAACTGCTCGAGCAAAGCGCCGGCCCCCATCGTGCGACCCTCCAGCGTGCGGGTTTCCAGCACCACGTCCTTGACCGCATCGAGGACGCGCTGGCGCGGAGGGAGCGCGCGCGGCTGCTGCCCGTAGCGGCCGATGTGCACCGTCTCGCCGATGACGACCTTGCCCTCGTCCGGTTCCAGCTCGCCGGCGACGAGGCGCAGCAGCGTCGTCTTGCCGCTGCCGTTGGGGCCGACGACGCCGATGCGGTCGCCGGGTTTGAGCTTGTGGTCGATGCCGCGCAGCACCACATGGTCGCCGTAGCGCTTGCCGGCGTTGTGCAGGTTGACGATCTTTGACCCCAGCCGGCGCGATGGCAGCTCGATGCTCAGCTCTGCCGCGGGTTGCGCCGGTGCGGCGTCGAGCAGCTCGTGCGCTCGTTCGACGCGGTACTTCGCCTTCGAAGTGCGGGCCTTGGGTCCGCGCCGCAGCCATTCCAGCTCGACCCTGGCCCGGTTGGCGCGGCGCTGCTCGGCGGCGGCCTCCAGCTGGAGTCGCTGCGCGCGCGCCTGCAGGTAGGCCGCGTACGAACCATGGCCGGTGTGCAACCGTCCACCCTCCACCTCGACGATGCGGGTGGCGAGCCGGT
>Ga0247713_1000434_pt1 | contig 25901 bp, 26 predicted proteins | sample 21E_NmetaG_FD_189936 | JGI IMG/M metagenome (GOLD analysis project Ga0247713, IMG submission 189936) | Soil microbial communities from hillslope of Landscape Evolution Observatory, University of Arizona, Oracle, AZ, United States - 2-1-E_N | ecosystem: Engineered > Artificial ecosystem >... | reverse complement strand
GGGGGCACGGGCCGCGTCGAGGGGGTCTCGCCCAGCAGCGGGCCGAGTGCCGGCACCTTGGGGATGGCGGCGCGGATGGTCTTCAGCGACGCCTCATCGGCCCCGTTGGGCAAACCCTTGGGCACGAGACTGCGCCGCACGGGCGACGTCAGCGCCGCCTCCAGCACGGCGAGCCAGCGGTCGGGGGCGGTGTCGGCCGACATCGCCTCGCCGGCGGCGGAGCTCAGGCCGGTGCTCAACTCGGGAGGCAGGCGCAGGCCCTGTTCGGGCGCCCGGCTGCTGACGCGGAGGGCCCGGACGACGCGGCCCTCGGCCAGGCAGGTGGCGATCTCATCCGTCCAGGCTTGACGCTCTGCCGCGCTCCGGCGCTCCAGTCCCTCGCGCAGGCGGGCGGCCAGGGCCCGGCTCTCCTCGTCGCGGCCGCCGGCGTCGGCACCGGCCACCACCGTTCGCAGGTCGCGAAGGCTGATCTCGTCGACGATCCCCGCCGCCGCCTCCGCCTTGTCGCGCCACTCCGCCGCCTGGATGCTGCGAAACAGCTCTTCGGCCAGGCTGAGGATGGCGTCGGCCTTGATCTCGGGGGCACCGGCGGCGCGGGCCTGCTTGTTCTGCTCGTCGACCGCGGCCCGGACCCCGGCCAGTCCGCCCCGCATGACCTGCTCGGCGATGGCCCGCTGCTCGGGCGCCAGCCCGCCCAGCATGGTGTCGCGGTGGGCCCGTCCGGGCGACAGCCGTTTGGCCGGCGGGCGGGGCCGGGCCGGAGGCGCCGCAGCGGGCGGGCGTGACGAACGCTCGCGGCCCGCGCCCTCGCGGGGCGGCCGGTCGCGCCGTGCGCCTTCCCGTGCCCCGCCTTCCCGGGCCCCGCCTTCCCGGGGCGGCCCGCCGGGACGCTCCGAACGGGGCCGCTCCGGCCGGTCGGGCCGGGCCCGCTCCCGCGACGAGCCAGGGCCCCCGGGGCCGCGACCCTCCCGGCGAGCACCTTCGCGGGGCGCGGCGGCCGGCGTGGGCGTCGCTCGAGGCCGGGTGGCACCAGGCCCGAGAGGTCGTCCGTCGGGGCCGACGGGGCCCCGCTCGCCTCGCCCACCGGGCCCGCCACGACCGCCTCCTCCGAACCCGCCGCCGCCGAAGCGATCGCCGCGCTCTCCACGCCGGCCCCGCTCGCCGCCCTCGCGCTCGGGCTTGATCGGGCTATGGGTGACCAGTGCCTCTTCCTTGCCCGACCCCAGCAGCTGCAGCGTCTCGGGCGCCGCCTTCCTCGCCTTCGGCGGCACGACCGACGTCACGTTGATGCCGTCGAGGTCGAAGTCGGCCTCGGCCTTCAGCACGTCACCGACCTTGGCCCCCTCGTACAGGACGGACCCCTCGAGAACGCCCTTGGGCTGCCGGGCGCCGGCGGCCCGCCACGTCCAGGTGCCGTCGGGACGTGAGCTGGTCAGTTCGATGTCGATGCGGGGCATAGAGAGGCCCAACCTAGCCAACCGGCTGCAGCGGTGGGTCATTGGCCGAGGTTTCCCAGGCGGGTCCGGACGGTAGGACGCTGTCGCGAGTCGCTCACGGCGACGGCAACACGAACGACGAGGTGAGCCCCATGGCCCAGCAGACCACCACCGACCTCCGGCCCACGGAAGGCCATGCCCTCGTCACCGGTCAGGGCCGAACCTCGATCGCCGACTCGGTGGTGGAGAAGATCGCCGGGGTGGCCGCCAGGGAGGTCTCGGGTGTCCACGAGATGGGCCGGGGAGCCGCCCGGGCATTCGGGACGATCAAGGAGAAGCTGCCCGTCGGCGGCGCCGGCCCCAACGTCACCCAGGGCGTCAAGGTGGAGGTAGGGGAGCGCCAGGCCGCCATCGACATCGACCTGGTCGTCGACTACGGCGTGTCCATCCCCGACGTCTCCCAGTCGGTCCGCGACAACGTCATCCAGCGGATCGAGCGCATGACCGGCCTCCAGGTGACCGAAGTCAACATCTCGGTGGACGACGTCTACCTCGGCGACGACAGCACGCCCGAGCCGCCCCGAGTCCAGTGACGGCAGGCCGCAACGATGGCTGATATGGATGCGGTGTCGGCGGCGGCCCAGGGCTGCCCGCTGGTAGCCGGCCTGAGCGGAGGCCGCTTCGGCGAGATCGCCACCTACCTACCGGGCCGGCGCATCCTCGGCGTGCGCGAGGCCGACGGGGCGGTCGAGGTCCATGTCGTGGCCCGGTGGGGCACGCCCCTGCCGGAGCTGGCCGAGGAGGTCCGGGCCGCGGTCACCCCCCACGCCGGCGGCCTCCCCGTCGCCGTGTTCATCGAGGACATCGAGCTCCCCGGCGACGCCTCGCCGGCCGAGCTGACGGAGGCCTCGGTTGCAGCCTCATGAGGTGCTCGGCGTCAGGCCCGATGCCAGCCCCTCGGACGTGACCGACGCGTTCCGCCGCTTCGCCCTGCGCAACCATCCCGACCGCGGTGGTGACCCCAGCCACTTCCAGGCCGGCGTCGAGGCTTACCGGCGGCTCGCCGGCCATCACCGCGCCCCCGCCAACGTCACGTTCCACCGCCGGCGCCGGGCCGGCCTCCCGTCTCTGGTGCGCGCCGCCGTGCGCCGCATCCGCCCGTAAACCCAGGAGGACCAATGCAACCCACCATCGTCGGACTTTTCGTCGGTCTGCTGCTCGGCCTGGCTCTGGCCTTCGACGGCTTCGGCTCCATGCTCATCGTCGCCTTCTGCGGCGCCGTGGGCTACGTGGTCATGAAGGTGGTCCAGGGCGAGATCGACCTCACGCCCTATCTCGGGGGCGGCGGAAAGATCCGCAGATGAGCACCCCGGCGACGGCCGAGCTGCCGAAGTCGCCCCTCATCACCGGCCGGGGCGAGACCATCATCGGCCCGATGGCCGTCGAGAAGATCGCCACCCGGGCCGCCACCGAGGTCGACGGCGTGGGCGGTGTCCTCCAGACCGGGCTGTCCCGGCTGCTCCCGTGGTCGATCGGCGCCGATGCGCCTGCTCGGGCCTCGGCCGAGGTCGGCACCGACACGGTGACGGTGGACCTCACGGTCAACGTGCTGTACCCGCACCCGGTCGCGGCGGTGACGAACGAGGTGCGCAGCCGGGTCATCGGACGCCTGTCGGAGTTGTGCGAGCTCCGGGCCACCGAGGTGAACATCGCCGTCCCAGCCCTGGTGACACCGCCCCGAGGCGCCCGCCGGCGGGTGGAGTGACCGTGCGCATCGCCAACCGGGTCCTTGCCGCCGTGCTGGGCCTCGGTCTGCTGGTCGGTGGCCTTATCGTCGCGGTGGAGATCGTGGTCGCCGGCTTCGACCGCCAGCCGTGGGTCCTGCCCCACGACGACTGGTACCGCAGCGCCCGCCAGCGCACCTGGGACTCGGCCCCGCCGCGGTGGATCTTCATCGGGCTCGTCGTCGCCGGCCTCGCCCTGCTCCTCCTCCAGCTCACCCGGCGGCGTCCGGCGGCGCTGGCCCTGACCCCGGGCGCGGTGCCCGCCGACGTCGGCCGGCGCAGCCTGGAGCGGTCCCTGGCCCGGGAGGCGGCGCGCATCGACGGCGTCGCCGGCGCCAAGACGAAGATCGGAAAGGACAAGGCCGAAGTGGTCGCCACCTCCAACCGCCGCCAGACCGGCGACCTCGAGCCCGCCGTCTCCCAAGCCGTCGACCGGAGGCTGGCGGCCATCGGCGTGGCCCGACCTCCCACCGTCCGGGTGAAGGTGCAAGGGAGGGGTGACCGGTGAGGCGAGGCCCCGACCGCCTGAACTCCGCCCTGCTCACCTTGGTGGCCCTGGCCCTCCTTGCCGTCGGTGGCTACGGCCTGGCCCGTGGCTACGGGGCGTTCGGCGACGCCCGGGCCGGCGACCCGGTGCTCGGCGAGAACGTGCGCGACTTCGTGTCGGACAACAGCAACTGGTTCTGGCCGCTGGCGGCGGTGCTGTCACTCCTGGTGGCCTGGTTGGGCCTGCGCTGGCTCCTTGCCCAGCTCAGCACCGCCACCGTGGGGCACCTGCCGGTACGCGCCGATGGGCCGGGCCACACCGAGCTCCTGGGCTCGGGGGCCACCTCGGCCCTGGCCCGCGACATCGAGGACTACCCGGGGGTACGCAGCGTCTCGGCCCGGCTGGTCGGCGACCATCCCGTGCCCGAGGTCGCGATCACCGTCGACGTCCATGACGACGCCGACGTGGCCGCCGTCCGCCGGCGGATCGAGGAGCACGCACTCGTCCGGTTCCGCGGCGCCCTGGAGCTGACCAAGCTCCGCTCACAGATCCATATGCGTCTGGCCGACCGCGCCGGTCGTTCCGTGCGCTGAGCCTCTTTACTCCGCGTGCAGCAGCCCCTACGCTCCCGGCCGATGGGGTGGTCGGTGCCGGCGTGATCGAGGACGCCCGATGAGCGCGATCACCGACGGGCTGGCGGAGGTCCGGCTGCTGCGGCTGCCCCTCGACGTCTGGCAACGAACCCAGGAGCACGTCGACGGTCTCCTCCGGGAGTTCGCCCTCATCGCCCAGGACGAGGAGGCGAAGCTGGCGACACCGGGCCGCCTGCTGGCTCTGGTCCAGCAGCTCACCGCCGGCTTCGGCGGATTCTCCGAGGCCCAACGGGCAGCCATGGAGGAGGCGTTCGAGCGGGGGGAAGCGGAGATCGACCTGACCTACCAGGTGCCCGCCGCCGCGGCCGTCGCCGCCCAACAACTGGGCGACATGCTCGACGAGGCCGACGACTACTGCCGGAGGGGTGCTTACCTGCTGACCCTGGCCACCCCGCCGGAGGAGCTCCGCTTCCGCAGGTGGTTCATCAGTGAGTTCGTCGACCAGCTCGGGGGCGCAGCCCCCACGCCCTGGCCCGCCTACGGCTGAGCCGCCCTACGCGGCGCCGAATCGGGGGACGGTCATGACCACAGAGGTCCCGACCGCGGGCGACGAGCTGACGGAGACCTTCCCTTCATGAGCCTCGACGATCGACTTCACGATCGACAGGCCCAGGCCCGTCCCCTGCACGGCGCCGCTGCGGGCCGTCGAGGCCCGGAAGAACCGCTTGAAGAGGTGCTCCTGCTCATCGGTCGGTATCCCGACGCCGGTGTCCTCGACGACGATCTCCACTCCCGGGCCGGCGCACACCGCCCGGACGGTGACCCGGCCGCCGTCGGGCGTGAACTTCACCGCGTTGCCCAGCACGTTGACCAGCGCACGTTCCAGCTGCTCGGTGTCGCCGGCGATCGGGGGCAGGTCGGCGGACACGTCGATGACCAGTTCCAGCCTCCGCTTGTCCAGCGGGGCCCCTACGGCCTGTATGGCGGCCTGAACGAGCCTGGGAACGTCGACAGGCCCGATCACCAGCCTCAGGCGGTCGGACTCGATCCGGGACACGGTGAGCAGATCCTCGATGAGAGCCATGAGGCGGCGACCGTTGCGCTCGACAACGTTCAGCATCCGGTGCTGGTCGGACGAGAGCTCACCCAGTTCCTCGGAAAGAAGCACCTCGAGGTAGCCGAGGATGCTCGTCACCGGGGTGCGCAGCTCGTGGGAGACGGTGGACACGAAGTCCGACTTCATCTCGTCCAGCTCGTCGCGCTCCATCACCGAGCCGATCACGTTGGCCACAGAGGCGAGGAAGTTGCGCTCGTGCTCGGTGAGGTCCCGCTGGGTGGCGCCGGCGGACACGACCAGTCCGCCGTACACCCGTTGACGCACGGTGATCGTCGCCCACACTCCGGCGCCGGCGCCGGCGCCGAACACCTGGGCGCACTCCGATCCGTCCAGCGGGACAGGATCAGGCGCGTTGAGCGCGTCGGCCCACGCCGGTGCCTGCCCCACCGGCACCAGGTGCCCCGACAGCGACTGGGGGACGGCCGCGTCGACCACGAGTCGCCGCTCGGCGTCGCGGTACTCCAGCAGGGCGGCGAAGTCCACCTGCAGCGTCCTGGCGACGGTGGTCACCGCCTGGGCGATGAGGTCCCGGACGCTCGCCGAGGAGAGGGCGACTCGGCCCAGCTCCACGACGTCGGCCTGCTCGGTGGCCTGCGCCGTCCGCTCCGCCAGTAGCTGCTCGAGGCGGGCCTTGGCCGCCTCCCGTTCCGAGACGTCGGTGGAGATCCCGATGATGGCGACGATCTGCCCGGTGGCGTCGAAGACCGGCGTGTCAGTCACGTCGGCGAGGAAGGTGGCGCCGTCGCGCCGCCACATCCGCACGATGCCACTCCAGCTCTGGCCGCGCATGACGCCGCTCAGGATCTCGCTCGGAGAGTCGCCACCGACCGGGATGGCCGGCAGCACCTCGCGGGCGTAGCGACCGACGGCCTCCTCCGCCGCCCAGCCGTACAAATGCTCCGCTCCCGGGCCCCAGTAGGTGATGACGCCACTCAGGTCGGTCGCCACGACAGCTTCCCCGACGGCGTCGAGGAGGTGGGACTGGAAGCGGTGGCGCTGCTCGCTCTCCCGCAGCGCCTGCTCGGCCCGGTGCCGCTCGGTGACGTCGGTCGCGACACCGATGGTCCCCATCGGCTCGCCGTTGTAGTCGACCACCGCGGTGTAGGTCACCAGGGCGGGAAACGTCGGACCGTCCCGGCGCTGCAACTCCAGGTCGCCGGTCCAACTCTCTCCCTTGCTCAGGCGGTCGGCAATGGCCCCCGCCTGGCGCTCGTAGTCCTCCGACGGCACCACGTCGCCGATCAGGCGGCCCGTCGCCTCCTCCGCCGACCACCCGTACAGCCCTTCGGCGGCCTGGTTCCAGTAGATGACGGCTCCTCCGGTATCAGTGGCCACGACCGCCTGGCCCACGGCGTCGAGCAGCTTCGCGTGCAGCCGCACCGACTCCTGGGCCTGGCGGCGGATGCCGATGTCCCGGAACGACGTGACCACACACCGCTGGCCATCTCCGGTGATCTCGACGGCCCGGCTGTTGATCTCGATCCATGCGAGCCTGCCGTCCGGCTTGTGGACCCCCATGACGACCCCGCTCACCGCCTCGCCCGTCGACAGCACGCGCATCGCCGGATGGTCCTCGCCGGGGAACGGTGAGCCGTCCTCGTGGATGGCGCGCCAGCGGGGGTCGATCGAGGTGCGGCCGCTGATCTCGTCCTCGGTGAGGCCGAGCATGTCATGGGCGGCCTGGTTCACCAACTGGATCACCCCCGCGGCATCCTGCACGACGAGGCCCTCGCCCAGGGACCCCACCAGCGCCCGGTAGTACGCCTCGCTGCGGGTAAGGGCGGCGCGGGACTCGGCTCGTTCGATGGCGTAGCTGATCGACCGCTCCAGCAGCCGGCTCTCCAATTCCGACTTGAGCAGGTAGTCGTCGGCGCCCCTGTAGACGGCTGCGGCGGCCAGCAGTTCGTCGTCGCGACCTGTCAGCACGACGACCGGCGTGTCCCCGGCGGTGGCGAGGGCGGCATCGAGGGCGTCGAGGCCGTCGGCGTCGGGAAGGCCGAGGTCCAGCAGCACACAGGAGAAGTCGTTGAGGACCAGCTCGGCCAAGGCCTGCTCCAGGGTCGAGGCCCACGTCACGTCGAAGGAACCGCGGCCGGCGAGAACCGACCGGACCAGGCTCGCCTGGCCGGCATCGTCCTCTACCAGCAGCACGGGCCGTAACCCGCTGGGCCGGGAAGGCCGGCCGAGATCCGTCGCCGTGACCGACATCATCCCAATCCGGGGAGGCGGACGATCGACAACCAGAAGCCCTCGATCGAGCGGACCGCCTCCAAGAACTTGTCCAGCTCGACCGGCTTGGTCACGTAGCTGTTGGCGTGCAGTTGGTAGGCCTTGAGCACGTCGGTCTCGTCCGAGGACGTCGTGAGCACGACCACCGGGATGGTGGAGAGGTCGGCGTCCTGCTTCATCTCGGCCAGCACCTCCCGGCCGTCCTTGCGGGGCAGGTTGAGATCGAGGAGGACGAGTTCGGGGCGCGTCGCCTCCTCATAGGGCGCCTCCTGGCGGAGGTAGGCCATCGCCTCCTCGCCATCGGCAACGACGTTCAGTTCGTTGGCCACCTTGGCCTGCTTGAGCGCATGACGGGTCAGGCTGACGTCGCCCGGGCTGTCCTCGACCAGGAGGATCTGGATGGGAAGGGGTCCGCTCATTCCACTCCTTGACGATCGGGGACGGTGAAGCAGAACGCAGCGCCGCCTTCGGCGCCGTCCTCCACCCAAATTCGCCCGCCGCCGCGCTCGACGATTTTACGGCAGATGGCCAGTCCCATCCCCGTTCCCTCGTACTGCTCCCGGCGGTGGAGGCGCTGGAAGAGGCGGAAGACCCGCTCGCGGTGCTGGGGTGCGATGCCGACGCCGTTGTCGGAGACGACGAAGCGCCATTCGCCGTCACCGCGCTCGGCGCGTACCCGGACGATCGGCAGCACCCCTGCGGTTCGGAACTTGATGGCGTTGGCGATGAGGTTGGCGAAGACGCGCCCAAGTTCGCCGGCGTCCCCATGGACGACAGGCAGCGTGTCCACGTCGATCACCGCCGAAGCCGAGTCGATCGCCACATGGAGGCCGGCGACCGCGGCATGCACGACGGCGTTGGTGTCCAGCTTGGAGCTCGGCCGCTCGTCGCGGCCCACGCGGGAGTACGCCAACAGGCTGTCGATCAGCGCTCGAAGGCGGGCCGCGCCGTCCACCGCGAAGCCGATCCACTCGTCCGCCTCCGCATCGAGCTGGCCCGTGTACTTCTGGGCCAGGAGCTGGACGTGGCCGGCGATGACCCGGAGCGGTTCGGAAAGGTCGTGGGACACCACGTAGGCGAACTCCGCCAATTCCTGGTTGGAGCGTTCCAGGGCGACGTTGCGCCGCTCGAGCTCTTCTTGCGCGTGAGCGGCCGCCCGTTCCGCGGCCCGCTGCCCGGAGATGTCTACCGCCTGGAGGACGACGACGCCGGTGGCCTCGCGGCCGAGGAGGAGGGGTCGGCCACCGGGGTCGCTGGCGAGGGAAGCCGAGATGCTGACCGTGGCCTCGCCGCCGTCGGGCCGGAGCCAGCGAAATTCGGCGACTGAGGGCGCGCCGCCGCCGCCGGCGACCTCGGCGGTCATGGCCTCGTAGGCCGCCAGGTCGTCCGGGTGGACGAAATCGGTCATGTGCAGCTCCAGGATGTCCTCCCGGCTCCGGTCGAGCAGCCGGCAGAGAGCGGCGTTGACCCACCACACCGCACCGCCGGCGTCGACGAGGGCCATGCCGACCGGGGCCGTCTCCAGCACGGAGTACGACAACTCGACGGGGTCACCATGGACGGGGAGCCGCACGCCGAAGGGAGCCAAGCGGCCTCCGGACCAGGCGTCGTCGGCGGGGAGGCTCACCTGTTGCGCCTTCTGCTCGTCTTCATCGCCGTTCTCCTCCTGGACCACAGTCACCGACACAACTGCATCGGCAGCAGTCGACCCGACCCTGACCGTGTCGGGATAGCGCGTTTGGACCGATTTGTCAGCGACACCGGTAACGCTACCGCGCCTGTCCGTTTTGTCGACTTCTCCACCCCTCGCTATTGGTGCGAAGGGACTATCAGCCGCTCCCGCGGTGGTGCCGACAACCAGGGCATGACGACCACGGCGGCGGTACCAGTCCAGCTGTGCCCGCGCTCCGCCGCCGGCGCCCCGGAAGGCCATCAGCACGTCGTCGAGTTCTACGAGAGCGACGCCTACCTGGCGAGCGCCGTCGCCAACTTCCTCGCCCCCGGCTTCGCCGAGCCGGGTGCCGCGATCGTCGTCGCCACACCGGGCCACCGATCGGCCTTCGAGGCAGCCCTGACCGCCTCGGGCATCGACGTCTTCGCCGCGGCCGCCGACGGCCGCTACGTGAGCTTTGACGCCGCCACCTTGCTGGCCAGGCTCCTGGTCGATGGAGTTCCGGACTCCGAAGCGTTCAACCGGGAGGTCGGCGGACTGCTCGAAGGGATGGCGATGCCTGGTCACGGGCTGCGCATCTACGGAGAGATGGTGGCCCTGCTTTGGGAGGCCGGCGACGCCGCCTCTGCCGTGGCCCTCGAAGACCTCTGGAACGACATGGCGTCGTCGTACGACTTCGAGCTGCTGTGCGCTTACCGGCTCGCCACCTTCGACAATGAGGGCGACGCCCTTGCGTTCCGGCGGGTCTGCGAGCAGCACGAAGCCCGCCCGGAGCAGGTGCTCCTCGCTGAGCTGGCCTACGCCGACGCACTGACGACCGTCATCAACCGCAGGTCGGCGACCCTGGAGGGGCCCACCGCCCGTACGCCCCAGCAGCGGGGGAGCGACACCCTGGTCCTGACCGCGTGGCCCAGCGGCTCCCAGCTCATGGCCTCACCCGGCGGGCGCGTCCTGGGCGACATCGTCGCCACCGAGGTCGCAGCGACGCCGTTCACGCCGTCTGACTGAGGCCACCGCCGCACCCGCATCCGGCCGGCGGGCCGGCGGCTTCAGGGCCGTGGTCCGGCAGGAACAGGGCCGCCCGCACGGGGCTCGAGTGCCAGCAGGATGGCGGCCGCGGCGAGGGCGCGGGTACCCAGATCCTCGGAACGGGGCCGGTTCGGCGGCGTCCGCCGGAACAGCTCCTCCACGTGGACCAGCTCGGCAGCGATCCTCCCCGCCCGCCCCCGGGCTCGCTGTGCTTCGGAGGTCGCCACCGCCTGGCCCAGGCTGGCCACGGCACTCCGGCGGCTGGCCTCTCCTCCGAGCAGCGCATAACTCTCACTCGGGATGACCGTGGAGTGGCAGGCGCAGATCCGCTCGAAATGGGTGGCGGGAGCACTGCAGTCCTGCGCGAAGGAATGAATCGGGTAGGCGCACAGCACCATCAGCCCCAACTCCTCAGCGAGGCCGCTCCACAGTTGTTCCAGGGCCAAGGCCGACATGGTGTCGCCGGCGTTCCACAGCAAAGTGACCATCTCGCCGTAGACGCGCACCCGCCGGCCGGCGGCGGAGGCGCGCCCGACGGCATCGCTCACCACCGTCCGCAGGCGATGCGGATCCGGCGCGCCACCGTCCATCACGAACTCGAGCTGTTGTGCGGCATCGAATGTCAGGTAACGGTCGGCGGCGACTGCGGCGTTGAGGTCGACACTCGAAGCCCGGAGCGCAGCGCCCAGAGCGCGACGGTGGGCCTCGGTGGCCACGATGATTGCGGTGTCTCCGTCGTTCAGGGCCGGGCCGACGAAGCCGGCGACCGTCCCGATCAAGTAGTCCTCGCGTTCGTAGAACTCGACGACGTGCTGGCACGGGCCGTTATCCAGCAGGCCAGTAGACGGCCGGTTGCCCATGCCGTGGGAGCGCATGGGCTCAGGGCTCGAACCGGTAGCCGGCGCCGGGCACGGTGCGGATCCATCGGGGGCGGTCCCTGCTCGGCTCGATCTTGTGACGGATGCGACGAACGTGCTCGGTCACCGTCTTGGAGGTCTGCCAGTCAGGGGATGAGTGCCAAACCTCCGAAAGCAGCTCGCCGCGGGAGAACACCTGCCGGGGACGGGAGGCCAGGTGGGCCAGGAGGTCGAACTCGAGCCGGGTCAACGGGACCACCTTCTCGTCCACGACGACTTCGCGGACTCCTCTGTCGATGCGCAGGCCGTTGAAATCCAATGATGCCTGGGTCGAGAACGATGAATCCGCCGTGGCGGTCGCTGCGGTAGCGCAGCGGCCATGGTTCTCGTACGCCCGGTCAAAACTCCCCGAAGAATCACTCATACGGCAGGTATCGGGCTGTGGCCGATCTGTCCCAATAGTGCGACTGCGCCAAAGTGGCTCCCTCATCTGCGTGAGCATGCGGGGACGAGGAGTTACGGAGGGTCAGGCGACGACGGCGGTCCTCGCCAGCACGGCGTTCACCCGGCCAAGCAGCTCACGAGGGCTGAAGGGCTTCAGGATGTAGTCGTCCACACCAGCGGCGAAGCCCCGCTCGACCTCAGCCTCGTGGGCCTTGGCCGTCACCAAGATGATGGGGATGCGGGCAGTTCCGGGATTGCCCCGCAGCGCCTGGCAGACCTCGATGCCGGTCAACTTCGGCATCATCCAGTCGACAAGGATCAGGTCCGGAGGCGCGCCGGCGGCGGCTGCGTCCAAGACTGCGGTGAGACCGGCGGCACCGTCGGACGCGCCGATCGTCTCGTAGCCGGCGCTGTGCAGCCTCCAGGTCATCAGTTCCCTGATGTCCTCGTCGTCGTCGATGATCAGCACGCTCTGCATGAACGGGTCGCCTTCCTCAGTGTGACTCATGGAGTGACGGTCGGCGCGCTGGTACTCAGGGTTGAACCAACTGTCTCGGTGAGACCCGTCCGAGAATCACCACACCAATCACATCATGTGGTGATGCGGCCTCACCACCCGCCGTCTTACCTTCACCTCATGGAGGCAGACGCCAGCACGCAGGACGCCGCCAGCCCCCAGTACTACGAGATCCGGCTCAGGGGACACCTCGCCCCCCGTTGGGCAGCTTGGTTCGACGGGCTCAGCCTCTCCAATGAGGCTGACGGGACGACCACCCTTCGTGGGCCGGTCGTCGACCAGGCGGCTCTGCACGGATTGCTGCAGAAGCTGCGTGACGCGGGCGTGCCGTTGATCTCCGTCGTCCTGGCCAGCCCCAGTCCGCCGCAGCCAGCCGACTAGGTCGCATCGTCCTCCCGCACGATCACCAGCTTCCGGCTCTTGCGTCGCTGCAACCCGCCCAAACGTCCGATCAAAGGAGCCACGCAACCATGACACTCGTTCGCAACATCCCGGGCCCTCCGCCGGCCACTGCCGGTCCGGCGGTGGCGGCCCGAGCCGTCAACGCCACCAAGACCTACGGCAAGGGCGAGGGGGCGGTGGTCGCCCTCGATCGGGTGAACGTCGAGTTCGCCGCCGGCGCCTTCACCGCCATCATGGGCCCCTCCGGCTCGGGCAAGTCGACCTTGATGCACTGCCTGGCCGGGCTCGACGAGCTCACCAGCGGCCAGGTCCTCATCGGTGACGTCGACCTCACGACCCTGAACGACAAGCACCTGACCCTGTTGCGCCGTGACAAGGTCGGCTTCGTCTTCCAGGCGTTCAACCTGGTGCCGACCCTGACCGCTCTCGAGAACATGACCCTCCCCATGGACCTGGCCGGGCGCAAGCCGGACCAGGCCTGGTTCGACCAGGTGGTGCACACCATCGGCCTGCGTGACCGGCTCGAGCACCGGCCCAGCGAGCTGTCGGGTGGCCAGCAGCAGCGGGTGGCGGTGGGGCGGGCCCTGGCCGGGCGGCCGCAGATCATCTTCGCCGACGAGCCCACCGGCAACCTCGACAGTCGTTCGGGCGCCGAGATCCTCGACTTCATGCGGCGCGCCGTCCGGGGGCTTGGCCAGACCATCGTCATGGTGACCCACGACCCCGGCGCGGCCAGCTACGCCGACCGGGTCGTCTTCCTTGCCGACGGCCACATCGTCGACGAGATGCAGGACCCGACGGCCGAGGCCGTCATCGACCGCATGAAGACCTTCGGGAGGTAAGGGCCATGTTCCGTCTCACGTGGAAGGGCCTGTGGGCCCACAAGCTGCGCTTCGCGCTCACCGGCCTGGCGGTCGTCCTCGGCGTGGCCTTCATGTCGGGCACCCAGATCCTCACCGACACCATGGGCAGGACCTTCGACGGCATCTTCGAGGATGCCAACGAGGGCGTCGACGTGGTCGTCCGCCGGGAGGCCGCCGTCGGAGGCAACCTGGTGGGGGAGGCACGGGAACGGGTCGACACCGCCACCCTCAACCGCATCCGCGGCATCGCCGGCGTCGACGCCGCCGTCGGGTCGATCCAAGGCCAGGCCGCGCTCGTCGGTCCCAATGGCAAGGCTAAGAGCGCGTCCGCCTTCGGTGGCGTGATGGGCGCCAACTGGGTCGAGGACCAGCGTCTCAACCCGTTCACCATCGCCACCGGCCACGCGCCCCGAGCCGCCAACGAGGCGGTGATCGACCAGTCCACCTTCGACAGCGACCACCTGGCGTTGGGCGGCACCATCACCGTGCTCGGCAAGGGATCGCCCCGCCAGCTCACGGTGGTCGGCACGGCAGCCTACGGCGATGCCGATGGCCTTCCTGGCGTGACGCTCGTGGCGGTGACCGACGCCACCGCCCAGCAGCTGTTCGCCGAGCCGGGCGCCTATGACAGCGTCCTCGTCGCCGGCGACGGGTCGATCTCCAACGAGGCCCTGTCCGCCCGCGTCTCGACGACGCTCGGGAACCCGGGGAGGTTCGAGGTCGTCACCGGCGCGGCCGACACAGCTGACAGCAAGGCCGAGCTCAAGGAGAACCTGGGCTTCTTCAACACCTTCCTCTTGGCCTTCGCCTACATCTCCCTGTTCGTCGGGATGTTCATCATCTACAACACGTTCTCGATCGTCGTCGCCCAGCGGGCGCGGGACATGGCCATGCTGCGGGCCATTGGCGCCAGCCGGGCCCAGGTCGTGCGCTCGGTGGTCTTCGAGTCGGTGGTGGTCGGCGCAGTCGCCTCGGCCGCCGGTCTGGGCCTGGGGGTGCTGATGTCGTTCGGCCTGCGGGCTCTCCTCAGCGGGGTGGGCCTCGAAGTCCCCGCCGGTTCCACCGTGATCGCCCCGTCGACGGTGATCTCCGCCTTCGTGGTGGGCACCCTCATCACCGTCGTCTCGGCACTGTGGCCGGCGGTGCGGTCGAGCCGGGTGCGACCGATCGCCGCCCTCCGCGACGTCGCCATCGACGTGTCCGGGTCCTCGATCGTCCGCACCGGCGCCGGCCTCGCCGTCCTCGGCCTCGGCGTCGGTTCGTTCACCGCCGGAATCCTCGGGGTCGGCTCCGAGCTCGCACTCATCGGGCTGGGCACGGTGGTGACGATCGTCGGCGTGTTCGTGCTCGGCCCGGTCATCGCCCGGCCGCTCATGGCGGTGCTGGGGGCGCCCGTACAGGCCATCTCCGGCATCGCGGGGCGCCTGGCCCGGGAGAACGCCACCCGCAATCCCAAGCGCTCCTCGGCCACGGCGTCGGCCCTGATGATCGGTGTCGCGCTGGTCGGCTTCATCACCGTCCTGTCCTCGTCGTTCAAGGCGGCGATCTCCGACACCCTGTCTGAGTCCCTCCAGGCGGACTACGTCATCACCTCGGGTTCGTTCGGCAACGGCGGGCTCAGCCCGGAGATCGAGAACGACCTGGCCGCGCTGCCCCAACTGGCCGTGGTTTCACCCGTGCGGTCGAGCCCGGTCCAGGTGAACGGCGCGGCCTCGGAGGTGGCGGCCGTGGACATCAGGACGCTCGGCCAGGTCGCCGACCTCGGGGTGACGGCCGGGCGGTTGGCCGACCTCTCCGGAGCCTCGGTTGCGGTCGAGGACCGCAAGGCGGAGGCCGACGGGCTGGCGGTGGGAGACACGCTCACTGTGACCTTCGCCCGCACCGGCCCGGTCGACCTCACCGTCAAAGCCCTCATCGACCGGCCTCCGCCCGGCTTCGACGGGTTCGTCTACGTGGTCGGACTCGATACCTTCGAAGGCAACGTCACCGATCAGTTCGACCGCCAGCTCTTCGTGAAGGTGGCCGTCGGTGTCACCCCCAGCCAGGCCGAGGCCGCCCTCGACACCGTCCTGGCCGGATGGCCCAACGGCGAGCTACAGGACCCGGCCGCATTCGAGGCCGGCGTCGCCAGGCAGATCGACATCGTCCTCAACCTGATCTACGGGCTGCTCGGGTTGGCCATCGTGATCGCCCTCATCGGCATCGCCAACACCCTGGCCCTCTCAGTGCACGAGCGGCGCCGGGAGCTCGGCCTGTTGCGGGCGGTCGGGATGACCCGGCCCCAGGTGCGCAGCGCCATCCGGTGGGAGTCGGTGATGATCGCCCTCATGGGGACGTTCCTCGGGTTCCTGCTGGCCGTCGCCGGCTCATGGGGCATCATCAGCGCCATCCCCGGCGACAGGCCCATACCGCTGGCCGTGCCTCCGGTGCAGCTCACCGTGATCGTGGTTCTCGCTTCGGTCGCCGGCGTCCTGGCCGCTGTCGGTCCCGCCCGCCGGGCGGCCCGACTCGACATCCTCGCCGCCATCGCCAGTCACTGAGCACGGCGGGCCGTCGGGTCCGGGAAGTGGGCCGGCGCCTTCATGGCGCCGGCCCACTCGTCGTGGGCCACGCGCTCCAGACGAACGACTCCTAGAGTGGCGAATCACGCGCCATCTGCTCGAGACGAAGCTGCACATGCCGAGGCCGGCCCGCCGCTGGGTCCCGCGGTCCAGGCTCAGCGAGCGCCTGAGCAGAGGTGCCGGGTCGGCGCTGACACTTGTCTCCGCTCCCGCCGGCTTTGGGAAGACGACACTGCTCGCCGAGTGGGCGACGACTCGTCCTGCCGCCGGCCCGTCGGTGGCATGGCTCTCCCTCGATGGGCGAGACAACGACCCCGCGCTGTTCTGGACCTACGTCGTCGCTGCTCTGAGAGCTGCCGACGGGAAGGACATCGGTGCCGAGGCGCTGTCGTTCCTGGAGTCGCCCAGGACGCCGATCGAGGCCGCGCTCTCGGCGTTGCTCAACGACCTGCTCGCCGCCGAGAACGACGTCGTGCTCGTGCTCGACGACTATCACCTCATCGAGGCCCGTGACGTCCACGACGGTGTCGCCTTCGTGCTCGACCACCGACCCCCACAGCTTCACCTGCTCATCGCCACCCGCGCCGACCCGCCGTTGTGGCTGGCCCGATTGCGTGGCGAGGGCGAGCTGGTCGAGATCCGCGCCGCCGATCTGCGCTTCACCCCCGAGGAGTCCGGCGCCTACCTCGACGCGGAGATGGGGCCGGTGCTGACCGCCGGCGATGTCGCATCCCTCGCCACGCGCACAGAGGGGTGGATCGCCGCCCTTCAGCTGGCTGCACTGTCGATGCAGGGCCGGGATGATCTCAGCTCCTTCGTGGCCGGCTTCGCCGGGGACGACCGGTACATCGTCGACTATCTGGCGGAGGAGGTGCTGGAGCGCCAACCCGAAGATGTCCGCCAGTTCCTGCTGCAGACGTCGATCCTCGATCGCCTGGCCGGCCCCCTCTGTGACGCCGTCACCGGGCTGGACGGCGGGAGCGCCCGGTTGGTCGCGTTGGAGCGGGGGAACCTCTTCGTGGTCCCGCTGGATGACCGCCGCCGCTGGTACCGCTACCACCACCTCTTCTCCGACGTCCTGCAGGCCCGGCTCCTCGACGAGCAACCGCACCTGCTGCCCGAACTTCATCGTCGGGCCAGCGCCTGGTACACCGAACACGGCGAGTCGCCGGAGGCGATCACCCACGCCCTGGCCGCCAAGGACTTCGACCGCGCCGCCGAACTTGTCGAACTGGCGCTCCCGGCGGTGCGGAACAGGAGGCAGGACGCGACGCTCCGGGACTGGATGAGAGCCTTCCCGGACGACGTCGTTCGTGTCCGGCCCGTGCTCAACGCCGGCTTCGTCGGGGCGCTGGCGGCCACCGGCCAGTTCGAGGGCGTTGCCGCCCGCCTGCGAGACGTTGAACGGTGCTTGGCCACAGGGGAGGGGATCGTCGTGGACGAGAACCAGTTCCGCTCCCTGCCCAGTGCCATCGAGATGTACCGGGCGGCATTGGCGCTGATCGACGGCGATCTGGCCGCCACGGTGGAGCATGCCCGGCGCGTGCTCGACCTCGCGCCCGAGGACGATCATCTCCATTCGGCCGCCGGCGCAGCGCTGCTCGGGTTGGCCTCCTGGACCAGCGGAGACCTCGAGGCGGGGTACCAGGCCTATGCGGAGTCGGTGGCCCGGATGCGCCGGGGTGGCCACATCGCCGACATCCTCGGGTGCTCGATCGCCATGGCCGACATGCGCATCACCCAAGGCCGCCTCAGCGACGCCATGGGGATCTACCAGGACGCCCTGCAGCTCGTGGCCGACCACAGTGACGTCGTGTTGCGCGGCACGGCGGACATGCACGTCGGGATGAGCGGGATCCATCGTGAGCGGGACGACCTGCAAGCGGCGGGGGAGGAGTTACGGCGCAGCCGAGAGCTCGGCGACCACAACGGCCTACCCCAGAACGCCTATCGGTGGCGCGTGGCCAAGGCGGGGATACTGGAAGCCCAAGGCGACGTGACCGCAGCCGTGGAACTGCTCGACGAGGCCGAGCGCTTCTACGACACCGACTTCTCGCCCGATGTGCGCCCTGTCGGGGCGGTCCGGGCCCGGGTGCAGGCAGCGCACGGTCAAATCGACGAGGCACTTGGGTGGGTGAGGCAGCGGCGCCTTACTCCTGAAGACGACCTTGGCTACCTGAACGAGTTCGAGCACATCACCCTGGCAAGGGTGCTCTTGGGACAGCACCGGACGGGCCGCTCCGGGCGGTCCCTCCAGGACGCGTCCGGATTGCTGGGGCGGCTCCTCGCCGGCGCGGAGACCGGCAAGAGGACCGGCGCAGTCATCGAGATCCTCGTGCTCCAGTCGCTCGTCTCCCAAGCCCGGGGGGAGGCGTCGGCCGCGCTGGCCTCCCTACGACGAGCCGTCGAGCTGGGAGAGCCCGAGGGCTATGTCCGCGTCTTCGCCGGCGAGGGGCCGCCCCTGGCCCACCTCCTGCAGGCGCTGGCGAAGCACGGCATCCTTGCGGACTACATCCACCGGCTTCTCGCCGCGACGGCCGCCGCCGGATCGCGCCCCGTGAAGCAGCCGTTGGTCGACCCGCTGAGCGACCGCGAGCTGGCGGTGCTCCGCCTCCTGGCCAGCGATCTCGGCGGCCCGGACATCGCCCGGGAGCTCATGGTGTCGCTGAACACCATGCGCACCCACACGAAGAGCATCTACGCCAAGCTCGGCGTGAACGACCGCCGGACCGCCGTTCGCAAAGCTCAGGAGCTGCGGTTGCTCAACCCCCAGCACTGATGCATCCTGCCTCGGACCAGCGGGGCGGCTACGTCCAGCGGCAGACGCATCGCCGGGCGTTCCACGACAGCCATTGTGCCCGATCAACCAACGGCGCCGCGGGTACGTCCAGGGGTCGTTCTCACCCGTCGAGCCGGTCGCACCGTGTCGCGTCAGCGGGCGAGGAACCCTCCGTCGACGTAGACCTCGGATCCCGTGACGAAGGAGGCGTCGTCGCTGCACAGGAAGGCCACCGCAGCCGCCACCTCTGAGGGCTGGCCGAGGCGGCCCATCGGCGTGAGCGCCACCATGCCCGCCTCGACCTCCGTCCCCTTGGCCTGGGCGAGGATCGGCGTGTCGATGAAGCCGGGGTGGACGGAGTTGACCCGTACGCCGCTGGTGGCCCAGTGCAGGGCCACGTTCTTGGTGAGAATGCGCACCGCACCCTTGGCCGCGTGGTACGCGGGCGAGGTGCCGAAACCGCCGCTCGCGCCGAAGATCGAGCTGATGTTCACCACCGAGCCGCGCCCCGACGCCTTGAGCAGGGGGGCGGCCGCCTTCATCCCGTGGAACACGCTCGTCTGGGTGACGGCGATCGTGCGGTCGTACTGCTCCGTGGTGGTCTCCTCGAGGACGGCGAGGTCGCCGATGCCGGCGTTGTTCACCAGGATGTCGAGGGCACCGAACTCGTCCTTGGCCCGCTCCATCGCTCGCGCCCAGTCCTCCTCCGAGGTCACGTCGTGATGCAGGTAGGCCGCTGCGCCTCCCTTGTCCCGGATGTCGCCGGCCACCGTCTCGCCGAGTTCGTCCTGGATGTCGGTGACCAGCACCGACGCGCCGTCCTCCGCCAGGCGTCCCGCCGTGGCCCGCCCGATGCCGCTCGCGGCGCCGGTCACCATTGCCACTCTGCCGTCCAACCTGGCCATGTCGCGCTCCCTTGCTCTCGGTCCAGCGCCGTGAGGGGCGCTCAGCGACTCCTACCCCGGGGTCCGCGAGCCGAAATGTGACGGACGCAGTGGGCCGCCCTGGGCCATCCCCAGTGGGTTCAACCGAGTCAATGCAGTTGCTGATGCGGATCTCCGCGCCGATCTGCCGGCGTCACTTCAGGACGAGGTGATTCCGTTCAAAAGGCCCGCCGGTCTCGACCACGACCGGTAGAGATCTCCCGTCGGGCCACCAGGACCAGCATGCCGCCGACCGCAAGCGCCATCCCGCCCCAGAACACCACCGGACGCACGGAGAAGCCAGTTCTTGGCAGCGTGCCCGTTCCCCCGCTCCCGGAGATGATGAATCCGCCGGCTGCGATCGTCGTTGTCGCGCCGCCGCCGACACTGGCCGTGCCGGGACTGGTGGTAGATGTCGAGGTCCCGCTGGCCGGCATCGTCGTGGTGCTGTTGGTCATCGAGGATGTGGTGGTTGCCGGCGCAGTGGTTGTGGTCACCGACGTAGAAGTGGTTGCGCTCGTGTCGCTACCGATGGTGGTCGTAGTCGTAGCCGGCATGGTCGTGCTCGTCGAAGTGCTGGTGCTGGTCGACGTGCTCGTAGGAGCCTCCGAAATCGGCGGCGCTGTGATCGGCGGAATCGTGATCGGTGGAACCGTGACCGGGGGCAGGGTGATGGGCGGCACGGTCGTGGGAGCGATCGTGATCGGGGGCACGGTGATGGGCGGAACCGTGATCGGGGGCACGGTGATGGGCGGCAGGGTGATGGGCGGCACGGTCGTGGGAGCGATCGTGATCGGGGGCACGGTGATGGGCGGAACCGTCGTGCTGGTGCTCGATGAGGTGGTGCTCGATGAGGTGGTGCTCGAGGAGGTGGTGCTCGAGGAGGTGGTGCTCGATGAGGTGGTGCTCGAGGAGGTTGTGCTCGAGGAGGTGGTGGGGGTGGGGGCGCACACGGGTCTCGTCACCGTGTTGGAATCCAGCGTGACTGCGCCATTCCGGGCCAACAGGCGGCCCTGCACGGTTGCATTGGTGTTCGCGGTGATTGAGGTTAAGGCGAGGATGGTCCCGATGAAGGTGGAACCGACGCCGAGCGTCGCGGAGCTGCCGACCTGCCAGAAGACGTTGCAGGGCTGGGCGCCGTTGATGAGCATCACGCTGCTGTTGGGCGCGGTGATCAAGGTGGACCCCGCCTGGAAGATCCAGACGGCGTTCGGGTCGCCTTGGGCGTCGAGGGTAAGGGTTCCGGTGATGGCGAACGCGTCCGCCTTGTAGACGCCGGACAGCAACGTCTCCCCGCCCAGGTCCTTGACCCCCGGATAGGTGGTGGTCGGCGCGCGACCTGCGGCGTCGTTGTAGGCGATCGTCAGGTCGGACTGCGCCTGAAGGCACACAACGTCGCCGGCGTGGATCGTTCCGTCGATGACCGTTCCCGGAGGGAAGCCAGTAACGGCTGGGGTGGGGCATGCGCCGAGGTTCCCGCTGATGACGGTGGGACCGGTATTCGTCACGCCGGAGCCGGCCAACACTGCGAAGCTCTCAGCGGTGCCGAGGCCTACCGGCGCCTCCTGGGCGTTGGTGGCGCTCGTGAGGATTACCGCCGCCAAGCTCAGCATCAGACCGGCAACCACCATGCGGCCCCTGCGGGTCGCGCCTTGCTTCGGTTTCATGAGTTGTTCTGCCCGCCCCCGTGATCCCAGGCTGGATCATCGGTTGAACCGTAGTCGCATCCGCGAAGCCGATGCTGACGGGACGCTCCGGGCGACCAGTAGTGGCGGGTCAAGCTCCCGCCGCTCGGGCGACCGATGGCGGTCCCAGAGTTTCAATCCCCGCCTCGCGGAGAGCTACAGCCATCCCCCGACTCGGGCTTCCCTGGTCGGATCAGTGCACCAGCAATGAGGGCGTCCTGGGTCTCCTGGGGCAGGGGTCGCCCGCTAGGCGCGGCGAGGCCGCCGCAGCCGGAGGCGGCCCCACAACCAGGCGAGCGGGTCAGGCGACGAGTGCGCCCACCGCCGGGGTGCTGTCGACGGAGCCGGCAGGGGTAGCCGAGGGCCTGAAGCCCTTCACGGCCATGTACACGCCGAAGGACATCTCCCAGATGGCGACCGGCAGGACCAGGATCATGGCCGGGCCCGAAAGCTGCTCCCAGACACCGAACAGGGTGGCGATGCAGGAGCCGAGCAGAAGCGGGGCACCGATGAGACCCAGCGTCGGGATCCACCGGGGCAGCAGGCGTGAGCGGTACATGACCGAGCCGATGCAAAGGGCGTTGAGCCCGGCCATGACCCCCGGGCCGATCAGGAAGGCCCAGTCGTGGATGGCGACGAAACCGTGCCGGGCGATCAGCAGGGCACTGCTGTCGGCGCCGGCGGCGCCGGCCACGTCCTGGCGGAGGGTGTAGACGGCGAGGATGCTCAGGACACCGACGAAGATCATGGTGGCCTCGAGGATCCGGGTGGTGACGAACCCCAGGGCGGCTCGCTCGCTGTAGCGGCGGGCGACGGTGTAGAGGGCTACGGCGGACACCACGCCGCCGAGGGCGGTGAGCACCTCGAACAGCGCCCCCCAGGGGACGCCGGCGTCGTTGCCGACGCCCAGGATGAAGTCGGGGTTGTCGAGGACGGAGGTCCAGAGCCCGAACTTGACCGGGATGGAGAAGACGAAAGTGGCGATGTAGGCGATGCCGGCGATCAGCGCCGTCTTGCGCAGGGGGGTCATGGGGGTCCGGTCGTAGGTCGTGTTCATGTCAGTTCCTTTCCTGGGTGAATGCGTCGAGCGGCAGCTGGGTGACCGAGAGCAAGGGCAAGCCGATGTCGCGCAGCTTCTGGAGCACGCCGTACAGGGCGGCCTGGTCGACCACCGCGCCGCGGATGACGGCGATGCCACCGTCCTCGTTGGTCACGCTCAGCCCGTCGAACCAGGCCGTCCAACGGGGCCCGAGATGCCCCGTGACGTGGATTTCGTACTCCTGGATGCCGGTGGAATCGGTCACACTCGGACCGTACGAACCGACCTGGTGAGCCGTCATCACCACCTGTGGTGATTGAGCCTGGTGATCGCCGCCTAGATGTGTGAAGCGACAGGAAATCGACAGTGCGTGCGCGAACGAACTGACAGTGGCACCTTTCATGCACGGACGCATGGAGTGATGCGCAGCTGCATGATAACTTTGCGACCATGCCCAAGACGATCCAGATCCGGGACCTCGACGACGAGCTCTACGAAGCGCTCCGGCGACGTGCCTCTGAAGCCGGGCTCAGCGTCCCGGAGCTACTCCGGCGGGAAGCGACGCGGCTCGCGGCGCGCCCAACCGTCGAGGAATGGCTGGCGCGCACGAGCCGCCGACCGTCGGACATCGGACGCGCTGATGTCCTTGCCGCGCTGGAAGAGTCGCGCGGCGAGTGGCCTCATGCTGATCGTTGATGCCTCGTGCCTCTATCAGGTGGTGGCGGACACAGTCCGGGCGGACGATGTCCGGGCGCGGCTCGTCGCCGACCCGGACCACGCGGCGCCGTCGGTGGTCGACGCCGAAGTCGTCAGCGTCATCCGGCGCGCTCACCTCTTGGGTCGGTTGGACGCTACGGCGGCGGCGCAGGCTGTCGAGGACCTTCGAGACTGGCCGGGGGAGCGCTTTGCCCACCGGCCCCTTCTGGACAGGGTCTGGGAACTCCGGCACTCCGTCCGGTCCTGGGATGCGTTCTACGTCGCCCTGGCTGAGACCATGCAGGCGACCCTCTTAACCTCGGACTCCCGTCTGGCGAGCGCCTCGGGCCCGCGCTGCACGATCCAGGTCGTCTGACCCACTCCGTCCCACCCCGCCTGACACGACACTTGCGCAGGAGGCACTGACACCACTCCTGCGTTTCCAATGCCGAACGAGCTGCGCGGCACACGAGTTCTTGCGCGTGATGCAAGTCATGTGCCTTAGAAGCCCATAATGCAGGTTATGTAAGTTATGCGGTCAGGGCGATAGCTCGCCGAAGGTGTCAGACGCAGGCGGGACGGTCAGCGGGAACGCAGCGAGCGTGTCAGCACCGTTGCGCACGAAGATGTCAGCGCTCGTGCGCAGCACGATGACAACGGTGCGCTAGCCGGCCGAGGTCTTGGAAGCGGGCGCCGCCTTCTTCGTGCGCGCCGTACTGGCCGGGCGTCTGGTCGGCCTCTGAGCAATCGGCGAGCTGGTCGTGGAGCTGGGCCAGGCTGGCCCCGTGGCGCTGGCGCTCCACCTCCAGTTCCGTCTCGGCACCGCTCAGGCGCCGGGGGAGGTCGTCGGCCCGCTCGGTCGCCGAGTGTGCGACCGCAGCGGGCGCTACGAGCCTGGGCAGCCGCCAAGGCGAGCTGAACTGCGCTGACATTCTTCCGCGCACGGGTGCTGACATGGCGCTTCGCATAGCCGCTGTCAGTCCTCACGCGGCGTGACATCATGCGCAGGCCAGATGTCAGCGGAGGCGCAGCCGACGTGGCAGCGCCCGCGGGCATCACTCTTCCGGCGGTGTCGCAATCGTGCACCGGACGTTCGGTGCACGGGCGATGCGCGCATCGAGTGTGACCAGCGTGGTGTCGGTGAGCTCAGCCACGGCGACGTATGCGCCGTCGTAGACCGAGAGGTTCGCCCGGAGTTGCCACGCTCGCTGTGCCAGGAGTTCGTATGGCCATAGGTCTAGCGGCAGCTCAAGGATATCGGCGTGGGCCTGGGCTGCCTGATCGGCCGTGATGATCTTCGCGAGCTCGTGACGACCAAGGATGTTGGCTGCCTCGAACAGCGCGAGGTGGGGCGCAAAGATGTCGCCGGCGGTGCGAAGTTCTCCTGAAGCCCACTCGCCCGCGGCTCCCCCATCGACAAGCACGGCGACAAGGGCAGACGCGTCGCACGTTCGTCCCGTGGTCATCGCCGATCGGCGTCGCGGGCGTCCAGGATGGCGTGTACGTCAACGTGCACCCCGGTAGCCGAGACTCGCCCCCTGGCGCGAGCGATGACGTCCGCAGCTGACGGTTTCGCCACGGCGTCAATGAGAAAGCCCCTGACGTATTCCTGCAGGGACTTGCCCGATCGCGCTGCCCGAGCGGCCAGCTCGTCGCGAACCTCCCGAGGAACGTCTCGAACGGTGATCGCCACTCCCATCGCTGCATTATAGCTGCATCGCCAGCACATCGGTGGGGACAGATAGCTCTGGCGAGCCGAAGTCCCTGACTGCACTGGCAAGGCGGCACCACCGGTTCCTCCGCGCTGACATCTCGCCACGCACGCCCGCTGACACGTCGCTGCGCATCGCCGCTGTCATTTCGCGCCCGGTGTGACACGTGGCCCCAGAAGGCCAGCTTGGTGGCCTGATCGTCGACGACGATGAAGTCCCAGGGCTGGCCAGGCCCACGCTGGGGGCGGCGTGGTCGGCGCCCAGCACCCGGCGGAGCGCCTCGGGCTCGACAGCCTCCTCGGTGAAACTGGCCGCGCACGTCTCGGCGTGGTGGAGGGTGTCGTCCCAGGCCAAAGCCGCGGTGCCATGGTGGGTGTGGGGCCGGCGGCCGGCGGGTCGACGCCTGAAGCCCTGCCAGGAATGCTGACTGGCTTTGCCTCTGAGACTGATGAGAGGTCCCCGAGTGTCAGGGTGAGGAACTCACCGGAAACTCTGGCAAAGGGGGTATCGCTTGTCCCCGGCCCGGCGATGACGGGGGTAGACGCCACACGAGTGGTGTTCCACCGAAAGGGCGACCTGCCGGCGACGGCAGCAAGCAACGTCACCGGGCCTGCGAGCGCAGGTGGCCGGACTACCGAAATGGAGACTGACATGATCGTCGAAATTCTCGCTGGAGTCGCCGCCAAGCTGGCCGGGCTCGGCCTGGCCGCCAAGGTCGGCACCGGCATTGCCGCCGCTACCATCGCCACCGCCGGAGTCGCCACCGTGGCCCCCGTCATCAACCCCGGCGCCCCCGCCGGCATCGAGGTCCAACTCCCGACCGTTCCCGCTGTCGAGGCCGACCTCGGGTTGAACGTGGCCGCCGATGCCCTCAGCGGGCAGGTCAACGCCGGCGCCCAGGCGGGCCTCGACACGGCCAGGCAGACTCCGGCTGGGGCGAACGTGCCCGAATCCGTTCCCGCCGTGACCCGACCGGCCGCCGGCGCTGCCGAGCGCGGGCTCGACGTCGCCCGCCAGACCCCCGCCGGCGACCGCGTACCGGCCTTCGTGCCCGGCCCGCCCGCCAGCGTTCCCGC
>Ga0247713_1000433_pt1 | contig 25939 bp, 26 predicted proteins | sample 21E_NmetaG_FD_189936 | JGI IMG/M metagenome (GOLD analysis project Ga0247713, IMG submission 189936) | Soil microbial communities from hillslope of Landscape Evolution Observatory, University of Arizona, Oracle, AZ, United States - 2-1-E_N | ecosystem: Engineered > Artificial ecosystem >... | reverse complement strand
ATCCGCTGGAGGTCGTGGCCGCCGTGCGCGACGTCTGGCCCGGGGGCCGTCCCCTGGGTGTCCGGCTGGTCGCGGACGACCGCCACCGCCACGGCCTGACGCCCGGCGACGGCGTGGCGATCGCGCAGGCGATGGCCGAGCGCGGTGTCGACGTGTTCGACGTCACCGCCGGCCTGACTGTCGGCACCGACGCCGCCGCCGGCGACTACCGCCGGCTGTACCAGGTGGCGCTGGCAGACAAGGTCCGCAACGAAGCAGGGGTGACGACGATCGCCTCCGGCCGGATCACGACCCTGGACGAGGTCAACACGGTGGTCGCCGCCGGCCGCGCGGACCTGTGCGTCCTGGACCCGCGGCGGTACCGGTGAGCCGCACCGTGCTCGTCACCGGCGGCAACAAGGGCATCGGTCGCGCGTGCGCGGAGCGGTTCGCCGCCGACGGTCACCGGGTGATCGTGACCGGCCGCGACGAGGCCGCGCTGGCCGCCGTCGTCGCTGCCAACCCCGGCGTCGAGCCGCTGGCGTTCGACGTGACCGACGAGGCGGCGTGGGCCGGACTCGACGTGGACATCGACATCCTCGTCGCCAACGCCGGCATCGCCGAGTCGGCGCCTGTCCAAAAGACGACACTCGAGCAGTGGCGCCGCATTCAGGAGGTCAACGTGACCGGCGTGTTCCTGGGCGTCCGGCGGGTGCTGCCAGGCATGCGCGAGCGGCAGTGGGGCCGGATCGTCGCGGTCGCGTCGGCCGCGAGCCACCACGGGGTGCGTTACGCCTCGGCGTATGCCGCGTCGAAGCACGCCGTCCTCGGCTTGGGCCGGTCGGTGGCGGCCGAGGTCGCGGGGACCGCGGTCACGGCCAACTGCGTGTGTCCCGGCTACGTCAAGACCCAGATGACCGAGCGCAGCGTCGAGCGCGTGGCGTCGGTCACCGGTCGTGGACAGGAGCAGGCGCGCGCCGCGATCGAGGGCATGCAACCGCTGGGCCGGCTGGTCGAGCCCGAGGAGGTTGCCGACGCCGTTGCGTACCTCGCTGGTGAGCGGGCCGCTGCGGTCAACGGGCAGTCGATCATCCTCGACGGTGGAGGGGTGCAGCAGTGAGCTTTCGGGCATCGGCGGGTTGGACCGGGGACTGGCAGCACTTCGACCTCGATCTCGACGAGGGCGTCGCCACGGTCACGCTCAACCGCCCCGACCGGCTCAACGCGCTGACGCTGGACGTCTACGCCGACCTTCGCGACTTCCTGGCCGAGGCCGAGCACCGCGACGACGTCGCCGTGGTGGTGATCACCGGCACGGGCCGGGGGTTCTGCTCCGGCGGCGACGTCGACGACATCATCGGCACCTTGCTGGAGCGCGGCGACAACCGCGAGGTGCTGGAGTTCACCCGCATGACCGGTGCGGTCGTCCAGCGGCTGCGGGAGCTGCCGAAGCCCGTCATCGCGGGGGTCAACGGCACCGCCGCCGGTGCCGGGGCGGTGATCGCGCTGGCCTCGGACTTCCGGCTGCTGGCGGCCTCGGCGTCGTTCCGGTTTCTGTTCACCAAGGTCGGGCTGGCCGGCGCGGACATGGGATGCGCGTACCTGCTGCCACGACTGGTCGGCCTGGGCCGCGCCACCGAAATCCTCATGCTCGGCGACAAGATCACCGCGGATCACGCCGAGCGGATCGGCCTGGCCAACCGGGTTGTCGACGACCACGCGCTGGCCGAGGAGGCACAGGCGCTGGCTCGCCGGCTCGCCGACGGACCAACGTTCGCCTACGGGGCGACCAAGAGCCTGCTGACCAAGGAGCTGGACATGAGCCTGCCGGCCGCCATCGAGCTCGAGGCGTGGGTCCAGGCGCTGCTGATGCGGTCCGGCGACCACGCCGAGTTCTACGCCGCGTTCCGCGAAGGTCGGGAGCCCGGATGGACGGGGCGGTGAGCCATCGGTTCGTCAACCCGGACGGGCTCCTGCCGGGGCGCGGGTTCTCCCACGCCGCGGTCGTCGCCGAGGGGCGGTTGATCGAGATCGCAGGGCAGACGGCCCACGGGCCGGACGGGTCGGTGCGGGGAACGACGATGGCCGTGCAGGCAGAGGTCGCCTTGACCAACCTCGCGACCGTGTTGCGGTCCGTTGACGCCGAGCCAGAGCACCTCGTCGCCATGCAGATCTTCGTCACCGACGTCGCTGCCTATCGCGATGCCATCGACGACATCGGGGCGGCCTGGCAGCGCCACCTCGGCAAGCACTTTCCCACGGTCTCGCTGTTCGGCGTGGCCGAGCTGTTCGACCCCGACGCCATGATCGAGATCGTCGCCCGGGCCGTCGTCCCGGCCCCGCCGGCCTGACACGCGCCGGCAGGGTTGGCGCAGCGCGGCTCCCGCTGCGGTGGGGCCCGCCGCACCAAAGGGTGAAGGAATCTCCAGATTCCTTGCCGAGGGCGGGATTCTGGAGATTCCATCAGCGTCCGTGGCGCCCCGGTCCGCAAGCCAAAGTTTCGCCAAAGCCGCGCCAACGCCCGCGCCGCACCCTCTGCCGTGTTCGGAATCGGCGGAGGGAAGGTTGGTCATGGGATCGCTGCTGGTACACATCACCCACGGGCCCGAGTCGCCCACCCGCGCCGCGCTCGGGTTCCTCGTGGCGCGGACCGCGGTGCAGGCCGGTCACGACGTCAGAGTGTTCCTGGCCGGCGACGCCGCCCAGCTGGCCCGCAAGGACGTCCTGGACAGCCTGCGCGGCCTTGGCACCGGACCGCTGTCCGAGACTGTGCCTGCCGTCGTCGAGGGCGGCGGGCAGATCTACGTCTCCGGCATGTCGGCCAAAGCGCGGGGCGTCACCGAGGCGGACCTCGGGGCGACCCGCGCGACCTTCGCCATGCCCGACAAGCTCGTCGAGCTGACCTTCGCCTGCGACCGCGTCCTCACGTACTAAGGCGAGTCATCGCGCGCGTGCGGCGTTGGCGGCTGCTCCCTCTCGTCGTCGCCTGTCGACCCCTGGACGGCTGCGGTACCCCGGCGTAGTGTCCGCCCGACCAGGCGGACGTCGAAGGGGGCTGCAATGGCCGAGCTGACGAAGATCCTGCTGGACGAGTCCGAGATGCCGACGCGCTGGTACAACGTCATCCCGGACCTGCCCGAACCGCCGCCGCCCGTGTTGCACCCGGGCACCCACGAGCCGGTCGGTCCCGACGACCTCGCGCCGCTGTTCCCGATGGCGCTGATCATGCAAGAGGTGTCCACGGACCGCTTCATCGACATCCCGCAAGAGGTGCTGGACGTCTACCGGATCTGGCGCCCCGCGCCGCTGTACCGGGCGCACCGGCTGGAGAAGGCGCTGGGGACGCCGGCCAAGATCTACTACAAGTACGAGGGGACGAGCCCCGCCGGCTCGCACAAGCCAAACACCGCCGTACCCCAGGCGTTCTACAACGCCGCCGAGGGCACCCGCCGGCTGACCACAGAGACCGGCGCCGGCCAGTGGGGCAGCGCGTTGGCGTTCGCGTGCGCCCAGTACGGGCTGGAGTGCGAGGTGTGGCAGGTCGCGGCGTCGTACCGGCAGAAGCCCTACCGCCGGTCGATGATGGAGGTGTGGGGCGCCAAGGTGCACTCGAGCCCCTCGGAGATCACCGAGTTCGGCCGCGCCATCCTCAAAGACGCCCCCGACCACAACGGCAGTCTGGGCATCGCGATCAGCGAGGCGGTCGAGATGGCCGCACAGGCCGACGACACGAAGTACGCGTTGGGCAGCGTCCTCAACCACGTCCTGTTGCACCAGACGATCATCGGCGAGGAGGCGCTGCTGCAGCTGGCCAAGGTCGGTGACACGCCCGACGTCATCGTCGGCTGCACCGGCGGTGGTTCGAACTTCGGCGGTCTGTCCTTCCCGTTCCTGCGGGAGAAGATGGCCGGCAACAACGACGTCACGATCCGCTGCGTCGAGCCCGCCGCGTGCCCGTCGCTGACCAAGGGCGAGTACCGCTACGACTTCGGTGACACCGCCGGCATGACACCGCTGGTCAAGATGCACACCCTCGGCCACGACTTCATCCCCGAGGCGATCCACGCCGGCGGCTTGCGCTACCACGGCATGTCGCCGCTGCTGTCGCACATCTACGAGCTGGGGCTGGTCGAGGCCGAGGCCATCGGGCAGCTGGAGTGCTTCGAGGCCGGCGTGCAGTTCGCCCGGACCGAGGGCATCGTCCCGGCGCCGGAGCCGACCCACGCGATCGCTGCCGCCATCCGCGAGGCGAAGGAGTGCGCGGAAACGGGCGAGTCGAAGGTCATCCTGACGGCGATGTGCGGCCACGGGCACTTCGACATGGCGGCCTACGAGGCCTACTTCGCCGGTGAGCTCGAGGACTTCGAGTACCCGGAGGAAGCCGTCCGTCAGGCGATGGAGCGGGTGCCGGTCATCGCTGACTGATCCGAACGCCGGACGGACCGGTTGATCCGGGCCGTCCGGCCCTACCTCCTTCGGGCCCTCGGCGTCACGCTGCCGGCAGGTCCCGGCGGGAGGTGGTGGGGTGCAGGTGGGCGCCATCGACAGGCTCGGCCCGAACGACGTCATGTACCTGGCGACCGAGGGTCGACTGCCGGCCAACTTCGGTGCCGTGCTCCGGCTGGACGGCCCGTCCACCATCGACGTTGACAGCGCTCGGCGGACGTTCGACCGTCGCACCACGGCGGTCCCGAGGCTTCGTCAGCGCGTACGACGGGTGCCGCTGGGATTCGGCCGGCCGTTGTGGGTCGACGCGGACGACTTCGACATCGCACGACAAGTGACCGCGCTGACGTGTCCACCGCCAGGTGACGAGCGTGCGCTGCTCGACGTCATGGCTGAGGTGGTGCAACGCCGCTTCAACCGCCGGCATCCGCTGTGGCGAGCGGTGCTCGTCGAGGGGCTCGAGGCCGGCGGTGTGGCCGTCGTGCTGGTCGTGCAGCACGCGCTGGCCGACGGCATCGGCGGGCTGGCTGTGCTGGCCGGCCTGGTTGACGGGATGGCACCGCCGCCCTTACCGCCGCAGCGACGGCGGATGCCGCCGCTGCCCGACGTCTTCGTCGACGCCATGCGGACACGCTGGTTGGCAGTGCGGTCGCTGCCGGCGCACCTGCGCGAGCTGCGGCACGCGCTGGTGGCTGTCCACCGGTCCGGTGGTCGTCGCGCCCCGACCACGTCGCTGAACCGCCCGACCGGTGTCCAACGACGCTTCGGGGTCGTGAGCGCTCGGCTGGCCGATGTCGTGGCCGTGGCGCACGAACACGATGCGACGGTCAACGATGTCGCACTCACCGCGGCAGCCGGTGCGCTGCGCCGTCTGCTGGCCGACCGCGGTGAGGCAGTCGACCGGCTGGTGTTCTCGATACCGGCGGCCGCCCGACCGCACGACGGCGGTCGCAGCCTGGGCAACGCAGTCGGGGTCATGCCCGTCCAGGTGCCGACGATCGGAGATCCTTGGCAGCGGCTGGCCGAGACGGCACGCCGCACGCGCGCTGCCAAGCAGGCGGGCCGGGGCATTCCCCCCGGTCTTGTCGATGCCTTCAGCCGCGTCATGGCGGCGCTGCGGCTCGCCGAGCGCTCTGTCGATCATCAGCACATGATCAACACGTTCCTCACCAACGTGCGTGGACCCGAGACGCCGCTGCGGCTGCTCGGTCGTCAGATCACCCAGGTCGTCCCGGTGTCACCGACGATGGGCAACGTCACCGCGTCGTTCTGCGTGTTCTCCTACGCAGGGAACCTGACGATCACCGTGGTCACCGATCCGCAGGGGTGCCCTGAGGGACCCAGCCTCGAGCGCTTCCTGGACGAGCAGCTGGCCCAGCTGACCGGGGCGGTGGCGCGAGCCACCTGATCCTGCAGGACAAAACGGGCGTCGCGTCGAACATCCAGCTTCGGACCACAACGGCCCGCGCACGGCTGGGCCACCTTGAGACCTGGAGGTTTGCTATGCGACGTCGATTCTTGGCTCCGGTCGCCCTGCTGCTGGCCGGCACGATGATCGCCGGACCGGTGTCCGCCAAGGACTTCACCGGTTCCGAGGAGCGCAAGACCAAGCGAGGCACCGTCTACACCAACGACGTGCGGTGCGCGAAGGGATCCCGCGCCGACGCCGGCGGCGTCAAGGTCTACGCGGTGCAGTCGGGGACCAGCGGCGGTGTCGGTGTGTGCAACGACGGGACCGGTCCGGTCGGTAGTGCCGTGCCGATCCAGGGCCGTGCGGTGGCGCGTGGGTCCCAAAACGGCGTCACGACGTACATCGACGGCGACAAGCACAACCAGCCGGCGCAGCTGCAGGGCTGGGCGCGCGCGGATGTCAACCAGTCCGGCCCCACGGTCCGCTGCGGTGACGACAAGGGCCGCAAGGACGCCAGTGCCCCGACGAAGGCCGACGGTCCCGAGGACTGCGGCTGATCCCAGCCTCGCACGGGGCGCGCGCTCTCCGCGCGGACGTTTCATCGCAATTCGGACACCACCGTCAACAGCGGAGGAAGTGCGCGCCCCGCGGCGAATACCTCCCGCGGTCACTACTCGATATGCGCCGGCGGTGGCGCGGTGGGAGGTCAGTTCGATGCGGCGTTGGAAGGCAGTGGCGTGTCTGGTGGCGGCGGTGATCGTCGCCGGCCCGGCGGCGGCGGACGACTTCACGGGGTCAGAGCGGGAGTACCGCCGCCTGAACTGCCCGAAGTCGGGGCAGAGCGTTCCGAAGAACCAGGAGCCGCCCGAGAAGGGGGAGTGCGTCGACGGCGCGACCACCTATATGGGCTGGGTCTGGACCAACAACGTGAAGTGCAAGTCCGGCGGTACGGACGTGGCGGGCCTGGCGAAGGTGTACACCGCGCAGGCAGGCACCGGCGGCGGCGCCGGCGTGTGCAACGACGGCGGCACCGTGCCGATTCAGGGGCGCGCGGTCGTGCAGGGCTCCGCCGACAAGGGCGCCACGGTGTACATCGACGGTGACAAGGACAACCAGCCGGCGCAGCTGCAGGGCTTCGCTCGCGTCGACGCCGGACCCGGCGGTGTGTCGGTCCGCTGTGGTGACGACAACGGCCGCCTCGACGCATCCAACCCCACCAGCGACGACGGTCAGGACGACTGCGGCTGACCCGCCGGCGCCCCGCCGCGGGATACGCCGAGGTGGTTGAAATTTGCGGCCGCTCCGGCCTGCGATTTCAACCACCTCGGGCTGAGGTGGGGAGGTGGTTGGAATTTGCGGCCGCTCCCGCCTGCGATTTCAACCACCTCGGGCTGAGGCGGGGAGGTGGTTGAGATTTGCGGCCGCTCCCGCCTGCAATTTCAACCACCTCGGTGAACCGCCTTGGTGTTACCGGGTGGCGGTGGCGGCGGCCAGCGCCTCGGCGATGCGGTCGACGTCGGCCTGATCGTGGTACAGCCCGAGGCCGATCCGAAGACGGTCCCCGCGCACGTCGGTGACCACCCCGGCCTCGTGCAGCCGGCGGTAGACACCGATCGCGTCATCCAGTCGCACGGACAGGAAGTGCCCCCGAGGGTCGGCCTCGGGGGCTGGTACGACCCCGGTGGCCAGCAGCCGCTCCTGCAGCGACCCCACGTGACGATGGATGTCGGTGACGTCCACGCCGATCTCGTTCAGCCACCGCTGGACCGCGTTGAAGCGGTACAGCCCGCTCGGGTCGAACGTCGCGCCCAAGAAGCGCCCGCCGTCCGCTGGGTACCCGACTTGTCCGGCGGGCCCCTGGACGAGCTCACCGAAGCCGGCAAGCCACCCGGTATCCACGGGGCGCGCCCCGTATCCCGGTGGGCAGTGCATGAAGCACACACCCTCGCCCGCCATCGCGTACTTGTAGCCGCCGGCGACGTAGAAGGCGCGGTCGGCAACGCGACCCAGGTCCGTCGGTACGGCCATGAACCCGTGGTACGCGTCGAGCACCACGAAGGTGTCGTCGTCGGGTACGGCCGCGACGACCTCGGCGTAGTCGGCGGTGACGAACCCCGAGTCGAACAGCACATGGCTGAAGAACACCAGGTCGTGGCCACCCTGGCCGGCGGCCTCCGCCAGCCGCTGTGACAGCGTCGCCAGCGGCGCCGAGGCAACGCGCTGGACGGTGACGCGGCCGGCCTCCTCCCAGCGCGCGAGCTGCCGGGCGAACGAGTGGAACTCGGCGTCGGTGGTGAGCACCCGCGCCGGCGCCGGCAGGCACGACACCAGCCGCGCGACCAGCTCATGGGTGTTCGGCGCGACGGCGATCGTCGCCGGGTCGGGCAGGCCGACGCGGTCCGCGACATGGCGCTGCAGCGCCGGCAGGACCTCGCCGAAGACGCGGTCCCACTTGTCGTCGTGGAGCGTCGCGGCGTCCACCCACGCCTGCTGGTGCGCCTCGTAGGTAACGTCAGGCCATGGGTGGTGGCTGTGCGCCGCGGCGTGCAGCCGGTCGGACTGCAGGAATCGCGAGAAGTACGGCTTGAAGCTCATTCGCCGTAGCGGAAGTCCAGCTGCTCGCGTACCTGCGTCGGCAGCTCGGGCAGTGACGACCGCGGGATGAAGAACGTCGGCAGGTCGAACAGGTCCTGGAAGATGCGGTGCTTGCGCGCGGCCGCCTCGAGGTACTCGTGACCCGAGGTGCCGCCGGTCCCGATCCGCCCGCCGATCATGCGGTGCGCCATCAGCGCGTGGCGCTGCCGCCATGCCGTGAACCCCTCGTCGATGTCGATCAGCGAGGTCAGGAAGCGGAACGGCAACGCGAACATCGGCTCGTCGCGGTACAGGTTGATCAGCAGCGCGGCGAGCAGCGCCTGGTGTGACAGCCGGCGCCGGCCCTGCGCCCGCAGACTCTCCCACTGGTCGCGGTCGAACAGCGCCGCGAACGTGGCCGTCATGTCGTCGAACCGCGCGAGCTGCACCGCGCGTTCCTCGGCGTCGATGTTGGGGTGGTTCTCGACCACCTCGCGGTCGTGGGTCAGCATTCGGTCCACGGCGCCCCGGTAGGCCTGCCAGAAGTCGAACTCACCGAACTGCACGAACGGCGTCCGCTCCAGCCACCGGGCGACGCAGTCGATCAGCGCCGGCTCGTCCTCGGTGCCGTGCACCTGCTCGGCGTGGGCATCGCTGAGCACGTCGGTGTACGCGGCGCCCTTGATCTTCAGGCGGTGGCGAGGGCTGAGCCCCAGGCGGTTCTCGATCAGACGGAACTGGACCGACTGGAAACCCGACGCCGGTACCAGGTCGTCGCGGAAGTCGAGGAAGTCCAGCGGCGTCATCGTCTCGAGCACCGCCAGCTGGTCGATCAGGAGACGCTGGATCTCGTGGATGCGCCGCAGGTAGTGCACCGCCCGGCCGATGTCCTTCTCGGCGACGTGCTCGGCGCCCATGATCCGCATCACCGCGCCCAGCTCGTGCAGGATCTGCTTGAACCACAGCTCGAAGGCCTGATGCACGACGATGAACAGCATCTCGTCGTGCGCCGCGGTGCCGCGCCGCGCGCTGACGGGGTTCTGCGCGTTCAGGATCCGGTCGAGCTGGAGGTAATCCCAGTAGTAGAGGGGGTTTCGTTCGGCGGCCATCCTCGGCAGGCTACGCGCATGGCGACAGCACCGCGGTTCGACCCGCCCGAGCAGATCAACATCGCGGACTGGTTCCTCGGCGACCGTCTGGCCGAGGGCGGCGGGGATCGTGTGGCCCTGCGCACCGACGACGGCACGCTCACCTACGCCGAGGTCGACCGGCTGGCCAACCGCACCGGCAGCGCCCTTCGCGCCATGGGCGTGCGGCAGGAGGAGCGGGTGCTGGTCGCGCTCCCGGACTCGCCCGCGTACGTGGCGGCGCTGTTCGGCGCGCTGAAGATCGGTGCGGTGGTCGTCATGGTCAATCCCGACCTCCCCGTCGACAACCTCGCCGGCATCGTGGGCTACTCCCGCGCGCCGGTGGTTCTGACGTCGCCCTCTGCGGCTGAGGTGTTCGAGGCTGCGGCGTCATCGGCGGGCCGGCCCCTGCAGGTCGTCGCCGTCGAGGGTGACGCGCTTGAGGGAGACGAGTCGCTGGACACCGTCGCCACCCACCGCGACGACCCTGCCATCTGGTTGTTCTCCGGCGGCACGACGGGCCGGCCGAAGGCGGTGGTGCAGACGCACCGCTCGTTCGCCAACACCACGGAGCTGTACGCCAAAGGCGCGATGGGCTATGGGCCCGACGACATCACCATCTCCGTGCCGAAGCTGTACTTCGGGTACGCCACCGGTTCGAACCTGTTCTTTCCCTTCTCCGTCGGGGGGTCCGCGGTGCTGTTCCCCGAGCGCCCGACCCCCGACGGGCTGTTCAAGCGGATCGCGCGCCACCGCGCCACGATCCTGATCAACGTCCCCAAGCTGATCAAGGAGATGGTCGACTACCCCGGTGCGGGGCGGGCGGACCTGTCCTCCCTGCGGTTCGCCACCTCCGCGGGGGAGGCGCTGCCCCCGGCGCTGTACCAGCGGTGGAAGGACGCGTTCGGCGTCGAGCTGCTGGACGGGCTCGGTACCGCGGAGATGTGGCACGTGTTCCTGACCAACACGCTCGGGGACGTCCGCCCCGGCTCGTTGGGCAAGCCGGTCCCCGGGTTCGACGTGCGGGTCCGTGACGCCGACGGCAACGACCTCGGCGACGACGAGGTCGGGCGGCTGTGGGTCCGCGGCGACTCCCGGGCGATCTGCTACTGGCAGGACATGCCGAAGTCGGCCGAGGCGTTCCGCGGTGAGTGGTTCGCCGCCGGCGACCTCGTGCGCCGGGATGCCGACGGCTACATCCACTACGTGGGCCGCGGCGACGACGCGATGAAGGTGGGCGGCAAGTGGCTGCTGCCCGCCGAGGTCGAAAGCTGCCTGCTCGACCACCCCCGCGTGTCCGAGGCGGCGGTCGTCGGCGTGCCGGACAGGGACGGGCTGACCAAGCCGGTGGCCTTCGTCGTCGCCCACGCCGAGCCGGAGGACGACCTCGAGGCGCGGCTGATCGAGCACGTGCTGGAGCGGCTGGAGCCCTACAAGCGCCCGCGTGCGGTCGTGGTGGCCGACGCGCTGCCGCGGACCCATCTGGGCAAGGTCAACCGCGCCGCGCTGCGTGACCAGGGACGTGAGGCGCTGACGTAGCTCGGTGGTGCCGTCGGGTCAGGTCCCGGGAGCGGGTTCGAGGATCTCAGGGGTCAGCGTCGCGAGGCTGCGGTGCCCCGACAGCGCAAGGGTCAGGTCCAGCTCGGCGAGAAACGCCCGGACGACCTGGCGGACGCCCTCCTCGCCGCCGAGCGCGAGCCCCCAGACGTAGGGCCGCCCCAGCAGCACCGCGCGGGCGCCCAGCGCGATCGCCTTGATGGCGTCCGAGGCGGTGCGGATGCCACTGTCGGCCAGCACCGGCACGTCGTCGCCGACGGCGGCGACCACGGCGGGCAGCGCGTCAAGCGCCCCGATCGACCCGTCGACCTGCCGGCCGCCGTGGTTGGAGACGATGATCCCGTCCACGCCCTGGTCCAGCGCGGCGCGCGCGTCGTCGGGGTGCAGGATGCCCTTGAGCAGGATCGGCAGGTCCGTGGCCGCGCGGATGGTCGCGAGGTCGTCCCAGGTGTAGGCGGGGTTGGAGAACACCTGGATCCACTTCAGGATCGCCATCTGCATGTTCTCCTCGGGCGGCTGGTCCAGCGCGCCGCGGAACACCGGGTCCGACAGATAGTTCGCGATGCCCTCGCCGACGAGGAACGGCAGGTAGGCGTGCTGCAGGTCCGCCGGGCGCCACGCGAGCATCGAGGTGTCCAGCGTGACGACCAGCGCCTCGTAGCCGGCCTCCTCGGCGCGGTGGATGAAGCTGCGCGTCAGGTCGGCGTCGTTGGGCCAGTACAGCTGGTACCAGCGCGGCGCGTCGCCGGCGGCCTCGGCAACCTCCTCCATCGAGAACGACGACGCGGTGCTGAGCACGAACGGCGTGCCGGCGCCGGCGGCACCGCGGGCGACCGCGAGCTCACCCTCGTCGTGGACGATGGTCTGCACACCGATGGGTGCCAGCAGCACCGGCGCGTCGTACGTCTTGCCGAACAGCTGCACGGACAGGTCGCGCTCGGCGACGTTGTTGAGCATGCGCGGAACGATCCGCCAGCGGTCGAACGCGGCGCGGTTGGCGCGCATCGTGGCGCCGGCGCCGGCGCCGCCCTCGACGTAGCCACGGGCCTCGGGCGTCATCGCCTCGTACGCCGCCTGCTCGAGCTGCGCCACAGCGACGGGGAACGCCGGCCGCTGCTGGCCCAGGCCCTGCAGGTAGATCTCGTTCTGGTAGGACGCGGGGGGCTGAGTCATGCCGCGGGACGTTAGTCGCTGCGCCGCCTGCTCGACAGACCCCTTGCGTTTCGCCCAGACCAGGCGTATGGAGGACGCAGGGCCGGACGACGTCGAGGAGGGCCGCTATGACCACCAAGACCTGGACCGCGGACATCGTGTTCGAGGAGACGACGGAGACCACCGATGCGACCGTCACCGTGCGCATGGGCAACGCCGAGTGCGTGGCCCACGGGTCGGCCCGCCGCAACCCGAGCGACCCGAACGTGCCGCTGATCGGAGAGGAGCTGGCTGCGGCACGGGCCTTCAACGAGCTGTCTCACCGGCTCGTCGACGAGTCGGCACAGATCCTCGAGGCGCGGCTGGGGCGCAAAGTCGAGCTGGGCGTCTGATCGCCTGATCGCGACCGCGATGGCCGGCGTCACAATGGGCTGATGCCGCTGACCATCGGACCTCATCGCGTCGACCCGCCGGTCGTGCTCGCGCCCATGGCGGGCGTGACCGACGCGCCGTTTCGTGTCGTCTGCGCCGCGGCGGGGGGCGGGCTGTTCGTCTCGGAGATGGTGACCGCCCGCGGGCTGGTCGAAGGCAACCGCAAGTCGAAGGAGATGACACGCCACCATCCGGCCGAGCCCATCCGCTCGTTGCAGCTGTACGGCTCGGACCCGGTTGTCATGGGCGAGGCGGTCCGGCGCCTGGTCGACGCCGGCATCGAGCACGTCGACCTCAACTTCGGGTGCCCGGTCCCCAAGATCACGCGCAACGGCGGTGGCGCGGCGCTGCCGTACAAGCGCCGGCTGTTCGCCGACGTCGTGCACGCCGCGGTGTCCGCCGCGGCCGGCGTCCCGGTCACGGTCAAGATGCGCATCGGTCTCGACGACGACCGCGTCACCTTCCTGGAGGCGGGACGGCAGGCAGCCGATCTGGGTGTCGCGGCAGTCGCGCTGCATGCCCGGACTGCGGTGCAGGGTTATGCCGGTACCGCGCGATGGGAGGCGATCGCGGCGCTGAAAGAGGCGCTGCCGGCGATTCCGGTCCTGGGCAACGGTGATATCTGGGCCGCTGCTGACGCCCTGGCGATGGTCGCCCAGACAGGCTGCGACGGTGTGGTGATCGGACGCGGCTGCATGGGGCGACCGTGGCTGTTCTCCGACCTTGCGCGGGCCTTCGCCGGCCTGCCGCCGGTGGGCCCCCCGCCGCTGGGGGACGTCGTTGCCGACGCCCGCCGGCACCTGCACCTGTCGCTGGAGTGGTACGGCGACGAGGTCGCGGCGGTGCGTCGCTTCCGCAAGCACCTGCGCTGGTACCTGCAGGGCTATCCGGTCGGCCACGACGCCCATCGGCGCGCCGGGCTGGCCGAGGCCGCCGCGGAGGTCACGACCCTGCTCGACGGCCTCGACCCGCAGCTGCAGGTCGTGGACTCCGCGGTCCGCGCGCCCCGGGGACGCACCGGCGCGATGCCGCGGCTGGTGCTGCCCGACGGGTGGTGCGACGACCGCGACGCCCTGCCATCCGTCGCCGAGCCGGCGCTGGCCGTCAGCGGCGGCTGACGCGATCGCGGGGCGGCGTCACAGTCCCTCGAGCGGATCGCGCAGGGTCGGCGCCCGCCGATCGCGCGCAGGCCAGGCCTGGACGAGGTGGCTCTCACCGGCTGACGAGACCCACGCCTGGTCATCCATCGTCGACCAGTACGAGCTCCACTGCGAACGGTGGGCCCGGAACGCCTCCCGGATCACCGCAACCACCTCGCGCTGGTCGATCGTGCAGGCGATGTGCTCGTCGGGCACACCGCGTGGCTCATAGACGACGGTGGGATCGAAGGGCTGCAGACCCGCCGCGATCCGCCGGCTGTTGACCCGGTCCAGCGCGGACTGCGGCCAGGCGGCATGGAACAGCCGCCGGAAGCCAGGACCGTCCCGCCTGGTGAGGTCCAGGAAGGCCGCCGTCGTCGCCCAAGACGTCGTCGTCGGGGTGGGCCACCGCGCACAGCACCACCCGCTGCCTCGCCATCCCGCCTCCCCTGATCCGGGGCTCAATCGTAGGCCCGCGCGGCTATCGTCCGTCGAGATGCCAACCCCGTCCCCCGAGGCTGACCTCGTCTTGGCGTCGGCGTCGCCGCGTCGCCTCGACCTGCTGCGCCTCGCCGGGCTCGACCCCGTCGTCGCGCCGGCGGACGTCGACGAGACCGTTCGTGACGGAGAGGCACCCGAGGTCTACGTCGTTCGACTGGCGCGGGCGAAGGCCGAGGCTGCGTCAGGCCGCCCTGGGATCGTGGTGCTCGGCGCCGACACCACCGTGGTGCTCGACGGCCACATCCTCGGCAAGCCGGAGGACGAGCGTGACGCGGTCGCGATGCTGCGCCGCCTTGCCGGGCGCACCCACACCGTCAGCACCGGCGTCGTTGCGCTGGGTGCCGGGGACCGCCGCGAGATCGTCGTCAGCACAGCCGTGACGTTCGCCCCGTTGGACGACGCGGCGATCCGCAGGTACGTGGCGACCGGCGAGCCGTTGGACAAGGCCGGCGGGTACGGGATCCAGGGACGGGCGGCGGCGTTCGTCGAGCGCATCGACGGTAGCTACACCAACGTCGTGGGCCTCCCGTTGGCCCAGACCCTGACGGTGCTTCGCGCCGCCGGCCTCCGCGGCGCCTGACCCTCTCCCCGTACCCTCGCCCGGCGTCCGAGGCGGTTGAACTTTCGGGCCGGAGCGGCCCTTGATTTCAACCACCTCGTCCGGGGCGGGCGGACTCGGCCGGAATCAGACCTGCAGGACGCAGAACGGCGTCGGCAGGTCGGCGCCGGCCGGCGCCGCCTCGGCGCGGATCTCGGCCTGACGCGCGATGGCCTGCTGGCGCTGCGCCGCGGTGATCGGTGTGCCCTGTGCCCTTGGTGCCAGACCGGTCAGCGGCTCCTGCAGCTGCGGGTTGAGCCGCGTCAGGGTCCGGACGTTGGTCAGGTCAGGGTGGTCGATGCGGAAGACGTCCAGGCCTCGGCTCTCCGGAACCGGCGGGACGTAGCCGGCGTCGAAGTTGTTGGCGTAGATGTGGCCGTTGTACCAGTACGACGACCACGGGGTGCCGCGCACGCCGTCCTTGGTCTTGTAGTAGCCGAGCTGCTTGGGGTTCGACGGGTCGGTGAAGTCGATGACGTGGGTGCCGCCGTGGTACCAGCTCGTCGTCAGGATCCGCTTGTCGCTGCGGACAGGAATGACGTTGAAGTTGTGGGCCGTGCACATCGTCGACACCTCGTTCTGCGGTGGGACGAAGTAGCCCTTCTCCTGCGGGCGCAGCGGGTCGGAGATGTCGTAGAACCACATCGCCCCGGTCGGCGCGCTGCCGCTGGTGTTGCACCCGCTGGCTGCGGCCGCCCCGCCCTTCTCGTCGCCCAGGACCAGCACGTCACCGTCCCAGGAGAACGCCGAGGAGTGGTGGATCTGCATGGCGGGATTGCGGATCCGCGACAGGATCACCGGGTTGACCGGGTCGGAGATGTCCCAGATCTGCGACTCGGAGATGCATGCGGCGCCGGCGAGCTTGCGGGGCAGGAAGATGGTGATGTCGTGGCAGCCGACCGCCGGCGACACGTCGGGCGTGTTGATGACCCGCGCCTCGGTCGGGCGGTTCAGGGGAACCTCGACGACGGCGATCTTGCGCTGGGTCGCGGCGTTGCAGCGGACCCCCTGGCCACCGAGGGGGTAGGAGTGGCTGTACAGCAGCACCCTCGGGTCGGGCTGCCCGGTGAAGCGGTCGCGGTGCTGCAGGTCCGGGATGATCGTGTGGGTGTGCGAACCGCAGTCGTTGTAGACCGTCGCGATCTGCTCAGGCGACGAGGGCTTGGACACGTCGATGATCCGGATGCCTTCCCAGGCGGTTCCGGTGGCGTACTCCACGGGCGTGGCCGCGGGGGAGTCGCAACCGTCGTGGCTCATCGGCGAGTCGACGCTGATGAAGGCCAGCGTCCCCCAGATCGTCACGTCGTTCTGGTTGCCGTTGCACTTCAGCTTGCCGACGTGCCGTGGGTTGTCCGGACGGGAGATGTCGAGCAGCTCCATGCCGTTGTAGCGGCCCAGGACCGCGGTGTTCCCCCAGAAGGCGAGGTCGCTGCCCTCACGGTAGGTGCCGTTGTCGTCCCAACGGCCCACCAGCGACATGTTGTCGGAGTGCTCGTCGGCCGCGGCTCCGGCCACCGCCGTCGGGCCGAGGGTCAGGCCCAGTGCCAGGGCCACCAGCAGGATCAGCAGTCGCTTCATTTCGGGCTTCGCCTCCGCGTCGGGCTGTCCGGTTCGAACACCCTTCGCCGTCGACACGGGCGATTCCTTCCTGGGTCAGTCGCCTTCCGGGCGGCGCTCCAGCGCATGGCGGCGGTGGGGCAGCGACAGCGACCGTCGCAGTGCCCGGCCGCGTTGCCGGACACGCTCCCGGCGTTGGCGTGACGGCATCTCGTCGGGCCGCACGCGCTTGCCCAGGTCGACGTTGCGGAGCGCCTCGTCAAGGTCACCGTCGAACGGCGGATACACCGCGACGGCCTCGTCGCCGCTCCACACCACCCAGTGCGGCTGCGCCGACAGCACGAGCTTCTTCAGCGAGCCGTCGACGACGCTGTCGGCGTGCACCACTGCCAGCTGCCGCCACCGTTGCTGGCGCACCAGGTCGGTGGCAAGCTTGCCCGCCGCAGGCCCGAGGCTGATCACCAGGGCTCGGAACTTGGGATCCCGCAGTACTCGCAGCACCATCCGCGCTGCGGCCATCAGCTGCTCCTCGTGCCGTCCATGGCGCCATCTTCCCCCATGCGGGCGCGCGGTGACGCCTGGACGTAGGCTGCGGGGATGGACGAGGCGCTGCGGGACGCCGAGCCCGCGTGCTACTGGCTGGACCGGCCGGCGCTGGCCCCATCGGCCCGTCCGCCGCTGGACGGTCCCACCCGCGCCGACCTCGCGATCGTCGGCGGCGGGTACAGCGGGCTGTGGACGGCGCTGCTGGCCAAGGAGGCCGACCCGTCCCTGGACGTCGTGGTGCTCGAGGGCAACCGCGTGGGCTGGGCCGCGTCGGGGCGCAACGGGGGGTTCTGCGCGTCCAGCCTCACGCACGGTCTGGCCAACGGGGAGTCGCGGTGGCCGGCCGAGATGCCGGTACTGGAGCGGCTGGGCATGGACAACCTCGACGCGCTGGAGACGTCGCTGCACCGCTACGGCATCGATTGCGACTGGGAGCGCACCGGCGAGATCATGGTCGCCACCGAGCCGCATCAGCTCCCGTGGCTGGACGACGAGGCGCGGCTGGCCCGGACGTACGGCCACGACGTGGCGGTGCTCGACGCTGAGCAGGCCCGCGCCGAGGTCGACTCGCCGACGTATGTGGGCGGGTTGGAGATCGGCGGCGCCGTCGCACTGGTCGACCCCGCCAAGCTGGCCTGGGGGCTTGCCCGGGCGTGTGCGGACAGCGGGGTGCGCCTGTACGAGCACACACCGGTGACCGACCTGATCGACGACCGGTCGACCGTGCGACTGGCGACCTCGGCCGCGAGGGTGACGGCCCCGCGCGTGGTGCTCGCCACCAACGCGTTCCCGCCGCTGCTGCGCCGCCTGCGCCACTACGTCGTCCCGGTCTACGACTACGCCCTGGTCACCGAGCCGCTGACGGCGCAGCAGCTGGCCACCATCGGGTGGCGGCGCCGCCAGGGGCTGTCGGATTCGGGAAACCAGTTCCACTACTACCGGCTGACCGCGGACAACCGGGTCCTGTGGGGTGGCTACGACGCGGTGTACCACTACGGCAACCGGGTGGCTCCGCAGCTGCAGCAGCGGCCGGCGACCTTTGCGCTGCTCGCCGAGCACTTCTTCACGACGTTCCCGCAGCTGCGGGGTGTGAGGTTCACGCACCGTTGGGGCGGGGTGATTGACACGTCGAGCCGGGTCAGCGTGTTCTTCGGCACTGCGGCGCGGGGGAAGGTGGCGTACGCGGCCGGCTACACCGGCCTGGGGGTCGGCGCGACGCGGTTCGGGGCGCAGGTGCTGCTCGACCTGCTGTGGGGAAGGGCGACCGAGCGGACCGCGCTGGAGATGGTGCGCACCAAGCCGCTGCCGTTCCCGCCGGAGCCGCTGCGCGCAGCCGTGATCAACCTCACCCGCTGGTCGTACGCGCGCGCCGATGCCAACGCCGGTCGCGAGAACCTGTGGCTGCGGATGATCCACCGCCTGGGGCTGGGCTTTGACTCCTAGGTGATCGTCATGCCGCCGTCGACGGCCAGCGTCTGACCGGTGATGTACCCGCCGGCGTCGCTCGCCAGCAGCAGCAGCGCGGCGGCGAGCTCTCGCGGGTCGCCGCCCCGTCCCACGACCACCCGCTGCAGCTGCGCGTCGAGGTAGCCGTCCGGGTACTGGTCGGTCATCTCGGAGGCGAAGAACCCGGGCGCCAGCGCGTTGACGCGAATCCCCTTGCGGCCGGTCCACTGCTGCGCCAGGTCCCGCGTCATGCCGATCAGCCCCGCCTTGCTGGAGGCGTACGCCGCCTGCGGCAGCCCGGCGGTCGTCAGACCGAGCACGCTGCTGATGTTGACGATGCTGCTGCCGGGCTGCATGACCCGCCCGCACGCCTGGGCCATCCAGTAGCAGCCGGACAGGTTCACATCGATGACCTGGCGGAACTGCTCGGGGCTCTCCCGCGTCGCCGGCACGGCGGTCCCGACACCGGCGTTGTTGACCAGGATGTCGACCCCTCCGAGCTCCTCGACCGTCGCGTCAACCAGCGCCTGGCAGTCCTCGGGCTCGGCGACGTCGGTGGCGACCGCGATCGCTCGCCGGCCCAGCGACTGGACCATCCGCTGCGTCTGTTCCAGCCGCTCCACCCGACGCGCGCCCAGCGCGACATCGGCGCCGGCCTCCGCCAGCGCCTGGGCGAACGCGACACCCAGACCGGACGAGGCGCCGGTCACGATGGCCACCCGGCCGTCGAGACGGAACATGTCGAGGATGGTCACGGCTGCGCCTTTGCGTCTCGGTGGGACAATGGGCGGATGGTACGGATCGGACTGGTGCTCGGCGCCGGCGGACTGGTGGGCGCGGCGTTTCACGACGGGGTGCTGCAGGCCATCCGCGATGCGGCCGGCTGGGACGCCCGCAACGCCGAGGTCATCGTCGGCACGTCGGCCGGCGCGCACGTGGGCGCACAGCTGCGCGCAGGGCAGGCGCCCCGGGCCGCGCTGCGCACCGACCGCCCCGCGCCGGGCGAGTCCGCGACGCGGTTACGCCGCTGGGCGCCGTCCGCGCCGGGCCTGCTGCTGCGCGGCGTGACCCGGCCGGGCAGTGTGCCGATCGGCGCCATGTTCTCCGGCGTCGTGCCGCCGGGTCGCATCTCGCTGTCGGGGTGGATCCACGAGCTCGACCGCCGGCACCGCGGCTGGCCCACGGCACCGCTGTGGCTGGCTGCGGTCCGCCTGCGCGACGGCCGGCGCGTCGTGTTCGGTCGCGATGACGTCGACGTGACCGTCGGACAGGCGGTCGCGGCCTCGTGCGCCATACCCGGGTGGTTCACCCCGGTGGTCATCGGCGGTGAGCACTACGTCGACGGGGGCGCGCATTCGACGACCAACCTCGACCTGCTCGCCGGCCTTGGGCTGGACCTGGTCGTGGTCTCCGCACCGATGGGCGTCGCACGCGGTGTGTACTCGCCGGCCGCTGCCCTGCAGGCGCGCGGCGTCCTGCGGTTGAAGCTGCGGCAGGAAGCGCGTCGCGTCCGCCGCGAGGGCACCGACGTGATCGCCTTCTCACCGACCGCGTCGGACCTCGAGGTCATGGGTTGGAATGCGATGGCCGAGGGGCGAGCCCGCGCGGTGACCGAGCAGGCGTATGCCTCGGCGATGCGCCGGCTTCGTGAGCGCAGCGAGGAGTTCGCGCGGCTGGCTGCTTGACGCGGGGCGGCGAGACAGCCCGGTTCGGTACGTCCCCGGCAGCTCAGACAGCGTCGAGGAACGCCCGCACCCGCTCGGTCAGCAGGCGCGTCGCATCCTCGTCGTAGTCGGGCAGTCCGCGGTCGGCGAACAGGTGGCGGTCCCCGGCGTACAGGAACAGCTCGGCGTCCGCGGTCTCGGCCACGAGCGTCCGAGCCGCGTCCAGGTCGCCCTCGGCGACGAAGATGGTGTCAGCGTCCATCCCGTGGACCTGCACTTCGACGTTGGCGGGCCACTCCTCGCCCAGCTCCGCCGGCGGCACACACGAGCCGATCAGGACCGCCCCCCGGGCGCCGGCCCTGTTCTGCGCGAGCCACTGCGCGGGCAGCACGCCCAGCGAGAACCCGACGTAGACCAGCGCCTCGGGTAGAGATCCGGCCGCCTCCCGACCGCGCTCGATGATCTCGCCGAACCCGACCTGCTCGGCGTAGGCGAGGCCACCGTGGAGGTCGTCGAACACCCGGCCCTCGAACAGGTCGGGCGCGTGAACCACGTGACCGCCGGCGCGCAGGTCGTCGGCGAATGCGAGGAGGCCCGGGGTGAGTCCGTGCGCGTGATGGAACACCACCACCTCGGCCATCGCGAGGCTCCTGCTCAGGCCAGCGACTTCGCCGCCAGCTTGGCCTCGCGCCTGGCGGCCTTCGCCGTCGCCTTCGCTTCCCGGCCGGCGGTCCGGGCCGCTCGACGCGCGCGCCGGCGCCCGCGTTCCACCGCCGCGCCGGCGTGCTTGGCCGCATGCTCGGTGCGCCAGCCCACCCCCGGGCGGCCTTCGGTGTCGGCAGCGGCGACCAGCAGCCCGCCGAGGATCGACAGGTTCTTGTAGAAGTGGATCTGCTGCTGCTTGCGCGATGCCCCCTCCTCCATCTCCCAGAAGCGGTGGCCCGCCGCGGTCGTGGGGACGATGCTCGCGGCCAGCGCCAGCGACGCCAGCCGCGGTACGCGGTTGATCGCGAGCAGCGAGCCGGCGACCACCTGAACCGCCCCGTTGAGGCGGACCAGGTCCGTGGTGTCCAGGTCCGCCAGCGCCGGTACCTTCTCGGCGATCTTCGGGGCGACGTCCTTGGCGAGGTCGGCGCGCGGCTCGGGGTTCCGGAGCGTGTCAACTCCGCTGGTGACGAACACCGAGGCGAGCAGCGGTCGGGCGAGGCGGCGCAGCAGCATCATGACCATGGTGCTACCGCGAACCCGGGTGGTTCGAAACCGGCCTACTCGTCCGGCCCCTGGCCGTCGGTCAAAGACAGGCCCAGCAGGTCGGCGAGCCGCTCGGCGGTGTCCCAGGTCGTGGGCTGCTTGCCGTTGAGCACCCGGGACAGCGTCTCGCGGCGCATCGGGTGGCCGCGGCCGTTGAGGCGGCGGGCGAGCTCGGTGACCGACAACCCCAGCTGCTGGCGTCGGGCCTGGATGCGCTGGACCGCTCCCCACAGGCGCGGGTCGCTCTCCTCCGGCGCGGGTCGCTCCCACCATCGGACCTCACCGTGCGGTGCCCTGGTGGGACGGCCCGCCGGCTGGCGCCAGCGTCCTGTTCCCTCGTGGCGATGAGTCCCCCCGTGGTCCCCACCCCCACCGCCTTTTGGCGGGATCTTCCGTGCCAGCGTCATCACCCCCTCCTTTGCTTCTACCTATTGCCTGTGACCTGAGCATCGGTGAGGCTGTCCGTCACATCTGACGGAGAGGGCTGTGGTGGGGCACAAGCTGCAGGCGACCGCCGGTGATCGGGCGATCAGCGTCGATGGCCGGGATGTCGCCGCGTGGGCTGGGCGACGGTGGGATGGCGCAGCCGACGACACCTGGGCGGTGACCGCCGAGCAGTACGTCGCCGCCCATCCCCGGGCGGGACGGATGGGGGAGGCGCAGCGCCTTGCGCTGCTGCGCCGGCTCGCCGCCGGCCCCGCCACGCAGAGCGAGCTGCTGGCCGCGATGCGCCGGTGCGGCTACGTCGGCGGCGACGACTTCGAGAACCGCATGCGTGAGCTGCGCGCCGGTGACACCCGGGCCGCCGGGCGCTCCGGGCTAGAGGTGGCCAGCGACGGTGGCCGGTGGTGGCTCGCCGAGCCGTTCCCGCTGATGGACGCCGCCGACCGCCGGGCGCTGGGTTTTGCGATGGGGATGATCGAGCGCGTGGACAGCCCCATGGCGGCGCGGGCGTCCTCCGCGCTCGAGCGGATGCTGCCCGGCGTGGGGCACCTGCACGCCGACGCGGCCCCCCGCCAGCTGGCATCACCGGCGGACTTCGAGCGCTTCCACAGCGCAATGGAGCAGCGGCGTCCCGTCCGCGTCCGCTACTTCTCGCTCAACCGGGGCCGGCCCGGCACCTACGACCTCGTGCCAATCGAGTACGTGACCCTCGGCCCGACCGTCAAAGCCATGTGCGTGCAGGTGTCGGACCACGGCCGCGCTCGCGACCGGGAGCTGCAGTTCGCGCTCGACCGCCTGCTGTCGGTCGAAGAGCTGGCCGAGTGGGAGACCCTGCCGGCCGACCAGCTGCACCTGCAGCGCGCCACGCTGGTGCTGGCAGTCACCGACCCGCTGTACCGGGTGATGCGCGACCGCAATCTGTTCGGCATCGCGGCCGGGGCCGAGGCGGTGCAGGACCCGACCGACGACAGCTGGAAGGTCACCGGGTCGTTCCCCGTCGCGCTGGCCTGGGACGTGATGGAGCAGCTGTGCGCCTGGGCCGGCAACGCGCAGGTGTGGGAGCCGTACTGGCTGGTCAACGCCGTGGTCCGACGGCTCCGCGCGGGCCTTCGGGTGATGCAGGACGGTGCCGAGTTCACGTTGGTCAAGCCGGAGACCGACCGGCCGTTCGCGTCCCACGGCGAGGCGCTCACGACCGAGGACCCGCTGCCCGAGCCGACCGGTCCACGCAAGCTCGCTCCCCGCGACTGACCGCCAGGGTCACGCCGCGCCCCTACCCTTGGCGGCCACACCGAGGGGGATGCATGACACCGTGGCACGACCGTTCGCTGCGGGTGGCCAGCGACACACTGCACCGCGCGCAGTACCGCTTGCTGCAGTCGTGGTACCGCGAGGTGCACCTGCGGGTCGGCCCGGGCTACAACGGCCGGCAATACGTCGGCAGCCTGCTGCCCCAGGAGGCGGCGAGCCGCGGGCTGAACTTCCTCACGCCGGAGGTGCACGCGTACGTGCGCCGGCGCGTCCCCCAGATCCAAGCCGAGGGCGGCACCGTGGATGCCACCCGCCTGCAGACCAACCTGCTGTCCAGCCAACCGCTGTGCTGCAACGTCTTCGGCCACCTCAGCCGGCGGCTGGCCGCCGCCGCCCCGGTGCTGTCCACGACGTTCGGCACCCGCGTGGACGAGGTGACGCGGATCGTCGTCGAGTGGGCGCCGGACCCCGACGCCCATCTGGGCGACCGGACGGCCTTCGACGCGTTCGTGGAGTACCGCGCCGGCGGACAGCCGTGGTTCCTGGGCATCGAGGTGAAGTACACCGAGCGGTTCAGCCAGCGTCCGTACGACCGGCCCGAGTACCGGCGCGTGACCCGCGACTGCGGGCTGTTCGTCGACGACGCGGCGGACCGGCTGCGCGAGCCGGCGACGAACCAGCTGTGGCGCCAGGTGCTGCTGACGGCCAGCCTGACCCGGGCCGAGGGGTACGCCGGCGGCCACGCCGCGGTGCTGACGCTGGAGGGTGACGGCGGCGCGGCGAAGGCCGTGGCGGGGTTGACCGCGGAGCTGCGCAGCGCCGCCGGCCGACCGCTGGTCGGCTCGTTGGAGCGGCTGGTGACCGCGGCCGCCGAGCAGCCGGCGCTGGGCGAGTGGGCCGAAGCGCTGCGGACGCGCTACCTGGACCTCGCGCCGGTGCGGTCGCCGTTCAGCGGGTGAGCTCGTCGAGGTACTGCGGCAGCATCCGGTGCCAGGTCGGCCACAGGTGGTCCCAGTCCGGACCCCAGTTGTCCACCCGGTTGGGCACCCCCTTGGCGCCCAGGACGTCGGCCATCCGCCACGAGTAGCCGGCGGTCTCCCACCGGCCCTCACCGGTCGCCAGGATCGCGAACCGCTGGCGCAGGAGGTCCAGCGGCGGCCCATCCAGGCCCGGGAGGAAGTGCAGGGGCGAGGCGTAGAACAGGTCGTCGGTGAACACGCCGTCGTAGAACTTCTGCAGGTCGTAGGTGCCGCTCATGCCGACCGCGGCACCGATCTGGTCGGGGTAGCGGCACAGCGTGGCCACTGCGTTGAACGCGCCGATGGACGCGCCGGCGGTGATGATCAGCGCGTCGGTGCCGCCGGAGTCGGCGCGGATGGCGGGGATGACCTCATGGCGGACGGCATCGTGGAACGAATTGAGCAGCCACAACCGGTGCTCGGGAGCACCCCAGCTCATCATCATCGCCTTGCCTGCGACGCTGTCACACGAGTACAGCTTGATCCGGCCCTCGGCCAGCAAGCCTCCGCAGGCGTCCACCAGTCCCTCGCGCTCGATCTCCTCGGCGTCGCCGCCGGCGGTCGGGAACACCAGCACGGGGCGCCCGTAGGACCCCCAGCGCGCCAGCGTGACGTCCTGACCCAGACGGTCGGAGTGCCACCGCTCCCATCCCTTGCTCATGAACCCGTCCTTGTCCTGTCGCCTCGGCCAGCGCGAGGCATCGTCACTCGTAGTACAGCTTGTGCGGTCCGGGGAACAGCCAGGACAGGCCGTCGCGGAGCCGGTCGCGCCAGTTGACCCAGTTGTGGCCGTCGCGAGCCTCGACGTACCGCACGTCCATACCGGTCTCGCGCAGCACCGGGACCATCGAGCGGTTGCGGACGATCAGCGGCTCGTACACCCCACAGGTCACAAAGGCCCGGTCGACGATGCGGCGGGGCCGTTTGCGGAAGGCGTTGACGAACTTCACCACCGGGTCGAACACCTCTCCGCCGCCGTGGTCGTTGCCGATGTCGGTGAACACGAACGACCCGGACTCCAGCAGCAGCGACCCGTAGAACCCGGGGAACCGGTTTGCGGTCGACAGCGCCGCGACCGCCCCGAAGCTCGAGCCCATCAGGCAGCGCGCGGACGGCCGAGCGCGCAGCGGGAACTCGGCCTCCAGGTGGGGGACCAGCTCGCGCGTGAGGAACCGGGCGTGCGCGGGGTTGTCCGGGTACTCGACCAGGCGGTCGCCCGGATGGGTGAACACGGCAACGAGCTCGGCGACGTCGAGGCGGTGGATGAGGTTGTCGAGCACCGTCTTCGCGGCGGCGTACTGCAGGAAGTCACCGCCGTCGTGGACGACCAGCAGCGGGTAGCGAGCCGTCCGCCTGAACCGGGCGGGCAGGTACACCGTGGTGTGGCAGTCGCGGCGCAGGGCCCGACTGGGGATGGTCAGGTCGGTCAGCGTGCCGGGCCGCGCGTCGGGATCTTCGAAGGTCCACTCCGGCGCCTCGTAGCCGCTGGCGTAGACGACCGAGTTGTGCCCCATGGGGTTGTACGACAGCTTCGGGTTGAGCGGGTCGTCGATGACCTCATGGTGGTCGCCGCGGACGATCTCGAGCTTGTACTCCACACGGGAGCTGGCGGGCAGCTCGATGACGACGTACCACAGGTCGGTGCCCTGCAGGCGGCGCAGCGGGATCCGGCTGGGCAGACCCACGATCCAGTGGCCCAGGAGCACCTCGTCGGCCTCGCCGCGCCACACGAACGTGGCGCGGTCGCCCTCGACGACCGGGAACTCGTGCTCGGCGAGGAAGCGGTCCACCGCCTCGGCGTCGAGTGGGCGGCGTTCCTTCAGCCGGTTGATCGCCAGCCGCCCC
>Ga0247713_1000432_pt1 | contig 25980 bp, 26 predicted proteins | sample 21E_NmetaG_FD_189936 | JGI IMG/M metagenome (GOLD analysis project Ga0247713, IMG submission 189936) | Soil microbial communities from hillslope of Landscape Evolution Observatory, University of Arizona, Oracle, AZ, United States - 2-1-E_N | ecosystem: Engineered > Artificial ecosystem >... | reverse complement strand
AAGCGCCGCACCGACGGGTACAGGCTGCCGTCGACGTTCTCGAGGCGGGGCCCGACGGCGGCCAGGCCGGGATCGCGGTCCAGCGCCTCCGAGAGGGCCTTGACGGTGCCCGGCTCCACCACGGTGTCGGGGTTCATGATGAGCACGTGGTCACCGGTGGTCACGGCAACGCCGCGGTTGGCGGCGGTGCCGAACCCGAGGTTGGCGCCCGACCGCACCACCATGGCGTCGGGGTCCACGTGGCTCACCACCTCCACCGACCCGTCCGCGGACGCGTTGTCGACGACCACGACGTCGACCACGCCCTCGGAGCGGAGGCTGCGGAGGCAGTCGGGCAGGTCGGCGGCCGAGTTGTAGCTCACGACCACGGCGCTCACGTGACTGATCACGCCAGCTTGCCCCACCGGTAGCGGACGAGGGTGGACAGCGCCCGCACGCCGTCCTTCCAGGCGAACTTGCGACCCTCGCTGGCCGGCCGGCCGGAGTACGAGATCGGCACCTCGTAGATGCGGTAGCCCCTCCGCAGCACCTTCGCCGTGATCTCGGGCTCGAAGTCGAACCGGTCCGACTCGATGGTGATGTCGTCGAGGACCTTGCGGGTGAACAGCTTGTAGCCGCACTCCATGTCGGAGAGGCTCGTGTTGTAGAGCAGGTTGGTGGCCAGCGACAGCGCCCGGTTGCCCACCCAGTCCGAGGCGGCCATGCTGCCGCCCTCCCCGTTGAACCGGCTGCCGTAGACCACCTCGGAGCGGCCGCGGAGGATGGGCCGCAAGAGGCGCGGCCAGTCCTCGGGGTCGTACTCGAGGTCGGCGTCCTGGATCAGGACGAGATCACCGCGCACGTGCTGCAGGCCGGTGCGGATGGCGGCGCCCTTGCCCATGTTCGTGGGATGGCGCACGACCATGACGGTGGAGTCCTCCAACGCGCCGAGGATCTGCGACGTCCCGTCGGTGGAGCCGTCGTCGACGACCACGATCTCGAGGTCGACGGGAAGCTCCACCCGGCGCATGCGCCGGATGGCCTCGACCACGGTGTTCCGTTCGTCGAAGACCGGCACGATCACCGACAGGGTGCGGCCCTCCGGGTCGCGCTCGATCTCAGCCACGCCCGACGACCTCGGCGAACCACTCGGTGGTGCGGACCAGCCCCTCCTCGAGGCTGACCTCCGGCTCCCAGCCCACCACCGACCGGGCCAGGGTGAGGTCGGGCCGGCGCTGGGTCGGGTCGTCCACCGGCCGCGGGTCGAACTGCAGCTCCGACGACGAGGCGGTGAGGGCGAGCACCTTCTCCGCCAGCTCCAGCACCGTGAACTCGTTGGGGTTGCCGATGTTGACCGGGCCTACGTACTCCGAGTCGAGCAGGGCGAGCAGGCCGCGCACCTCGTCGTCGACGTAGCAGAAGCTACGCGACTGCTTGCCGTCGCCGTGGACGGTGATCGGCTTGCCGGCGAGGGCCTGCACGATGAAGTTGGACACCACCCGCCCGTCGTCGGGGCGCATCTGGGGACCGTAGGTGTTGAAGATGCGCGCGATGCGGACGTCGACGCCGTGGTGGCGGTGGTAGGCCATGGTGAGGGCCTCGGCGAAGCGCTTGGACTCGTCGTAGACGCCCCGAGGGCCGATGGGGTTGACGTTGCCCCAATAGGTCTCGGGCTGGGGGTGCACGAGTGGGTCGCCGTAGACCTCGCTGGTGGAGGCCAGGAAGTAGCGGGCGCCCTTGTCCTTGGCCAGGCCGAGGGTGTTGAGCGTGCCCCTGCTGCCGACCTTCAGGATCTGGATCGGGATGCGCTCGAAGTCGGCCGGGGAGGCCGGGCTGGCGAAGTGCAGGACGGCGTCCACGGGACCGGGGACGTGGAGGAAGTCGCTCACGTCGGAGTGGACGAAGGTGAATCCGTGGTGCCCGGAGAGGACGCTGAGGTTGTCGAGGTTCCCGGTGACGAGGTTGTCGACGGCGACGACGGTGTCGCCGCGGTCGAGGAGCTCGCGGCACAGGTGGGACCCAAGGAAGCCGGCGCCGCCGGTGACCACGACCCTGCTCACGCCCTCACCGGCCGATGCCCTCGTAGGCGAAGCCCCGCCGGCGCAGGGCCGCCGGATCCAGGAGGTTCCGGGCGTCGACCACGCCGGGTGCCTCCATGGCGGCTGCGACCTTGGCGAAGTCGAGCCGCCGGAACTCGTCCCACTCCGTGAGCACGACCAGCACCGCCGCCCCTTCGCAGGCGCCATAAGGGTCTCCGACGACCTCGATACCGTCCAGTCGCGAGTCGGTGGCCGCGGCGCTGACCGGCACGGCCGGATCGTAGGCCCGGGGGTGGGCCCCCAGCGCACCCAGCCGGTGCAGGACCTCCAGGGCCGGCGACTGGCGCAGGTCGTCGGTACGGGCCTTGAACGTGAGACCCCAGCCGGCGACGATCTTGCCCTCGACCGACCCCCCGGCCATGCGCCGCGCCTTGTCGACCACCCGCTCGAACTGGGCGTTGTTGACCTCGTCGACACCTCGCAGCAACGCGAACTCGTAGCCGGCGTCCTCGGCGATGCGGATGAGGGCCCGTATGTCCTTCGGGAAACAGCTCCCGCCGTATCCGGGGCCCGGGCGCAGGAACTCGAAACCGATGCGCTTGTCGTAGCCCATGCCCAACAGGACGTCCCGCACGTCGGCGCCCACCGCCTCGCACACGTTGGCGACGGCGTTGGCGAAGGTGACCTTGGAGGCCAGGAAGGCGTTGGAGGCGTACTTGATGGTCTCCGCCGAGGCGGGGTCGGTGACGATCACCGGTGCCCGGAGGGCGCTGAACAGCCGGGCGACACGGGCGGCGGCGACCTGGTCGTGGGAGCCGATCACGATCCGGTCGGGGTGGAGGCTGTCGTGCACGGCCGAGCCCTCCCGGAGGAACTCGGGGTTGGAGACCACGCTCACGTCGTCGCGTCCCAGCACCTCCTCGACCACCCGGGCCGAGCCCACCGGCACGGTCGACTTGTTCACCACGATGCACTCCGGGTCCAGCAGCGGCCCGATCTCGGACGCCGCCGCCCGGATGTAGGACAGGTCGGCGGAGCCGTCGTCGGACTGCGGTGTGGGGACGCAGAGGTAGACGAACTCGGCGCCCTCGACCGCGGCAGCTGCCCCCAGTACGAACGTGAGCCGCCCGCTGTCGAGCCCCTCGCGCACCAGCTCCGGCATCCCGGCCTCGAGGATGGGGATGTCGCCCCGGGACAGGCGCTCCACCCGCTCGGGCACGATGTCGGCGCAGGTGACGGTGTGGCCCAGGTGGGCGAAGCAGGCGGCGGTCGTCAGGCCCACGTAGCCGGCGCCGATGACCGCGACCTCGCTCACGCGAGGAGCTCCTTGACGAGACGCTCCAGCGGCTCGTGGTGATCGGGAAGCAGCGGGATGCCCGAAAGGCGCAGGGCGGCGTTGTCGAGCACGCTGTACGCGGGACGGGGCGCCGGCCTCGGGGGCTGCATCTCGGGGGTGGTGATGGGACTGACGAGCCCGGTGTCGAGGCCGGCGGCGGCCACGATGTCGCGGGCGAACCCGTACCAGGTGGTCGGCCCCTGGTTGGTGACGTGGAAGGTCCCCGGGAGTCGAGCCACCGCCAGCCGGCGGATCATGGCCGCGAGATCCTCGGTGAAGGCCGGGCACCCGTGCTGGTCGTCGACAACGGTCAACGCGTGGCCGTCCACGGCCCGAACGAGGATGGTCTTGACGAAGTTGCGGCCGTGGCGACCGCACACCCAGGACGTGCGCACGACAGTGTCGTCGGGACCGAGCGCCGACTCGCCACCCAGCTTGGAGCGCCCGTAGACCGAGAGCGGGTTGGTGGCGTCCCACTCGTGGTACGGGCGGGTGCCCGTGCCGTCGAAGACGTAGTCGGTCGACACGTACAGGACCCGTGAGCCGGCGATCCGCGCCCCCTCGGCGATGTGGCGGGTGCCCAGGGCATTGACGGCGTAGGCCCGGTCGGGCTCGGTCTCGCACCCGTCGACGTTGGTCCAGGCGCCGGCGTGGACGACCGTGTCGGGGGCGGCGGCCACAACGGTCTGCAGCACCGCGTCGCGGTCGGACACGTCGAGCGCGGCATGGTCGCACGCCACCACCTCGTCGCCCGCCGCGTTGCAGAGGTCGACGACTTCACGGCCCAGCTGCCCGCCGGCGCCGGTGACCAGGACCCGCATCAGCCCTGGCCCGCTGCGTCGGCCCGCCCCTCCCACGCCGTCTCCTCGACCGGCGCCCGGTCACGCAGTGGCTCCCACCACTCCCGGTTCTCGGCGTACCAGCGGGTGGTCTCGGCCAGGCCCTGCTCGAACGGCACCTGGGGCGCCCACCCCAGCTCGGTCCTGATCTTCGTGGAGTCGAGCAGGTAGCGACGGTCGTGGCCCGGCCGGTCGGGCACGATGACCCGGAGGTCGGCCGGCTTCCCGAGCGACGCCAGCACGCCGTCGGCGATCTCCTCGATGCTGCGCTCCACGCCGCTGCCCACGTTGTAGGTCTCGCCGACGCGGCCCCGATCGAGGACGGCCTCGATGGCCCGGCAGTGGTCGACGACGTGCAGCCACTCCCGCCGGTTCTTGGTGGAGGCGTACATGGGCAGGGGGGTGTCGTCGAGGGCGAAGGTGGTGAAGAGGGGGATCACCTTCTCCGGGAACTGGTAGGGCCCGTAGTTGTTGCAGCAGTTGGTGACGGTGACCGGCAGCTCGTAGGTCTCGTGGTAGGCCCGCACGGCGTGGTCGGCACCGGCCTTGGAGGCGTTGTACGGGGTGCGGGGCCGGTAGGGGGACTCCTCGGTGAAGGACTCGTCGGTGTCGAGGTCGAGGTCGCCGTAGACCTCGCAGGTCGAGATGTGGTGGAAGCGGGCGATGCCGACCTGGCGGGACGCCTCCAGCAGGGCCTGGGTGCCCAGCACGTTGGTTCGGAAGAACAGGGCAGGGTCGAGTACGGCCAGGCTGTTGTGGGACTCGGCGGCGAAGTTGACGACCACGTCGATCTGCTCGTCACGCATGACGTGCTCGGCGGTGGCCTGGTCGGCGATGTCGGCCCGGACGAACCCCACGGTGTCGTCGAGACCGGCCAGGTTGGCCCGGTTGCCGGCGTAGGTGAGCAGGTCGTAGACCACGACCCGGTCGTCCGGATGGGCCTCGGACCAGTAGCGGACGAAGTTGGCGCCGATGAACCCGGCCCCGCCGGTCACGAGAAGTTTCACGCCTCAACGGTAGGTGACGTGGTGGCGGACCGGCGAACTAACAGGGGGGAGCGGTGGTGCCCTTCGGCAGGGGAACGGGGTTGATCCCGGGAGGGGCGGTGGTCGTGGGCGCCACCGTCGTGGGCGCCGCCGCCCCCACGTCGGCCTTCGTGCCCGCGAAGTCGGCGCCGAGGAGCAGGTTCACGTCTGCCGACTTGAGGGTCGGGTCTTCCTTCAGCACCGCGGGCCCGGCCAAGGTGCTCTGGACCGACTGGGCCTTGGCCAGCTGGCCGCTGCCGTAGGAGACGGTCGTCTGCGGCGCCAGCGCCGGCGCGTCGCCTCTGTCGACGACCACGTACCCGGCGCCGGTGAGGCTGGTGGCGGTCCGGCCCGCCAGCCCCGCGGTGCCGACACCGTTGAGCACCCGGACCCGGACGTCCGCCGGCTTGACGCTCGAGGCCGGCGCCGTGGTGGTCGGGGCGGGCACAGTGGTCGTCGGGATGCCGTCGACCGTCGTCTTGCCGTTGAGCAGGTCGATCATGGGCTGGGCCTGGGCGGTCTGGAGCTTGAGGACCGACTTGCCGTTGATGTCGGCGGGGTCGGTCGGCAAGGTGCGGAGGACGACCCTGTCGGGGTCGAGGGAGCTGAACCGCCGGCCGAGGGCGGTGAGGTCCTTGGTGGAAAGGGCGGAGTCGAAGGTGACGTCGCGCACGCCCACCCCGATCAGGCGGTTGAGCGTCAGCGGGTTGGAGATGCCCGAGGACAGCGCCTTCTTCATCATCCGGCGGATGAAGTCCTGCTGGCGCTCGATGCGGCCCAGGTCACCCCGGCCGTCGGCCTGCCAGGTGCCGTTGATGAGGAACTCCATGTCGCGGCTGCGGACCCAGGACAGACCCTTGTTCCCGTCCAGCTCCCAGCACCCGGCCCGGCCGAGGTCCAGCCCGCTTCCGCTGTCCCGCACGGGATACGGCACGTACATCGTCACGCCACCGACCGTGTCGACGATGTCCTTGAAGCCGCTGAAGTCGACCTGCATGTAGTGGTGGATGGTGATGCCCAGCGTGCGCTGCAGGGTGGCGATCAGCTGGTCGGCCCCGCCGAGCGCGAACGCGGCGTTGACCCGGTCGGAGACGTTGGTGTTGGCGATGGGCACGTAGAGGTCCCGGGGCACCGACACGATGGCCGCCCGCTGCTCTGCGGGGTCGACATGCAGCAGCATGATGGTGTCGCTTCGCTGTCCGCCCACCACGTCCTGCCCGAAGCCCTTGGCGTCGCCGGCGGCCAGGTTGGCCCGGCTGTCCGAGCCCACCAGCAGCACGTTCATGACCGGGCCCGAATCCTGGGCCAGCGCCGGCAGATCGAGGCGGGTGATCTGGCCGAGCTTGTGCTGGACGTAGACGTAGCCGAGGCCGACGAAGAAGGTGCAGAAGGCGGTGAAGGCGGTGAAGGCGATCAGCGCCCGGCGCCGGCGCCGGCGCTGGCGGAGCACCTTGGCCCGCTCCTTGGAGATCGGCGGCCGGCGGGCTGGCGGCGCGGGCCCGGTCGCTGTTGCCACCTCGGGGGGCTTCGGCGCCCGGGGTGCCTTCGCCGGCGCGGTCGGCTTGGTGACCGGCCGCCGGCGCACCCGGCGGGCGACCTCCGGCGGTGCATCGGCCAGTCGGCGGCCACCCTCGGTGGCCGCCGACCGCCCGTTGCCGTCGGGCCCGTCGCCGTTCTGGTGGCCGGCGCGGGTAGCTGCGATGCGCAGGTCGCTCATGGCTTACGCCGCCGGCGCGAGCGTCAGCCCGGTGCTCGCGACGGTCGCACGGCGATAGGCAGGGGTCATGACCTCTCTCGTAGGATCCGGCGGGTGGAGACGGCCGTCGTAGGCGGATGCCTGCTGACGGGCCTGCGCGACGTGACCAATGACCTTACCGTCCTGGACGCGCGCGGTCACGGTCGGTGGGCGGTCGTGGTTCCCTTCGACGCCGCGCCGGTCTGTGCCCGGTTCGAGCGGTGGGCGCCGGCCCCATCGTCGGCGCCGGCGGCGACGGCAGCCGTCCCCCTGGCCTCATGGACGTCGAGCCTCGACGAGGACGGTTTCTCCAAGGGGGTGGAGGCCATACGGGAGGCCATCGGCAACGGCGACGTCTACCAGGTCAACCTGTGCCGGCGGCTGTCGGCCCCGGTCCCTCCGGGCTTCGACGTGCTCGGCCTGGCCGCCGCCCTGGCCGAGGCCAACCCCGCCCCCCACGCCGCCGCCGTGCGCATCGACTCGGCCGGCCTGGCCGTGGCCTCGGCGTCGCCCGAGCTGTTCCTTCGCCGCCGGGGCGACGTGGTGGAGACCCGCCCCATCAAGGGCACCACGTCGCCCGGCGGCCACTTCCTGGCCAAGGACGGGGCCGAGAACGTCATGATCGTCGACCTCATGCGCAACGACCTGGGCCGGGTGTGCCGGTACGGCACGGTCGAGGTGCCCGACCTGTGCCGGCAGGAGCATCACCCCGGCCTGTCCCATCTCGTCAGCACGGTACGGGGCCGGCTCAGGGCCGGCGTGGGGTGGGCCGAGCTGCTGGCGGCGACGTTCCCGCCCGGCTCGGTCACCGGCGCGCCGAAGCTGGCCGCCCTCGAGGTGATCCGCCGCCTGGAGCCCGTCCCTCGCGGCGTGTACTGCGGGGCCGTGGGCTGGGTGGACACCGAGGCACTCGCCGGCGACCTCAACGTCGCCATCCGCACGTTCTGGGTGGAGGACGGCCGCCTCCACCTCGGCACGGGAGGGGCGATCACCTGGGACTCGACGCCGGCGGGCGAGTGGGCGGAGACGGAGCTCAAGGCTCGGCGGCTGCTCGCCGTCGCCGCCGGCTCATGACGATCGTCTGGGTCGACGGGGCCCTGATGGACGAGCGCGAGGCGAGGGTGTCGCCGTTCGACCATGGGCTGCTCACGGGTGACGGCGTCTTCGAGACCATGAAGATCGTGCGGGGCCGGGCCTTCGCCGTCCGCCGGCACCTCGACCGCCTGGCCCGGTCGACGACGGGCATGCGGCTGCCGTGCCCTCCCCGCGACCTCGTGGCGGCCGCCATCGACGAGGTCATCCGGGCCAACGGTTGGGACCAGGGCCGGCTTCGGGTCACCGTCACCGGCGGTCCGGGCCCGCTGGGCTCGGACCGGGCGGCGGTGGAGCCGACGGTGATCGTGGCCGGCGGGCCCCAGCCGGCATGGCCGCCGGCGGCCGACGTCGCCGTCGCCCCGTGGCCCCGCAACGAGCGGGGGGCCCTCACCGGGGTGAAGTCGGTGTCCTATGGGGAGAACGTCGTCGCCCTGGCCTACGCCCGGGACCGCGACGCCGGCGAAGCCCTGTTCGCCAACCTGGCCGGGAACCTGTGCGAGGGCACCGGGACCAACGTCTTCGTCGGCCTCGGTGGCCGGCTGCTCACACCGCCGCTGTCGGCCGGCTGTCTCGCCGGCGTCACCCGCGAGCTTGTCCTGGAGCTGGTGGAGGTCGTCGAGGAGGACGTGCCCATCCGGGCGCTCGACCGGGTCGAGGAGGCGTTCCTGACCTCGAGCACCCGCGACGTCCAGCCCATCCGGGCCGTGGACGGCCGCCCGCTCCGGAAATGCCCCGGCCCCCTCACCGAGGGGGCCGGGACTGCGTTCAAGGGATTGGTGGGCCGGGAGCTCGACCCTTAGATCTGCTGGCCGCCCGTCGTGGTGCAGGGCGGGAACGCCGTCCGGTAACGGTTGCCGAACCACTGGTTGTTGTCGCAGTTCGGGTTCTGGTCGTGGAGGTCGTAGGCCGCGTTGCCGAACGCCGCGCTGGGGATGGTGGGCCTGACCGCGTTGCCGACCGAGGTGTTGCCCTGGATGACGTTGTTCTGCGAGCCGGCGTTGACGCCCAGCGGGCCGCGGATCCGGATGCCGTTGTCCCCGTTGCCGCTGGTGAAGTTGCCCTGGATGGTCGTGCGGTCGGAGAAGTTGAAGACGATGATGCCGTCTCCCCGGCGGGCACTCGACCGGAACAGGCCGTTGTTGTTCGACGTGTTGCCCCGGATCACGTTGCCCGGCGACCGGGCGAAGATGGCGATGCCGTCGAGGCCGTTGCCGATCACGGTGTTGTCGAGGATCTGGTTGGACGCCATCACGAAGGCGGTGCCGGCGTACGTGGGCTCGATTCGGATGCCGTCGTTGTCGGTCGCCTGGGTGAACCCGTCACGGCCGACGACGTTGTTGAGGACCTCGTTGTTGGAGATCACGTTATTGGTCGACGGGCCGGAGGTGGGCCGGGGGTGGTCGGCGTCGACCAGGGAGTACACCCCGATGCCGGCGTAGGGCCCGTTGTCCTCGGTCCGGTTGTTCAGGATCTGGTTGTAGCTGGACGACATGATGCCGATGCCCTCACCGAATCGGGTGTTGATGCCGCCGGAGCTGCGCCCGATGTTGCGGATGGCGGTGATGCCGGCCACGGTGTTGCGGGAGCCGCCCTCGATGATCACCCCGCCGTCGAAGTCGGAGACGGTGCCGTTCTGGACCCTGACGCCGGTGCGGCCCAGCATGTAGACGCCGGCGTTGTCGTTGAAGTTCGGCGTGCCGAAGATGCGGTGCCCGCCCAGGTCGAGGACGATGCCGTCGGCGCCGATGATGAGGCCGTAGTTCGGGCAGGGCCCGAGGTCGGCCGTGAGCGTGGTGCTCTGGGTGATGGTCTGCCCGCAGACCGGCTGGACCTGGGCCTCGACGCCGGTGACCGTCGGCAGCGTGACCGCCGCCACCCCCACCAGCAAAGCCCCAACCTTGCGTAGTCGCTTGTTCATCGGGCAAGTCTTAGGGTCCGCGTCCTCGGCATTCAATAGAGGCAGATCCGCTCTACCCTCCGGTTACATAGCGGATCAGCGGAGGTGGATCACGTCGCCGGCGGCGATGGCGCGGCCGCCGACGACGAGTTGGCCGTGCTCGTCCACACCGGTGGCGAACCCCTCGACGGCGCCGCCGGGGGCCTCCACCCGGACCCGCCGGCCGAGCGTCGTGCACCGGTCGCGGTAGCGGGCCAGGACGTCGCCGGGGGCTTCCAGGCCGGCAAGGTAGGCGTCGAGGACGGCGTGGCGGTCGACCGCCGCACCGAGGCAGGCGGCGCCGGCCGGCGCCCACGCCAGGTTCAGTCCCAGGCCCACGACGGCGGCGCCGGCCACCAGCTCGGAAAGGATCCCGCCCAGCTTGAGGCCGTCGAGGAGCAGGTCGTTGGGCCACTTCAGGCTTACCGCGGCGCCGGCCACCGCCGCGCACGCCTCGGCCGCGGCCACCCCGGCGGCCAGCGTGACCAGGGCCGGCGCCGGCCGGAGGATGACCGAGACCAGCAACGAGGCCCCGGGCCGGGACTCCCAGGTGCGGCCCCGCCGGCCCCGGCCGGCGGTCTGGTGGTCGGCGCCCACCACGACGCCGTCGCCGGCGCCGGCCCGGGCCAGGTCGGCGGCCAGCCGGTTGGTGGAGTCCAGCTCGGCGAACCAGCGGACGTCTGCGAAGCGGCCGGCCGTCTCTCCCATTGCGCCATGATGACGCCACATGTTCTCCAAGGTCCTGATCGCCAACCGGGGCGAGATCGCCGTCCGGGTCATCCGGGCCTGCCGGGAGCTCGGCATCGCCAGCGTCGCCGTCTACTCGGAGGTCGACCGCCGATCGCTGCACGTCCGCCTGGCCGACGAGGCCTTCGCCCTCGGAGGGGAGACGGCGACCGAGAGCTACCTCAACACCGAGGCCGTCCTCGACGCCATCACCGCGAGCGGCGCCGACGCCGTCCACCCCGGATACGGGTTCTTCAGTGAGAACCCCGCCTTCGCCCGTAGCGTCGCGTCACGGGGAGCGGTCTTCGTCGGGCCGCCGCCCGAGGCCATGGAGGTCATGGGCGACAAGGTGTCGTCCCGGCAGGCCGCCATCGCCGCCGGCGTGCCCGTGGTGCCGGGCAGCGACGGCGCGGTCACGACCGCCGAGGAGATCGTGGCCTTCGGCGCCAGCCACGGCTGGCCGGTGGCGATCAAGGCTTCCTACGGCGGCGGGGGCCGGGGCATGAAGGTGGTCGCCGGCCCGGAGGACGCCGCGTCCCAGCTGGAGTCGGCCAAACGGGAGGGGCAGGCGTACTTCGGGAACGCCGAGGTGTACCTGGAGCGCTACCTCGACTGGCCCCGCCACATCGAGATGCAGGTGTTCTCCGACACCCACGGCAACGCGGTGTGGATGGGTGAGCGGGACTGCTCGAGCCAGCGCCGGCACCAGAAGCTCATCGAGGAGACACCGGCGCCGGGGCTGGCGCCGGCCGTCCGCCAGGCCATGGGGGAGGCGGCGGTGGCCGTCACCCTGGCGTGCGGCTACGCCAACGCCGGCACCGTGGAGTTCCTCGTCCAGGACGACGAGTTCTTCTTCCTCGAGATGAACACCCGCCTCCAGGTGGAGCACCCGCTCACCGAGCTGGCCTGCGGCGTCGACCTGGTCGCCGAGCAGCTACGGGTGGCGTCGGGGTCTCCCCTGTCGTTCACCCAGGACACCATCGACCCCCGGGGCCACGCCATCGAGTGCCGGGTCAACGCAGAGGACATCGCCGGCGGGCGGTTCATGCCCTCCCCCGGCACGCTGACCCGCTTCTCCCGACCGGGCGGCTTCGGGGTGCGCATCGACGTCGGCTACGGCGAGGGCGACGCCGTCAGCCAGCACTACGACAACCTCATCGCCAAGGTCCTCACCTGGGGCGGCTTCCGGGAGGAGGCCCGCCGCCGCATGCTGCGGGTGCTGCGGGAGATGACCGTCGACGGCGTGGCCACCAACATCCCGGCCCACCTGCGCCTCCTCGAGCATCCCGACTTCATCGAGAACCGCCACTCCACCCGTTGGGTGGAGGAACGGATCGACTTCTCGGACATGCCCCCGGCCGGCGCCGGCGGGACCGGCGAAGCGCCGCCCGGCGAGATCCCACGCGACGTCACCGTCGAGGTCGACGGCCGGCGTTACGAGGTGCGGGTGTGGTTGCCCGAACAGGCCGGCGTGAGCGCCGGCAGGCCGGCGCCTCGGGCCAAGCGCATCTCGGGTGTGGCCGCGGCGGGCCCGGCCGGCGGCCGCATCACCGCCCCCATGCAGGGGACGATCATCGAGGTCATGGTGGGGGTGGGCGACACGGTCACCGCCGGCCAGGCCCTGTGCGTGCTCGAGGCGATGAAGATGGAGAACGAGGTCGACGCCGAGCGGGCGGGCACGGTCACCGAGGTCCGGGTGTCGCCCGGCGACAACGTCAGCGCCGGCGACGTCCTGTTCGTCCTCGAGTAGTCGCCGCCGGGAGCAGCGCTTCCTCGGCGAGGCAGCTGCGCTACTCCGCCGCCTCGGTGAGGGACTCGGCCACCGAGGGGTGGACGAGGAGGCTGTCGACCACGTCGGCCACCCGCAGGTTGCAGTTCACCGCCAGTGCCAACACCGAGATCAGCTCGGCGGCGTGGGCGCCGACGATCGACCCGCCCAGCACGATGCCGGTGGCCGGGTCGGAGACGATCTTCACGAAGCCCCGGGGGTCGTGGTTGATGAGCGCCTTGGGGTTGGCCGAGAACGGGACCTTGGTGACCCGGATCTTGCGGCCGGTGGCGAAGGCCTCGGCCTCGGCCACGCCCACCTCGGCGATCTCCGGCTCGGTGAACACGGCCTGGGGCGCCTTGTCGTAGTCGAGGTGGCGGTGCTCGCGGGTCTGCATGCCCATCACGTGCTCGGCGATCTTGCGCCCCTGCATGGCCGCCACCGACGACAGTGGCAGCTTGCCCGACAGGTCGCCGGCGGCGTAGACGTGGGGCAGGTTGGTCTGGCAGTGCTGGTTGACCGGCACGAACCCCCGGTCGTCGACGTCCACTCCGGCCTCCTGCAAACCGAGGCCCTCGGAGTTCGGCACCAGGCCGATGGCCAGCAGGGCGTGGCTGCCCCGGGCGATGCGGCCGTCGTCGCAGCGGACGGCGACCCCCTCGTCGGTCCGGTCGATGCCGACGGCCCGGGCCCCGATGAACAGCTTCACGCCGCGGCGGAGGAACTCGTCCTCCAGGGCGGCGGCGACCTCGGGGTCCTTGTTGGGCAGCACCTGCTGGCGGCTGACCACCAGCGTCACCTTCGACCCGAACGAGGCGAACATGTGGACGAACTCCACGCCGGTCACCCCCGAACCGATCACCACCAGGTGCTCGGGCATGACCGGCGGCGGATAGGCCTGGCGCGTGGTGAGGACGCGGTCGCCGTCGGGCTCGCACCAGTCGGGGACGCGGGGCCGGCTGCCGGTGGCGACCAGGATGGCGTCGGCCTCGAGCTCCTCGGTGCCTCCGGCGCTGCCGACCGCGACGGTGTGTGGCCCGGTGAGCCGTCCGGTGCCCAGGATCACCCGGACGCCCTGGTCGGACAGCAGATCCTCCACCGAGGTGCGCAGGCGGTCCTCGATGCCGGTGATGCGCCGCTTCAGGGCGTCGTGGTCCAGACCGGCGTCGAGGGCGGCCAGGCCCATGCCTCCGGACCGCTCGACGAAGGCCATGGCCCCGCCGGTGGCGATCATGGCCTTGGAGGGGATGCAGTCCCACAGGTGGGCGGCGCCACCGACGACGTCGCGCTCGACGAGGGTGACTCTGGCCCCGTGGCGCGCCGCATGGCTGGCGGCCTGGTTGCCGGCGGGGCCTCCCCCGATGATGACGAAGCGCACGGCCATGCGTCCAGGTTAGGAAGAACTTCGATGGACGACGACGGCGAGGGGGCCCGTGATGCTCAGGGCACCACCTGTAGCTCCTCGGCGAAGTGGCAGGCGGCGGGGTGGCCCTGGCCCCGGTCGATCAGCGCCGGCTCCTCCTCGGCGCAGATGTCCTGGGCCTTCCAGCAGCGGGTTCGGAACCGGCAGCCGGAGGGGGGGTCGGCCGGGCTGGGCAGGTCGCCCTGGAGCACGATGCGCTTGCGCTTGCGTTCCACCGGCGGGTCGGGGACGGGCACCGAGGACAGCAGTGCCTGGGTGTAGGGCATGGCCGGGTGGTTGTAGATGTCGTCCCGGGTGCCGATCTCGACGACCTTGCCCAGGTACATCACCGCCACCCGGTCGGAGATATGGCGGACGACCGAGAGGTCGTGGGCGATGAACAGGTAGGCCAGGTTCAGGCGACCGCGGAGCTCCTCCAGCAGGTTCAGCACACCGGCCTGGATGCTCACGTCCAGAGCGGAGACCGGCTCGTCGAGCACCAGCACGTCCGGCTCCAGGGCGAGGGCGCGGGCCACGCCGATGCGCTGGCGCTGGCCGCTGGAGAACTCGTGGGGGTACCGGTTGGCGTGCTCGGGACGGAGCCGCACCAGCTCCAGCAGCTCGTTGGCCCGGGCCCGGGCCTCCTTGGTGGCCATGCCGTGGACGATCAGCGGCTCGGCCACGATCGACCACACCTGCATGCGGGGGTTGAGCGAGGCGTAGGGGTCCTGGAAGACGATCTGGAGGTCGGCCCGCAGCTTGCGGAGCTCCTTGCGCCCCAGCTTGAGCACGTCGCGCCCGCGAAAGACGACCTCGCCGCTGGTCGGCTCGATCAGGCGCAGCACGCAGCGGGCGGTGGTCGACTTCCCGCAACCCGACTCCCCTACCAGGCCGAGCGTCTCCCCCTCGTGGAGGTCGAAGGACACCCCCGAGATGGCGTGGACCTTCCCGCCTCCCCGCACGGGGAACTCCTTGACCAGATCCCGGACCTCGAGGATCACTTCACTCATGACACGTCCGCCCCTACCGGCCCCATCTCTTCGGCATAGTGGCAGGCGGCCTCCACCGGGCCGACCCGGCGCAGGCGGGGGTCGTCGACCCGGCAGTTCGGCCGCTCGTGGGAGCAGCGGGGATGGAAGGCGCAGCCCTTGGGCAGCGCGAGCAGCGACGGGGCGCCGCCGCCGATGGAGGTCAGGGGACCCCGCCGGGTGTCGGTGAGCCGGGGGACCGACGAGAGCAGACCCCGCGTGTAGGGATGGCGGGCCTGGGCGTAGACGTCGTCGACGGTGCCGCGCTCCACGACCCGGCCTGCGTACATGACCGACACCTCGTCGGCCAGGCCGGCCACGACCCCGAGGTCGTGGCTGATGATGACGATGGCCACGCCCTTCTCCCGGCGGATGTCGCGGAGGAGGTCGAGGATCTGGGCCTGGATGGTGACGTCGAGGGCGGTGGTCGGCTCGTCGGCAACCAGCACGTCGGGGTCGTTGGCCACGGCCATGGCCACCATGACCCGCTGGCACATGCCGCCGGAGAACTGGTGGGGGTAGTCCCGCGCCCGCTTGTCGGGCTGGGGTATGCCGACGAGCGCCAGCAGCTCCACCGCCCGCTTGAGCGCCTCCTTGCGGTGCACCTCGGGATGGTGGATGCGGATGCCCTCCACGATCTGGTGGCCGATGGTGTGCACCGGGTTGAGCGACGTACGGGGGTCCTGGAAGATCATGGCGATGCCGGAGCCGCGCACCTTGCGCAGCTCCGACGGCGGCAGCCCCAGGAGCTCCCTGCCCTTGTACCTCACCGAGCCCGTCACCTCGGCGGTGGAGGGCAGGAGACCGAGGGCGGCGAGCATCGTCACCGTCTTGCCCGAGCCGGACTCGCCCACCACGCCCCGTATCCGGCCCGGGTCCAAGGTGAGGTTGACGCCCCGGACCGCCTGGACCCGTCCCTCCAGCGTCGGGAAAGTGACTTCCAGATCCTTGATGTCGAGTACGGCGGCCATGTGCTCCGAAACAGTAGGCGGACGACGTGCGGTGTTTCTGGCTACATGCCACAATCGCGCTAGAGACGGCGGTCGGGGTGCGCTGGGCACCTGCGCCGTCTCGCCGCATCTCTCAGGGGGAAGAAATCATGCGTCGCAAAGCACTCGCCATCGTCATGCTGCTCGGCCTGCTGGCAGGCGCCTGCGGTGGAGACGGCAGCCCGTCGGACAGCGCCGGCGGCCAGGCATCCGGCCAACCGGACCTCAACGCCACCGTGAGGGTGGCGGCCAACGAGGACCAGTGGACCGAGGGTGGTACCGGCGCCAAGTCGTACCACTTCATGTACGTCTACAACGTCCAGGTCTACGAGCCGCTCGTCTACATCGCCAGCGACTACACGCTGAAGCCCGGCCTGGCCACCCGGTGGGAGCTGCAGCCCGACGGCAAGACGTGGCGCTTCTTCCTCCGCCAGGGCGTCACCTTCCACGACGGCACCCCGTTCAGCGCCGACGACGTCGTCTGGACGTGGGGGGTGCGCCAGCCCGAAGGCCGGACCCTGACCACCGTCCTCAACACCCTCGGCCCCGACTCGGTGAAGAAGATCGACCAGTTCACCGTCGACTTCACCCCGGCGCAGACCAACCTGCGCCTGCCCGAGCAGATCGGGCACCCCGAGGGCGCCATCGTGAAGGCCAACACCCACAACGACACCCCGCCCTACGCCGGCACCGGCCCGTGGAAGTACGAGAGCTACACCCCCAAGCAGACCGCCTCGTTCGTCCGCAACGACAACTACTGGGGCGAGAAGCCGCAGGTCCGCAAGATGGACATCCGCTTCTACCCGGACCCCCAGACCCGGCTCGAGGCCCTGAAGTCGGGGCAGGCCGACCTGGCCATCGACCTCCCCGCCGACGCCACCAAGTCGCTCACCAACGACCCCAACTTCAAGGTCGTGAAGTCGAAGGCGGGGCGGAACCACCTGCTCTACGTCAACAAGCTCCCCGACCGCCTCACCACCGAGCCCGCCATTCGTGAGGCGGTCACCTACGCCATCGACCGCCAGTCCTACGTCGACGTCGTGCTCGACGGCAACGCCGCCCCCGGGCGGTACATGGCGCCGGGCTCCGTGCTCGGTTCGGCGGCCAGCCAGGTGCAGGCGATCCCGCGTGACCTGGCCCGCAGCCGCAAGGTCCTCGACGACGCCGGCTGGCGGGTCGGCTCCGACGGCATCCGCAGCAAGGACGGCAAGCGCCTCAGCCTCAAGCTGCTCGGCCAGCAGGAGGTACCCGAGTCGGCCCTCCTCGTCATCCAGTCGAACCTGAAGGACGTGGGCATCGACGTCGAGATCAAGAAGACGCCCGACGTGGCCACCCGGAACTCGCTCTACGCCCAGGGCAAGGGTGACTTCGACCTCGACCTCGAGCCGCCCAACCAGAACGACGCCAACCCGGCCTTCCTGCCCGTGCTGCGGATGGCCAAGCGCAGTGCCACCAACGTCCAGTTCGCACCCGACGCCCCGCCGGCGACGCCCAACGGCCCCGCCTTCGAGGCCGAGGTGACCAGATCGGACCAGGCCAAGACCACCGCCGAGGTCCAGGACGCGGCGGCCAAGATGATGAACATCCTCATCAACAAGGACTACCTGGTGGTCCCCCTGGCCGACGCCTTCCGCATCTACGGCATGGCCAAGAACGTGAGCCTCGGTGACCCGCACCCGTCGTTCACCAACCAGACCTGGTTCAGCCTCTCGATGACCTCGGCCCGGTAGCCCGGGGCAGTGGCGAGGTACCTCGCCCGGCGCCTGCTCATCGCCATCCCGACCCTCCTGGCGCTCTCCTTCCTGATCTTCCTCCTCGTCACCAACGCACCGGGAGACCCAGCCGAGGAGTACGCCAGGAAGCGGTCGGGGTCGCAGGAGGCCACGGCTCAGGACATACGCAACGCGCAGAAGGAGCTCGGTCTCGACCGGCCGTTCTTCGTCCAGTACGGGTCGTGGATCAAAGGCCTCGCCACCGGCGACCTGGGCGAGTCCTTCGCCAAGCGCCGGCCGGTCTACGACGTCCTCAAGGAGCGCATCACCGCCACGCTGGAGCTGACCACGGCAGCATTGCTGCTCATCCTGGTGGTGGGGCTCCCGCTGGGGGTGATGGCAGCCATGTTCCACCGCCACTGGACCGACCAGGCCTTCCGGGTGGCGGCGCTCATGGCCGCCTCCATACCCGGGTTCTTCCTGGCCTACATGCTGATCGTGCAGCTGGCCACGGAGATGAAGCTGCTGCCGGTGGCCGGCCGCCAGGGCTGGGAAAGCCTCATCATGCCGGCCATCGTCGTGGCCATCACGCCGGCGGCGGTCATCTCCCGGCTCCTGCGGGCCAGCCTCCTGGAGGTCTTCACCGAGGACTACATCCGCACCGCCCGCTCGAAGGGGTTGGGGTCCCTGCAGGTCGTGCTCCGGCACGGCTTGCGCAACGCCTCCATCCCCGTGGTGACCTACCTCGGCACCGTTCTGGGCGCCCTGCTGGAGGGAGTGGTGATCACCGAGTTCATCTTCGCCTGGCCGGGGCTGGGGCTACTGACCCTGGAGGCCATCTCCCAGCGGGACTACCCCCTGATCCAGGCCGCGGTGCTGATGGCCGGCGCCATCTACCTCGTGGGCAACCTGCTCGTCGACGTCCTCTACGGCCTGCTCGACCCCCGCATCCGCCTGGAGCCGGCAGCCCGGTGACAACGTGAGGGAGCCGCAGGCGAGCGGACCGACGAGCACAGTGTCGCGCCAAGCGGGAGAGCCGCCGAAGGCGGTGAGCCGGTGAGCACCTCCGAAGCGGTCCTCCGCCAGGCCGGGGAGACGTTCGTTCCTGTGCGCCGGCGGATGTTCCGCCGGCTGCTCAAGGACCGCACCGCCGTCCTGGGCCTGGTGATCATCGCCGTCGTGGTGGTGGCCGCCATGCTGGCGCCGTGGATCGCCCGTCACGACCCCGTCCAGACCAACTTCTCCAACCGCTTCGCGTCCATCAGCCGCAGCCATCCTCTGGGCACCGACAACCTCGGGCGTGACGTCTTCGCCCGGTTGCTGCACGGCGCCCGCCTGTCGCTGGGCATGGCCGTGAGCGCGACGGTCGGCATCACGGTCCTCGGCGTCATTCTCGGGCTGGTGGCGGCCATGTACGGCCGGCTGGCCGAGACCGTCATCATGCGCTCCGTGGACGTACTGCTGGCCCTGCCGACGCTGATCCTGGCGCTGGTCGTCGTCGGCCTCTTGGGTCAGGGGCTCCGGAACCTGATCATCACGATCATCCTCGTCGGCTGGCCCCGTTACGCCCGGCTCGTACGGGGCATGGCCCTCAAGGTCCGGGAGCAGGACTTCGTGGAGGCGGCCAGGGCGGTGGGCGCGTCGCGGCCACGCATCATGTTCCGCCATGTGGCGCCCAACCTGCTGGGGCCGACGGTGGTGTTCAGCACCATCGACATGGGCAGCACCCTGCTGGCCGTGTCCGGCCTGTCGTTCCTCGGCTTCGGCGTGGGGCCACCGACACCGGAGTGGGGCGCCATGCTGGCCGAGGCCCGGTCGTTCCTCGACCGGGCGCCGGTGCTCCTCCTGTGGCCCGGCCTGGCCATCACCCTCATGGTGCTGGCCTTCAACCTCGCCGGCGACGGCCTCCGCGACCTGCTCGACCCCCGCACCGTGGAGGCCACCCCGGGCCTGGAACGGGGGTTGAAGATCCGCCGCCGGCAGCGACCTGCGACACCGACGCCGGCGCCGCTGGCCGCGACCGACCTCCTGATCGAGGACGAGCCACTCGAGGCCCGCCAGGGATCGAGTGGTCAATCGGGGGGCGTCTAGGGCCGGCCAGTGACCAATCGCTCCGGCGATCAGGCCGCCGGCGCCGCCTTGGGGTGGGGCATGCACAGCTCGTCGTACTCGGCGATGACGATCTCGCCGGCCTCGGGCCCGCACGCCGGGCACGCCTCGTCACGGCGGATCTTGAACGTGCGGAACGACTCCTCGAGGGCGTCGTAGGCCAGCAGCCGCCCGACCAGGGGGTCGCCCAGGCCCAGGATCAGCTTGATGGCCTCCATGGCCTGGATGGAGCCGATGATGCCGGGCAGCACGCCCAGCACGCCGGCCTCGGCGCACGACGGCGCCAGCTCCGGCGGGGGCGGCTCGGGCACCTGGCAGCGGTAGCAGGGGCCGACGAAGGGGTTGTAGACGGTGACCATGCCGTCGAAGCGGAAGATCGACCCGTGGACCACGGGGATGCGCTTGACCAGCGAGGCGTCGTTGACCAGGTAGCGAGTGGGGAAGTTGTCGGTGCCGTCGACGATGACGTCGTAGCCGTCGATGACGTCGAGGATGTTGTCGGCGCCCAGGCGGACGTCGTACGTGACCACGTTGACGTCAGGATTGAGGCTCACCAGCGTCTTCTTGGCCGAGTCGACCTTGCGCTCACCCACCCGGTCCATGTTGTGGAGCACCTGGCGCTGGAGGTTGGACTCGTCGACCACGTCCATGTCGACGACGCCCAGCGTGCCCACGCCGGCGGCGGCCAGGTACAGAGCGGCGGGCGAACCGAGGCCGCCGGCGCCGAGGAGCAGGACCTTGGCGTCCAGCAGCGCCTGCTGGCCGGCCTCGCCCACCTCGGGGAGGAGCAGGTGGCGCTGGTAGCGGTTGCGCTGCTCGGCGCTCAGGGTGCGGGGGGCGGCCCACTCCCGGTTCTCGTTCTTCCACTTGTTGAAGCCGCCGGCCATCGAGACCACGTCGGTGTAGCCGAGCTCGGCCAGGGTGCGGGCGGCGAAGGCGGAGCGGGTACCGCCGGCGCAATAGATCAGCACCGGCGCCGACTTGTCGGCCAGCCGGCTCTCGACCTGGCTTTCCAGGTGGCCCCGGGGGATGTGGACGGCGTTGGGCAGGGCGCCCTGCTCGTACTCGTCGGGCTCACGGACGTCGAGGACGACGGTGGCCGGGTCCGCGGCCAGGGTGGCCTCGGCGCCGGCGGTGTCGACCTCGCGGATCGACGCCTTGGCGGCGGCGAGCAGGTCACGGAAGGTGGGCATGGTTGTCGATCCTCATGGACGCGGGTTCAGACCTCCTAAACCCTACCGCGCAGGTCGACATTCCCGTCTAGCGATCCACCAGCGCCGGCAGCACGTCGCTGATCGGCGCCCTCACGACGGCGCCGGCGAGGCCGTCGTAGGGCGTGGGCTCGGCGTTGACGATGACGACCGCGGCGCCGGCGCCGGCGGCCACCGCCACCAGGTCGCAGGCCGGCGACACGGTGAGGCTGGAACCGACGGCCAGCAGCAGGTCGCACTCGGTGGCGGCCCGGTGGGCCCGGAGCAGGTCCTCCACGACGAGCGACTGGCCGAAGGAGATGGTCGCCGACTTGAGGATGCCGGCGCAGCGGAGGCACGGGGGGTCCTCCTCGCCGGCGCGCAAGCGGTCGAGGACGGGCTCCATCGGGCCCCGGTCGCCGCAGTCGAGGCACATGGCCTCCCGCATGGTCCCGTGGAGCTCGACGACCGTGGCGGGGTCGTTGCCGGCGAGCTGGTGGAGGCCGTCGATGTTCTGGGTGACGAGGGTATGCAGGCGGCCCCGGCGTTCGAGGTCGACGATGGCGAGGTGCCCGGGGTTCGGCTCGGCCGTCCACGCCGGCGAGGCCAGCCGCCCCTGCCACACCCGCCGGCGCACCTGGGGATCGGCCATGTAGTCGGTGATGTTCGAGTTGCGCTGGGCCGCGGGGTCCTTCGTCCACACGCCCTGGGGGCCGCGGAAGTCGGGGATGCCGGAGTCGGTGGAGACGCCGGCGCCGGTGAGGACGACGATGCGGCCGGCGCCGGCGACGAGCGCACGGGCCCTTGACACGGCGTCTGCGGATGAAGTGTAATGAGATGACACGAGCTTCCCCTTGCTCTTCCCTGGCGTCGCGGTACTCGTCCCGGAGGCTTCTCTTGAGCTCGGTCTCAGTGCTCCCGGCGGACAATCCGTCCGTCACCATCCTGCCCGTCCGTCCCTGGCCCGACAGCGTGATCGACGCGCTGGGCCACGACCCCCGGTCCGCCTACGTCGAGCGCTTCTGGCTCGGCATCCTCGGCCCTCCGAACATTCAGAAAATGCCAGTAGCGGAGGCCCGACGTTTGGGGACCACGCCGAGTGGTTGAGGATGTACGGACAGGCTGGGGAGCCCGGCCGACGGAGCCGAGGAGGAACGGGATGGAGGACAGAGAGGTGTGGGTCAGGGTCGCCGTCTACGCCGACGACGTGGACCTGTCGAGCCTGGTGGCGACCTTCGAGGGGGCGACCCCCCCGGCGACGGTCGCCCACCTGCACGGCCTGCGGGTGCTGACCCGCCTGGCCCCGCGGGACCCCCCGGACGACGAGGTGCTCGAGGTCGAGGCCCACCTGTACGTCCACGAGGCGGGCGACGACGCCGCCGACCTCGGCCGGTTCGTGCTGGGGGTCGTCGAGGCAGCCACCGGGGCGAGGGTCGGCGACGTGGCGGTGCTGGGGGTAGGCCCCGCCGTGATCGCCCACGCCGAGAGAGGAGAAGGCTGATGAGCGAGCCCGAGTTCACCGTCGAGGACGACGACGCCTTCCCGGAGGAGGCAGAGACAAAGGAGCCGGCCGAGCCCGCCGACGATCCCGTCTTCCTCGCCCTACGGGAGGGGAAGGTGGTGAGCCTTCCGAGGCCCGAGGCCGAGAGGGAGAGGAGCCGCCTGATCTACAAGTACAGGCGGATGGCGTGGGCCGACGGGCGGCAGCTGGAGCGCAGCGACGACAAGGAGAAGGGCCTCATCCGCCTGCGCCTGAAGCCCGAGGGCACCTGATGCCCCCGAGGCAGCGGCCGGAGTTCGAGCGCCTCGCCGAGCTCGTCAGCAAGGCGATCCAGAACGACGAGGTGATGGACCAGTCGTTCAAGGCCGCCCAGGAGCGCCACGGGCAGACCTACCTGGAGCAGTGCCGCAAGGCCTCCCGGGCCCGCCCCTCCAAGCGGGCGGCGGACGCGGCGCAGGCGTACCGGGACGAGGTGACCGCCCGGGCGATCCTCGACGTGGGGCGGAGCTGGCTCGACGGGGCGAAGAAGGTGCTGGACGAGGCGAAGGGCTGAGCGCACGACTAGCTCCACGTGCGGAGACCGGTCACGACACGATCTATTCGACGGCCCCACCCGAGGCCGACCGATGGAGGACTGCGATGACCGAGAGGACCAGGAAGAACCAGCGGAGGCCGTACGACCGGCCCGAGCAGCCGGCCAAGGCGATCATCAAGAGCAGGCGCTTCCGCATCCGCGAGGTGGCGGACGAGGCGGGCTGCTCCCACGCGCTGGTGAACGACTCCCTCAGCGGCCGGTACCGGCCGTCGCCGAAGGTGGTGCAGGCGTGCGTCCGCATGCTCAACCTGCCCGCCGCCGACCTGTTCCACGCGGAGGACCTCGGACGATGACCCAGCAAAGAGGAAGGCCCCCGAGGGGACCAACCCCGGGGACCGACCGCAACAACCAATCCCTACCCAAGGAAGAGACCGAGAGGACGCTTCCGTGAACGATCATGCCGCAGACGACGAGCGGGGCGATCCGCTGGACGACCTCCTGGCCTCGGCCAAGCGTCCGCCGGGCGGGGGCGAGAAGCAGACGGGGAAGACGAAGGCCGACTCGCGGGCCGTGCTCCACGTGCGGGCCGAGACCTTCCTCGCGTCGCCGCAGGGCAAGCACCTGCTCCGGCAGCAGGACGGCGACAACCGAGGCCGCTGGTGGGTCTACGACAAGGACGAGGGCACCTGGTCCATCGAGCGGGGCTTCGGCGCCGACGGGAAGATGGAGGAGGTTCACCCCGACCTGGTGGCCGGGGACCGGGCGGCCGTCCTCAGGGAGCTGTGGAACAAGCTCCGGGTCCTGCCCGAGCGGAACTTCGACGCCGACCCGTGGAAGCTCTGCTGCAAGAACGGGGTGGCCGACCTGAGCACGGGCGAGGTCCTGCCCCACTCGCCGGACCACCGGGTCACCCGCACCACCCGGGTCGACTTCGACCCCGACCACCCGGGCGCCGACCGGTGGGAGCGGCTCTTCACCGAGTGGCTCGACGGCGACGCCGAGTCCGTCGGCTACGTGCGGCGGTACTTCGGCCTGACCCTCGTCGGCGGGATGCCCCGGGACAAGTCGTTCCTCGTCGTCCAGGGGAAGACGAACACGGGCAAGACGGTCGCCGAGAACGGGCTGATGGCCGCCCTCGGGGACTACGCCCGGGTGACCCAGCCGAGCACCTTCACGGTCGGCGACGACGCCATCACCCGCTACAGCCTCGCCGAGTTCGTCGGCCGCCGCTGCATCATCGCCCACGAGCTGGAGCGGGGGGCGAGGCTCAAAAGCTCGCTGCTGAAGACTGTGACGGGCGAGGAGCCGTTGCTGGAGGCCCGGTCGCCCGGCGGTCGGCCGTTCAGCTACCCCGGCCAGTTCATGGTCATCATGTTCACCAACTACGACCCGCCCGCCGTGGGCGACAAGGCGGTTGAGGGGCGGATGCGGGTCGTCCGGTTCGTCCGCCAGTATGTGACGAGGGAGGAGAAGGATCCGGGCCTGCGGCCGTGGGCCTCGTCCCCCGAGGGCGGGGCCGCCTTCCTCGCCTGGGCCTACCGCGGCCTGCAGGAGTGGGACGCCGAGGGGCGCGTCCTCGTCGTGCCGACCCAGATCGACCTCGACTCCGCCGAGGCCGCCGCGGGCTCCGACGCCATCGGCCGCTTCCTTGAAGACGTTCTCGAGCCGGAGCCCGTGAAATCGAACAGCGTCCCCTGCAAAGACCTGAAGGCCGTCTACGCCCGGTGGTGCAGGCAGGAGCTCCTCCCCGTGATGAGGGGAGACACCTTCAGCCTGGCCCTGCGGGAGCGGGACATCGTCTCCCAGAAGCTCAACGGCCACTGGAGGTACGTGGAGCACAAGGGGCAAGGGCTGCGGCTCAGGGACGGAGTCAGTGTCCCGACGGCTAGCGAGGAGGGCTGGTGAGCCTCCAGGTGGCCGGGAGTGGCCCGGAGGGCGTCACCCCACGTCACTGGAGCGTCACTAAGAGCTTCGGGCCAAAAACCCTTGCGGGGCAAGGCTTTCATGGGTTCTTAGTGACGTTAGTGACCCTAGTGACGTACCAATCTCCTCACGCAAGAACGAACCAACTTTGCAGGCAAAAGGGGCTGAAAGATTCGCAAACGCCCATGCGCGCCCCGTGGGGCAGGTCCCTGGCGGTACTGACGTGTCCCTAGAGGCCCTGCGGCCCAGGGGCCGGCTCTACCTCCGCTGCCCGGTCCACGACGACCGGACCCCCTCGCTGGTGGCGTCGATGGACGCCTCCGGCCGCATCCGGGTCCACTGCTTCGCCGGCTGCGACAGCGAGGCCGTCGCCGCCGCCCTGGGCGTCGAGGCGAAGGGCTGGGGTCCGACCGGCGCCCGCCCGCCCGGCGAGCTCTGGCGGGAGGCCGGCTCGACCAACTACCTGTTCCTCCTCGACCTGGAGGCGCAGGAGCGGCGGAGGCCGGACCCGGCCGACGCCGCCACCAGGAGCTTCCGGATCGAGGAGGCGAGGCGGGCGAAGCCGAGGCGGTTCCACGTCTACGAGGACGCCCGGGGCCGGCCGGTGATGGCCGTCGAGCGGGTCCACGGCCGGTGGAACTGCCAGATGATCACGTCCTTCGACCGAGAGAGCATGTCCATCGAGACCGAGCCGGGGATGCCCACCGCTGGCAAGGGCCTGATCTACCGCCTACCCGACGTGCTGGCCGCAAAGGGGCGGGAGGAGTGGGTGTGGGTGGTCGAGGGGGAGAAGGACGCCGACGCGCTGTGGGCCCGGGGCCGGGCGGCGACGACCAACCCGATGGGGGCGGGCGGCAGCTGGAGGCCGGCCCACTCCGAGTGGCTGCGGGGCGCGAGGGTGATGGTCGTCCCTGACTTCGACCTGGCCGGGTACCACCACGCCGAGCGGGTGATCCGCTCGCTGGACGGCGTCGCGTCCGAGGTGCGGTACCTGGAGCTGAGCGGCGTGCCGGTCGGCGGCGACATGTCGGACTGGCTGGCGACGGCGGCGGCCGAGGACTGAGGCCGGGCCGGGGAGCTACACCCCTCCCATGGTGGGGGGCCCAGGGCCGG
>Ga0247713_1000431_pt1 | contig 26002 bp, 23 predicted proteins | sample 21E_NmetaG_FD_189936 | JGI IMG/M metagenome (GOLD analysis project Ga0247713, IMG submission 189936) | Soil microbial communities from hillslope of Landscape Evolution Observatory, University of Arizona, Oracle, AZ, United States - 2-1-E_N | ecosystem: Engineered > Artificial ecosystem >... | reverse complement strand
CGCATCCGCAGCGGCGCGGCGCGCGACCGGAGATCGTCCATCGCCCCCGACCCTATGGCCCGTCCCGTCCGACGGCACGTCCGTTCGGCGGCATGTCCGTTCGGCGGCGAGGCGAGACCGGCGGGGCCGGCCGGCTCAGGGACGGGTGGCGCGGGCGGGGTCGCGCGGGTGCACCGCCGGGCCGGCGACGGGGCAGTGCGCGCACTCCTCGATGCGCACCCGCTCGGCCGTCGTCGCGGGCGCGCCGAGCGGGCGGCGGATCACCGCGACCGCCAGCAGCGCCGCGCCCACCAGCAGCCCGGCGGAGACCAGCATCGCCGTCCGGAAGCCGGTGGCGAACGCCACCGGGTCGGCGTAGTCGGTGCCACCGATGCCGGCCAGCCCGGGCACGACGGCGACGGCGAGCAGGCCCGCCGCCCTGGCGACCGCGTTGTTGACGCCGGACGCGGCGCCGGCGTACCGGTCGGCGGCGGCGCCGAGCACGGTCGCGGTGAGCGGGGCGACCGTCAGCGCGAGCCCGGCACCGAAGACCAGCGTCGCGGGCAGGACGTCGGTGACCCAGGAAGCCGCCGGCCCGATCCGCAGGGTCAGCACGAGCCCGGTCGCGCTCACCAGCGGCCCCAGCGTCAGCGGCAGCCGCGGTCCGATCCGCTGTGCCAGCGCGCCGGCCCGGGCCGAGAACGCCAGCATCACCAGCGTCACGGGCAGCAGCGCGGTGCCCGCGGCGAGCGGGCTGAACCCCGACACCACCTGCAGGTGCAGCACCAGCAGCACGAACACGACCCCGAGCGCGCCGTAGATCAGCAGTGTCACGGCGTTGGCCGCGGTGAAGGTCCGGTCGGCGAACAGCACCGACGGCACCAGCGGGTGCCGCGACCGCCGCTCGACGAGCCCGAAGCCCACCAGCGCCGCGACACCGACGACCAGCACCGCCAGCAGCCCGGGTGCGTACCCGGTGGCGCCGAGGCCGGTGAGCGACCACGTGAGCGCGCCCAGACCGATGACCCCGAGCACGGTTCCGGTGACGTCGAGGCCGGGCGCCGCGTCCGGGTCCCGGCTCTCCGGCACGTGGCGCAGCGCGACGACCACGATCAGGGCGGCCAGCGGGAGGTTCACCAGGAACACCGCCCGCCAGCTCCACTCCACCAGCCACCCGCCGACGAACGGACCCGCCGCTCCCGCGATGCCGCCGAGGCCCGACCAGGCGCCGACGGCGGCGGCGCGGTCCGGGCCGTGGAAGGAGGCCGAGATCAGCGCGAGGGAGCCGGGGGTGAGCAGCGCCCCGCCGACGCCCTGCAGCGCCCGCGCCGCCACCAGCGTCGCGATGTCCGGCGCCAGCCCGCAGGCCAGTGACGCCACGGCGAACCACACCACGCCGACGAGGAACAGACGGCGCCGCCCGAACCGGTCGCCCAGCGATCCGCCGAGCAGGATCAGCGAGGCGAGGGTGAGCGTGTACGCGTTGACCGTCCACTGCAGCCCCGTGAAGCCGGCCCCGAGCTCGGTGCCGATGCGTTCCAGCGCGACGTTGACGACCGTGGCGTCGAGCATCACCAGGCCGGTACCCAGCACCGCGGTGAGCAGCACCCACCGGCCGGCGGCGGTGCCCATCCGCAACCCGGGGTCCGCCACGCGCGCAGCGTAGGCCCGACCACCCGTCCGTGGACGGGACGGCGCCACATAGCCTCCACGGGCGCGCGGACCGGCGCGCGTCGGAGCTGGAGGGGGCGCGGTGCTCAACCTGTCGGTCGAGGGCGATGTCGGGATCCTCGAGCTGGACCGGCCGGACCGCCGCAACGCCCTCGACGTCGCGACCTGCCGGGCACTCGTGGCGGGCGTGGACGAGATGCGTGCCGGGGGCGTGCGGGCCGTGGTCGTCACCGGATCGGGCACGAGCTTCTGCTCCGGGGCGGATTTCGGCGAGGTCTACACCGACGGCTTCCGCGACGCCCTGCACGCGGCGCTGCGGGCCGTCACGGGCGCGCCGGTGCCGGTGGTCGCCGCCGTCAACGGACCGGCGATCGGTGCCGGCACCCAGCTCGCCATCGCCTGCGACCTGCGCGTGGCGGCCCCGGCCGCGGTGTTCGGGGTGCCCACGGCGCGGATCGGCGTCGCCGTCGACCCGTGGACGGTGCACCGGCTCGCCCAGCTCGCCGGCGGCGGCACCGCGCGGGCGATCCTGCTGGCCTGCGACCGGATCGAGGCCCCGCTCGCGCACGCCCGCGGGCTCGTCGACCGGATCGGCGACCGGGCGGACGCGCTCGCCCTCGCCGCCGAGATCGCGACGCTGGCACCCCTGACCCTGGGGTACAGCAAGCTGGCCCTGGACCGGACGGACCGCCCGGTGGACGACCCCGAGCTGCTCGCGGCGTTCGAGCGCTGCTGGAGCAGCGACGACCGCGCCGAGGGGCAGCGGGCCCGGTCGGAGGGCCGTTCGCCGGTCTTCACCGGCCGCTGACCGCGCCCGGCCGCCGATCGAGTGAGCCGTCGTAATGGATCCCCGGGGGGATCGTTGGTTTCCGCAGGACCTGAAGGGACGTCGATGGGAGCCCACCGCCGCGGCAGCGGCAGCACCCGCCCGCGCCGGGCGGTGATCGTGGCGGTCGCCGCGGTGATGGCCGGGTCGGTGCTGGCCGGGGTCGGCGTCGCGGCGGAGCCCCGTTCCCGGGGCCCCCTCGTGCCCGGGACGCCGTGCACGACCAGCGCCATCGCGTGCGTGGACATCGCCGGCCGGAAGGCGTGGCTGATCGAGGACGGGCAGGTCGTGCGCGGGCCCGTTCTGGCGATCCCGGGCGACCGGGCGGACCCGACGCCGCGGGGCACCTTCCGGGTCGAGTGGAAGGCGGAGCGGTACACCAGCCGCGAGTACCTCGTCCAGATGCCCTACGCGGTGTTCTTCGCCCCCGGCGGCATCGCCTTCCACGAGGGCGACCAGCACAGCAACTCCGCGGGTTGCGTCAAGCTCGGTCACGAGGACGCGGTCGCCTTCTTCCGGCACCTGCAGATCGATGACGAAGTTCAGCTGCGCTGAGGTCGGGATCCGCTTCTACCCCGGGTAGAATGCTCGCGTGCCGAGCCTGGGTGAGTTGGAGCGCGCCGTGATGGAGACGCTGTGGTCGGCCGCCGGGCCGCTCACGGCCCGTGACGTCCAGGACGCGCTGGACCACCGTGAGCTCGCCACCACCACGGTCCTGACCGTGCTCGGCCGGCTCGAGCGCAAGGGCCTCGTCAGCCGCGAGCGGGAGGGCCGGGCGCACCGGTACCGCTCGGTGGCCAGTCGCGAGGACCATGTGGCCGACCTGATGCGCGACGCGCTGGACGCGACCCCGGACCGGGGGGCGGCGCTCGCGCGCTTCCTCGGGTCCATCCCGGCGGCGGAGCGGGCCGGGTTGCGCGACCTGCTCGACTGACGGTCACACTCTGGGCATGGTGGATCGGGTCGGGTACCCGTGGAGCTGACCGCGCTCGGGCTGCTGCTGTTCGGCGCGCTGCTCGCCGAGCCCGTCAGCCGGACACTGGCCGCGGCCGGCTGGCCCGCGCGCGACCCGGTCGGCGCCCTGCTGGTCTGGCAGGCCGTCGGGCTGGCGGGGGGGCTGGCGCTGCTCGGCTCCGGGGTCGTCTACGGGCTCGCACCGCTGGGCGAGAACCTCCCCACCGCCGTCACGGGCCTCGTCGCCGCGATCGGCGCCGGCGAGGTCCCGGCCGGGCTGCGCCTCGATCACGGCTTGGCCCTGCTCGCGGCGGCGCTGCTGGCCGTGCGGCTGCTCGGCGTGCTCGCCGCGGTCACCCTGCGCACGCTGCGCACCCGCCGCCGCCACCGCGACCTGCTCGACGTCCTCGGCACGCCGTGGCCCGCGGCCCCGGGCGCCCGCGTGCTGGACCACCCGGTGCCCGTGGCGTACTGCCTGCCGGGGCGGCGGGCCCGGCTGGTCGTCTCGGCCGGGGCGCTGGACGCGCTCGACGGCAGCGGCGTGCGCGCCGTGCTGGCGCACGAGCGCGCGCACCTGCGGGAGCGGCACGACCTCGTCGTCCTGCCGTTCGTCGCGTGGGGTGCCACGGCGCCGTTCGTGCGGGGGATGGCCTGCGCGCAGTTCGCGGTGGCCGCGCTGATCGAGATGCGGGCCGACGACGTCGCGTCCACGGGGGCGGCGCCCGCCGAGCTGGTCGGGGCGCTGCGCACCGTCGCCGGGCCGGCGCCTGCGGCCGCGCTGACGTCCTTCGCCGCGGCGCTGGACCACCGCATCTCCCGCATCGCCGACCCCCCGCCCGCGTTCCCGCCGGCGGGGCGGGTGCTCGTGCGGCTGGCGGCGCTCGCGATCGCGGCGGCGCCCGCCGCCATCATCCTGCTGAGCTGACCGGAGGCCGGAGGGGGCGCACGTACCGGGGCAACACCGCGCCGCCGGGCACTATCCCCGCCGGTGCGCGCACCCGGCTCTCCGGGGGCCCGCCGCGTTCTCCGGAATTCCGTCCCGGCCGCCCGCGTAGCGTGGAGGCGTGCCACCGAACGCGCCCCACGACCTCCCCCGCAGCCTCGGTGCCCTGCGCGCCTCGGGTCATCGCGCCCGCGGCGTCAGGACCGAGATCCGCGAGAACCTGCTCGCCGCACTGCGCGCGGGCCACGACCCCTGGCCCGGCATCGTCGGGTTCTCGGCCACCGTGCTGCCACAGCTCGAACGGGCCCTGCTCGCCGGCCACGACGTCGTCCTGCTGGGCGAGCGCGGCCAGGGCAAGACCCGCCTGCTGCGCGCGCTCACCGGGCTGCTCGACGAGTGGTCGCCGGTGATCGAGGGCTCGGAGCTCGGCGAGCACCCCGAGCAGCCGATCACCCCCGCGTCCCGGCGGCGGGCCGGCGAGCTCGGCGACGACCTCCCGGTCGCCTGGCGGCACCGTTCCGAGCGCTACACCGAGAAGCTCGCGACACCCGACACCGCGGTCGCCGACCTGATCGGCGACGTCGACCCGGTGAAGGTCGCCGAGGGCCGGTCGCTCGGCGATCCCGAGACGATCCACTACGGGCTCGTGCCGCGCGCGCACCGGGGGATCGTCGCGATCAACGAGCTGCCGGACCTCGCCGAGCGCATCCAGGTCTCGCTGCTGAACGTGATGGAGGAGCGCGACATCCAGGTCCGCGGCTACACGCTGCGGCTTCCCCTGGACGTGCTGCTCGTCGCCTCCGCCAACCCGGAGGACTACACGAACCGCGGCCGGATCATCACCCCGCTCAAGGACCGGTTCGGCGCCGAGGTGCGCACCCACTACCCGCTCGAGCTGGCCGACGAGATCGCGCTGGTCGCGCAGGAGGCGGAGCTCGTCGCGGAGGTGCCACGTCACCTGGTCGAGGTGCTCGCCCGGTTCACCCGCCACCTGCGCGACTCCAGCGCCGTCGACCAGGGCTCCGGGGTCTCCGCGCGGTTCACCGTCGCGGCGGCCGAGACCGTCGCCGCCGCCGCCCTGCGCCGGGCCGCGATCACCGGGGAGCCCCGGGCGGTCGCCCGGCCCGTCGACCTCGCGTCGGTGCCCGCGGTGCTGCGCGGCAAGCTGGAGTTCGCCTCCGGCGAGGAGGGCCGGGAGGACGAGCACCTGGAGCACCTGCTGCGCCGCGCCACCGCCGACACCGCCCGGTACCGGCTGCGCGGGGTCGATCTCGCGCCGCTCGCGGACGCGGTCGCCGGGCACCCCGTGCGCACCGGCGAGCGGGTCCCGGCCGCCGAGGTCGCCGCGGCCCTGCCGGCCGTGGCCGAGCTGACGGAGATCGCCCGGCGCCTGGACGCCGCCGGCACCGAGGATCCGGGCCCGATGGCGTCGGCAGCGGAGCTGGCGCTGGAGTACCTGTTCCTCACCCGCAAGCTCGCCAAGGACGAGGCCGACGACGACACGGTCAGCTATGGCTGACCGGCCGCGCCGCCGCCCCGGCCGCTACGCCTACGGCCCCTACGGCGGCGGCCCCGACCCGCTCGCGCCGCCGTTCGACATCCGTGCGGCGATGGACGAGATCGGCCGCGACGTCATGGAGGGCTCCTCGCCGCGCCAGGCCCTGCAGGAGTTGCTGCGCCGGGGCACCGAGGGCCGGCGCGGGCTGGACGACCTGAGCCGCCGGGTCTGGCAGCGGCGCCGCGACCTCCAGCGCGACAACCGGCTCGACGGAACCCTGCAGCAGGTCCGTGAGCTGCTCGACCGCGCCCTCGACGCCGAGCGCGCCGCCCTGGGCGCCGAGGACTCCGACGACGCGCGGTTCCGCGAGATGCGGCTCGACGCGCTGCCCGGTGACACCGGCGGCGCCGTCCGGGAGCTCGACTCCTACGACTGGCGCTCCGCGGACGCCCGCGAGGCCTACCAGGAGATCCGCGATCTGCTCGGCCGCGAGCTGCTCGACCAGCGCTTCGCCGGGATGAAGGAGGCGATGCGCAACGCCACCCCCGAGGACGTCGAGCGGATCCGCAAGATGCTCGACGATCTCAGCGACCTGCTCGAGCAGCACGCCCGCGGCGCCGACACCACCGAGCAGTTCGCCGAGTTCATGCGCGAGCACGGCGAGCACTTCCCGGAGAACCCGCAGGACACCGAGGAGCTGGTCGACCTGCTCGCGGCGCGCGCGGCCGCCGCGCAGCGGATGCTCAACTCGATGTCCACGCAGCAGCGCGCCGAGCTGGCCGAGCTGGCGCAGCAGGCGTTCGGCGACCCCCGGCTGGCGCAGTCGCTGGCCCGGCTCGACGCGCAGCTGCAGGGCCTGCGCCCGGGCGAGGACTGGTCGGGCTCCGGGCGGTTCCGGGGGGACACCCCGATGGGCATGGGCGAGGCCACCCGCGCGATGGAGGAGCTCGGCCGCCTCGACGCCCTGGCCGAGCAACTCGCCCAGAGCTACCCGGGCGCCCGGCTGGAGGACGTCGACCTGGACGCGCTGGCCGAGCTGCTCGGCCCGCAGGCCCGCGTCGACGCGCAGCGGCTCGCGGAGCTCGAACGCGAGCTCCAGCGTCAGGGGCTCTTCGAGCGGGCCACCGACGGATCCCTGCAGCTCTCGCCCAAGGCGCTGCGCCGGCTGGGGGAGTCGGCGCTGCGCGCCGTCGTCGACCGGATCAGCGCCCGCCGCGGCGAGCGCGAGACCCGCCGCTCCGGCGCGGCCGGCGAGGCCACCGGTGCCACCCGGCCCTGGGTGTTCGGCGACACCGAGGCGTGGAGCGTGCCGCGCACCCTGCTCAACGCGCAGCTGCGCCGGGCCGGCGGCGACCGCCGCGCCCTCGACGTCACCGACGTCGAGATCGTCGAGACCGAGCAGCGCACCCGCGCGGCGGTGGCGCTGTGCGTGGACACGTCCTGGTCGATGGTGCAGGACGGGCGCTGGGTGCCGATGAAGCGCACCGCGCTGGCGCTGCACCAGCTCGTGTCCACCCGGTTCCGCGGCGACGACCTGGCGCTGATCACCTTCGGCCGGCACGCGCGGACCGTCGACCTCGGGGAGCTGGTCGGGCTGGAGGGCGCGTACCAGCAGGGCACGAACCTGCACCACGCGCTGCTGCTCGCCGGCCGGCACCTGCGCCGGCACCCGGACGCCCTGCCGATCGTCCTCGTCGTCACCGACGGCGAGCCCACCGCGCACCTGGAACCCGACGGCGAGGCCTGGTTCGACTACCCGCCGAGCCCGCACACCCTGCGCGCCACCGTCGCCGAGATCGACCGGCTGACCGGCATGCAGGCGGCGTTCACGTTCTTCCTGCTCGGCGACGACCCGCGACTCGCGGTGTTCATGGACCGGCTGGCCCGCCGCTGCGGCGGGCGCGTGGTGGCGCCGACCCTGGACGGGCTCGGCGCGGAGGTCGTGGCCGACTACCTGCGCACCCGCCGCCGCTGAACCGCCGCGTAGGTTGTCGGGCATGCAACCGTGGGCCCCCGTCGACGTCCCCCGGCTCGCCGGCGGCGGCCCGCCGCTGCGCCTGCACGACACCGCCACCGGCCGGGTACGGCCCACCGCCCCAGGGGCGACGGCGACGATGTACGTCTGCGGGATCACCCCCTACGACGCCACCCACCTCGGCCACGCCGCCACCTACCTGGCCTTCGACCTCGTGCACCGGCTGTGGCGCGATCTCGGCCACGACGTGCACTACGTGCAGAACGTCACCGACATCGACGAGCCCCTGCTCGAGCGCGCCGCCCGCGACCAGGACGACTGGGTGGTGCTCGGGCTGCGCGAGACGGCCTTGTTCCGTGAGGACATGGAGGCGCTGCGGGTGGTCCCGCCGCGGGACTACGTCGGGGCGGTCGAGGCCATCCCGGAGATCGCCGAGCTCGTCGCCGACCTGCTCGCGTCCGGGGCGGCCTACCGGGTGGACGACCCCGAGCACCCCGACGTCTACTTCGACGCCGCGGCCACCGGCCGCTTCGGCTACGCGTCGAACTACGACGAGGCGACGATGATCGCCTACTCGCGGGAGCGCGGCGGCGATCCGGAACGCCCCGGCAAGCGCCACCCGCTCGACGCGCTGCTGTGGCGGATGGCCCGCCCGGGCGAGCCGTCGTGGCCGGGGGACGTCGGCGACCACGACCTGGGCGCGGGCCGGCCCGGCTGGCACGTCGAGTGCGCGGCGATCGCGCTCAACCGGCTGGGTGCGCAGATCGACGTCAACGGCGGCGGCTCGGACCTGATCTTCCCGCACCACGAGTGCGGGGCCGCGCACGTCGAGGCGCTCACCGGCGTGCACCCGTTCGCCCGGCACTACTGCCACACCGGGATGATCGGGCTCGACGGGGAGAAGATGTCGAAGTCGAAGGGCAACCTCGTCTTCGTCTCCAAGCTGCGCTCGGCCGGGGTGGACCCGAACGCCATCCGGGTGGCGCTCCTCGCCGGGCACTACCGCGCCGACCGCGCGTGGACCGACGACCTGCTGCACGACGCCCGGGCCCGGCTCGGCCGCTGGCGCGCGGCGGCGGAGCTGCCCGCCGGGCCGCCGGCGGCGGACCTGGTCGCGCGGCTGCGCACGCACATCGCCGACGACCTCGACACCCCGCGCGCACTCGCCGCCGTGGACGGGTGGGCCGCCGAGGCCGCCGACCGCCGCGGGCGCGACACCGAGGCCCCGGTACTGGTGCGCACCGCCCTCGACGCCCTGCTCGGCGTCGCCCTCTGAGCTCGCCCGCCACCGGGCCGACATGGAAGCATGTCGGGGTTCTCGAGGCCTTCTGTGGCCCGACATGCGTCCACGTCGGGTGCGCCGCCGTCAGTCGGGTGGCTCGGGAACCGCGCCGTCCGGGTCGACCTCGTCCTCCGGAACCTCGTCCACGTGTTCGCCCGGGACCTCGATGTCGGGGGCGTCGACATCGGGCGGCAGTCGCTCGCCGGGCGTGTCCGGCTGCTCGGTCATCCCGTGAGGTACCCGCTCTCCGCGTCCCGTACCCCCCACCCCCTTTCCCCGACATGGAGTCATGTCGGGGTTGCGGACCCGGTCGCGACCCCGACACGTGTCCATGTCGGAGATCAGCTGCGGCTGCGGAGTACGCCCTCGACCTCGGCGACCATCCGCGCCGGGCGCGCCAGCAGCGGCGCGGTGACGAACACGACCTCCCACCCCGCGGCGTGCACCCGGTTGAGCCGGGACCGGTCGTGGTTGAGGGCCCAGAGCTGGCCGTCCCGCCACTGGCCGTCGTACTCCACGGCGACCCGCTGCGCGGGGAAGGCGAGGTCGACGCGGGCGATGCGCCCGGACGCGTCCTCGACCCAGTACTGCGGCACCGGCTCGAGCCCGGCCAGCATCAGCCAGACGCGCACCTCCGACTCCGGCGGCACCTCGGCACGGGGGTCGGCGAGCGCCACCGCCCGGCGGGCGGCGACGATCCCGCGATCCGACCGGGCCCGCACCAGCGCCGCCACCTCGGCGAGGTCGACCGCGCCGGCGCGCACGACGGCGTCGAGGTCCGCGACCGCTTTCGGCAGGGGCCGGTCCAGCAGCAGGTCCAGGGCCATCCGCAGCGGGGTCGCGAGGCGCCCCCAGGCCCACGGCACCGACTCGTCGGGCTCGACCTCCGTCCGTCGCAGGTCGATCCCCGACCGCCGGACGAGCCGCCGCGCGAGCGGTGCGACGATCTCCACCGGATCGTCCGGATAGGCGAGCTGCACACCCCGGACGCAGGCCGCCGACCGGCCCGTCACGACGGCGTCGGCGGGCAGGATGCGCGTGGCGCCCCGGCTGCGCAGCTCGTGCGTCACCCGCACGCAGGCCGGCGCGTACAGGTTCCGGAAGAGCCGTCGGACGCCGGGGCCCCGGAGCTGGTCGGGCGTGAGCAACCCGGCGGCGACGGCGTCGGACCCGAGAAACAGCTCCGGCAGCGACACGGTGATCGGCATGCCCGGCACGATCGGGCCGCCGGGCGCCGTCGCGCAAACGGCCGTCCACGGACCGGGGCGAGTTGTCCACAGACGGTGGCCGCGCGGTGACTGTCGCCCCACGGTCTGCCACCCGCCACTGGCCCCGACATGGACACACATCGGGGTCCGGAGGCGGTTGCCGACCCCGTCATGACTCCATGTCGGGCGAAGGGGGCGCGGGGGGCAGCGCGAGCGGCACGACGACGACCAGCAGGGCCGCGGGCAGCAGGAACCCGAGCACCGGGTCGGCCGCGTACACGGGGGTGAACGCCACCGGCGCGAGCGCGCCGCCGCCGAAGCGGACCGCCTGCACCGTGGAGATCGAACCGCTCGGGTTCGCGCCGGCGGAACCCAGGACGAGCGCGTTCAGCCCCACCAGGACCAGCTGGGTGGCCACCCCGCCGAGCGCCCACGCGGCCACCACCGCGCCGACCGTCGGGGCGAGTCCGGCGCCGGCCAGGACGAGCGCGCCCAGCACGGCCCCGGCGAGAACGCTGCGCCGCGGCCCCACCCGGTCCACCCCGCCCCCGACGAGCCGGGCGGTGAGGATCCCCGCGACCCCGAGCACCGTCAGCACGAGCCCCCGCGGCCCGGCGCCGAGGCCGAGGTCGTCCTCCAGGCGCAGCGCCACCATGAACGCGAGCCCGGCGACGCAGCCCCAGCCCACTGCGGCGACGACGCCGATCCGCAGCACCTCCGGTCGCCACGCGGTGCGCAGTCCGGCGGCGGGCACGCCTGCCGGGCGGGCCCGCCCACTCGGCACCCCGAGCACCGCGAGCACCAGCGCAACCACCGCCACCCCGCCGAACGCCAGCCGCCAGTCGACCTCCGCGGCGAGCCCGCCGAGCAGCGGCGCCGACGTCTGCCCGGCCGCCTGCAGCGCGCCGAACCACCCGAGTGTCCGACCGAGGCGTTCCGGCGGCACCGTAGCGGCCAGCGCGGCCAGCAGCAGCGGCGTGGTGAAGGCGTTCGCCGCGCCCTGCACCGCCCGCGCGACGAGGAAGACCCCGAGCCCGGCCGCCAGCACGCACGCCAGCGAGGCGAGCACGTAGACGACGTACGCGGAGACGACCGTCCGCCGCCGCCCCCAGCGCTCACCGAGCGTGCCGGACACGAGCATCAGCCCGGCGAACGGCAGCAGGTACGCGGTGATCGACGTCGACGCCACGGCCGCGGAGACCCCGTACGACGAACCGAGCTCGGGCAGCATCGCGACGGTGATCCCGCCGCCGAACGGGCCGAGGAACGCGCCCGCGAACAGGCCCGCCCTGGCGCGGTCGTCGCGCACGAGCGGCGCTAGCCGCCCGGGCCCCGCCGGCGCAGGTAGCGCTCGAAGTCGGCCGCGATCTCGTCGCCGCTGGCCTCGGTGAGCGGGTCGGCGTCCGCGGCCTCGGCCTCGTGCTGCTCCTCGAGCTGGCGGACGTACTCGCGCACCTCGTCGTCGGCCTCGGCCATCTCGGTGACCGTGCGCTCCCACTCCTCGGCCTGCTCGGGCAGCGCGCCCAGCGGCACCTCGACGTCGAGCACCTCCTCGACGCGGTGCAGCAGCGCCACCGCGGCCTTCGGCACCTTCGTCTGCGACACGTAGTGCGGCACCGCCGCCCAGAACGACACGGCGGGCACCCCGGCCTGCACGCACGCGTTCTGGAAGACGCCGACGATGCCGGTCGGGCCCTGGTAGCTGGACGGCTCGACCCGCAGGTCGTCCACCGAGGACGGGTCGTAGGAGGTGCCGCTCACCGGGGTCGGCCGGGTGTGCGGGGTATCGGTCAGCAGGGCCCCGAGCGTGATGACCTTCGTCACGCCGAGGCGGTCGACGAAGCCGAGAAGTTCGGCGCAGAACGACCGCCAGTGCAGGTTCGGCTCGATGCCGTTGACGAGCACGACGTGGCGCTCGGTGCCCGGCAGCGTGCAGACCGACAGCCGCGTCGTCTGCCACTCGATGCGGCGCGTCACGCCGTCGGTCAGCTTGACCAGGGGGCGCGTGACCTGGAAGTCGTAGTACTCCTCGGGGTCGATCGAGGCGAGCGGGGTCGCGTCCCAGCTGAGCTCCAGGTGTTCCAGTGCGGTGCTGGCGGCCTCGCCCGCGTCGTTCCAGCCCTCGAACGCGGCGATCATCACCGGGTCGACGAGGTCCGGCAGATCGGGCTCCGCTCCCGGACGCGTCCCACGATCGGTCATCGGACCAGCCTACGGGCGCGCCCCGCGGGATGACGGACGCGACCCCCGCGACGGCTAACCTCGGCGGTGTGCGGCCCGACACCTCTCCCGTGACCTCCGACTCGACCGCAGCGGGGCCCCTGCCGGCCCTCGAGACCGGCGTCCTCGACGTGCTCGCCGAGCGCGTCCTGGTGGCCGACGGCGCCATGGGCACGATGCTCCAGGCGGCGGATCTCAGCCTCGACGACTTCGCGCGCCTCGAGGGCTGCAACGAGATCCTCAACGACACCCGTCCCGACGTCGTCCGGCGGATCCACCGTGCCTACCTCGAGGTCGGTGCGGACGCGGTGGAGACCAACACGTTCGGCGCGAACCTGCCGAACCTCGCCGAGTACGACATCCCCGAGCGGATCACCGAGCTCGCCGAGAAGGGCGCCCGGCTCGCCCGCGAGGTCGCCGACGAGTTCGCCGAGGCGGACCGGCGGAGGTTCGTGCTGGGCTCGGTCGGTCCCGGCACGAAGCTGCCGACGCTGGGTCACGAGAGCTTCGCGCGGCTGCGCGACGCCTACGCCGCCTGCGGGCGCGGGCTGCTCGCGGGCGGTGCGGACGCGCTGGTCGTCGAGACCTGCCAGGACCTGCTGCAGGTCAAGGCGGCGGTGCTCGGCATGCGGCGGGCGATGGTCGCCGAGGGCCGCCGCGTGCCGCTGATCACCCAGGTGACCGTCGAGACGACCGGGACGATGCTGCTCGGCAGCGAGATCGGGGCCGCGCTGACCGCGATCGAGCCGCTCGGCGTGGACGTCATCGGCCTGAACTGCGCCACCGGCCCGGCCGAGATGAGCGAGCACCTGCGGACGCTGTCCAAGCACGCGCGGATCCCACTGTCGGTGATGCCCAACGCCGGGCTGCCCCGGCTGGGAGCGGACGGCGCGGAGTACCCGCTGACCCCCGACGAGCTGGCGGAGGCGCTGGCCGGCTTCGTCCGCGAGTACGGGCTGCGCCTGGTCGGTGGCTGCTGCGGCACCACCCCGGAACACGTGCGCACGGTCGTCGAGGCGCTCGCCGGCGTGACGCCCGCGCGCCGGGCACCGCGGCCCGAGCCGGGCGTCTCCTCGCTGTACTCCGCCGTGCCCTTCCGCCAGGACACCTCGGTGCTGATGGTGGGGGAGCGCACCAACGCCAACGGTTCGAAGGCGTTCCGCGAGGCGATGCTCGAGCAGCGGTGGGAGGACTGCGTCGCGATCGCCCGCGAGCAGACCCGTGACGGGGCGCACCTGCTCGACCTCAACGTCGACTACGTGGGCCGCGACGGCCCCGCCGACATGGCCGAGCTGGCCGGCCGCCTCGCCACGGCGTCGACGCTGCCGATCATGCTGGACTCCACCGAGCCCGAGGTGCTGCGGGCCGGGCTGGAGCGGCTCGGCGGGCGGTGCGTGGTCAACTCCGTCAACTACGAGGACGGCGACGGCCCCGGCTCGCGGTTCCAGCAGATCATGGCGCTGGTGCGCGAGCACGGCACCGCGGTGGTGGCGCTGTGCATCGACGAGGAGGGCCAGGCGCGCACCGCGGACTGGAAGGTGCGCATCGCGGACCGGTTGATCGCCGACCTCACCGGCGACCACGGCATGCGGATCGAGGACATCGTCGTCGACACGCTGACGTTCCCGATCACCACCGGGCAGGAGGAGGTCCGCCGCGACGCGCTGGAGACGATCGAGGCGATCCGCGAGCTCAAGCGCCGCCACCCGGACGTGCAGACCACGCTCGGCGTCTCCAACGTCTCGTTCGGGCTCAACGCCGCGGCGCGCCAGGTGCTCAACTCGGTGTTCCTGCACGAGGCCGTGAACGCCGGGCTCGACACCGCGATCGTGCACGCGTCGAAGATCCTGCCGATGAACAAGATCCCCGACGAGCAGCGCGGCGTCGCCCTGGACCTCGTCTACGACCGTCGCCGCCCGGACTACGACCCGCTGAACCGCTTCATGCGGCTGTTCGAGGGCGTCACCGCGTCCTCGGCGCGGGCCGGACGCGCCGAGGAGCTCGCCGGGCTGCCGCTGTTCGAGCGGCTCGAGCGGCGCATCGTCGACGGCGAGGCGAACGGCCTCGAGGCCGACCTCGACGAGGCGCTGGACTCCCGGCCCGCGCTGGAGATCATCAACGACACCCTGCTCGCCGGGATGAAGACCGTCGGCGAGCTGTTCGGCTCCGGTCAGATGCAGCTGCCGTTCGTGCTGGCCTCGGCAGAGGTCATGAAGACCGCCGTCGCCCACCTGGAGCCGCACATGGAGCGGACCGAGGACGACCAGGGCAAGGGCACCATCGTGCTCGCCACGGTCAAGGGCGACGTCCACGACATCGGCAAGAACCTCGTCGACATCATCCTGTCCAACAACGGTTACACGGTGGTCAACCTCGGCATCAAGCAGCCCATCTCGGCGATCCTGTCAGCCGTCGAGGAGCACCGCGCCGACGCCGTCGGCATGTCCGGCCTGCTGGTGAAGTCGACGGTGATCATGAAGGAGAACCTCCAGGAGATGAACTCCCGGGGCGTCGCCGAGCGGCTGCCGGTGCTGCTCGGCGGGGCCGCGCTCACCCGCTCCTACGTCGAGAACGACCTGTCGGAGGTCTACGAGGGCCGCGTCTCCTATGCCCGCGACGCGTTCGAGGGCCTGCGCCTGATGGACGCGACGATGGCGCGGGCGCGCGGGACCACCCCGGCCGCCGACGCCGAGGAGGAGGCGCGCCGGGCCGAGCGCCGCGCCCGCCACGAGCGCTCGCAGCGAGTGGCCGCCAGACGCCGCGCCACCGAGGCCGAGGCAGCCGGGCCGCTGCCCGCACGCTCGGACGTCGCGTCGGACAACCCGCTGCCGACCCCGCCGTTCTGGGGCACCCGGGTGGTCCGCGGGGTCGCCGTCGCCGAGTACTCCGGCATGCTCGACGAGCGCGCGCTGTTCCTCGGCCAGTGGGGGCTGCGCGGCGCCCGTGGCGGCGCCGGACCCGGGTACGAGGAACTCGTGGAGACCGATGGCCGGCCGCGGCTGCGGTACTGGCTCGACCGGCTGCAGACCGAGGGCGTGCTCGCGCACGCCGCCGTCGTCCACGGGTACTTCCCGGCGGTCGCGGAGGGCGACTCGCTGGTGCTGCTCACCGAGCCACGCCCGGACGCCCCCGAGCGCTGCCGGTTCACCTTCCCGCGCCAGCGTCGCGACCGGCACCTGTGCCTGGCCGACTTCTGGCGCCCCCGCGACCTCGCGGTCGCGAACGGCGAGGTCGACGTCGTACCGTTCCACCTGGTGACCATGGGGGCGCCGATCGCGGACTACGCGGCGGAGCTGTTCGCCAAGGACGCCTACCGGGACTACCTGGAGGTGCACGGCCTGGGCGTCCAGCTCACCGAGGCCCTCGCCGAGTACTGGCACCGGCGGATCCGCGAGGAGCTCACCTTGGGCTCGGGCGGCACGCTCGCCGAGGAGGACCCGGCCGACGTCGCCGAGTACTTCCGGCTCGGCTACCGCGGGGCGCGCTACTCCTTCGGCTACCCCGCGTGCCCGAACCTGGAGGACCGGGCGACGCTGGTCGAGCTGCTCGAGCCGGGCCGGATCGGCGTCGAGCTCTCGGAGGAGCTGCAGCTGCACCCCGAGCAGTCCACGGATGCGATCGTCGCCCACCACCCGGAGGCGAAGTACTTCAATGCGGGTTAGGCCGCGTGTCCGTGCAGGTCCGCGCCGCCACCCGCGGGTACCGCTGAACCCGCAAGGCCGGCCTCTCGTCGGGGGACTGCGTCCCATGGGTGACGCGCGGGTCCGGTCGGGCGGGGCCATCCGGCGCATCCGAGCCCCCGGCGGCAGCATTGCCCGGGGTCGGTTTCATGGCCCGCGGCGCCCCGACCGACACTGGTCGTCGAGGGCGCACGGTACCGAGAGGAGCTGCTCCCAGGTGAAGACCTTCGACGAGCTGTTCGCCGAGCTGACCGACCGGGCCACCACCCGCCCGGCGGGTTCAGGCACGGTGGCGGCGCTCGCCGCCGGGGTGCACGAGCAGGGCAAGAAGGTGCTCGAGGAGGCCGGCGAGGTCTGGCTCGCCGCCGAGCACGAGCCGGATGACGCCCTGGCCGAGGAGATCTCCCAGCTGCTCTACCGCATCCAGGTGTTGATGATCGGCCGGGGTCTCACCTTGGAAGACGTCTACAAGTTCCTGTAAGCGATCCACGCCCTTCCGAGGAGAGCCATGCTCCGCGTCGCCCTGCCGAACAAGGGGACCCTCGCCGAGCCCGCGGCGACGATGATGCGCGAGGCCGGATACCGCCAGCGCACGGACTCGCGTGACCTGAGCATGCTCGACGAGGAGAACGAGATCGAGTTCTTCTATCTGCGGCCCAAGGACATCGCGACCTACGTCGGCTCGGGCGACCTGCACCTGGGCGTCACCGGCGCGGACCTCATGGAGGAGTCCGGCAGCCAGGTGCAGCACGTGCTGGTGCTCGGGTTCGGTGCCTCGAAGTTCCGCTACGCCGTCCCCGAGCAGAACGACTGGAAGCTCGAGGACCTGGAGGGGCGCACCATCGCGACCTCCTACCCCCGCCTGGTCCGCGCACACCTGGCCCGCCAGCGGATCCGGGCGGACATCGTCAAGCTGGACGGTGCGGTGGAGATCTCGGTGCAGCTCGGTCTCGCCGAAGCCATCGCCGACGTGGTGTCCTCGGGGCGGACGCTGCGCCAGCACGGGCTCAAGGTCATCGGCGACCCGATCGCCGAGTCGCAGGCGACGCTGATCGAGCGGGAGCCGCGGCCGGACCGCGCGGAGGCGCCGGAGACCACCGCGCGCAAGGTCGTGTTCACCGAGCGGCTGCGCGGGGTCGTGTACGCCCGCCAGTACCTGATGCTGGACTACGACTGCCCGCTGACGGTGCTCGACCGGGCCAAGGAGATCACCCCGGGCCTGCAGGCCCCGACGGTCTCGCCGCTCACCGAGGAGGGCTGGGTGGCGGTCCGGTCGATGGTGCGCAAGCAGTTCGCGAACGGCGTGATGGACCAGCTCGCGATACTCGGCGCCCGGGCCATCCTGACCTCGGAGATCCGTTCCTGCCGCGCCGTCGACGGCGGGCCCGAGGGCCGGATCGGCGGCCGTCAGGGCTAGCGGCGCCGCACCACCAGGCCCTGTGCCGAGCGGCCGGTGTGCCCGGCCTCGTCGAACAGCGACGCCGACGCGGTCCCCAGCCCGGTCGGGCCGACGACGGTGGCGGCGTCGACGCCGATCCACTCGCCGATCGGTGCCCGGTGCAGGTGCAGCGTCAGCTCGGTGTTGACGAAGAGCCAGTGCCGCACGTCCAGCGGCGAGGCGATGCCGTTGCCCGAGTCCGCGACGACAGCGAGGCGTTGCAGCGCCGACGGCTCCTCGCCCTCGACCAGCGGGACGCGCTGGCGGCCCCACACCCGGCCCGGGCCGGGGTCGCCGAACCAGCCGGCGAGCCAGCGCCACTCGACGGCGTCCGCGTAGCCGGGGAGCCAGCCCTCGGGCCGCTCGGGGCGCGGCGTGCCCGCGGACACCGGGGGCAGCGGGTCCGCGGCCCCCACCGCCACGGCGGCGGTGTCGCCGGTGGCCAGCCGCCACGCCTGCGCCCGCAGCACCGCGCGGCCGCCCGCGTGCATCTGCGCCGCCAGCAGCTCGATCGCCCGTCCGGGTCGCAGGACCTCGGCCCGCACGGCGACCTCGCCGGCCGGGACCGGGCCCAGCACCTCGACGGTGATCCGGGACAGCTGCGTCCCCGGCCGGGGCGCGCACCGCTCCAGCGCGCGCACGAGCAGTGCCGACGGCGGTCCGACGTGCTGGACGTCGGCGAACCACGGGCCGGTGGTGGAGAACGTCGCGGAGTAGCGCGTGCCGTCGGGGCCGTCGAGGGGGCGGTAGAAGGGTTCGAGGGCGCCGGGTGCGGGATCGTCCACGCCCCGATCCTCACCCCGGGGTCGTTCCGCGGTCGAGGGGGGTCTCGCCCCGCGCCGGATCGCCCGGCCAGCCGGGGTAGTCCGGCGGCGTGCCGCCCCAGGCCGGGCACCGCGCCCGATGGCTGCACCACCCGCAGGGTGGGCCGGGGTTCGGCAGGAAGCTGCCGTCGCCGGCCGCCCGCATGATCGCGGCCCAGATCGCCTCGAGGGTGCCCTCGAAGCGGCGCAGTTCCGCCTCGTCGGGACGGTAGGTGAGGGTCTCGCCGTCGGCCAGGTAAAGCAGCAGCAGTTGCGCGGGCACCACGTCGCGCGCGTGCATCAGCGTCAGCGCGTAGAACTTCATCTGGAACAGCGCCCGTGCCTCGGCGACCTCGCGCGGGGCGGGGCCGGTCTTGTAGTCGACCACGCGCACCTCGCCGGTGGCCGCGACGTCGAGGCGGTCCACGTACCCCCGCAGCAGCAGCCCGGAGGCCAGCTCGGTCTCCAGAAGCAGCTCGCACGCGGCCGGCTCGAACCGGCGTGGATCCTCCAGCCGGAAGTAGGACGCCACCAGCTCGCCGGCCGAGGCGGACCAGGCCGCCAGCTCGGGGTCGTCCGGCCCGGCGAACAGCTGCGCGAGCAGGCCCGGCTCCCGGGTGCACAGCTGCGCCCACACCGGTTCGACGAGGCGCAGTGCGGCCTCCGCCGTGCGGTGCGCGGCCGGCAGGCCGAACAGCTGCTCCAGGACGGCGTGCACGACGGTGCCGCGCACCTGGGCCCGACCCGGCAGCTCGGGCAGCCGGTCCACGGCGCGGAAGCGGTAGAGCAGCGGGCACTGCTTGAAGTCCGCCGCCCGCGACGGTGACAGGGCGGGCCGTCGCGGCGTCTGCACCTGCGCCGTCGCGACCTCGGGACGGTGGTCCACCGCGGTCTCCTCCACACCGGGCAGGGTAGGGGCGGCGTCCGACAGCCCCCGCGTACCGGCCACCGGCGCCGTGCGTACCGTTCCCCGCGATGACCCCTCTGCGCACGACCATGTGCACCGCCGCCCTGCTGCTGGGGCTCGCGGCCTGCGGCGGACCGGAACCGGCGGCGCCGCCCGCGTCCGCCGCGCCTCCCGCATCGTCGGCGACGCCCACGGCGGCACCGGAGCCGGGCCCGCGCACCGGTGAGGCGGCCGCGGCCGAGACCGCGTTCCGCGCCTACTACGAGTCGCTGCGCGCCCGCGACTTCACGGCCGCCTGCGCGCTGCAGACCGAGCAGTTCACCTCGTTGCTGCTCGACGCCTACACCGCTCAGGGCGGGCAGGCCACCACCTGCGAGGAGGTGCTCGCCGAGGCCTATGCCAAGCCCGATCAGGCCGCCGTCGCCGACCGGCTGAGCGAGACCGCCCAGGTCGAGGCCGTCTCCGTCGAGGGGGACACGGCCTCGGTCACCTGGTCGGCCGAGGTGAGGCCGGGTCAGCGCCAGACGGTCGCGAGCCCCCTGCAGCGCGTGGACGGCCGGTGGCGCCTGCTGCCGCCGACGTAGGGGACGACCTCGTGACCTCGTCCGTCCCCCCGCCGGCGCTCGCCCCCGCTCCGCGCGCCCGCGGCGGTCCGTTCCGCGCCGGCGACCGGGTGCAGCTCACCGATCCCAAGGGCCGCCGGTACACGGTCGTCCTCGAGGGGGGAGCCAACTACCACACCCACCGCGGCGGCATCGCGCACGACGAGCTGATCGGCCGCCCCGAGGGCAGCGTCGTCGTCTCGGCGGTCGGCACGCCCTACCTGGCGCTGCGCCCGTTGCTCGCCGACTACGTGCTGTCCATGCCCCGCGGCGCCCAGGTGATCTATCCCAAGGACGCCGCCCAGATCCTGATGTGGGGCGACGTGTTCCCCGGCGCGCGGGTGCTGGAGGCCGGGGCCGGTTCCGGCGCGCTGACGTGCTCCCTGCTGCAGGCGGTCGGTCCGGCCGGCAGCGTCGTGTCCTACGAGGTGCGGGCCGACCACCTCGAGCACGCCGAGCGCAACGTCGTCCGCTTCTTCGGCGAGCGGCCCGCCAACTGGACGCTGCACCACGGCGACGTCGCCGCGCACACCGGTGAGGTGGACCGCGCCGTGCTCGACATGCTGGCGCCGTGGGAGGTCCTCGACGCGGTGCGCGCCGCACTCGTCCCGGGCGGGGTGCTCGTCGGGTACGTCGCCACCACCACCCAGCTCTCGCGTTTGACCGAGACCCTGCGCGAGCAGCAGTGCTGGACGGAGCCGCAGGCGTGGGAGACGCTCATGCGCCCGTGGCACGTCGTCGGTCTCGCGGTGCGGCCCGAGCACCGGATGCAGGGGCACACGGCCTTCCTGGTCACCGCCCGGCGCCTCGCCGAGGGCGTGGTGCCGCCGCGACCGCAGCGCCGCCCCACGGGCCGCTGAGCATCCGCCCCCCGGACGGGCTGCCGAATGTCTTCCGCGCCCGGCCTGTGCGGTGCGTCATCGCCGATGCGCAGCCGGGCGTCAGCGCACCTGTGGTGGAGCAGCCCGCGCGCCGTTCCCCGGTCGGCGTGCGGCTGAACGGGTGCCGCGGCGGTGACGGATCAGCACCGGGGCCCCGCCGTCAAGGTGCCGTCCGGTGAGTGACGGATCACCGATTCGCCGCACGGGTGATGGGGTGGCCGGCCAGGTACCGTATGGAAACGGAACACGGAGGGAGGACGCCGTGAGCCAATACGACGGTCCCGGCAGGAGCGACCCGGGTGATCGGCCCGGGGCGGATCGAGGCGGTGCGGCCGAGCTCATCGCGCAGATCCGCTTCCTGGAGGAGGAGGTCGCGCTGCTGCGGCGCAAGATTGCCGAGACGCCGCGGCACGCCCGGCTGCTGGAGCAGCGTCTCGCGGAGTCGGCCAGCAGGCTCGCCCAGCTCTCCGCCCGCAACGAGAAGCTGACCGAGACGCTCAAGGAGGCCCGCGGTCAGCTCGTCGCCCTGCGCGAGGAGGTCGACCGGCTCGCGCAGCCGCCGAGCGGTTACGGCGTGTTCCTGGCCCGGTTCCCCGACGAGACGGTGGACGTCTTCACCTCGGGCCGCCGGATGCGGGTCGCGGTGTCCCCGGCGGTCGCGGCGGAGGATCTGCGCAGCGGCCAGACCGTGCGGCTCAACGAGGCCCTCACCGTCGTCGAGGCGGGCGACTACGAGCGCATCGGCGAGGTGTGCGCGTTGCGCGAGGTGCTCTCCGAGCCGACCGCGGACGGGTTGGCCGGGCGCGCTCTGGTGGTCGGGCACGCCGACGAGGAGCGTGTGGTGTGGCTGGCCGCGCCGCTCACCCTCGAGCCCGGCCACACCGACTTCGTCCCGCTCAAGCCGGGCGACTCGCTGCTGGTGGACACGAAGGCCGGATACGCCTACGAGCGGGTGCCGAAGGCGGAGGTCGAGGACCTCGTGCTGGAGGAGGTGCCCGACGTCGACTACTCCGACATCGGTGGCCTGTTCCGCCAGATCGAGCAGATCCGCGACGCCGTGGAGCTGCCCTTCCTGCACGCGGAGCTCTTCCGCGAGTACGAGCTGCGCCCGCCCAAGGGCGTCCTGCTCTACGGGCCGCCCGGCTGCGGCAAGACGCTCATCGCGAAGGCGGTGGCGAACTCGCTGGCGAAGAAGGTCGCGGCGGTCCGGGGCGACGACCCCAAGGAGAGCCGGGCCTTCTTCCTCAACATCAAGGGCCCGGAGCTGCTCAACAAGTTCGTCGGCGAGACCGAGCGGCACATCCGGCTGATCTTCCAGCGGGCCCGGGAGAAGGCCTCGGCCGGCACCCCGGTCATCGTGTTCTTCGACGAGATGGACTCGATCTTCCGCACCCGCGGCTCGGGCGTCTCCTCCGACGTCGAGACCACGATCGTGCCGCAACTGCTCTCGGAGATCGACGGTGTGGAGGGCCTGGAGAACGTCATCGTCATCGGCGCCTCGAACCGCGAGGACATGATCGACCCCGCGATCCTGCGGCCGGGCCGGCTCGACGTGAAGATCAAGATCGAGCGCCCGGACGCCGAGGCGGCGCGCGACATCTTCTCGAAGTACCTCACCGAGACCCTGCCGATCCACTCCGACGACGTGGCCGAGTTCGCGGGCGACCGCAAGGCGTGTGTCGAGGCGATGATCCAGCGCGTGGTCGAGCGGATGTACGACGAGAGCGAGGAGAACCGTTTCCTCGAGGTCACCTACGCGAACGGCGACAAGGAGACGCTCTACTTCAAGGACTTCAACTCCGGCGCGATGATCCAGAACATCGTCGACCGGTCGAAGAAGTCCGCGATCAAGTCGGTGCTCGACACGGGCCAGCCGGGCCTGCGGGTCCAGCACCTGCTGGACGCGATCGTCGACGAGTTCGCCGAGAACGAGGACCTGCCCAACACCACCAACCCGGACGACTGGGCGCGGATCTCGGGCAAGAAGGGTGAGCGGATCGTCTACATCCGCACACTGGTCACCGGCAAGAACGCCGAGGCCGGTCGCGCGATCGACACCGCTTCGAACACCGGCCAGTACCTGTAGGGCTTCGCACGGACGGCACTCCCGACACGGTTCGACCGACGGGAGTGCCGTCCGTCGCGCGGCGACGGACCGTGCTCAGCTCCGGCGCAGCACGCCCTGGATCTCCAGCGTGATCTGCACCTTGTCGCCGACGACCACGCCACCGCCGTCCATCGGCATCTTGATGTCGACACCGAAGTCGTTGCGATCGATCGTGGTCGTGGCGGTGAAGCCCGCCCGGGTGCCGCCGTAGGCGTCCGGGCCGAAACCGTTGACCTCGACCTTCAGCGGGACCCGGCGGGTGACGCCCTTGATCGTCAGCTCGCCGTCGACGAGCAGGTCCTCGCCCTCGGCCCGCACGGCCGTGGAGCGGTAGGTCCACGTGGGGTGGTTCTCCACGTCGAAGAAGTCGGCCGAGCGGACGTGCCCGTCGCGCTGCGGGTTGCCCGTGTCGATCGAGGTGGCGTCGATCGTCGCCGTGACCCGGGAGTCCGCCACGTCGGCGCCGGTCACGATCTCACCGGTGAATCCGGCGAAGCGACCGCGTACCTTGCTCACCATCATGTGCCGGACGCTGAAGGAGACGTCGGAGTGCACCGGGTCGATGTCCCAGGTACCGGCGACGTAGCCCTGGATCGGGGTCGTGGTGGTGCTGGTGGTCATGGGGACCTCCCAAGTAGTTGAGTGTTCAGCTGTTGAGCCCAACATTAGCATCCACCGTATTGAGGTCTCAACTATTCCCCGGAGGTGTGGTGGCTGACACCGCCTGGCTCGACCCCGACGAGCAGCAGACGTGGCGCAGCTTCGTCACCGCCTCCCGCCTGCTGTTCGACGCCATCGAGCGCCAGCTCCAGCACGACTCCGGCCTGCCGCTGGCCTACTACGAGATCCTCGTGCGGCTCTCCGAGGCCCCCGGCCGCACGATGCGGATGAGCACCCTCGCGACGTCCTCGCTGTCCTCGCGCAGCCGCCTGTCGCACGCCGTGGCCCGGCTCGAGGAGGCGGGGTGGGTGCGCCGACGCGCCTGTCCCACCGACCGCCGCGGATCCTTCGCCGAGCTGACCGAGGCCGGCGTCGCGCAGCTGGAGGCCGCCGCGCCCGGGCACGTGACGGCCGTGCGCCGGCACCTGTTCGACGGTCTCGACCCCGCGCAGCAGGCGGCCCTGCGTGAGATCAGCGACACCCTCGTCGCGCACCTCGCCGCCGAGCCGGTGTGGCCGGCCACGGGTTCGGGCACCTGAGCGCCGCCGGGACCCGGGCCCCGGCGGCTAGGCTCGGAGGATGAGCGCTCGCCGCATCATGGGCACCGAGGTCGAGTACGGCATCTCGGTGCCGGGAGATCCCACCGCGAACCCGGTGATCACGTCCACCCAGGTCGTGCTCGCCTATGCCGCCGCGCAGGACATCCCCCGGTCGCGGCGGGCGCGCTGGGACTACGAGGTCGAGTCGCCGCTGCGCGACGCGCGCGGCTTCGACCTCTCCGCGCCCACCCTGCACAGCAGCAACGACTCCGAGATCGACGACCTCGGCGCCGCCAACGTCATCCTCACCAACGGCGCCCGGCTCTACGTCGACCACGCCCACCCGGAGTTCTCCACCCCCGAGGTCACCACCCCGCGCGACGTCGTCGTCTGGGACAAGGCGGGGGAGCGGGTGATGGAGGAGGCGGCCCTGCGCGCCGCGACCGTTCCCGGGGCGCCGCGGATGCAGCTCTACAAGAACAATGTCGACGGCAAGGGCGCCAGCTACGGCAGCCACGAGAACTACCTCATGGCGCGCGCCACGACGTTCCCCGCGATCGTCGCCGGGCTCACCCCGTTCTTCGTCACCCGGCAGGTCGTCTGCGGTGCCGGACGGGTGGGCCTGGGCCCCTCGGGCGACGAGGCCGGCTACCAGCTCGCCCAGCGCGCGGACTACATCGAGGTCGAGGTCGGGCTGGAGACCACGCTCAAGCGGGGCATCATCAACACCCGCGACGAACCGCACGCCGACGCGGACAAGTACCGGCGTCTGCACGTCATCATCGGCGACGCCAACATGAGCGAGTACTCCACGCTGCTCAAGGTCGGAACCACGGCGATCGTGCTCGGCATGATCGAGGCCGGCGTCCGGTTCGACGAGCTGCGCCTGTCCGAGCCGGTCCGTTCCGTGCACCGGATCAGCCACGACCCCTCGCTGCGCACCACCGTCGACCTCGTCGACGGCCGGAAGCTGACCGGCCTCGACGTGCAGCGCGCGTACCACGAGAAGGCGGCGAAGCACGTCGAGAACACCCTCGGCGCCGACGTCGACGACGCGACCGCCGAGGTGCTGCGGCTCTGGGGCGAGACCCTCGACGCGCTGGGGCGCGACCCCATGGAGTGCGCCGACCGCCTCGACTGGCCCGCCAAGCTGCGGCTGCTGGAGGGCTACCGGGAGCGCGACGGCCTGTCCTGGAACTCCGGCCGGCTGCAGCTGGTGGACCTGCAGTACGCCGACGTGCGGATGGCGAAGGGGCTGTACAACCGGCTCGTGGCCCGGGGCTCGATGAAGCGTCTCGTCGACGAGGAGGCCGTGCGGGCTGCGATGCACGATCCGCCCGAGGACACCCGCGCCTACTTCCGCGGGCGCTGCCTCGAGCGCTACCCGGCCGAGGTGGCCGCCGCCTCCTGGGACTCGGTCATCTTCGACCTGGGTCGCGAGTCGCTCGTGCGCATCCCGACGCTCGAGCCGCTGCGCGGCACCCGCCGCCACGTGGGCGACCTGATCGACAACAGCCGCACGGCGGCGGAGCTGGTGGAGGCGCTGACGCGGGGGTGAGCCCGCGACACCACGCGGAAGCGGGCGGGCTTTTCCGGGCGCGCCTGGGTAGGGTTCACCTGCAGGACCGAGAAGGGAAGGCGTCATGTCGCAGGAGCAGACGAAGCGTCAGGGCGGCGGAGGCGGGGACGACGAGGACGGCGGCGGCGCCGAGGCGTCCGGCCAGGAACGCCGCGAGAAGCTCGGCGAGGACGTCGACACCATCCTCGACGAGATCGACGACGTGCTCGAGGAGAACGCCGAGGACTTCGTGCGCGCCTACGTCCAGAAG
>Ga0247713_1000430_pt1 | contig 26035 bp, 28 predicted proteins | sample 21E_NmetaG_FD_189936 | JGI IMG/M metagenome (GOLD analysis project Ga0247713, IMG submission 189936) | Soil microbial communities from hillslope of Landscape Evolution Observatory, University of Arizona, Oracle, AZ, United States - 2-1-E_N | ecosystem: Engineered > Artificial ecosystem >... | reverse complement strand
CCTACAGCTTCCCCGAGATCGCCTCGGTCGGCTTGACCGAGACCCAGGCAAAGGACGCCGGTTACTCGGTGAAGTCCTCGAAGCTGCCGTGGGCGGCTGTGGGCAAGGCAACCATTCTGGGGGAATCCGCAGGGTTCGTTAAGGTCGTCGCCGAGGAGGGGGGCGCCGTCCTGGGCGTCCACATGGTGGGCCCCCGGGTGACCGAACTGATCGCCGAGGCCCAGTTGATCACCAACTGGGAGGCCTATCCGAGCGAGGTTGCCGCCTTGATCCATCCCCACCCGACCCTCTCGGAAGGAATCGGCGAGGCGATTCTCGCGCTTGCCGGGACTCCGCTTCACCGCTAGACCATTCCCTTCGGGGAACTGCGGGCGGTCCGATGGTTTCGAGAATGGGTCAAACTAGAGGAATGCCGGGGTAAGAGGAGGAGGAGAAACCATGCCCTACGATCTGTTCAGCGGCCACCTGCCCGATCCCTACCCCGACGAGACCGCCGAGTGGCTCGCGGCCATCGACGACGTCGCCGACACCCAGGGCCGTGCCCGGGCCCGGTACCTCCTCCACCGGATTTTCCTTCACGCCCGTCAGCGCCAGATCGGCCTGCCGTCGATGGTGCAAACCGACTACATCAACACGATCCCGCCGGAGAGCGAGCCTTACTATCCGGGCAACGAAGCGATCGAGTTCCGTATCCGCCAGCTGATCCGGTGGAACGCCGCGGTGATGGTGATCCGGGCAAACAAGCTGCACGTCGGCATCGGCGGCCACCTGGCGACCTACGCCTCGGCCGCCGGGCTCTACGAGGTCGGGTTCAACCACTTCTTCCGGGGCAAGGATCATCCCGGAGGCGGGGACCAGGTCTGGCTGCAGGGCCACGCCGCCCCCGGCATGTACGCCCGGGGCTTCCTGGAGGGGCGCATCACCGAGCAGCAACTGGAGCACTTCCGGCGGGAGGCCGCATGGAAGGGGGGCCTATCCTCCTACCCGCACCCGCGCCTCATGCCCGACTTCTGGGAGTTTCCTTCGGTCTCCATGGGACTCGCTCCAATCAGCGCCATCTACCAGGCTCGCTTCAACCGGTACCTGCACCAGCGGGGCATCAAGGACACCTCCGAGCAGCGGGTATGGGCCTTCCTGGGCGACGGCGAGATGGACGAGCCGGAGAGCGTGGGGGCGCTTCATCTGGCGGCCAACGAGCCTCTCAGCAACCTGATCTTTGTCGTGAACTGCAACCTGCAGCGCCTGGACGGCCCGGTGCGGGGCAACGCCAAGGTGATCCAGGAGCTCGAGTCACTTTTCCAGGGGGCCGGATGGAACGTGATCAAGGTTATCTGGGGCCGGGAGTGGGACGACCTGCTCGCCCGGGACGCCGAGGGAGCGCTGGTGCACCAGATGAACACCACTCCCGACGGCGAGTTCCAGCGGTATTCCATCGAGCACGGCGGATACATCCGCGAGCACTTCTTTGGCCCCGACCCCCGGCTCCGCCGCATGGTGGAACACCTCTCCGACGACGACCTGTGGCGCCTGAAGCGGGGGGGCCACGACTACCGTAAGGTCTACGCCGCCTATCAGACTGCCACCCAGCTACAGGACAAGCCGACGGTGATCCTGGCCAAAACGGTCAAGGGATGGGCCCTGGGGCCGGAGTTCGAGGCGCGCAACGCCGCGCACCAGATCAAGAAGATGAACGAGCAGGAGCTCAAGCGGCTGGCCGAGCGGCTGAACATCGAGGTGTCGGACAAAAAGCTTTCGGGGGAGGAGCCTCCCTTCTTCCACCCGGGAGACGACTCGGACGAGATCCAGTACCTCAAGCATCGCCGCAAGCTGCTAGGCGGTTTCATCCCCCAGCGCCGGGCCAAGCCGAAAAAGCTGGTGCTTCCCGGCGACAACGTCTACGAGGCGTTCGACGCCGGTACCGAAAGCTCCGGCCGCGAGGTCTCCACCACCATGGCCTTCGTGGGCCTGCTGCGGGACCTGATGAAAGACCGCGACGTGGGCCCACGGGTGGTTCCGATCATTCCCGACGAGGGGCGTACCTTCGGCTTGGAGTCGTTGTTCAAGGAGTTCAAGATCCACTCGTCGGTGGGCCAGCTTTACGAGCCGGTGGACCACAACATGCTGCTCAGCTACTCGGAGAGCAAGCACGGCCAGATCCTGGAGGAGGGAATCACCGAAGCGGGAAGCATGGGCTCGATGACGGCGGCCGGTACGGCGTACGCGACCCACGGCGAGCACATGATCCCGTTTTTTCTTTTCTACTCGATGTTCGGGTTCCAGCGGATCGGTGACCTGATCTGGGCTTTTGCGGACGCCCGCGGCAAGGGCTTTTTGCTCGGATGTACGGCGGGACGGACCACCCTCAACGGAGAGGGTCTGCAGCACGCCGACGGCCACTCGATGCTGGTGGCCACCACCGTCCCCAACTGCCTGGCGTACGACCCCGCCTTCGCCTACGAGACTGCGGAGATCGTCCGCGACGGCCTGCGACGCATGATCGAGCAGGGCGAGGACGTGTTTTATTACCTCGCCCTCTACAACGAGAACTACGCCATGCCGCCCAAGCCGGAGGGGGTGAGCGAGGGGATCCTCAAGGGCATATACAAGTTCCGCCCGGCACCGGCCGAGCGGAGCCACCGGGTTCAGCTATTCGGCAGTGGGCCGATACTGGCAACCCAGGTCCTGCGAGCCCAGCAGCTCCTGGACGCCGACCACGATGTCGCGGCCGACGTATGGAGCGTGACCAGCTTCAAGCGGCTGCGGGAGGATTGCCTCGAAACCGAGCGCTGGAACCGCCTGCACCCCGAAGAGGCTGCGAGGTCCTCGTTTCTGCAGCAGGCCATGAATGGCTCCGAAGGCCCGATCATTGCCGCTACCGACTGGATGAGGTCGGTGCCGGATCAGATTTCCCGCTGGCTGCCCCAGCCCTACCTGTCGTTGGGCACCGACGGGTTCGGCCGGAGTGACACCCGGGAGAACCTGAGGCGCCATTTCGAGATTGACGCCGAGCATATCGTGGTCGGGGCGCTGTCGGTCCTCGCGCAATCCGGCGAGCTGAAGCCGGAGGTGGTGCAGGCGGCGGTTGAGCGTTACGGGCTTGATCCTGAAGCCGTTTATTCGGGGCGTCCGTAGGCGAGCCGTTCGGACTGGGTCACGCGCAAGGGGCCGGGAGGTTTCCCGGCCCCTTTTGCGTTTGTGGCGTAGCGGCTAGAGAGCCGGGACCGGCAGCCCGCCGCCCAGGGCGCCGAGAAGGGACTCGGTCAGGTCGCTGACCAGCTGGGTCGGCTCGCCGACGCCGCCCAGACCGGGCACCGGAAGTCCGTCTCCACCCGGCACGGGAACCGGAAGACCGCCCGCGCCGCCGGGCAGAGGAAGACCCGGAAGCTGGCCGACGCCGGGTAGGGGCAGTCCACCTTCGCCGGTGCCCGGCACCGGAACCGGAAGACCGCTTCCCTGCCCCGGCAGGGGCAGGCCGTCCACGGGTACCGGAAGCAGGCCGCCGACTGTGGTGATCACCCGGTTGACTATCCCGAGGGCCAGAGCCTGGGCGGCAGCCGCCGCCTCACCGGCCGTCTGGCTGGCTGAGAGGATGCGGGCCAGAGCCCCTTGGGGGTCTGGTAGGCCGGACAGTCCGCCCAGGCCGGGCAGCCCGCCCAGGCCGGATGCCTTGGCCGCGGCCGCCTCCGCCTGGGCGCGGGCGGTTTCACTAAGGGCTTTGGCCTGCTCGGCACACTTTTGGGCGTCGCCTCCGATGGCGCCGGCCTTTGCCACCAGGTTCTGCGCTTGCTGAGTAGTCGCGATCCCACTGATGGCCGCGACCAGGCTGCTGATCTGGATATCGGCGTCGTCGAGGCACTTGGTGGCGGCGGCGGTTGCTGCCGCGGCCGACTCCTGGGCCTGGGCGGCCAGCGCAAAGGCTTCTGCCGCCTCACTTCCCACCGGAAGGGAAGACAGGTCCACCGGCAATGCGGATGCGGTGGATACCGAGGCGTTGCCCGCCTCGGTGGAGACCGAAGCATCTGCGGCGGCAGAGCCGCCGTCCAGCCCGGGCAGGGCGCCAACCGCCGCCAGGCCTCCCGCGACTGCTGCAATACCGGTCACTGCTGCGAGCACCTTGACAACCAGAGAGCTGAGTATCCCTTCCAGCATGCACTACCTCCTTAAGTGAACGAACGTTCAACAACGGCGCGGCAAACCAAGGCCCGAAGTGGGGTATCGATAGCGGCAGGTGATGAGGACGCTCCTGCGCCGACGCACCGGCGCAGGAGCGAACCATCGTTTGTGTGAACGGCACGGAGTGTGTGATCGATACCACCTAAAGTGAAAATGCGGAGTGAAGATCAGCGGATGCCCGAATCGATGGTGTATCCGTCCGCTAGACCTTGCTTTGGTGCTCGGCTGCTTGGGAGCCGCAGGTGCCCCGGCGTCAGTCTTCTTGCGGGTGCAGGCCCCAAAGCCTGAGCGTCCTCGTAACGCTGTAGCCGATACCAGGAGAACCGGCAGGCCTGGCCGAGGTGGACGGATGCAGAGCACGGGCGGCGCGGGGGACGGGCTGGTTGTAGAGAGACTGAAGATCCTCGACGAGCCACCTCACCGGCATGAGCTCATGCTCGTCGGCCCCGAGGGACCCGGCAATGATCCTTTCGCATGCGTCGTCGCTGATATAGGTGGCTTCCATCTCAGTTATGGGAACGCCTGAAGGATTTAGACGGATACCGTCTGCGCCGAGATTTCTCGTTTCAGGCAGGCGAGGCCTCGCCGCTGAAGCGCCTTCACCGCGGGAGCATTCTTGCCCAGGGCGCTGGCCACCTCCTCCACGGTGAGCCCTGCGATGATCCTGAGAAGCAGAACATTGCGTTGATCGAAGGTCAGCCGGTCTAAAAGGCTTTTCACCCGGTCTTCGGCCAGGTGGGTCATCACCTCGTCTTCCACGCCCACCGGTGCGGCTGCGTCGTCTGCCGGTTCGCCCACCGGTTCCACCGGGCGGCGGCTGCGGTAGCGGGAATCATCGATGAGCTTGTTGTGGGCGATGCAGAACAGCCACGATCGGAAAGCTGCCCCGTCGCCCTTGAACCGGTTTAGAGCTTTGACCGCCTGAAGGAAGACGTCGGCGGCTAGATCATCGGGTTCCGGAGCGCCCTGGGCTCTCAGGTAGCCGGTGACCGACGGGGCGAGGTTGCGATACAAACCGCTCCATCCCCACTCGGCATTGGCCTGAGCGGCTGCCAGAGCGAGGTCAAGGTTGTCTCCGGAATCCAAAAGGGCCTCTCCCAGGGGTAAATAACCGGTATCCGATTACCTATCGGCACAACCGGAAAACTTTTCAGCATTTTTTTGCGGTCGGTCCGCAACGTGGACTTGGTTACCGGTTGGGTAAGATGCGAAGAAGTCCTCAACTCAAGGTGTGGGCAATATGCAGCAGTTCAAGATGCCTCAACTCGGCGAGACGGTTTTGGAAGCAACCGTCACGCGCTGGCTCAAGGAGCCCGGGGACACGGTGGAGGTCGACGAACCTTTGGTGGAGGTGTCGACCGATAAGGTCGACAGCGAGATACCTTCCCCCGCTGCCGGCGCGCTGACAAAAATCCTCGTCCAGGAGGGCGAAACTGTTCCGGTCGGCTCGGTGATGGCCGAGATAGACGGGGAAGGCGGCGGCTCCGGTTCCCGGGCTGCCACCGAGCCGGCAGAAGCGCCGGCCGAGGCTCCCGCCCCTGCCCCGCCGGAGGCGGCCTCGCCGGCCGAGCCGCCGGAGCCCCCTCCGCCGGCGAAGGAACCGGCAAGGGCTCCATCCGACGGTCACGCACCGAACAGATCTTCAAGCGGACGAAACGGCGATGCCCAGCCGTTCCGCGGCGTCCTGTCGCCTTTGGTGCGAAAGCTGGCCGCCGAACATGGCGTCGACCTGGACAGCTTGGAGGGAACCGGGACCGGTGGGCGGATTACCAAGCAGGACGTGCTCGACGCGGCCAAAGACGGCGCGGCGCGGGAAGCCGCCCCGGCTCCCGAAGCCGGTTCCTCCTCACCCGGGCGCGCTCCGGCTCCCTCCGCTCCCGCCGCTCCCGCCGCCGACCGCTCCGAAGGCCTGGAGGACACGATCCAGGTGGGGGCCATGCGCAAAGCAATCGCCGAACACATGGTTTCGTCTTCCAACGAAACCGCGCGGGCGTGGAACACCATCGAAGTAGACCTCACCCGGGTTTCGCGCTTGCGGGAGCAGGCCGGCCCTGCCTTCAAGGCCCGAGAGGGTTTTTCGCTGACCTGGATGCCGTTCGTCTGCAAGGCGACGACCCAGGCTCTGCTGCGCTTTCCGCTACTCAACTCCACCTGGAACGGTGACGGCACCGTCACCCGCCGGCGGTACGTGAACCTGGGCATAGCGGTGGCGTTGGAGAACGGCTTGATCGTGCCGGTGGTCAAGGGAGCCGAGACCATGAACGTGGTCGGGCTGGCCCGGGCAATCAGGGATGTGGCCGACCGGGCCCGCAACAAAAAGCTCACCCCGGACGAGGTCCAGGGGGGTACCTTCACCGTCACGAACCCCGGCGGGTTCGGGTCGGTCATGTCCGTGCCGATCATCAACCGGGGCCAGGCGGCGATCCTGGCGTTCGACGCGGTGATCAAAAGGCCGGTAGTGGTGGCCGACGAGGACGGAGAGGACGCTATTGCGATCAGGCAGATGGTGAACCTGTCGATCTCGTGGGACCACCGGATCATCGACGGTGCGGAAGCGGCCCAGTTCCTGGCTTACCTGCGGAGCCTCCTGGAGGAGGCGGATTTCACCTCAGACCTGAGCGGGGTTCTCTCGAGCTGATGCTTCCGATTCTGCAGATCGATGCAGGATCAACCTCGTACTCAGGCGCCTACGCCTGGCAGCAGCAGCTTCATGCTCGCCGGACGGCAAACCTCATCCCGGACATCCTGCTGTTTCTCGAACATCCTCACGTGTTCACCCTGGGCCGGCGCTTTCAGCCTGCCCACCTGCTGGAGGATCCGGCGGTCCTGGCTCGAAGAGGTATCGAGGTTCGGGAGGCGGACCGGGGAGGCAGCATCACCTATCACGGCCCGGGTCAGTTGGTGGCTTACCCGATCGTTGACCTGCGGACCCGGGCGGCACCTCGCCCCGACGTCATCCGGTACTTGCGGCTTCTCGAGGCTGCAACCCTGGCAGCCGTATCGGCCTTCGGCATCCAGGCGGGGCTTCGTCCCGGCCTGACCGGGGTCTGGGTCGGCCGGTCGAAGCTGGCGGCCATCGGGGTGAACGTCAGCCGGGGAGTTACCAAGCACGGGGTGGCGGTCAACGTATCCACCGATCTCGAGTTTTTTTCGTCGATGGTCCCCTGCGGCATTCCCGACGCCCAGGTCACCTCGATGGAGAGGGAGCTGGGCCGGCCGGTGTCGATCGACGACGTGGCTTCGGTCTTTGCCGGACACCTCGCTTCGTCACTGGGCCGCCGGGTCCAACCCGCCACCATTGGTGATCTCGGACTGGAGCCGGTTCCGGAATCGCTCGCCCAAAAACCCGTCGGCAAGGTGGCCGCCCGTGGCTGATGTGCGCCAGCTGGAGGGCCCCCGGGTGGAGCTGGAGCCCAACGGCCCGTCGCTCAGTCCGGCTGAGATCCTGGCCGACTACCGGATTGCCCACCAAAGCCGCCTGGCGTCGCTCGCCGGAACCCGGGAGGTGCGGGCCGGCCGGGCGACCTTCGGCATCTTCGGCGACGGCAAGGAAGTCGCCGAGCTGGCCATGGCCCGGGCATTCCGCAACGGTGACTTCCGGGCCGGCTACTACCGGGACCAGACATTCATGTTCGCCACCGGAATGTCGGACCTGCGCAAGTTCTTCGCTCAGCTCTACGGGACGGCAGACATCTCCGCCGAACCCGCCACCGGCGGTAGACAGATGAACAACCACTTCGGCACCCGTCTTCTCGACGATTCCGGCAAGTTCGGACATCTGACGTCGGGCAAGCATTCCAGCACCGATGTGTCGCCCACCGCCGGCCAGATGGCTCGGCTTCTGGGGCTTGCCTACGCCTCCAAGCTGTACCGCAACGAGCCGGCTCTCACGAAGGGAATGAAGGGGTTCTCCAACCACGGAGACGAGGTGGCGTTCGGCACCATCGGGAACGCGGGGACCAGCGAGGGGGTGTTCTTCGAAGCGGTTAACGCCGCCGGTGTGCTGCAGGTTCCCATGGCCATCTCGGTGTGGGACGACGGGTACGGCATCTCGGTCCCCAACGAGCTGCAGACCACCAGGTGGTCGATCAGCGAGGCGCTGCGCGGTTTCGAGTGGGACCAGAGAACCGGAACCGGGCTGGACATCTACGTGCTGAAGGGATGGGACTATCCCCGGCTGAGCCTGACCTATCCCCGCGCAATAGAGCGGGTCCGGGCCCGCCACATCCCCGCCTTGTTCCACGTGATCGAGATGACCCAGCCCCAGGGTCATTCGTCGAGCGGAAGCCACGAACGGTACAAGTCGAAGGAGCGCCTGGCGTCCGAGCGCGACCACGATCCCCTCACCCGCATGCGCGCCTGGATGGAGGCGACTGGTCTGTTTTCCCCCGAGCTGCTGGACGAGCTGGAGCTGGAGAACCAGGGGGTGGTTGAAGGACAGCGGCAGGCCGCATGGTCGGCCCACCTGGAGCCCCTCCTTGGGGAGCAGAGGGCGGCTCTGGAGCTGCTGGGCGACCTGTGCGACGAACTGGACGACTCCCGCGGACTGCCCGACCTGGTTGATGCGCTGCGTAAGCCCGAGCGGCTGACTCGCAGGTTGATCCATACAACGCTGTTTCAGGCTCTGGTGGCGGCCAGGGACCACCGCGGACCGGCCAAGGACCGGCTTGCCGGCCACGTCGACCGGATGGAGCGCGAGAACGACCGGCTGTTCAACTCGCACCTTTACAGCGAGTCCGACGAGTCCCCGCTGAGGGTGGCGGAAAAAAAGCCTGCGTACTCCCAGACCTCGGCAGTCGTTGACGGCCGGCTGGTTCTTCAGCGGTGCTTCGATCATCACCTGAAGAAAAATGCCCGGCTTTTCATAGTGGGGGAGGACGTCGGAAAGCTGGGAGACGTGAACCTGGTTTTCCAGGACCTGAATACCAGATACGGCGATCTCAGGGTGACCGACACCGGCATTCGCGAGGCCACGATCCTCGGACAGGGGATAGGAGCCGCCATTCGGGGGCTGAGACCCCTGGTGGACATCCAGTATCTCGACTACCTGCCCTTCGCCCTGCAGACCATGATGGATGACCTGGCCACGCTGCACTACCGGTCGGCCGGGGGCCAGAAGGCGCCGGTGATCGTGCGCACCAAGGGCCACCGCTTCGACGGGATGTGGCACACCGGCTCGCCGATGGCGATGATCCTTCACTCCTGCCGGGGCATCTACCTGGCGGTTCCCCGGGACATGACCCGGGCCGCAGGTTTCTACAACACGCTGATGCAATCCGATAATCCGGGTATCGTGATCGAGGTCATGCGTGGCTACCGCAACAAGGAGCGGCTGCCCGACAACATCGGCTCGTTCACGGTCCCTCTGGGGATACCGGAAACCCTGAGAGCCGGATCCGACCTGACGATCGTTACCTATGCGGAGTGCTGCAACGTGGCCCTTGAGGCCGCCCGAGTGCTGGAGGAGTTCGAGATCGACGTAGAGATAATCGATGTCCAGACCTTGAACCCGTTCGACATCCCTCACGCGATATGCGAGTCGCTGAAAAGGACCAACGCGGTGCTGTTCCTGGATGAGGATGTCCCCGGCGGTGCTTCGGCCTACATGATGCAGCAGGTCCTGGAGGACCAGCAGGGTTGGCAGTACCTCGACGCGTCCCCCCGTACCCTTACCGCCAAGGCAAACCGGTCTCCCTACGGGATCGACGGCGGTTACTTCTCCAAGCCCAATGTCTACGACGTGGTTCGGGTTTGTCACGAGATCGTCTCGGAGACACGACCCGGCGGGCTTGACCCACTGCGTTGAGCGGCGTCTTTCTGGGAGATTCGATACCCACCCGGCAAGCCCTGGGGGCCGCGCCTGCGCGGGTGGCCCGGCCACCCTGGCTGAAAACCAAGCTTCGCACCGGCCGCAACTACGGCGAGCTGAAACACCTGGTCAAGGACCTGGATCTGCACACGGTCTGCGAGCAGGCCTCATGCCCCAACATCTACGAATGCTGGGAGGCCAAGGAGGCCACCTTCTTGATCCTGGGAGGCCGGTGCACCCGGCGCTGCGGCTTCTGCGACATCGAGACGGGCAAGCCCGGGCCGCTTGACTTCGCCGAGCCGGAACGGGTGGCGGCGGCGGTGGAGCATCTGGGCCTGAATTTTGCCGTGGTGACCGGGGTTGAACGGGACGACGCCTCGCCGGTTGAAGTCGCCGGCATCTGGGCCGCTACGATCCGAGCGGTCCACCGGCGCATCCCGGCGTGCCGGGTGGAGGTGCTGACCGGAGACCTGAAAGGCAGGCCGCAGGCAGTTCGGACTGTGGTGGAGGCCGGTCCCGACGTGTTCGCCCACAACCTCGAGACCTCCCGGCGGCTTCACCGTAGGGTCCGGCCCGGCTTCCGGTACGAGCGGTCACTTGAGGTGTTGCGTATGGCGAAGGAGATGAACCCGGCCCTTCCCACCAAGTCCAACCTCATCGTCGGGATGGGCGAGACCGACGACGAGATCCTGGAGTGCCTCGCCGACCTCCGCGAGGCAGGGGTGGACCTGGTGACCATCGGCCAGTATCTGGCGCCTTCGGTAGACCACCACCTTCCGGTTGACAGGTGGGTGACGCCCGACCAGTTCGACCGGTATGGGCAGGCCGGTAGGGCGTTGGGCTTTGCGTGGGTGGAGTCGGGCCCCCTTGTGCGGTCGTCCTACCACGCCGGAAAGCAATTCGAGGCCGCTTCGTCCCGCCTGAGCGCTCTCTACGGTGCCGGGCGCTCCTCGTTCCCAGTTGCCTCGCCCTCGGGCGATTCCGGGCCGGACGGCGAAGGGTCGAGTACCTGAACCGCTGAGCGGTCCTCGGGCGCCGTGGTCTCCGGAGCCACCGGCTCCGCCAGGACGCCGGCAGCGCCGGGGGGCGTGTCGTCCTCGGGCCTCGGTTGAGGAACCTCGGGCTCTGCCGGGGAGTCGGCCTCGGGCCTCGGTTGAGGAACCTCGGGCTCTGCCGGGGAGTCGGCCTCGGCCGGTGCAAGCAGATCCGAAGCCACTGCTGAGGTCGCGCCGGATTTGGCCTCGTCATCTGTTTCCGTGGCTGAAACCGTCCCATCTCCCTGCGCAGGCTCGGCCGCCGTCTCGCTTGCCGGCTCGGCCGCCGTCCCGCCTGCCGGCTCGGCCGCCGTCCCGCCTGCCGGCTCGGTTGTGGGGGCGGGTGGGGGTGCAGCTTGGGTTTCGGGCGTCGCGGAAGGTACCGGCGCGGCCTCCTCCCCGTCGTTATCCGGCGCCTCCTCCCCGGGCACCGTCGCAGCGACTGCCGGCTCCGGTTCCCCGGGTTCCACCCCGGTGGCTGGAGCTTCCACGGTGCCATCGCCGGCCTCGGCGGCGCCTGCTCCCACGGCAGCGGGAGCCTTTTGCTCGGCGCCGGCTGCCGAGGGCTCGGTCTTGCCCCGGCGAATCCTCGCCAGGGCGACGAGGGACAGCAACAGCACCACGATGGCGGTCAGCTGGCTTCCGGTCAGACCGGTGCCGAACCAGGTCTTGTCAACCCGGGTGAAGTCGGTCGCTATCCGGCCGGTGGTATACAGGGCGGCCCACGTCAGCACCAGAAAACCCTTCGGGCGGGGCTTTCGATCCAGGGTCATCAGTATGAAGAAGATGATGAGGGCCCAGACGGAGTCGTAAAGAGCCGTTTGGTGAACCACCATCCCCGGCTGGATGCAACCGTCCGGGCTGGGATAGACCGCCGGGTCACATGGTGGGCGGGAGATCAGCTCGCCGCCCCGGTACTCCCATCCCCAAAAGCCGCTTGTGGGCTTGCCGAGATGGTCGCCGATCACCAGGTCTCCGATACGGCCGACGGCCGTGCCGATGGCAAGTCCAGGGGCTCCCAGGTCGGCCAGTCTTACAAAGTCCAGCTTCTTGCTCCGGCAGTACATGTAGGCCGCGAGAAACCCTCCAATGAGCCCGCCCATGAGCGAGATGCCGCCCTTGTATATCTGCAGGTACTCGATGGGATTCTGGAACTGCTCACTGTGGCCGATGATGTAGGCCACCCGGGCTCCGACGATGGCACCGAGAACGCCTACCACGGCCGCATTCCATGCGTGGTCCTCGTCGAAGCCGGTGCGGCGGGCTCGCCGGACCATGAGAGTGGCACCCAGGAAATAGCCGACGGCGATGCCGATCCCGTGAGGGGAGACGCTGAAATTGCCGATAGGAATGCGCGGAATGACTTCCCATCCCAGCATGGCCTGAATCCTCCCTTCGGGTATCCGGAGTTTGAGCCGAAGCATACCGGCACTGCGCGCGGAGCAGGTCCATAAGCGCTTACCAGGCTTCGTGGATAGAATGAATCTCCGGCGGGGACCCCCAAAACCTTGAGATCACCTGAAGGAGTCGGATCAAATGACCTACATAATCTGCGAGCCGTGCATCGGCGTGAAGGACCGGGCCTGTGTGGACGAATGCCCGGTTGACTGCATATACGAGGGCGAAGACCAGCTTTACATTCACCCCGAGGAGTGCGTCGACTGCGACGCCTGCCTTCCGGCGTGTCCCGTGGACGCCATTTACCCGGGCGACAACGTCCCTGCCGAGTGGAAGGAATACATCGCCAAGAACGCAACGTTCTTCAGCGAGCATCCCGACGCTTCCGGCGGGGCGTCGGAGAGTCCGTTCGCACCTTCCGAGGAGCGGGCCGAATAGCGTCACGTTCATGAGCGCGGCCGTTCTCGGCTCCAACAACCTGGGGGAGAGAGTCTCCATTCTCTATTCGATACCGGACGATCCGGAGCATCCCTTCAGCGAGGTTACGGGGGTTCTTCAGAGAGTTACCGATGCGGGCGGTCCGGATGCCCGGTATTCGATTGTCCGCCGGAGCGGCGAAATCGTTGAGGTCAGACGAGACGCAGTCTTAAAGCTCAAGCTTCTGCCGGCGGGCACCGGGCCTTTGCGTATTCCCCCAAGCTGGGAAACCGATGAGGGTTGAGCCGATGGGGAGAACTTTTTTCCGTCCGCAGGCGACGGCCACTTGTTTTAGGCGCGGGGTCTGCGAAACTGTAGGAGAGTCCACGGCACCGGAGCTATAGATGGCCCTGTTCGACAAGTTCAAGCGTTCCGACATGAAGGTGCTGCAGCAGTTCGCGGAATCGCACAAAGGCGTTGAGGCCTACATGGAGCCCCAGACCGCTACTCGCCCTCAGTCGCTCCTGCTCGTCGCCCGTGACGGGGAATGGGCCCGGGCCACAGTGGCCGACCGAGGTCAGGCCGGCGCCTTCTGCAAAAAGCTTGGAATTCCCTACTACGACGCGGCGGTGGTCGGCTACCCCGACCGGATGAAGGGCTACAAGGGCAAGCCGGCTCCCGAGGCTCCGTCGGCCGAGGAGCTGGAGGCATGGTTTGCACAAGGCACTGCGAACGAGCCGGATCTAGGCTAGTAGCCGGGGTACTTGGGCTACTATGGTTAGGTAACTTGAACCATACGGCGCGTATTGTGTGCCTCTGCGAAGATACATTTCGTTAACCAAGGTTTCTTTGGAACCAAGGAGGACATTTTGGAGACAAAAGTAGGAGAGGCTTCCTCCACCACCCAGACTGCTCCCGGCCCCATCGTTCTGGGCGCATCCGCTGCAGCCAAGATCGGTGAGCTTCTCGAGAGGGAGGGAAACCCCGATTACTTCCTGCGCGTCGCAGTTCAGCCCGGTGGCTGCTCCGGCCTGCGCTACCAGTTGTTCTTCGACGACCAGCCCCTCGAAGGCGACAACGTGATGACCGACGGATCGGTCACCGTGCGGGTTGACCGCATGTCGGTCCCGTACCTCAAGGGCGCAACCGTCGACTGGCTCGAAGGCCTGGATCAGTCCGGCTTCACCATCAACAACCCGAATGCTGCGGGCAGTTGCGCCTGCGGAGACTCCTTCCACTAGACCCACCTCATCAAAAAAACGGGGAAGCCGACTCGGCTTCCCCGTTTCGCGTCCCGGGCCGGACGGGTAACCTCCCAGCAGGATTACGCCGGAGGCCGGCCGATGAGCGAACCACAGGATTGGCGACTGTTCGGACAGGAGAAGTACCTGTTCGGGGCATCCCTGGTTAGGAGCGACTACGCGCGCAGCCGGGTGGTCGACTCGCCATGGGAGGACGACCACTGCGAATTCTGCGGCCATGAGTTCATGAAGGACAACTTTCCCGACGTGCTGCACGAGGGCTACGCCACGCAGAACGGCCTGCATTGGATCTGCGCCGACTGCTTCAACGACTTTGCGCCGATGTTCTGCTGGACCGTAAGCCAGCATCCTGCGTCAAAAACGCCCTGAGCATCCGGGAATCGAGCATCGTCAAACTACTTTTCCGCCCCTACCGATAAGAGTTTGTTTAATCGGGGTTGACCCGGGCATAAATGCCGATGCTAGAATTACGGCGGTGTAATTACGCACGGAGTATCCGATGGCCATATTTCAGCAAGGTCTAACCTGGCAGGGTTCGGCGCGTTGCGTCGAAGCGGACCCAGAAATCTTTTTCCCCGAGCGAGGCGGCTCGTCCAAAGCTGCGCGAGCAGTGTGCAGCGATTGTCCTGTTCGCCAGGAGTGTTTGCGCTATGCGCTTGCCAACCGCGAACAGTTCGGAATCTGGGGCGGTACCAGCGAGCGCGAGAGAAGGCGCCTTCGGCGCACTCAATCTCCTTCAAGAGGCGTCACGCTAGTCGGCTAAAGGTTTACTACGACCGACCAAAAACTTAATCGGCAAACAGCCGGTCCACTTCTTCCTCGAGGACCTTCGGCGTTTTCCTGAGGCCCAGCGCTTTAACACCGGCGGCACTGAGGCATGCCCTGGGCACCAGGCCCACCACCTCAGACCCGAGAACTGCGATGCCGGCTTTTGCCGCCTCGCCCGCCACCGCGTCGAACGCCTCCGCCAGAGTGAAATTGGAGGGGCTGAGGATGTTCATGGAGACCTGTGCGAGGGCGCGCGATGGCAGATACAGGCCCAGGGTCCGAACCATGCCGGCGTGTGCGCTTCGAACCGTGGCCGCGATTGCCCGGGCTGCTGCCGGGTTTTGGGTGTCCAATTCCACGTTGTATGCCACCAGGAGCCCGCGGGCGCCCACTACCGCGGCGCCGGCCGACGGATGGGGTGATCGGCCGCCCAAGTCCGGGAACCGGCCTGCGAAGGCGTTACGGCGGATCCAAGGGAGCGCTTTTGTGCTTTCGCTTGCGGCGGCCTCGCCGTACAGGAACACCGGAAGGCCCAGCTCGCGCCACAGGCGGCGGGCACAGAGGCGGGCCGCGGCGACCGCCGCTTCCATGGGCGCCGAGCGAAGGGGATAGAACGGGACCACGTCCAGCGCCCCGAGCCGGGGGTGAACCCCGGACTGCTGGCGCAGGTCGATCTGCTCGATCGCAACCCGGGCCACCTCGATTACCGCGTCCACCAACAAACCGGGATTGCCGCACAAGGTCAGAACAGTCCGGTTGTGGTCGGCGTCGGAGGAGATGTCGAGGACATGCACCGCGGAGGAGGCGCCGGCCGCCAGGTCGATGACCTCCTGCCGTCTGCCGTCGGAAAGGTTCAGGGCACATCCGAGGATCAGGCGGTCGTCCATGCCGTTAGCATAGGAGGGTGGATCCCGAATACGGCCTCGGCGTGCGAACCGACATACCTTTCGACCAGGTTGTCACCAGAGCCCGCATCTCCCTCAGAGCGCACGGTTTCAGCATCCTCTCCGAGATGCCGGCACCGGCCGGCATAGGCGACGAGAGCGGCCGCCGTCACCTGTTCATGGCGGTCTGGGAGAAGTTGATCGTCTCCGGCAACCTAGGGGGGCCAGGTCTGGATGTGGGCGACCACCTGTCCTGCAATGTAGTCGTCTTTCAGGACGGCGATGAGACTTTGGTGGCGGCGCTCGATCCCACGGAGGGAATGGAGGGATGGCTCGAGGGCATCAGGGAGGCCGAGGCGGCCAGAGATGCGCTGCAGAGGGCTCTTGCCCACCTTCTCAAGGCACCGGGAAGCCCGGGAAGTCTGAGCCTGCCGGTAATCTAAGCGAACGATGTGCCTCCCTGCGGATGGGCGCGGGAAAGGGGGTCGTCGTGCGGCGGAGCAGGTGGCTCCGCTGGTAATCTAGACCCCAGCTCATCACTTAAGTCCGGGCACCTCGTTATACTCAGCTTAATCACTTCGAAATAGGATAAATAGGCTATAGCATGACACCCAGCTCAGGACAGGATCTTCTCAAGCAGGCCAAAGCGGCGGCCAGCGCCCTTCCCCCGGATGAGGTTGCCCGGGTGTCGGAGAAGGATAAGGTCACCCTAGTCGATGTACGCGAGAGCGACGAATGGCGCCGGGGTCACCTGCCCAACGCAGTGCACGTCCCGCGGGGCTACCTGGAGATGCAAGCCGAGTCCAAGGTCCCCGACAAGGACGCTCCCATCATCGTCTACTGCGCGGGCGGTAACCGCTCGGCTCTCGCCACCGAAACCCTCAAACAGATGGGCTACACGAACGTGCGGCACATGAGCGGTGGGTTTACCGGCTGGCGCGATGCGGGCCTTACGGTGGTCCAGCCGATTGAATGGACAGACAAGCAGATGGACCGCTATTCCCGTCACTTCGTTCTGCCCGAGGTCGGCGAGGCAGGCCAGCAGAAGATCGCGCAGGGCCGGGTGCTGGTGATCGGTGCCGGAGGCCTGGGCTCGCCCGCTCTCTACTACCTGGCGGCCGCCGGCGTCGGCACCCTGGGGATCGTCGACATGGATGACGTGGAGGACAACAACCTTCAGCGTCAGATCATCCACTCCACCGCCAAGGTAGGCATGAACAAGGCGGAGAGCGCCGGCAAGACCATCGCCGAACTCAATCCCGACGTGAAGATCAACGTCTATAAGGAGCGACTCACTCCCGACAACGTCGACGAGGTCTTTGCCGGATTCGATGTGGTGCTGGACGCCACGGACAACTTCTCCACCCGGTACCTGATCAACGCCGCCGCGTACAAGTACGGCATTCCGAGCATCTACGGCTCGATCTATCGGTTCGAGGGCTATGCGAGCACCTTCTGGCCGGCGAAGGGGGGACCGTGCTACCGGTGCATGCACCCGGAGCCGCCGCCTCCCGAGCTGGCCCCCACCTGAGGGGAAGCCGGTGTCCTGGGCGTGCTCCCGGGAGTGATTGGAGTTTTGCAGGCCAACGAGGCCCTCAAGATCCTCGTCGGTTACGGCGAGCCGTTGGTCGGGCGCATCCTGACGTTCGATGCGCAGTCCACCGAGTTCGGCGAGCTGAAGCTGCGCAAGGACCCCAGCTGCGCCACCTGCTCGGTTCCGCCTCCGGCCATCCAGCCGGTGGCCGTGGCCAGCTAGCTGCATTAGACAAAAAAAGGGCCTGCGCTTTGGCGCAGGCCCTTTCGTTAACTAATGCTTGCTCAGCGTCTCCGCCGGCCTCTGCTTCCCCCGGCGCCGCCTCGGCGCTTCGGGGGACCGCCGGGACGGGACCTGCGACGCGGCGGGGGTGCCGCCGCGGGATCACGGCCGGTGGAGGGTCCACGATTGGCGAGCGAGAGGGCGACCGCGTCGGCCACTTCCTCGCAGACCTTGGAACCACCCTCGGTCCCGACTATGAGCTGGAAGAGAACACTTCTTTCAAGCTGCTCGATAGAGTCGACCACCTTGGTGCGCGTGCCGGCGGAAGTTCTCCATTCAGCGTGGATACGTCCGGATGGTGGGATTTCGATCTTGAGATCGGCATCCCCGACTTTGCCCTCCCAAGCCACTGAGGAGGCTAGGTTCAAGCGCTGTCTACCGGCCGGACGGAGGACGCCTGAAGACCCTTTGGTCCCTGCGTCACCTCAAACTCGACGGCTTGGCCCTCTTCGAGATTGCGGTACCCGTCACCCTCGATCGCGCTGAAATGCACGAAAACGTCATCACCGTCAGAGCGTGAGATGAATCCGTAACCCTTCTCGGCGCTGAACCACTTAACAGTGCCACTGGCCATATGCAATTCCCTCCCTTCCGTTGCAAACCTTGTCAGTTACCCGACATGGAGGGACTGCTGGTACTGCACGTGCGCATGGACCTGGGCTGTGCCCTCAAGTTTTACTTTAACACCATGGCCTAAGAATCGGAAAACCGAAAGGGACGGCCCCGAGAGGGCCGTCCCTTCCTTGTGCGTGCCTGATTCAGGCGTTCACGGAGGTGCGCCGGCCGGCGAGGCCCACCCCGAGGGCGGCTAGTCCGGAGACGAAGTGCAGCGCGTTGTCCGGGGCATTGATGGCCAACAGGTCGTTGACGAACTGGATGTTCAACAGACCGATTATCCCGACCAGCACGTAGGTGGCGCCGATGACCAGCGAGGCCATGACAGAAGCCGAATGGGTGCGGGCGGCAGCGAGGAAGGCGACTCCGATAAGCAGGTGGACAACATTGTGAACCGCAGTGATGCCGAAGATGCCCAGCAGCTGGTTGGGCTCCTGGTCGATGGTGCCTCCGAAAAATTCGATAAAACCCAGAATGCCTATCAGTACGTAAACTCCACCGAACCCGGTGGCAAACTTCTGTGCGAACGTCATGTCGTACCTCCCTTTCGACGAGATCCTTTACCGCATATTCTGAGAACCAGGTCTCTTCGGATTGGCCCTCGGCGTAGAAAAATGAGGCTGACTGGTATACCCAGGTTGCATTTACCTTGGCACCGTCGCTGCAAAGGGGAGTTAGTTCCTATGTCGATCCAATCTTTCCGGCCCGGACCAGCGAATACCCGATGAGAAGCAGGATGAGAAGGTCCGCTCCCGAGGCTGGCGACCTGGTTGACGACGCCGGGCTGGTAAGAGGTCTGGCGGCCGGAGACCGGCAGTCACTGGCGGCGCTGTACGACCGGTACGCCAACGCAGCCCTGGGATTGGCATTCAAGATCTGCGGAAACCGGACGATAGCGGAGGACATAGTGCAGGAGGCCTTCTTGGCTTTTTGGCAGAGGCCCGACAGCTTCGATGTGAAGCGTGGGTCACCCGGGGCGTTCCTTATGGGCATCGTCCATCACAAGGCCGTCGACGCGGTACGCCGGGAGTCCTCGGTGCACCGCCGTGAGGAGAACTTTGCGATGGACGCCCAGGATTTCTCCGGCGACGAGGTGGTGGAGGCCGCCTGGGTCTCCATCCGGCGGCAGAAGGTCCTCGCCGCCCTTAGTCAGCTTTCGGACGTCCAGCGGCAGGCTCTGGAGCTGGCCTATCTCCAGGGTCTTACCTACAGCGAGGTGGCAAGCCGTTTGGACATACCCCTGGGAACGGCCAAGACGCGCATGCGCGACGGTATGATCCGCCTTCGCACGTTGCTGTCGCAGAGCGAGGTGACGGCTACCCATGACTCATGACGAACTGAAGAGCCTGGTTCCGGTCTTTGCCCTGGACGCGCTCGGGTCCGAGGAAGAGCAGGAGTTGGTAGCCCATCTAAAGGTATGCCTGGAATGCTCGAATATTCTCGCGGAGCACCGGGAGACTGCAGGCATGTTGGGATTTGCCGCCGGGAGCCTCCAGGCGCCTGGTGACCTGCGGGACCGCATCTTGAGTCAGGCTGCGAAAACCTCACGGCTGCAGGCGATCGCTCCACCCGTTCAACTCAAAAGTCCTTCCCGCCGGTCCTGGGGAGGCCAGTGGGCCGGCCTCGCGGCCGCAGCCTGCGTGGTCGCTCTGGTGGCGGTAGGGCTCACCTTTCTGCGGATAGGCGGCCAGGCCGACCGTTTGGACCGGCAGGAACAGGTGATCGCCCAGCAACGGGAAGTCCTCAATTTGATCACTTCGCCCGACTCCATCGTGCTGGCGATGGCTCCCACCGAGGCGTCGCCGGGAGGCGAGGGCCGGGCCTTCATTTCGGACCGCGAGGGGGCCGCCGCGGTTGTGGTCTCCGGCCTCAGGGATCCCGGCGATGATGTCTACACGCTGTGGCTGATCGTCGACGGGGAACCCCAGCCGGTGGCCGACTTCGTGCCGCACGACGGCCTTGCCCTGGTGCCCGTGGACGGCGCGGTGGAGCCCGAGATGACCCTGGCGGTAACCGTGGAGCCGAACCGGGGAAACACCAGCCCCCGGGGTCCGGTGATCATGGCTGCGTCCCGGGCCTGATTATCGAAGGGCGCGGGACGGCTTAGACGGATCCGACGCGGGCGAGCCACCGGTGCGGCTGTCCGAGCTCGGCGAGGTCGGGGAGGTTCTCCGGCTTCTCCCACAGGTGTTCCAGCTCGCCTGCGGCAGCGATAGCGACGACGAACTTGTTGCCTCGGCGTTGCTGCTCGTTGCCGAGGTCAAGGCCGAACAGCTTCTCCATCATCCTCTCGGGTGAGGACCGCTCGGCCCTCCGGCGGGTCATGCCCTCCTGAATCTTGTCGAACTGTTCGGTAAGGCCGAGCCCCGCTTTCCGTACGATCCAGTCGCTGTAGCCTTCGGCCGCGCTTGTGAAGCACTGAATCCTTTCGACCAGAGTCTCCTGGGCCGGAGACCGCAGCAGCGGGAACAGGTCCTCGGGCCGCTGCATGATCGAGCTGAGCTCGGTCGGGTCGTTCAGGTTTCCCAAGCGCGAGGCCAGTTGGGAGGCGTCGATTTCGGCGGCTTCGATGTACTGTTCGACCAGTCCGAGCAGGTAGGGACGCATCCATGAGACCGCCTGGAAGTGCAGCTCGTGCGACACCTCGTGAAGGGCCAGCCACATCCGGAAGTGCTGAGGGGTGACCTGCAGGTCGCGTTCCACCTCCAGGATGTTGGGGAAGTTGAAATACATCCGCCCCGCCCGGGTTCGGGGAAGGCACAAGTCCCACATGCCGAGTGCCTTGTGGGACAGGTGGCCGATCACCATTCCCATCTGGGCGCCCATCAGAAACGGGCTCACCGCGCCCAGCAGCGGGGCGGCCGGACCCAGTCTCAACCCGGCGGCTGCATCCCCCGACAGCTTGGTGGCCAGGCGCTCGGTCAACGGCTTCAGCGCGTCGAGGTTGACCTGGGCCCACTGTGTGCGCCAGAGGAGCCGGACGTCGGTGACGCCCTGCACCGGCCCCAGGCCGCTGTGGCCGACGACCGCCAGCTCGGCGATCCGGCATGCCTGGTTGAGCTCTTCGACATCCGACGCAGAGGGCTTGCCGCTGCGGATGCCGGATCCCGCTACTGCCTCGGAAATCTGGCCGGCGATCTTCCAGTCGACGGGCCCGGATTGACCCCTGAGGGCATTGTTGATCTCGCGAAACAGCGGGATCTCAAGCAGCCGGCGAGAGAGCTCGGAGTTGTCGATCCCGTCCATTCAACTAGTTTGTCATCCCTTCGGGGACAGAGGATGCAAAGGCCCGATCGACAGGACTAGAATCAGGTTTGATCGTCAATTCCAACGGTTAAACTTGCTAAGGCAAGCCAAAGAAGTTTGGACACCAGAGAGGGGGAACTTTCGGTGGACCTCGTGAACCCGGTATTTTGGGTGATTCTGTGCGTTCTGGGCCTTGCCTACGTGCTGGCCCTGGCCCTGCGCAACTAGTAGATCTTCAAGCTTCACCGGAGCGCCGGATTTTCCGGTGCTCCTTTTTTTTCGGGACAATCGCGGTTTGTTGAACCCCCGGCCAGATCCTTGGGTTACCCTTGCGGTACCCCAGCGCTTGATTGAAAACAAACTTCCGGAGGACACCATTGGCCTATCTGATCTTCGCCGTAGTTATGGCAACCTCCATCATCGGCTACCTCTCGATGAGGTTGAAGACACCCAACGATCCGGCCAAATCGGTCGATTCCTTTCAACGCGCCATCAGGGCCCTTGCACCCGAAGGGGAGGGTAAGAGCCCCAAAAGCTGAACGGAGTAGTAAATGGGCCGCGATCTGGCGATCGATCTGGGCACCGCCAACACCCTGATCTACGCGAGCGGCCGGGGCATCGTGCTCAACGAGCCCACCGTCATTGCATTGAACCGGGAGAACAACCAGGTTCTGGCCGTGGGCCAGGAAGCCTGGCAAATGATCGGCCGGACTCCCGGCTACATCGTTGCCGAGCGGCCGCTCCGGCGGGGTGCCATCAGCGACTTCGACATCACCGAGCGTTATATCCGTCTGCTGATGGAAAAGGTGGGGGTCCGCAGGCTCGCCCGGACCAGGGTCCTCATTGCGATCCCGTCGGCCATTACCGGCGTGGAGCGCCGGGCAGTCCAGGATGCCGCCATCGCGGCAGGCGCCCGTTCCGCCTACCTGATCGAAGAGCCGGTGGCAGCGGCCATCGGCGCGGGGCTGCCTATTCAGGAGCCGACCGGCAACTTCATCGTCGACATCGGCGGGGGAACCAGCGAGGTGGGGGTCCTCGCGATGGGCGGCGTGGTCGTCAACAAGTCCATCAGGGTCGGTGGTTTCGACATCGACGACGCGATCTCCCGGCACATCCGCAAGGAATACGCCATCGTGGTCGGGGAGCGCACCGCCGAGCAGATCAAGATCGCCATCGGCTCCGCTTTCCCACTGGCGGTGGAGGAAAAGGCGGAAATCCGCGGGCGCGATCTGGCCACCGGCATGCCAAAGACCCTGCAGATCACCTCCGAGGAGATCCGGGGAGCCATTGCCGAACCGGTCTCCCAGATCCTCGAGGCAATCATCTCCGCCCTCGCCGAAACCCCTCCCGAGCTGAGCCAGGATATCTTGGCTCGAGGGATAGCTCTGACCGGGGGAAGTGGGATGCTGAGAGGGCTGGACATACGGATTGCGGAGGAGTGCGACGTGCCTGTTCACCTGACCGACCGGCCCCTCGAGTGTGTGGTGTTTGGGGCCGGAAAGTGTCTGGAAACAATGCATTTGCTGAAGGATCTCTTCGCATCGTCGAGACCTTAACCCTGCCGACCGGCTGAAATAGGTAGTGGTGATGCGCGCAACCTTTCGGGAAAGGTGGCTTGTCCGCTGATGGAGTTCAACTGGGTGGACCTGCTGATCGTCATCCTGGTGATCAGCTCCGCGGTGCACGGTTTCATGCAGGGCGCGGCGGTTCAGGTGTTTTCCTACGCGGGTTTCATTCTCGGCTTGCTCCTGGGGGCAAAGTTGGGCCCGCTGGCAGGCCAGTTTGTCGACAACCCGGCGCTGAGAATCGCAGTGGTGATCCTGACGTTGTTTGCCACCGCTTCGCTGGCAGGGACCATAGGCAAGTTCATCGGGGCCCGGGCGACCTGGGCGGTGCCCAGGGCGTCGCCGCTCGGAATGGTGAACTCCGCAGGGGGGCTCGGGGTCGCGGTGCTGGTTACCCTGCTCACCACATGGCTGGTGGGAGGCATGCTGGCGCAGGTCCCGATGGGTGGGGTGACCGCCTCTCTTCAGACCTCAACGATCATGCGAGGCCTGACCGCAAACCTGCCTCCGGCTCCCGCGGTTTTCTCCAGCATCCAGCGGACCCTCCTGCCGTCCGGCTTTCCGCCGGTGTTCGCGGAGATGGAACCCATCGCGCCCGAGGTGCCGGTCACCGGCAACCCGGACCTGGCGGCGATCGTCGAGGCGGTTCGGCCCAGCGTGTTGAAGGTAACTGCCGACGGATGCGGCAGGCGCACCTCCGGGTCGGGGTTCGTTGCCGCCCCGGGCCTGGTGGTCACCAACGCCCACGTGGTAGCAGGGGTGGACAACCCGACGGTTACAGACACCGCAGGGGCGCACCGAACCATCGTGATCTTCTTCGACCCCGAGATGGATCTGGCAGTCCTGCGGGCCACCGGCCTGGCGGGCAGCCCGCTTCCCCTGCGCCGTGCCGAGGTTTCGCGGGGCCAGCAGGGCGGCGTCCTGGGGTTCCCCGCAGGTGGACCGTTCACCGCGCAGCCCGGCGTGGTGCGAGACTTCTACCGCGACGCCGTCGGGCGGGATATCTACAGCCGTGATCTGGTAGCCCGTAACGTCCTACAGATCGATTCGGAGGTCCACCCGGGCAACTCCGGCGGCCCGTTTGTGGCGCCCGGAGGCGAGGTGGTGGGAGTGATCTTCGCCTCCTCGTTGCTGAACCCGCAGATTGCCTACGCGCTCAGCTCCGTGGATGTGGCCGCCCGGGTTGACCAGGTACGCAACGTTACCGCTCCCGTGAACACCGGTCCGTGCCCCCGCTAGGCTCGAAATGGCCCGGCAGCATTCGACAATCCTCCACGTGGCGTCGTGCTGCCCGGTGGGCCGCCGTCCTTTGCGTCGTGGGGCTCATCGGGGTGCTCGCCGTGTCGCTGAGGCTCCCCCTGCTGGTCCTGGAGCCGGGGCCGGCTCCCGACATTGCTGAGCGAACCGAGATCGACGCCCAGACCTACCCATCGGAGGGGTCGATGCACCTGACCACTGCCCAGGTGGGCCGGCCCAAGGGTGCTACGGCCGCCGAGGTGCTGGCGGCAATTTTCGCGTCCGAGCAGGTCGTCTTTCCCCGAACTGCGATCTACCCGGCGGGCCGGTCGGACCAGGAGACCGAGTCCATTCAGGCGGCTCAGATGACCCGCAGTGAGCTGGAGGCTGCGGTTGCCGCCCTCGGCGAGCTGGGGATGCCCTACCGGGCTGAGGGAGTCTTCGTTATCGAAGTGCTCCAGGGCACGCCGGCTGCAGCCGAGCTGGTGGCAGGCGACGTCATCACTGCGGTCGACGCCAAGCCGGTGAAGGACCTCCGGGATCTCAACCGGGAACTGGCGGCCCGCGACGGCGGGGAGCGGGTCCGGCTGGAAGTCCTGCGGGGCGGCGAAGTGAAATCGTTCGCGGTCAAGACCACCGGGCCGCCCACCGAAGACAAGGAGGACATTTCGCCGCTCGGGGCAAAGTTGGCCGACTTTCGCAAAGCGCCGATTGAGGTCTCGATATCCAGCCGGGACATCGGCGGGCCGTCGGCAGGGTTGATGTACTCGTTGTCCATCTACGACCGGCTGGTTCCCGAGGACCTTACTAAAGGATGGATCATCGCCGGAACCGGCACCATCGACAACGAAGACCGAACCGGGGTGGTGGGAACAGTCGGTTCGGTGGGGCTCAAGGTAAGGGCCGCCGGCCGGATTGGGGCCCAGGTGTTCATGGTGCCCAAGGAGGAGGCCGAGGCGGCGCGGGAGGCGGCAGGCGACGGCATGCAAGTCATCGGTGTGTCCACTCTGAAAGAGGCGATCGGCGAGTTGCGGAAGCTGCCTCCGGCAGAAGGTGGGAAAAAAGTTGAACAAAAGCGCTAAATGGACTTAACGAAATCCCAGTTCATGCCGAGATAGGTATGCGCTTATCGCGACAGAGCGTAAATTGAGGCGATGGATCTACTGCCGGCTCCATTCCACTTCGCCGCCACCTTCCTGGTTACCGTGGCGGCGTTGGGGGGGACTTGGGTCACCATCTACCGGCCACAGTATGTGCCGGAAGGAACCGCGCGCCGTTTCGCCTTCGGCCTCGGCTGGGCCTTGCTTGCATTGGGGGAGCTTCTTCACGGCTCCCTGATAGCCGCCTCCGAGCAGAGTCCGGTAGCCATCACCTTCCGGATGGCGGCCTACGCACTGTTGGTCGCCAGCATTCAGCCGCTAGCGCTGGCCAAGAACAAGCCGAGCCCTCCTTCTCAAGCCAGTTCTTCCGTACCTGTTCGCGGGCTTCCGGGGGCGGAAGGAATAACCGAGCGGCCCCCCGTCGTTCCCGCCGTCCGCCGCCTCATCCTGGCGCTCGGCCTCTTCGCTACTTCTGAGGTCGCCTTCGTGGCGGTGGACGGCCTCAGCACCGAATCCCCGGGAGGACTGTGGTTCGCCGTCCATGGGCTGCGCCTTGCCGGTGGCCTTGCGGTCCTGGCCTGGCTCGGCCAGGTTGTCAGGACCTCGATCCAGGCCCGGGTCGTGGCGGTGTTCACCGGCCTGATGCTGGTGGTGGTAGTGGCGATCTCCGGTTCGATGACCCAGGTGTTCACCAACAACTTCACCCAGGAAC
>Ga0247713_1000429_pt1 | contig 26054 bp, 26 predicted proteins | sample 21E_NmetaG_FD_189936 | JGI IMG/M metagenome (GOLD analysis project Ga0247713, IMG submission 189936) | Soil microbial communities from hillslope of Landscape Evolution Observatory, University of Arizona, Oracle, AZ, United States - 2-1-E_N | ecosystem: Engineered > Artificial ecosystem >... | reverse complement strand
AGTCCCGTAGCGCCTCGGCGAAGGTGCGCCGGCTCTGTTCGAGGATCTCGCGGCGGTGGGCGACAAAGAGCAGGGACAGGTCGCCATGGCGTTCCCGCAGCCGCTTGTAGTCCAGCGCCGCAACCACGGTCTTGCCGGTGCCGGTGGCGGCGACCACGAGGTTGCGGGTGCGGCCGTGGCGCTCACGTTCGACGTCGAGGGCTTCCAGGATCTCCTGCTGGTACGGCCATGGGTGCAGTTCCAGCCCGGAGATGTCACTGGCGGTGCGGCGCCCCGCGGCCTGATCGATAGCCCGCTCGAAGCGTTCAGCATCCCGGTCGGGGTCGTAGGACTCGAACTGGTCCGACGCCCAGTAGGACTCGAAGGTGGCGGCGAACTTGTCGAGCAGCTCCGGCGATCGATGGGCGGACAGCCGGACGTTCCATTCCAGGCCGTCGAGCAAGGCGGCGCGGGAGAGGTTGGAGGATCCGACATAGGCAGTGGTGAATCCGGTGTCGCGGTTGAACAGCCACGCCTTGGCGTGCAGGCGTGTCGTCTGGGTGTCGTAGCTGACTTTGACTTCAGCGCCGAGGGCTGCCAGTTCGTCGAGCGCGCGCGCCTCGGTGGCGCCCATGTAGGTCGTGGTGATGACGCGGAACCGGCCGCCGCGCTTGATGAGTTGCTGCACCGGGTCGGCGAGCACCCGGAAGCCGGGCCAGGTGATGAAGGCACACAGCAGGTCGACGTGGTCGGCGCTGGCAAGTTCTCGGCGGATCTCGGAACCGATGGCTGGTTCATCGCGGGCCATAACAAGGAGGTCGTGCTCGCCGAGCGGGACCTCAGGTCGGGGCGGCGGCTCAGCGAACAGACCGGCATCAGTGATGCTCAGCAGCAGTTCCAGCTCGTCGGCGAGCGGGTCGAGCACGGACGGGTCGGGCACGTGATGTGCGATCGCGTCGAAGACATCTCGGGCGATCGCCATGGCCATGACTGCACGATCATCGCTACGGACTGATGCGATCGCCGTGCTGAGCACCTTGCCGAGGTGGTGGGCCGCGATGCTGTGGACCTCGGCTGGTTCGACGGCGGCACGATCGACCCTGGCACCGGCAGCCTCCACAGCCACCAACTTGCGCGCGAGCTGCTGCGTGATCAGCGCCTCATACAGCCCGGACGCCGGCGTTTCGGTCATGCCCCTCCCCATCGGCCGGTCCGCGGGCAGTGTTGCGTAACAGGGCAGGCGGGTCGAGGCCTCAGCACCTACTCGACGAGGCCAACCCAGAGAGCATCCCGTGCGCGCGTCATCGCGACGAAATACTCACGCCGTTCGCGTTCCAGGCGTTCCAGGACGCCGGGCTCGGTGTCGCCATCGCGGTTTGCTGGAAGCTTGACCCGCGGCAGGAAGACACGAGCGAATTCAAGGCCTTTGGCGCGCTTGAAGGTCCCTACCTTGATGGCGCCGTCTGGTGCGCCGTCGTATTGCTCCAGGTTCCTTGCGGGCAGGCCGCACGCCCGCAGCACACCCAGATATCTGGCGGCTAGAGCGTTCGTAGGAACAAGGACCGCTACGTCGCTGAGTTTGCCACCGGTGGCCTGGAAGCTGTGAAGTGCCGCGGCGAGGCGGTCATCGTGTTCGGAGATGGAAATCGTCCGGGCCTCTACAGGGGGTAGTCCGCTGCGAACGACCGTGACGTCACGACGTCCCTGCTCCAGCTCAGCGCCCAGGTCGTCGAACTGGTCATCAGCGACGAGCCGGGTGGCGTAGTCGAGGATGGGCCGCGTGTTCCGGTAGTTGATTCGCAGCACTGTTGACCGACCCCCGACCGAGATGCCGGCCTCGGCCAGTGTGAAGCCACCGGGATACACGGCCTGTTGCCCATCCCCCACGAGGGTCAGACCGTCCGGCGCGTCGCCGACCAGCGCGTGGAGGAGTTGGAGACCGAGGAGGTTGAGGTCCTGCACCTCGTCGGCGAGAACAGCGACGTAGCCAGGCTCTACCGGCTGCTCCTGTACTGATCGCAGCGCCATGGCGAGCATGTCGTTGATGTCGACGATCCCCCGCTCTCGCAGGTTGGCCTCATACTGCGTGTTGAGCTCCCAGACGAGTCGCCGTTCCGCAGTATGGAGCCGGGTGCGGCGTCCCACGCGATTGACGTCGTCGTACTCCTCAAAGGTGATCAGCCCGCGGCCGCGAATGACGTAATCGATCTCTTCTTGCCAGTAGCGGCGGGGGGTGTCGGGTCGCTCCAGACGGTCCCGTCCCTCCCAGCGGTTGTACGCCAGATGAAAGGCAGTCTCGGCCTGTTTGCTGGTGCCTGGGGTGTCGACGCCACGGTCGACTAGGAGCGACCTCGCCCACCGGTGCAGTCCGGTGAACTCGACGCGGTCAGCGGTCTCTGGAGAGAGGCGGGCGTACAGGTGCTGCATGACGGCGGGCAGCGTCTTGACATAGGTGGTGACGAGGACCTGCCCCGTCGTCCGGCTTGCGATATAGGCGGCGCGATGCAAAGCCACGACGGTCTTGCCGGTCCCCGCGGCGCCCCGGATGCGGCAGGGACCGTTGAAGCTGCGGCGTACGAGCTTCGCCTGGCTGGGATGCAGGAACGCCATCCACTGTTCGATCGTGCCCCGGCGGGCCGCCTCGATGGCCTGTTGGTCCAGTTCTTCATCAGTGAAGAGCTGCAGTTCCTGATCGTCATCGGTGAGCGGCACGCTTGCCAGAGGAAGGACAGGGGTGGAAACCAGAGGCCGGAGTTTGGCGGGTGGACATTCTCGTTCCAGCGTCTGAACGACAGCGTCGATCTGTGTGCCATCTAGCCGCCCTCCGCGGCCCACGACAAGTTGCTGCAGGGTCGGCGGTGAGACCAGGTGCACCCGACCAATTGACTGACGGACGACGGCGCGGCCGGCGAACGCCATGACGGGAACGACCTCAAGGGGCGCTAGGCCCACTTCGCTGAGCACGCCTTCGAGGGCCTCGACCTGGCGACGCACCTTGTCGACTTCCTCGTCCATGCATTCGTCGTCGTTGAAGAGCGAGCCGTTAACGATGCGAATAGGTCCCCGCCAGCACTTGGTGTCGATAATGAAGACACCGCCAGGGCCCACGGCAATGTGGTCCAGATTCGATGACCGGGTGCCAGGCCAGTGGCGGTCGTGCATGAGCAGATAGCCCTGACCGTTCAACGACTCCAGCGCCCGTGCCGTCTGCGGTTCCGTGCGTGCAGCGACACCGAATCCGGCGGCGCGCCGACGGGCACGAGCGGCAGCCTTGTCGTGTTCCTCAGCTTCTCGAAGACTGCGTGCTCGCTCAGCTGCGGCGGAGCGGCCAGGTGCCATGGGGGAAGGACTCCGGTCGGACGTCATTCATCAATCGGCACAACCGGTGGGCTATTGAGCGCGGCGATCTATGTACTGGGCATGGGTCTCACGAACCGAACGCGCCCCTGGCATGCGCGGCCCCTATTCGGCTCCGATCCAAAGACTGCGCCTCGCCTCCTCACCAACGGAGTGGCTATCGGTTGAGTCCACTCGAGCCCAGACGCGTGGCGCGTGCTGGACGCGGCCGCCGCGCCTGGCGGCAGGTCAACCGTGCCTGGGGCAAGTCAACCGCACGGCGCGGCCGCCGCATGTGCGACCACATCGAGGCCTCGTCTTGCACCCCGCACCCACAGATAAGTGGGCGCTACTCCGCTTCCAGCTCGCGAAGAAGATCGTCCATTAGGGCGTCGGGTCTCCGGACGGACTCACGGACCGTCTCGTACAACCTTTGGACCACGATCGACATCTCGGGATCAGATGTCGCGGTGGAGGCCGTCAGTACCGCCCCATGAGAAAAGATCTCATTGCCGTGCTTATCCATGATCCTCACGCTAGGCCCCATGAAGGGTTGCTCCTCTACAGTTACTGACCCGCTCTTCAAGCCGAACACAAAGCGATCCGCCACCCCCCCTCCTGCATCCCGCCACTGGATCTCGCCAGCGCGGGTCCGATCAAGGAGGCGCTGTAGGAGTTGCAGTGGTCTGCTGGTGGACATGTTCACCGGGTTACCTCCGGAGGATCAGGACTGACCGCTGCACCGACAGCAGCCTCGGACATGATTCTCAGCACTCCGGCGACGTGCACTCGGGCCTGAGTCGTTGTGTCGCGAACGCTTAGGGAGCCCGCGTCGAGCAAATCATTTGCTGTGGCGGCGGCGATGGCGGTTGATGACGTCACATACTTGCTGAGGCTCGCATGGGCCGGAATGTTCAAAGTTGTGAGCACGCCCGAAGCCTCCACAGCGCCATTCCTCCACAAGAACAGCGCCATCCTGGCGAGCTCGGCGTTGTTGCTAGCGCAGGCTGTTTCGAGCATTTGCTCGATGAGCCGAAGGTCTGCGACCTGACTGTTGAGCCTGTGCTCTGCGGACCGTGACGCTACGCGTTGAGCCGCTGCAGTTGCTGCCTCTGCCGCTGTCTTCGCCTGTTCGGCTTGAGACTTCGCCTGGGCAGCCTGCTGGTATGTCAGCCGCAGACCCCACAAGGCGACGAGCAACCCGACGAGATTGGCTACGTTGACCAGCGCGTCCATGGTTGCCCACACTAAACGCTCCGGTACACGTAACACGCCTACCGTGGGGGCTTGTCTCGAATCCAGGTCCTCCTTCGAGGTCCAACGGATACCGAATCGGTTGAGTGCCGATCTGCTGCTCAGCTGAGCAATGTCCCCGGCGGGATAGGCCGGAGTTCGCCGGAGCTTGGCATCGACCGCCACGAGGCGCCCTCCCAACCCACCACCGCAAGACCCTCACCGAAACGAGGGTTCAAGCCATGGCCATGACCTGAGAGATCACACGAGTGGTGCCGTCGGGGATCGGCCCCACGCCGTGAAAGAGGTCACAGTTGTGGGTTACGGGCCGACCTCCCATGTGGCACATTCGACACCCGCGTCCTCACGGACGGGGGGCCGTAACAGGGGGTAGGCATGGCAGCAGATCGACCTTGGGACCGCGCGCGCCGCCTAGCCGCGGATGCGCGCGATCGCGCGGGACAGGTGGACTGGTCCGCCGAGGCGAGAAAGGTCGCCGCCACGGGAGCCTCCACGGTCGAGAAAGCACAGCGCATCGCCGTAGAACGAGCGCCGTCTCTGGTGCGGGCCAGAACCATGACCAAGGATGCGAACAGCCGCGTCTCGGAGGCGGTCGCAGCACTCGAGACCGCTCGAGAGGAGGCACAGGACGCTTTGGCCGTTCTGGGGGCGCTGGAACTCGATGTCTACGACGGATTGTTGCGACGGTTCACCGCCGCGTTCTCGCGAGTGAAGAATGTTGACTTGACGGACGTCACCACCGAGGGCCTCCCACCGGTCGTCGATGCCTTCTCGACCGAGCGCATCACGGTCGACTACCGAGCCGTCGATGCACTCAAGACCGCAGTGATGAGTGGTGGGTCGGGCGCGGCCGCGGGCCTCATCACGTTCGCCAGTGTCGGGACCTTCGCCACCGCGTCGACCGGGACGGCGATCGGAACCTTGAGCGGGGCGGCTGCCACTAATGCGACCCTGGCATGGCTGGGTGGCGGTTCGCTGGCGGCCGGGGGCATGGGGATGGCCGGCGGGATGATCGTCCTCGGCGGTCTCGTTGCAGCGCCCGTTCTGGCGGTCGGTGGACTCATCCTGCGGCAGCAAGGTCGAAAGGCGCTCGCCACCGCTCAGGCCGACGCCCTGGAAGCCGAGAAGGCGATTGCCGAGATGCGGCTAGCAGAGGAGTCGACTCGCGGCATCACCGAAAGAGCAGAGCAACTGACGTCAGTACTGCAACGGCTCCGGGAGCGCGCCCTTGAACATGTAGCCGTGTTCGAGTTCGTCTTGGAAGAACAGGACGACTACCTGCTGTTCTCGGACCGAGAGCGTGCTCAGCTGGCGTCGACGGTTGCTCTCGTCAAGACCGCACGAGCGGTGATCGATGTGCCGGTCATCGATGCGGACGGGAACCTCACTCCGGAATCAGCCGAGGCCGTCGTCGCTTCGCAAGCCGTAACGACAACTCATGCGGGATCGGCGTGACTGGGGGATCGTCTGCCGGCGACCCGAAGGCGGGCGTCGGAACATTCATCGGCTGGGCCTACAGCGAAGCGACGACGCAACACCTGGCGCGTCGAACCCAGGAACTCCTGAGGAACCGTGACTACGCCAAGGAGTTCACCGAGCGATACAAGAACGCGCTACCGGCGAACCTCCAAGGACGGGTATTCGAGTGGCTGGAGTCGCTGAAGTTCAACCTCGACGCGGCAGAGAAGGGGTCGCACCTGCGGGCCGTAACCACTGAGGAGATGGGACTGCGGCACGCGGCGGCGGATATCCGCATTCGGATCCCCGGCGGTCCGATCGTGCGGGAAGTGCAAGCCAAGGCGTACCGATCGGCCGCCTCCGGCGTTATCGCGGCATCCCAGGACAAGTACAGGGGCATGGGGCGGCTCGTTCCGCAGAATCAGCACGCGGACGCGGAACGGTTGTTAGAACGCGTGCGTGAAAGCCCGAACCTACGGCTCAACAAGTCCCGGTATGCCGATGTGCAGTCGAACCTCATGGGAGAGTTGCGTCACGGCGACATCACCTCGGGGGGGACCAGTCAGGCCGACCTGAAACGGATGGGTACGCCGGATTCCTTGCTCGAACAAGCCATCCGAACGTCGAAGCTCCAAGAGATTGGGCTGGCAGCCGCCAAAGGCGCCACCGGCTCGGCTGCGATCACCCTTCTATTCACAACCGCCCATAACGCCCTGGCGCCTCAGCAAGATCAGGCCAGCGCATCGAAGCAGGTCATCGATACTGTCGCGGCCACTACCGCTGCGGCTGTGCGTGGAGGCACCGGCGCCGCTCTGGCGAAGGGCATCCACATCGCCGCCAGGAACCGCGAGGGCCTGCAGGACTTCGCGTCGACTGCGGGGCCGGCGGCCATCGCCTCGGCTGTTGTCGAGATCGGTGAAGCCGGGTTCCGCTTCAGCCAAGGTTCAATCGACCGCGATGCGTTCGTTGAAGCCTGCGGGACAGCCGTTCTCAAGAACTCGGTGGCATGGTCCTATGGCGTCGTTGGACAGGCGCTGATACCCGTTCCTGTGCTTGGCACAGTCGTGGGCGCGACGGTCGGGTACGTCACGGCAACCGCTGTCATTGAGGGCCTGAAGTTGGCCCATGCCGCGGCGGCTGAGGCGGACGCTGCCGAGGAGCGTCTGGCGGAGATCGAGGTCTGGATTTTCGACGCCATTCAGCGTCTGGAGGAGACGCACCAGGTGGTGCGGGCGCTCAATGAGGAGTGGTCGGCCAACTTTGAGCAGACCGTGCTGCCCCTGATGGATGACCTCGAGAAGTCCTTGGGCGAGGACACGCCGGCCGCGCTGACTCACCTGTCGGCGCTGTGCACGGGATTCGATGCCAGCCTTCCGTTCGCCACGCAAGCTGAGTTCGATCAGTTCATAAAGGATGACGACACCATCCTCGAACTCTGAGCATCGGTGTTATGACGCCCTCCGGCCGGAGCCGATTCGAACGAGCAGTGCCGGCTGCTGTCCTGAAACCCCGGCCTCAGGCCGTCGCATCAACCCAATGCCTACCGTGTCCGCATGGTTAGCCAGTGCCGTGCAACCACGCAACTCGTGACCTGAACCGCGTGAAGCCACAGCACGATGTTTCAGCGGGTCAATCCCCCAGGGACGCACCCACCGACCAACTCTTCTGCTCCAACTCCTCGTAGGAGAAGAGCAGGTCACCCCGTGAGCCCACCTCGACCTTGTAGAAGTCAACTTTCGGAAGGTCGGGGACGGTGAAGTCAAAGGTGCATGTGTAGCTGCGGTTTCCACCCCAGTCGACAGGCCCGACGCGCCCTGCGCTCAGTGAGCCGTGGCCAAGCACCTTGCCACCTCCGTCGTACACAGCTACGTCCGTGCCGGTGCGGATGTCGTCGTACCCCCCATAGCCGTTACACGAGGGCTTGTCGGTGTAGAAGCCAAGACTCTTTGAGGTCAACTCGAAAGTTCCCGTAAGCGTGTGCGTGCCGCCGCCAAGAACACGAAGAACGACGATTACGAGCAGTAGGCCGGCGCCTCCCGCGGCGAGCGTGCGCTTGTGCCCTGCCGACGCGAAGGGTCGCCCATCGAGCCATTCTGCTGCGACCGGCGGCAGCCACCTGCTACCAACAGCACCCCGCGCAGGCGGTCCCTCTGGCAACGACGGTGCTCCCGGTACATCTTCGGCTGTGCGGCCAGGCCGGCCGAAGCCATGCGCGACTTCTTTGAACTCCGTAGGCACGTTAACCCCCCGAGGAAGATATGGTCGGCTTTGTCTTCGACACGCAAGAGGGGACGCTGAAGGCGGAGCGGAGATGTGGGACAGCAATTGACCCATCGGGACTAGGACTGTCGCACATGTCGGGGCACACCCGCGGTCTCGAAGTTCGCTGCCGCCCGTCACGCTGTCGGTCGTTGCGAGGCAACACATGCACCGTATTGAGCAAGACCGCTGCAGAATCTCGGGATACTGCGTCAACGGATCCCATATCCATTGACGGGAAGGACGCCCCTCTCAGCAGTCACCGCCACTCGGACGTAGTGCGGCCACGAGCTGCGGTACGTCTTGAGTGGCCATGCTCCAGACCTGCTCAGGATCCACCCGGTGATAGTGGTGCGCGAGCACGATTCGTAGCCGGGCGATGTCGCGCCAGGCGACGTCCGGTAACTGCTCTCGTGTTGCCGGGGCCACGGCACTTGCCGCCTCGCCGAGAATCTCCAGCAGGCGCTCGATAGCGAACCGCACGGCGATGTCACGCGTGAACGCATCATGGCCACGCTGAACGAGTTCACTGATATGCGTTGCGACCTCGAGCATGTCCGCGATCCGCTGTTCGTCGGCGCGGGTCATAGCGGCAGCGCCTCCGCACGAATGTGGTCATCGCGCGGCTTCAGCCCTCCTGTCGACACAACGTCGACCGAACGTCCCAGGATGTCGCCGAGCTCGTCCTGCAGGCGCAGGAGGTCCAACAGCGAACTCCCCGGCTCGAACTCCACAAGGAAGTCGATGTCGCTACGGTCCGTCGCCTCACCGCGCGCCACGGACCCGAACAAGGCGATTCGGCGGCCACGGTGACGTGACACGGCGGCCTTGATGTCGTCTGCGTGCCCCTCGACGAGCGCGCGCAGGTCCTTGCTCACGTGCCCAGGCTACGACGCGGCGATGTCTCCATGGCGAAGGGCAGAGACGGCGAGCAATCGCCTCGTTAGTTGTGGAGAACAAGCGCTGCGGGGCCCGGTCTTGTCGCATCCCTTTGAGATGGTCGCCAGCAACCACTCGGAACGACCTGGGAGGACGCGATGGGCAAGCGGCGATACCCCAAGTTGACCGCCGACCAAGAGCACGCGATGAGGAAGGCGGTCGATGTGCAGCGTGCTTCGGACGGCAGCTACACCGCGCGCGCCTCCAGCAGAACAGAGCTCGAGGCCGGCGTTGCCGCCGCCAAGGACGCGGACTGTGACGTCTCGGTCTTCATCAGCGGCCTCGACGCGCAGACCTTGGCGCTCTGCGCTCAGGAGGTCTGTGACCTGGCAATCGACCAAGGCGTCACGGTCAGATTCCACCACCGCGGTCAGGTACTCCGACTCGCGGTGGATCACGATCTTCCCGCGACGGTACGCGAGCCAATCTGATAATCTGATTTGATGACCGACATCAGCGCAACCGACGCCGCCCGGCGGTTCGCCGATCTGCTGGACGCCGTGGAAGATGGTGAGCACTTCACGATCGTGCGGCGCGGGAAGGCCGTTGCGCAGCTCGAGCCCGTGAGGCGTGGGCGGGGCGCCCACGCCAAGGCCTTGTTCGAACGCCACCGAATTGACCGGGAATGGGCATCCGAGGTCTCCAGGGCGCGCGAGGTCCTCGAAACGGAGGAGCGGCCCTGAGAAGGCTCCTGCTCGATACGACCTTCTTGGTCGACGTGGAACGCCAGCGCAGCTCAACCGACGTCATCGCCGATGATGACGACACCGCAATCGCCGCCATCACGGTCGCGGAACTCCTGGTCGGCGTCGAGCTGGCGAGCAAGCGGCATCGCGGTCCGCGCCAAGCGTTCGTCGAGGACCTCGTCGCGACTATCCCGGTTGTGCCGTACGACACTCGAGTCGCGGCGCAGCACGCCACGCTCCTAGCCGCCGCGCGTCGGGCCGGGAAGCCCCGCGGTGCTCATGACCTAGTCATTGCAGCCACTGCCCTGTCGTCCGGGCGTACGGTTGTCACGGCGGACCCCCAAGGCTTCACAGATCTTCCCGGCGTCGAGGTCGTCGCACACGTGGGCTGACGAATGCGTCCGGCCACGGATCCGATAGAGCGGATCTCGCCTGCCTCAGTCGCTGTCGATCAGTGCGAGCCGCGCCACAGGGCGTCGCGCAGGCCCGACGTACGCCTGACTGGGCGCGCCACGGCCGCCTCGATGGCTTCGGCCGTCGCTGCCACGGTCAGTCGGTCCTTGGCGCGGGTGACGGCGGTGTAGAGCAGCTCGCGGGTGAGGATCTTCGACGTCGGGTCCGGCAGCAGCGCCACGACCGTGTCGAACTGCGAGCCCTGGCTCTTGTGGATGGTCATGGCGTGGACGGTCTGGACGTGCTCGAGACGCTGCGGGGCGATGGTGCGAGTCGCCTCCGCCTGGCGGAACGCGACCTGCAGCCGCCCGTCGTCGTCCGGGTCGGCGATCGTCACGCCCGTGTCGCCGTTGAGCACGCCGAGCTGGTAGTCGTTCTGCGTCACCAGCACCGGCCGGCCGACGTACCACGACTGGGCCGGGTCGAAGTCGTCGAGGTCGAGCGCCAGCCACTTCTCGACCCGCGCGACCCAGTCCTCCACGCCGTAGGCGCCCCGGCGGTGGGCGCACAGCAGCCGCACCTCCTCGAGGCATTGCAGGGCGATCTCGGCCCCACCGGCACGGGCCGCCGCAACCAGGCGAGCACCCGCGTCCACCACCAGTTCGCGCACCGGCGCCAAAGCCGACTCCACGGCCTCGGCCGGGTCGATCTCCAGCCAGGTGACGTCCTCGTGGCCCGCACCCAGCACCTCAAGCACTGGCCTCGGTCGCCCCCGTTGGATCGCCACCGCCAAGTCCGCGATGCCGCCGCCGTGCCGATAGACCTTGCGCAACACCACGATCGCGTCAGCCACCGGGCCGTCAGCCCGCTGCTCCCGCACAGGTCCGGCGATGTCGCCCAGCACCGCTCCCGACTCGACCGACACCAGCTGGTCGGGGTCGCCGACGAGGATCAGTCGCGCCTCGGGACGCACGGCGTCGAGCAGCTTGGCCATCAGGTCCAGTGACACCATCGACGTCTCGTCGACGATGACCACGTCGTGGGGCAGGGGGTTGTCGACGTTGTGGCGGAACCGTGTCGCGTTGTCGGGCTCACGGCGCAGCAACTTGTGGATCGTGGTCGCGGTGAAGTCCTGGTCCTTGATCGAGTCGGTGACGCGCTGTGCCGCCTTGCCGGTCGGAGCGACCAGCGCGACGTCCGGCTCGTCGCGCCCTGACGCCGAGGCTTGCAAGCGCAGCGCCTCGAGGATGGTCTTGATCGTCGTCGTTTTCCCCGTGCCAGGGCCCCCGAGGATCACCGAGAACCGCCGCCGCACCGCGGTCTCGACCGCCCACCGCTGGTGGTTGTCCTTCACGCCAGACAACGCCCGCTCCAGCGCCGCCTCGTCGACCGCCGGCGTTTCCGCGGAAACGCGTGACAGCAGCGAGCGGATGACCAGCTGCTCCGCGCGCCACCCGCGGTTCAGGTACAGGCGCGCCCCGTCCAGGCGCAGGGGCGCGTCGTCGGCGACCAGCGACGACCGCTCGATCGCCGCGAGCCACTCGTCGACCGCCGGCCACTCCAGCGCCTCCACCGGCACCTCGGCGTCCTCCTCAGGCGCCACCGTCTCGGCCACAGACTCGAGATCCAGACACACATGACCCAGCCGCGGCGCACGCACGGCCAACGCAGCCGCCAGCACCACCAGCGGATCGTCCTCGCCGCACACCCGCGCCAGCGTCTTCGCCACGTGCACATCAGCGAGGTTGAGCACGCCGGCCCGGTTGAACGGCTCCAGTACCGGCGGGGCGGCGGACGCGACGTCGATCACGCCGCCACCTCCCCCGCGTCGATGAGGTCGGAAAGCGCCTCGACCAGCGCCGCCGGCGGCTGCCACGAGAACACGCCGCACGGCACGCCGTCGACCACCGGCGTGTCCGCCCCGACCATCCCGCGGACGAACAGATACAGCACCCCGCCGAGATGGTGCTCGGCCGAGTAGTCGCGCACCCGCCACCGCAGGTAGCGGTGCAGTGCGACGGCGTACAGCAGCGCCTGCAACGGGTAGTGGCCGCGTTCCATCGCCGAGACCAGCGCCGCCGGCCGGTAGTGCCAGGCGGACAGCTCCTCGTCCGGCACGCTCAGCTTGTTCGTCTTGTAGTCCACGACCAGGTACTTCCCACCGACGCGCAGCACGGCGTCGATGGACCCGGCCAGGTAACCGCGCAGGTCCGCATGGAAGGCACGGTCGAACAGCTTCTCGGCGTAGGCCCGCACCGGGTCGTCACCCGGCAGGTGTGACCGCAGCAGCCGTCCGATCGCCGCGACGGTCAACCGCTCCGACCGCCCCGCCGAGCCGCCGACCAGCGGCACCTCGAAGTCGAGCTCCGCGAGCCGGTCGGACGCCCCGATGTCCGCGAGCCGGACCCCCTCGGCCAGCGGACCCAGGGGTGTCTGCACCACCTGCACCAGCCCGTCGAGGAACACCGACGGGTCGCCGACATCGACTGCGCGCTTCTCCCCCCGCGCCTCGAACACCGTCTTCAGCTCACCCCGCAGGTCTGCCGCGGTGAAGTCGGCGTCCTCGAAGACCCCATGCACGAACGTGCCGACGTCCACCCCGCCGGGCATCGCTGCCAGCGGCAGCGGCACGCCCCGAAGCCGCTCCTCCAGACCTGTCGCAGCGTCACCATCGGCGACCGCCCCGACTACTGCCCGCGGCGCGAGCGCCTCATCGTCGGTGAACTCCACGTCGGGTTCGCTGCCGACCCGCGGCTCGTCGTGCGCCGCCCGGGTGATCGCCGAGTAGGACGTCCGACGCCACCGCAGGTCCAGGCTGCGGTCGAACCGGGCGGTGTCCAGCTCCACCGCCCCGCCCACGTCACCGGTCCACTCGGCCTCGGGCAACTCGAACGGGATGGACTCGATCGCCATTTTCCCGTCGGTCCGCTCGGCGAGCGCGTCGAGGTCGGCGCGGGTGAGGTCGTCGTTCTTCAGACGGAACTTCCCCGCGTTCAGCACGTCACCGGTACGCGAGTTGCGGCACAGCAGTAACCGGGACAGCGGCGCCTGGTTGGCGTACGCCGCCGGCAGCCACCACACCACCGCCTGGTGGCGCGCCCGTGTCAGCGCCACGTACACCAGCCGCAGTTCTTCGCCCTTGGCCTCGTCTTGGTGGAGGGCCTTGTGCTCGGCGAAGCCCGGCGCCTGCGGTCCGCCGACATCAGCAGAGCGGTCGCCGCCGCGATCCTCGTCGTGAAACACCGGCACCGGGACCTCGCGGCTGGCGTTGGACGACCACAGGAAGGGGGCGAACACGACCGGGTACTCCAGCCCCTTGCTGCGGTGCACCGTCAGCACCTGCACCGCCTCGGCGTCGGACTCCAGCCGGCGGGCGCGCTCCTCGGCGTCGAGGTCGTCGCTGGCCTCGTTGATCCGCTCGCGCAGCCACCCAGTCAACGCCGACGGTCCCAGCTCCTCGCCGATCACCGCGGCGTGCAGCAACTCCGCGACGTGCTCGATGTCGGTCATGTGCCGCTCGCCGTCGGGCAACCCGAGCACCCGCTTGGGCAGGTCCTGCTGCGCCACGATCGTCTGCAGCAGCGACGCGACGCTGCGGTCGCGAAGGATCGCCGCCCATGCCAGCAGCGCCTCGTGCACGGGGTCCATCGCCCGGGGATCGGTGCGCGCCGCCGCCAGCCGCTCCCCCGTCCAGCCGAGGAACACGGTCAGCGCCGCCGTCCGCGCGCGCGACACCGATGTCGGCTGCTCCAGTGCCTCCAGAAGCCGCAGCCACTCGGTGGCCGCCGAGGTCGCGAACACCGACCCGACACCGTTGATGACGGCGGGCACACCCGCTTTGTGCAGCTCCTTTTGCACCAGCGCCGCCTCGGCGTTGGACCGCACGAGCACCGCGATGTCCTTCGGCCGCACCCGGCGCCGCGGGGACCGCTCCTTGCCGTCGGGCCCGCGGTCGATCAGCTCTGCGGGCGAGTCGAGCAGCTCGACGGCCTGCACCGCCACATCACGGGCGACGTGCGCCCGCGCGGCGTTGGCCACGACCGAGCCCTTGTAGACGCGGTGGCCGTCGTCGGTCCGCGCGATGCGCAACCGCAGCGGCGCCTCGACCGGCGCCCCGACCAGCCGCGGCTGCTCGTGGCCCGGCGCGGCGTCGACCCGGCGGTACGGGATCTGCTCGTGACCGAGCTGCGCCCCGGCGAACACCACGTTGTACGCGTCGAGCAGCCCCTGGTCCGACCGCCAGTTGGTCTGCAGCGTGAACGGGTCACGGCCCCGCGACGCCTTGAGGTAGGCGTAGACGTCCGCCCCGCGGAACGAGTAGATCGCCTGCTTCGGGTCACCGATGAGCACCAGCGCGCGCCCCGACCCCCCGTCACCATTGGACGCGAACACCCGCGACAGGATGTCCCACTGCACCGGGTCGGTGTCCTGGAACTCGTCGATCAGCGCCACGTCGTACTGGCTGCGCAGCCGCTCACGGGCAGCCGGGCCACGGGTCGGGTCCGCCAAGGTGTCGGCGAGGCGCACCAGCAGGTCGCTGTAGGACAGCAGGCGGAACCGCCGCTTGCGCTCGTCGATCTCGGTGCGGACCCGCCGCGCCAGCTCGACGCGGATCGCCACTTCCGGCTCCTCGGCGGCGTCGGGGACGATCACCGCATCTGGGTTGTCGATCAGCGCCTTGGCGATCTTGCGCAGCGCGCTGCGCGCAACCACCACGTCGCCGTCGACCGAGGCGAAGCGCTCGACGAGCACGTCGTCGACCACCGCGTCGATGACGTCGCGCTCGTCCTCGATCAGCGTTGCCTGCCGGTCGAGGTCGCCCGTCAGCCCGACACCCGCAAGCACCTGCTGGCAGAACCCGTGAATGGTCGAGATCGTGGCGGCGTCGAAGTCCGACAGCGCCTCGGTCAGCCGGCGGTGCCGTTCGCGGACCACGTCGATGCCGACGCCCGTCCCCACGCCCGCCAGGTACCCGGCGACCGCGTCGTCGGACTGCCGGCCCGCCCCGTCCAGGACGGCGCCGAGGTGTTCGGCGACGCGGACCATCCGGGTACGGACGCGGTCGCGCAGTTCGGCGGTCGCCGCTCGCGTGAACGTCACGACCAGCAGCCGGCGCAGCGGGAACCGCTCGGCGACGTACCGGGCGGCCAGACCTTCGATCGTGTACGTCTTGCCGGTGCCGGCGCTCGCCTCGAGCACCGTCACGCCGCGGGGCAGGTCGGCCAGGGGATCGAAGTCCATCAGCAGTCCTCGATCTCTTCGCAGGCCAGCAGCGGATCCCACAGCTCGTGCGCCAGGTCGCAGAAGCGCGGGTCAGCGACGTCGTCGTAGGAGACGACACCGCCGAGCACCAGCTGGTGGTACGCGTCGCGGTCCTCGTTGGGGATCTCGTAGCTGGTGAACCACGCCTTGCGGGCGTCGCCCTCGGCGTCCTTGTCGTTGTGCACGCCCTCGGCCCACGCCGCCGAGGTCTTGCAGTACAGCGGCAGCGGCTCGCGCATGCCGCGGTCGTACAGGTCGACCAGCCCGGTCAGCAGGCGCAGGGCCTCGTCGCGCCGCTGCTGCGCGGTGTCGCCGAGCGGCCCCATGAACGAGATCGACACGTCCTTGCTCTTCGAGCTGCGGCAGCGGCCGGCGGTCACCGCGCGCAGCGGCCGTTCGGGCTGCGTCGCCGTGGCGGCCAGCAGCCGAACCCACGCCGCCAGCCGGTGCTTGGGTCCCAGCTTCGAGTACTTCAGTGACAGAACCGTGTCGTCGACCACGTCGCTGACGGCGCCGACGATGCAGCGCGTGTCCCCTGGCAGCGCGATCTTCACCGTCATGGGGCTGCGCTTGGCGTCCAGCGGCACGTGCTTGGCCGCGGCGTTCAGGATCGCGTCGACAGTGGCGTTAACAGTGGTGATCTCGGTCTCGGCCAGCGCGCCGGGTGGCAGGGTGCCGCGTGCCCGCTCGGCGCGGGTCCATGCCTCGGCGTCGCTGCCTTTCAGCCGGGCGTCGAGCAGCTTGTCCCCCAGCGACCACCGCTCCAGAAAGTTCAGCTCGACGGGGATCGCGTCGCTGGGCTCGTCGCGCGTCTCGGGCAGGTAGACCTCCAGGCGGCGGCGCAGGAACGACTTCACGGGGTGCTCGACGAACCGGATGAGGTCGTCGAGGGTGATGTCCTCGGGCTCCAGCGCCGCGAGCGGCGCGGTCAGGAACTTCCGCGGCTGCCGGTCGTCGCGGCCCAGGGCCAGTGCCCCCTCCAGGCGGGTGCGGTCAAAACCCCACGGCCCATCACGGCCGAGTTTCCCGGCGGTGAAGTTGGTGTGGTCGTACGGCTGCAGTGGGTGTTCGACGACGATCTTCGACCGGGCGGGCGTCGAGCCGTCCCCGATGCGCACGGTGCGGTCGACGACGTCGAGCAGCTCGCCGATTGGCACCGCCGGCGGCTTGGTCTCGTTGGTCCGCACGTCGCGCCCGGTGTAGGTGATGATCAGCTTGTCGGTCGCAGCCATCAGCGCGTCGAGCAGCAGCTGGCGGTCCTCTGTGCGCGGGTCGCGGTCCCCGATGTACGGCTCGCGGTCGAGCAGGTCGTCGCCGTCACCGGTCGTCCGGCGCGGGAACGCACCGTCGTCCAGGCCGAGCAGACAGATCACCCGGTGCGGCACCGACCGCATCGGCACCAGGGTGCAGATCGTCAGGTCGCCGGTGCGGTGGTTGGCCCGGGTCGGCCGCCCCCGCAACCGGTCCTCGAGCAGCGCGCGAACCTCGCCGAGCGCCAGCGGCAGTGTCGACGCTTCGCCGTCGACCTTCGCCTCATCGACGACGTCGCCGAGCATCCGCTCCAGTTGCAGCCACTGCCACTCGTCGCGCTCGCTGGTGCCCAGCAGCGCCCGGGCCGCCCCGAGCAGCGCGGTCCGCCAGTCTTCGACGGTGTGCGGCTCGCGCAGGACCCGGATGTGGGTGTCGAGCCGTTCGATCATCTCGGCGAAGCGCCCGGCGACCGCCACCTCCTGCTCGGACACGTCGTCGAGCGGGCAGACGCCACCGACCAGCCGGTCCTCCTCGTCGGCCATCGTCACGCCGAGCAGGATCCGGTCGAGCCCGGCGCGCCACGTGTTCTCCGGCACCTCGCCGAGGCCGAACGCGACCCGGTGCTCCGCGTCAAGCCCCCAGCGGATGCCAGCGGACGCCACCCACGACTCGAGCCGGCCGAGGTCGTTGTCGTTGAACCGGAAGCGCCGGCGGACCGGCTCGCGGCCGGCGAAGTCGAGCACCTCGGATGCGGTCAGGCGGGCGTCGGCCAGCGTGAGCAGCTCGGCGACGGCACGGAGCACCGGGTTGGTCTGGCGGATGGCACGGTCGGCGAGGCGCACGCGCAGGTCGGGCAGCGCCCCGTCAATCGGTTCGCCGTCGGTGGTGACCGCCGAGGCGCCGAACACCGCCGAGATCAGTGGCGCGTACGTCTCGATGTCGGGGCACATCACGAGGATGTCGCGCGGCTCGAGGTCCGCGTCGTCGGCGAGCACGTGCAGGATCGCGTCGCGCAACACCTCGACCTGCCGGGTGCGGCCGTGGCAGGCGTGGACCTGCAGCGACCGGTCCTTGGCGTCCAGGCCGGCGCGGACATCGAGCTGGTCGACGCGCGGGGGGGCCGGCGCTTCGTTGCTGCGCACCTCGGCCTGGATGCGCTGCAGCAGGCTGCTCGGCTCCTCGTCTAGCGGCAGGTGCGTGCCGTCTGTGGCGCCGGCGGCGGCGAGCACGACCTGCATCTCGCGGCTGTCGCGCCCCCAGGACCCGAGCAGCGGGTTGACCGCCGCGGTGCGAGTGGGGTCGTCGTCGCGGTGGCGGCTGCGCAGCGGCTTGCGGAGCACGGCGGCGGCCGCGTCCCAAAGCTGACCCGAGGGGTGCAGCAGGAACAGGTGCGCGTCGCGGCGCTCGGCCAGCGCGCTGAGGATCTCGATGTAGCTGGTCGGCAGGGCGGTGAGCCCGAAGACCGCGAAGCGGTCCGGAAGGTTGGGCACGGCCAGGCCGTCGTGCAGTTGGGTGACGGTCTCTTGGAGGCGCTCGGCCGGGCTTTTGACGGGCAAGCGGCTACGAACTTCGCGCCACAACCTCGACTGCCACACGTCGGTCTCGCTCAGCGGGGCGCCGTTGCCGTCGACGTCCTTGCCGTCCTGCCACGCGAGCAGCATCTGGGGGCGGTGGACGCCGTAGCGGTCGAACAGGTCCGCGATGTGGCGGGCGGAGGAGAAGCGGCGGCCGGCGCGAGCGGGGTCGCCGTCGGCGCCGACGTTGCGCCGCAGCGTGTCGATCCAGGCTCCATCGAGCGACTCGTCGGCGAGTGTGTGCAGCACCGGCCACACCAGCCGCTGCGGGACCCACGGGTCGGTGTCCTCCTCGAGCCCGGCGGCGGCTTCGATCGCCCTACCGACGAGCGAGGCGGGGAAGGGAAAGTCGATGTTGGCGGCGACGCCGTCGGCCTGTCCTGGGGTGGTGCCCAGGCGCGCCGCCAGCTCCTGTGTCAGCCATCGCTCGATGCCGCGCGCCGGGACCGCGATGACCTCTTGGATCAGCGGATCCTCGGGCGGTTCGGCGAGCACACCGGCCAGCGCTTGGACCAGCCGGTCCGCCCGCTCAGCGCGGTACAGGTGCAGCATCCCTGGCGTCCCCCTCGGCTGCCTCGTCGGCCCTCGACCATACGGCAGCGGTGTGACAGTCCTGGAGATCCTGCAGGCCGTCTGACCCGACGTCGATGGTCGCGGCGCTCCTCGCAGCCGATGCCGTCGTTCCCGTGGTCCGGGTGGGGGCCGCCACTGGGGTCACCCCGGTGCACCGGGGGCGGCGGCCTTACCTGATGCGCGAGGCGGTGATGAACAGCGGGAAGAGAAGCGGCCAAACCAGTCGCAACGGCGGCGAATGGCCCCTTACCTCCTGCTTCGGCTCGACCACCACAGGCCGCCCGCCGCGATGACGCACACCGCGCCGATCGCCGCCCAGCGCAGGTCCCGCGACATGAACGACCCGCCGATATAGCCAAGTCCTTGGCCGATCCACAGGATTCCCAGCGCGGCGAGGGACCCCGCGAGCACCACCCGCCCTCTCATCAGCCGACCGTACATGCCCGGGCCGAGGCAATGTCACTGACGACCGCGACATGGAACGACTCCCGCCCAATTGGGCGGGGGTCGTGTGGATGGGTCGCCTACTTCAGCGAAATCCTGACGCCGTTGGAGAAGGCCGAGTCGTGCAGCTGAGCCGCCACGATCTTGGCGTTCTTCGGCACGTCGAAGACCATGGTTCCCCGCACGCTATTGCCCGGGTTGATCTCCTCGATCCAGACCGAGTCGTTTCCGTCGATCATCATCGCCGCCATGTCGTCGTGTGCGAACTGGCGGCCCTTGGCATCGAAGACGACCTGGTTGTCACTGAACAGCATCTGCGGCTCATCGCCGTGGTTTTCGACCGTGACGTCCATGAGGCAGAACTGCCCCTGGGCCTTTTCTTCCAAGTACTGAGAACCGAGCTTGGTCTTACCGCACTCGAAGCTCTTCACGACAAAGGTGAACTTGCCGTCCTGGGCGGGGTCACCGAGTCGATGCGCCTCCTCCACGGGGCTTTCATCGCCCGCTTCGGCGTCCGCAGCGTCCGCCGCACCCTCTTCGGCAGTGTCTGCCTCGGCTGCCTGCTCGTCCGTCTCGGCCTGGGTGTCATCCGCCGGCGCCTGGACGGACTGGGAGTCGGCGACAGGGGCATCGCCACCCCCGCTCAGGCTTTGGCCGACGAGCAGGACCACGATTGCCAGCGGCGCGACGATCAGCGGCTTTTTGTACCAGGGCCGAACGGCCTTGCTGTACGCCTTTTCGGCCTTTGCGCGGGCCTTCGCGTCCTTCGGCGACTCGGGCGCCGTCGGCTGCATGAGATCTGACATCAATTTCCCCCGTGTGAAGGTCGACTGCATGAGGTTCGACTGCGCCCGCTTGAGCGCATGTAGGGACTGTCGGATATGCGAAAGATGTTCGCTACGCCGAAAAAGGATCAATTCTATTCGCGACCTGATAGCCGCTCCGAACCATCACCGGTGCGTCGGAGTGCTGTGACCTATCTGATCCGATTTGACCAGCGTCGGTTCGCCCGCGCGGCCGGTCCAGGGGCGGCATCCCTGGCGTCCCTCACGGCTGCCTCGTCGGCCCTCAACCAGACGGCAGCGGGGTGACAGTCCTGGAGATGCGGGGGATTTCGGTGCGGACAATCGTCGGGCCGCCCGTCGCTTCCCGCCCGCGCTCACCGCGGGCGGCCGCGGTGTCACAGCGGAAGCCCGCCGCTCGCCGCGGGCGGACGCGGTGTCACAGCCGAAGACGACACTTATCCCATGACCGTCATCGCCGTCGCCGTGGGTCCCTGGGTTCTCGCCGCCGCCGCGGCGGGGGTGCTGTGGCTGATGAGCCGGGGCTCCGACGACGCCCCGCCCGACGACGCCGATCCCAACGCTCCCGACGAGCACGGGTTCATCCCCGCCGACAAGTACGGCTATGGGTACGGCTACAGCTGGGGCAGCCCCTACGGCGACCCTGACCTCTGACCGACGGGGCGCGCCTTAGCCGGCGGCGGGTCCCGGCTCTCCCGACGCTCGCAGGCCGGGGCTGACCTCAGGGTCGAAGCGGTCGATGAACAGCGCCTGGTTGCGGACCGCCCGCGCGAACTCGTCGAGCTCGGCGCGCGTGGCCCGATCAGTGGAGACCTCCGCCGCGGCACTCAGTGCTCGGCCGGCGTGGTGCAGCAGGGCAGCGGCGTCGGCCAACGGCTGCAGGTCCGTTGCCGAGACGACCAGTTGCCCGGCCGGGTGTGCTGCTTCCTCAGCTTCCGTCGTGGACTGCTGCGTTCGCTGCACCGCATGCTCGCGCGCCTGCCACAGCGGAAACGCCGTCGTCTCCCTGGCCGGGCAGCGCCGGCGCTGCAGCACAGAGTGCATCGCCCAACCCGAGGGTGAGATGACCGTCGCCTGACCGCAGTGGATGCATCGCTGCAGCAGCTCCTTCTCGTCAGCGCTCGCCGCGATGCCGGCCACTACCGCAAGGGCTATCACGAGCGCCCCGCCGCCGATCAGCGCAATGGTGAGCATCGCAACGCCCCCGATCTGGTCTGTGAGCCCCGGCCCCGTCGGCTCGGCCCTGCTGGTCCAACACCCCGACGAGAGCGCGTGTTCCGAGTTGCCACCATCATCTCGTCACGCGGTTGCGCCCCAAGCGCCGCCGACGCGCCTACCGGTCGTCGGAGGAACGGCGCTCGGCCGCTTGCCACGCGCTGTAGGCGGCGTGTCCCAGAAACGCCAGCAGGTACACCACCGCGGAGAACCCGAGGAATGGCAGAACCGCGCCTCCTGACGCAACGATCAGGATCAGCACGCCGAGTCCGAGGAGCCGGAAGTCCACTGGGCCACCTTGGCACGGCCGCGCCGGCCCGTCCACGGGGGGCCTGACCCGTGAGCGGCCATCGGGGTCACACCCCTGGGCTACCGTAAGCGGCGCATCACGAGCGACGCGAGGGACCTGACCCGCTGACCGTCGCAGCAACCTGGCTCACCGCCAAGGTGCTCCTGTCAGGACCCGATGTGGCTACGGCAAGACGGTGAGGACATGGAAGACAGCGGGGGTTTCGACGGCGGCGACTTCCTTCTCGGGGCGCTGCTCGCGTCGTCTCTGGTTCACGGCAACCAGCAACGGCAGATCGCCCAGCAGCAGGCGGCCGCCGAGGAGGCGATCGTGCAGCGCGGCGAGGCCGCGTGGCACACCGCCCAGCAGTACGGGATGACGCCGCAACTGCATTACGAGATCGCGCAAGCCGAGGCGGTCGCTCGACGGTGGGAGCAGCGCCGGCGCGAGGCCGACCTCGCCGCCCGCGCCAAGCACATCCGTCGCGGCTGGCCGAGCACCCTCGCGGGCGCTGCCGGCATGGCCTTCCTCGGCTTCTGTGCCTGGGTGATCGCGGCGACGCTGCTCGAGCTGGGCGACCAGGCGATTGATGAATTCAAAGGCGGCGCGGCTGCCTTGTCCGCGGTCGTCTGGCTGTGGTGGGTCGGTCGCCGCCACGAGAAGGCAATGTCGTCGCTGTCCGGATGGGAGCGGCGTTGGCTGCACCACCACGGCGGCCCGTGGCACGCCCACGAGTACACCGATCTGCAGCACCGCCACTGACACCGCCACTGATCTGACGAAAGGACTGTCACACCGCAGCAGCACCATGCACACCGCATCAAGAGCGACGCGAGGGACCTGACCCGTCGACCGTCGCGGCAACCTGGCTCGCCGCCAAGGTGCCCCTGCAGGACCGATGTGGCCGGATCGACGGCAACCACCGGCGATCCCTCGGGCGACCGGCGTCGTCGGCCACGCCGACCGTCGTCAACCAAGGGAGCAACCATGGAGATCGGAACCCCGCTGGTGGTCCATCAGCGCCGTAGCGTCGTCGACGACGCCGACCTGCTCGAACCGGCCGAGGCCGCAGCCGCCGACAGTACCGTCGCAATGGCCGAACCCGCGGACGACGCCGGCGCCGCCGAGCCGACCGATCCCGCCGGCGTCGAGGCACTCGCCTCGGGGGGGACGCGATGAGCGCCGTCGTGCTGCCGGCGCGCAAGGCCGTCAAGTTCGCCGCCCTCGGCGTCGATCCCACCGCAGGCTCGGGCGTCTTCTTGCCGTACGCCGTCGGCGTGCCCTACCCCGCGGAGAGCACCGCGGTGTGCGCCCGCGGGGCCACGCATGCCGTCCCCGACCCCGGGTGCACCTGCGGTTTCTACGCGGCCCGGAGCTTCGGCGACCTGCTCGATCTGCTCCACCCGACGCTGGCGCAGCTGGCCGGCAGCGCACTGCTCGACGTCGAGCTCGGCGGCATCGAGCTGGCCGGTCCGTACGGGATGCGCGCCGGCGAGCAGCGCGTGCTGGGCGCCGGCCTAATCCGGCTGTGCGCGCAGTGCATGCAGGCGCCACGCAGCGGCCCTGCCCCCGCCGCTCACCTGTACCTGCTGCCGTACGCCGGTCGGGACATCCCGTACCTCGTCCGCCCGTTGTGCGACGACCACGCCGCCGAGGCACACACGGCCGAAGAGATCGGCCTCGGAGACCTGTCGGGTCTGATGCGGACCGAGGTCAGCTGGGCGCCCCGAGAGCTGCTGGCGCAGATCGCCGAGCGCCACCAGATCCGCCTGGCCGCAGGTCAGCCGCACGGTCCGCTGCTCGCCCACCGCCGCGTCTGCGACCTGCGGATGGGACAGGTCGGGTTCACGCCGGTCGCCTCCGTCCGCCTGGACTCCGGCGGTCGGTTGTGGGTCAGCGCCAACGCCACGGCTGCACAGCGCCCTCGCCGGACCGGGGACGTTGCGGTGCTGCGCGCTGTCGGGCTGTGGCTGGAGCTGGTGATCACCACTGACACCGCCGGCGCAGTGGACGCCGCCGTCGCCACGCCCCGGCCTGCGCAACTGCGGTGCACCGAGATGCCCGTCGACGTCGTGCACGGCACTCGTCGCGCACCGCGCCTCGCGGCGGCCCTCGGCTACTGACCTGCGGCGGGTCAAATGGCCGTCATATGTGACGGACGGTGTGGGTCACATTGCACTCACGACGACATAGGAGGCGGGAACCATGACCACACTGCAGACCACCCCGCTCGCCGCGGTGCTCGACCTGGAGAACCTGCTGCACACCGCGCGCGGGGTCAGCCCGGCGGCGGTCCGGACGCAGTTCCTCGAGATCGCGGCGTGGGTCCACGCCCTGGGCGAGGTGCGGTACGCCGTCGGCTGCTGCGACTACTGGCTGGCCAAGATCCTGGCGCCCGTCGCGGCCGAGGCCGGTGTCCGGATCTTCCCCGGACCGATCGGGCGGGACCGCGCCGACGGCGAGCTGCTGCGCCGCGCCGCGGACATCCCCGACTCGGCCGAGGTGCTCATCGTCGGCAGCGGCGACCGCGCGTTCGCCGGGCTGCTCGCAGACCAGGCGCTGGCGGGCCGGCGCACCGTCGTGATCGGCCGGAGCCGCTCGATCGCGACAGCGCTGCGGGCCGCGGCGCATCACGTCATCGAGCTGGCCGATCCCGCCGCCGCCGTGCGCCGCGCCGCCTGAGCAGCCGCCGCCGCCACACACCCCGCTGCAGAACAGGAGAGACCTCATGCCGCTTGCCCGCCTTCACGTCGGCGCCCCGATGCACCGGGGGGCGCTCACCCTGTTTCCCGTGTGGACCGAGCATCCCGAACCCGCCAACGGCTACATCACCGGGCGCGCCGCGGAGGCGGCGCAGGCACTGGTGGTCGACGAGCTCGAGACGGCGGTCGTGCCGGAGCTGCTGGCCGTGAACCACGGTCCCGCGCCTGTGCTGCTGCTTGAGGGCGAGGTGCTCGCCGGCGGGCTGCAGACCCGCGTGCTGAACGTGTCCGTCCTGCTACCGCCGCAGCGACCGATCCCCGTCCCGGTTGGCGTGTGTCGAGGCGGGGCGCTGGGGTGACCGGCGCGCCTCCCGAGCAGCGGGCACGCACGTCCCGCCGGCGATGCGCCGCGACAAGACCGCCTCGGTCAACCGCTCCAAGGCCCAGGGAAGGCGCACCGCCGACCAGCATGCGGTGTGGGCGACCGTCGCCGAGTACGAGACGGTGCTCGCGGCGCCGTCGCCGACCAGCTCGTACGCCGACGTCGTCGACCAGCGCAGGGACGACGTCGCGTCGATGACCGAGGGCTTGCAGCCGCTGCCGGGTCAGCGCGGTGTGCTCGTCGGCGTCGGGGGGAGCATCCGGTGCCTGGAGCTGTTCGACCGCGCAGCGACCTTCGCCGAGTACTTCGACAGCATCCTCGCCGGCTACGCGGTCGAGGCGCTTGCGGCCGAGCCCGTCCCCACCTCCTCGAGCGCGGCGCGGCGGTTCGTGCGAAGGCTGGCCTCGGCGCCGTGGCAGTTCAGCGACGCGGTGGGCTTGGGCCGGGAGATCACCATCGAGGCCGAGGGTGTGACCGGCACCGGGCTGGCGTGGGACGAGGAGCGCCCGCCAGTGCACCTGGCTGCCTTCGCCTAGTTCGACTTGCCGTTGCACCGTCGCACAGGGACGTGGTGGGTCTTGGTCCGCGCTACTCGCAGCCGATGCCGTCCCCGTCACCGTCGAGGTGAGGGCCGTAGCCCGGATCGCCGCGGCGCACGGGGGCGGCGCCGGCTTCGCGCGCCGCGGTGCAGTTGGCGTACGCGCCGCCCGGCGGCAACCCGGCGTCGGCCGCCGGCGCGGGGGCGGCCGGCGCTGGGAGGTTGCAGCGGTGCTCGGTGGCTGAGTCGGCGGCGACGTACCGGTCCTCGCGCGGGTGGCGGCCGTAGCCGTCGCGGGAGTCGTAGCGGGCGGTGGCCAGCCCCTTCTTGATCAGCCGAAGGCCGGCGTCCGTGCCGTCGACATCGACGTACCGCAGCAGCCGCCCGTAGCGATCGCGGTCGTCGCGGGCGCCGGGGCGCAGCTTGACCTGTCGGTCGAGCACGAGCTTGGCCAGCGCGCTGGACGCGGGACCGAAGCCACACTCGCCGCGCTCGGGGGTGTCAATGCCGATGACCCGCACGCGTTCGGATGCGCCGCGGCTGCTGACGACATCAACCGTGTCACCGTCGACGACGTGGACGACGCGCCAGGTGTTCTTCGGTCGCTTGGGCTTCGGCGCGGGTGCGGGCGACTGCGGCGCGGGGGCGGGGGCGGCCGACTGTGCCACGGGCTTCGGCTTCCGCTTGGCGGCGCGCTTCTTGGCTGGGCCGGGATCT
>Ga0247713_1000428_pt1 | contig 26089 bp, 22 predicted proteins | sample 21E_NmetaG_FD_189936 | JGI IMG/M metagenome (GOLD analysis project Ga0247713, IMG submission 189936) | Soil microbial communities from hillslope of Landscape Evolution Observatory, University of Arizona, Oracle, AZ, United States - 2-1-E_N | ecosystem: Engineered > Artificial ecosystem >... | reverse complement strand
CCCCAGGCGACGGGCCGTCGCCTGGGGCGCGCGCCGCCACTGAACCGGGTCAGGCGGAGCCGAAGGTGGTGTCGGGCCGCCCCTTCGCCCACGTCCAGGCGTACTCGGCGTCCTCGCTGTCCAACGCCGCCGGTCCCAGGTGCAGCGGACGGAAGGTGTCGACCATGACGGCCAGCTCGTCGGTGGCCTCTTTGCCGATCGACGCCTCGACCGAGCCGGGCTGCGGGCCGTGGGTGAACCCCGACGGGTGCAGGCTGATCGACCCCAGCTCGATGCCCGCGCCCTTGCGGCTCATGAAGTCCCCGCCGACGTAGAACAGCATCTCGTCGCTGTCGACGTTGGCGTGGTTGTACGGGGCCGGGATCCCCTCGGGGTGGTAGTCGAACTTGCGCGGGACGAAGCTGCAGATGACGAAGTTGGGGCCCTCGAACGTCTGATGCACCGGGGGCGGCTGGTGCACACGCCCGGTGATCGGCTCAAAGTCGCCGATGTTGAACACATAGGGGTACAGATGCCCGTCCCACCCGACCACGTCGAAGGGATGGTGGGCATACGTGAATCGCGTCAGGCCGGTGCGGTGCCGTACCAGGACGTCGACGTCCTCCTCGTCGACCAGGAGTGGCTCCGCAGGGCCGCGCAGGTCGCGTTCGCAAAACGGCGCGTGCTCGAGGAACTGACCGCGCTGCGACAGGTACCGCTTGGGCGGGGCGACGTGACCGGACGCCTCGATGACCATCGCGCGCAGCGGCTCGTCTCCGGTGACGACCCACTGGTGCGTGGTCGAGGTCGGGATGACGACGTAGTCCCCCTGTCCGACGTCCAGCGCCCCGTAGACCGACTCGAACCGGGCGGTGCCCGACTCGATGTAGACGACCTCGTCGCCGATGGCGTTGCGGTACAGCGGGCTGGGCTGGTCCGCGGCGACGTAGGAGATGCGCACGTCGTCGTTGGCCATCAGCAGCTGCCGCGCGTCGACCACGTCACCTCCCACCTTCAGCGCGTGGGTGCGCAGGTGCCGCGGCTTGAGCGGATGGTTCGGCGTCAGCGGGTCGGGTTCCCGCTCGACCGCCTCGGCGGCGGTGATCGCTGTGGGGATGTGGCGGTGGTACAGCAGCGCCGAGTCGGAGCTGAACCCCTCGACGCCCATCAGCTCCTCGGCGTACAGACCCCCATCGGGCTTGCGGAACTGGGTGTGCCGCTTGTGCGGGACCTCACCGACTCGCCGGTAGTACGGCATGCACGCTCCTGGCCTCGACGTCGACGCCTCAGGGTACGGGAACGCCCGTCACGATGTGGTTGCGCAGCACGCCGATCCCCTCGACTTCCAGCTCAACGACGTCACCGGCCTGGAGCCACGGGTAGCGGTCCTCGCCATGGGTCAGCGACAGCTCCAAGATGCACCCTGTGCCCACCGTGCCCGATCCGATGATGTCACCGGCACGGACGACGCTGTCCCGTGAGGCGTAGGCCAGCAGCGACGGGAACGGATGGTGGATGTCAGCCAGCTCACCGCGTGACCACTCCTGGCCGTTGACGCGCGCCACCATCGCCGCGGAGGGACGGTCCGGCGAGCCGCCCATCTCGTCGGGCGTGACCAGGTACGGCCCCAGCGCCGAGGCGAAGTCCTTGCCCTTGGCGGGGCCCAGGCCCAGCGCCATCTCCCGGCGTTGCAGGTCCCGTGCGGAGAAGTCGTTGAAGATCGTGTACCCCACGATGGCGTCCAGGGCCTCGCGCTCGTCGAGGTCGCGTGCGTCGACGCCGACGACCGCCGCCACCTCCAGCTCGTAGTCCAGCGCCTGGGTCCGCGGGACGGTCACCGCCTCGTCGGGGCCCACCACGGTGTGCGGGTTGGAGAAGTAGAACACCGGCAGGTCGTACCAGTCGGGGTGCATCTGCAGCCCCCTCCCCCGCCGCGCCGTCGCGACGTGCTGCTCGAACGCGTAGAAGTCGCGGATGGCGGGCGGCCGTCGGATCGGCGCGACCAGCTGCACGGACGACTCGGGCACCGGGTCCGCGATGGGCAGCGGCGTCTGACGGCGGCGTGCGAAGTTGACGACAGCCGCGTCGCCCTCGCCACCCTTGCCGATGCGGGCGACCGCCACCAGCCCGTCGGCGGTGACCTCACCGACGTATTCGGTGCCGCCTCGGTCGCGCCACCGCGCGAGCTTCATGGCTGCGTGCCTTCCTCTAGGGTGAGACGTCATGATGCCGGTTGACCAGGCCCTGGCCGTGCTGCGCGACCGCGACGCCGTTCGGCGACTGCACGACCGGGATCCGTCGTTGTGGTCCGACGACGCCGAGGATCAGCGGGTGGTCGCCAACCGGCTGGGGTGGCTCGACACCGCCCCGGCGTCGGACGAGGTGCTACGACGGCTGGCCGAGGTGCAGGCCACCGTGCCGGAGCACGACCACCTCGTCCTGGCCGGTATGGGCGGGTCGAGCCTGGCTCCCGAGGTGTTCAGCAGAGTCCTGCACGGCAATGCGGTGCGCTTCTCGCTGCTGGACTCGACCCATCCCGACGCCGTGACCGGCGTGCTGGACACCGCCGACCCCACGCGAACGATCGCGATCGTCGCGAGCAAGTCGGGTTCGACCGAGGAGACCGCCTGCTTCGGCTCCCGCGCGTCCTCGCTGCTGCCGCCCGAACGCCTCGTGGCCATCACCGACGAGGGTTCGCAGCTGCATCACGCCGCCCAGACGGCGGGCTGGGGCGCGGTCGTGCTGAACCCGGCGGACATCGGCGGGCGGTACTCGGCGCTGTCGATGTTCGGCGCCGTCCCGGCGGCGTTGGTGGGTGTGCCCGTCGAACGAGTGTGGCAGCACGCCGGCACCATGCTCGACTCCTGCCGTGCCGACGTGGACGGCAACCCGGCCGCGCAGCTGGCGGCGTTCATCGCGGGCCATGCGGTGGCAGGTCGGGACAAGATGACGCTGTTGGCTCCCACCGAGCTGGCGCCGCTGGGTGACTGGGTCGAGCAGCTGGTCGCCGAGTCCACCGGGAAGCTGGGCAAGGGCATCGTCCCGGTGGTCGGCGAGCCAGCCGACGAACCGGAGGTGTACGGCGACGACCGCGCGTTCGTCGTCCTCCGGCTTGGAGCAGACACGCCCTTGGGCGTCGACGCTCTGCGGGCCGCCGGCCACCCGGTCTTCGTGATTGACGTCGACGACCGCGACCACCTCGGCGCCGAGTTCGTCCGCTGGGAGGTCGCGACCGCCCTCGCGGCGGTCGTGTTGGGCGTGAATCCGTTCGACGAGCCCAACGTGGCGGAGTCCAAGGCCAACACCGTCGCGGTGCTGTCCCAGGTGCGCGAGGGCACCGCCTTGCCCGAACCCGAACACGGCGACGTCGGCGGGCTGCTGTTTCAGCTGCGTCCCGGTGATTACGTGAGCATTCAGGCGTACCTGGCGCCCACCCCTGAGCACGCAGACGCGCTGCTGCGGATGCGGACGTTCATCCGCAACCTGTCCCGGTCCGCCACCACCGTGGGATGGGGCCCGCGGTTCCTGCACTCGACCGGCCAGCTGCACAAAGGCGGGTCCGACAACGTTGTTGCGCTCCAGATCGTCGACACCCCGATCGGCGGGCCGGCCATCCCCGACCGACCGTACGACTTCGCCACGCTGATCCGAGCACAGGCCCTGGGCGACCTGCGCAGCCTGCGGGACAAGGGCCGGCGCGTCACCCAGGTGGGTCTGCACGAAGGCGGCCTGGAGCAGCTGGTCTCCGAGGTCGAGGCCGCCCTGCGGTAAGCGGTGTAGCGTCTGCATGTGGCGCGCGTGACGGTGTCGGCCGACCGGTTCGTCCAGGGGGACGTCCCGCGCCTGTGCGCGAAGACCGGCGGCCCAGCGGCCACCGGCATGGCCGTCCATGCGTCCTACACCCCACCCTGGACGTTGCTTCTGCTGCTGTTCGGCATCATTCCGTACTTCGTTGCCGCGTACTTTGCGACGGAGACAACAACGGGCACGGTGCTGATCTCACGAAGAGCCGCAGAGCGATTCGACATGGCGCGCACCACATCCCGCGTGGGGCTGACCGTGACCGTGTTGGCTGTGGCGGCCGTGCTGGTAACCGGTGATCAACAGTGGCTCTGGTCGCGGGTGCCGGCGCCGTGGCCGCCGTCGCCGCGTACATCGGCACCTTTGTGTTCTCCGTGGGGGCCGTACTGGATGGCGAGTCGGTTCAGCTCCGCCGCGTGCACCCAGCCTTTGTCCTGGCCATCAAGGAGACAGAGGTGCCGCTGCGCGACGGCACGGCGCATAGTGCCCCGACATAGGCTGGGCGCATGCCCAACGAGACCATCTCCGTGCCCGAGATCCACTGCGACCACTGCAAGCAGTCGATCGAGGGCGCCCTCAACCCGCTGCCGGGTGTCGACCTGGCAACGGTCGACGTTGCGCAGCGCACCGTCACCGTCGAGTACGACCAGTCCTCCATCAGCCGCGACGACATCGTCGGCGCCATCCAGGACCAGGGCTACGAAGTCCCTGCCTAGCACGTGAGCACCACCCAGCAACCGCGCGAGCAGACCCTCGACTTCGATGTCGAGGGGATGACCTGCGGTTCCTGCGCCGCGCGGGTGCAGCGCATCCTGGCCCGGCAGGAGGGCGTCACGACGGCCGAGGTCAACCTGGCCACAAACCGCGCCCACGTCGTGGCGCAGCCGGAGGTCGACGTGCAGGCGCTGGCGGCCGCCGTGCACAAGATCGGCTACGAGCTGCACGAACCTGCGCCGGCCCAGGACGACGACCGCGCCGTCGATGAGGACCGTGCTCGCCGGGCGTGGCTGCGCCGGGTGGTCATCGCCTGGCCGCTGTCATTGGTCGTGCTGTGGCTGTCGATGTTCGCGGGCGAGGAGGCCATGGGGGACCCGACCGTGCGGTGGACGCTGCTCGTGCTCACCACCCCCGTCCAGTTCTACGTCGGCTGGCCGTTCCTGCGGGAGGCAGCGCGTCGGGCCAGGACCCTGTCGGCCAACATGGACACGCTCATCGCGATGGGCACATCGGCCGCGTACTGGTACTCGGTCTGGGCACTGCTGACGCACACCCACGAGCTGTACTTCGAGGTCGCCGCGCTGGTCATCGCCTTCCTCGTGTTGGGCCGCTACTTCGAGGCCCGGGCAAAGGGTCGGGCAGGTGCAGCGATCCGCGCGCTGCTGGAGCTCGGGGCGAAGCAGGCGCGCGTCGTCCGCGACGAGGTCGAGACGATGGTCCCCATTGAGGAGGTGATCGTCGGCGACCTCCTGCGTGTCCGCCCCGGCGAGAAACTGCCGGTCGACGGGGAGGTCGTCGACGGCAGCAGCGCCGTCGACGAGTCGATGCTCACCGGCGAGTCGATGCCCGTGGACAAGGCGGTCGGCGACCGCGTCGCCGGCGCCACCGTCAACACCAGCGGCGCCCTGACGATCCGTGCGACCGCGGTCGGCTCCCAGACCGCGCTGGCGCAGATCGTGGCGCTGGTGGAACAGGCGCAGTCGGGCAAGGGCCACGTCCAGCGGCTGGCGGACCGGGTGTCCTCGGTGTTCGTGCCGGCCGTGATGGTTGTGGCGCTCGTCACGCTGATGGGGTGGGTGATGCTCGCTGGGGATCCGGGGCGCGGCCTGCTCAGCGCCGTCGCGGTGCTCATCATCGCGTGCCCCTGCGCGCTGGGCCTGGCGACGCCGACGGCGATCATGGTCGGAACCGGCCGGGGCGCCGACCTGGGAGTTCTGATCAAAAGCGTCGACGTCCTGGAGCGCACGCGGGACATCACGACGGTCGTGTTCGACAAGACGGGCACGCTCACGCGCGGCGAGATGTCGCTGACCGACGTCGTCGCCGCCGATGGGGAGGCGACCGGCCTCCTCGCACGGGCCGCCGCCGCCGAGCACGACAGCGAGCATCCCATCGGGCGTGCGGTCGTCGGCGCTGCGACGGATCAGGGCATCCAGCTCGCTCGTCCCGGCGGCTTCGCATCTGTGGCGGGGCAGGGTGTACGGGCCCGCGTCGACGGCACCGAGGTGTGGGTGGGCCGGCGCAAGCTCATGGCCGAGGCGGGGCTGGTGCTGCCGGCACCTCTCGATGACACGGCCGAACGTCTGGAGGCCCAGGGCCGCACCGCGGTCTTCGCCGGTTGGGACGGCGAGGTCCGCGGCGTCCTGGGGGTCGCCGACACCTTGAAGGACGGCGCCGCCGACACGGTTCGGCGGCTCCACGCCATGGGGCTGCAGGTCGCCATGATCACCGGCGACAACGCCCGGACGGCCGAGGCAATCGCGGCTCAGGTCGGCATCGACCGCGTGCTGGCCGAGGTGCTGCCTGCCGACAAGGTCGCGGAGGTCCGGCGGCTACAGCACGAGGGGGACGTCGTGGCCATGGTCGGCGACGGTGTCAACGACGCCCCAGCGCTGGTGCAGGCCGACCTCGGCATCGCGATCGGGACGGGCACGGATGTCGCCATCGAGTCGTCCGACCTCACGTTGCTGCGCAGTGATCTCGATGGCGTGCCGACCGCGATCGCCTTGTCGCGGCGCACCTACCGGACGATCGTGCAGAACCTGGGCTGGGCCTTTGCCTACAACACCGCCGCCATCCCCCTCGCGGCGCTCGGGCTGCTCAACCCAATGATCGCCGGCGCGGCGATGGCGTTCTCGTCGGTCAGCGTCGTCACCAACTCCCTGCGCCTGCGTCGCTTCTCCGGCTGAGCCCGGGCGCCGGCGCTTCCGCGAACTTTCGCGGATATGGCCTGTACAGCGGGATGCGGCTGCGTAGGATCCACCGGCACACGGGGGCCGGCGGGTCGAGGAAAGGGCAACGGTGCTCTCGGTGCAGAACCTGGAGGTCGTCTACAACGACGTCATCTTGGTCCTGCGAGGCGTCAGTCTCGACGTGCCCAAGGGCAAGATCGTCGCTCTCCTCGGTGCAAACGGCGCAGGCAAGACGACCCTGCTGAGGGCCATCACCGGCCTGCTGGACGTCCATGACGGTGAGATCACCAAAGGCCGCGTGACCCTCGACGGCCAGCCGGTGCACCGCCTCTCCCCCGCCAAGCTCGTCAGCCTCGGCATCAAGCAGGTGTTGGAGGGCCGGCGCATCTTCGCGGAGTTCACCGTCGAGGAGAACCTGCGCGTCGGCGCCCATCGCAACCCGCGGGCACTGAAGGACAACCTCGAGCGGATCTACGGACTGTTCCCGGTCCTCAAAGAGCGCCGACGGGCGACCGCCGGCTACCTGTCCGGTGGCGAGCAGCAGATGCTGGCCATGGGTCGGGCACTGGTGAGCGACCCCCAGTACCTGCTGCTGGACGAACCCAGCCTGGGCTTGGCACCGCTGCTGGTACAGCAGATCCGCGACCTCATCGTCGAGATCAACGCGCAGGGCACCACGGTCTTGCTCGTCGAGCAGAACGCAACGATGGCCCTGTCCATCGCGCAGCACGGCTACGTGATGGAGACCGGCAAGATCGTGATGGACAAACCAGCCGAGCAGCTGCTGGCCGACGACGACGTCCGCGAGTTCTACCTGGGTCTGCGGGACGAAGGCGCTGCGAAGTCCTACCGGGACGTCAAGCACTACAAGCGCCGCAAGCGGTGGCTGTCGTGACCAGCGACGCCGTGCTCGTGTTCGACGACGTTCACCTGTCGTTCGCCGGTGTCAAGGCGATCGACGGCGTGTCCTTCACCGTGGGACCGCGAGAGCTGTTCGCCGTGATCGGACCCAACGGTGCGGGCAAGACGTCCATCTTCAACGTGCTGTCGGGGGTGTACCGCCCGCAGCAGGGCACCGTGCGCTTCCTCGGACGCGACATCCTCGGGCGTCGACCCGACGACATCGCTGCCATGGGCCTGGCCCGCACGTTCCAGAACATCGAGCTGTTCGAGAACCTCACGGTCATCGACAACCTCATGCTGGGCCGCCACCAGCACGTCAGGTACGGCTTCTTGTCAGCGCTGTGGTGGCTGGGCAAGGCCCGGGCCGACGAGCTCGCACACCGTGCGGTGGTCGAGGAGATCATCGACTTCCTCGAGATCGAGCAGTACCGGGCGTTCCCCGTCGGGCTGCTCCCCTACGGCGTCCAGAAGCGCGTCGAGCTGGGCCGGGCGTTGGCGATGGAACCCAAGCTGTTGCTGCTCGACGAGCCGGTTGCCGGCATGAACGTCGAGGAGACCGAGGACATGGCCCGCTTCATCCTGGACATCCGCGACGAGCTGGACATCCCGATGATCCTGGTCGAGCACGACATGGCGCTGGTGATGGACCTCGCCGACCGGGTGCTGGTCGTGGACTTCGGAGCGCCGATCGCGACCGGTCCCCCAGCCGAGGTGCAGCGCAACCCCGACGTCATCCGCGCCTACCTGGGTGAGGAGCACGCCGTCATGGAGGGCACGCAGTGAGCACCACGCTGGAGCCGGCCGCCCCCGTCGTCACGACCACGACCATCGCGTCGCGTGTCCGCCGATGGGCGGACGACGCACCGGACGCCGTCGCGATGCGGGAGAAGGACCTGGGGATCTGGCGGGAGGTCACCTGGCGCCAGTACTGGGACACGGTGGTCGACGTGGCCAACGGCCTGCTCGCGCTTGGCGTCAAGCCCGGTGACCGCGTCGCGATCCACTCCGAGAACCGGCGCGAGTGGCTGTACGCCGACGTCGCGACCGTGGCGGTGCGTGGCATCACCATGGGGCTGTACCCGACGAACCCGCCGGCCGAGGTCCAATACCTGCTGGCGAACTCGGGATCGAAGATCCTCATCGCCGAAGACCAGGAGCAGGTCGACAAGGCGCTGGCCGTCGCCGACACGCTGCCGGACCTGGAGCGGATCGTCTACATCGAGCCGCGCGGCGTCCGGCGTCACTACGACGACCCGCGGCTGCTGTTCTGGGACGACCTGCTGGAGATGGGGCGCCGCCACCGGACAGAGCACCGCGACGCTGTCGAGGCCCGCATGGCGGACGCGCAGCCCGATGACATCATGACCCTGATCTACACGTCGGGGACGACTGGGCCGCCCAAGGGGGCGATGCTGTCCGTCGCCAACGTCGAGTTCGCGATCAGCGTGGCCGTCGAAGGCGGCGGATTGACGGACCCTCCGCCCAGCCGCGACGACGTGACGCTGTCGTACCTGCCACTGTCGCACGTCGCCGAGCGGCTGTTCACCGTGTGGTTCAACGCCGCCGTCGGCGTGCAGGTCAACTTCGCCGAGTCCATCGAGACGGTGCAGGCCAACCTGCGCGAGATCCAGCCGACGATCCTGTTCGGCGTGCCGCGCATCTGGGAGAAGATCCTGGCCGGCGTCAACATCAAGCTGGCCTCGGCCTCCCGGCTGAAGCGGGCGAACTCCGCGATCTGGATGAAGGTCGCGGATCGCATCGGACAGACGCTGGTGCGCACGGGCGGCAACCACACCCCGGCAACGCGGGTGATGTACGCCGTGGGCTGGGTGTTTCTGTACCGCGCGCTGCGGGATCGCCTCGGCATGCGCAAGGTGCGGTACGCCGCATCCGGAGCCGCGCCCATCGCCCCGGACATCCTCCGGTTCTTCATGGGCATCGGGATTCCGATGCACGAGGTCTACGGGATGACCGAGAACACCGCCATCGCCACGGCGAACCATCCCGGTCGGATCAAGCTCGGCACGGTCGGCGAGCCCCACGAGGGGGTCGAGCTGCACATCGACGAAGAGACCGGGGAGATCCTGACCCGGCATCCGGGCACATTCGTGGGCTACTGGCGCAACGAACAGGCGACCGCTGAGGTGATCGACGCCGACGGTTGGCTGCACACCGGCGACGTCGGCGAATGGGTGGACGGGACCCACGTCAAGATCACCGACCGCATGAAGGACATCATCATCACCGCCGGTGGCAAGAACGTCTCCCCCAGCGAGATCGAGAATGCGCTGAAGACGTCGCCGTTCATCAAGGAGGCCATCGTCATCGGCGACCGGCGCAAGTACCTCACCGCGCTGATCGGCATCGAGCTGGACACCGTCGGCGAGTGGGCACAGCGCCGGCGCCTGGGCTACACGACGTACCGGGACCTGACGGAGAAGCCGGAGGTGCTCGAGCTGGTCCAGGGCGTGGTCGACAAGGTCAACGCGCGCTTCGCCAGCGTCGAGCAGATCAAGAAGTTCCGGCTGCTGCCCAAGGAGCTCGACCATGAGGAAGGCGAGCTGACCGCCACGCAGAAGGTCAAGCGTGTGGTCGTCGCCGAACAGTTCAGCGACCTGGTGGCCACGATGTACGAGGGCAGGCAGTGACCCGCTTCGTCCAGAGCGTGGTCACCGGGTTCGGGTTCGGGTCGATCTACGCGCTGCTGGCCCTGGGGTTCGTCATCATCTACAAGTCGACCCTGGTGATCAGCTTCGCCCAGCCGTCGCTGATGGTCATCGGCGGGCTGCTGTCGTACTTCTTCGCCACGGTGCTCGGACTGAACTTCTTCTTGGCGCTGCTGTTGGCGATGGCGGCCGCGGCGCTGGTCGGCGTCATCGTCGAGCGGTCGGCGTTGCGGCCCATGATCGGCAAGCCCGTCTTCGTGGTGGCCATCATCACGATCGGTGTCGACATCGTGCTGCGCATCGTGGCCAACCGCTTCATCGGGCCGCGCCCACGGCCGGTGCGAGACCCTTGGGGGTTGTCCTCGTTGGAGATCGGCGGGGTGTTCATCCAGCAACGCTCGCTGGCGATGGTCGCCGTGACCGGTGTCGTCGTGGTGGCACTGGCCGTGTTCTTCAAGTACTCCCGCACCGGCCTGGCGATGCGCGCCACGGCGCTGGACCAGGAGACGTCGCTGGCGCAGGGCATCTCCGTCGGCACGGTGTTCGCACTGTCCTGGGCACTGGCCGGAGCCCTGGCAGCGGTCGCAGGCACCTTCGTCGGCGCCGGCTCTGGGTTGGACCAGCAGAGCTGGATCATCGCCTTGAAGGCGCTGCCAGCCATCATCCTCGGCGGTCTCGACTCCCTGCCCGGAGCCGTGATCGGGGGGCTGACCGTCGGGATCGTCGAGTCACTGGTGGCGACGTACCAGGGGCAGTACGCGCCGTGGTTGGGCGCCAACTTCTCGGTCGTCTCCCCCTACGTCATCATGCTGATCGTCCTGCTGATCCGGCCCTACGGGTTGTTCGGCACGCCGGAGGTGAAGCGGGTGTGAACCGGCCCCGTTCGGCCGGGCGCGGGCGGCCACTGCTGTACACGTCCTACGCCCAGGACATCGCGATGTTCAACACCCCTGGGAAGCGCTGGGGTGTCGCGGCCCTCTTCGCCCTGGCGCTGCTGGCGCCGTTCGCCTTCAACGACGACGTGGTCTTGATTTTGGCCCTTGCCCTGGTGGCCGCGATCGGCGCCATCGGCCTGAACCTCGTCACCGGCTACGCGGGCCAGGTGTCCCTTGGCCATGCGTTCTTCCTGGGAATAGGGACCTACGCGGGGGCGGTGCTGGGCGGCGACCCCGAGGCAACCAGGGCGCTGGCCTTCGGGTTGCCGATGGTCGTGTGGATTCCCGGCGCCGGTCTCGTCGCCGCCCTCGCAGGCCTCATCGTCGGCCCGCTCGCGACTCGCCTGCGGGGCCTGTACCTGGCGATCGTGACGTTGGGTCTGGTGTTCCTCGGCGGACACCTGTTCAAGGAGGCTCGCTTCATCACCGGCGGCATCGGTGCCGGGCGACGGGGTGCCGCACTGGACTTCTTCGGCTACCGGTTCGACCAGGCAGGCCCGCTGCTCGGGCTCGATCTCACCAGGGCGCAAAAGCAGTACGTCCTCGCCTTGGTGCTCTTGTCGATCTTCGCCGTCCTGGGACGAAACCTAGCCCGTTCGGGCGTGGGTCGGGCCTTCTCCGCGATCCGTGATCGAGACATCGCCGCCGAGGTCATCGGTGTCGGGCTGACGAAGTACAAGGTCCTCGCCTTCACCATCTCGTCGTTCTACGCGGGCGTCGCGGGCGCGGTCTTCTACTCGATCGCCGGGGTCGTCGAGCCGACGGCGTTCAACCTGCTGCTGTCCGTGCAGTACATCGCCATGATCCTCATCGGCGGGGTGGCCACCATCTCTGGCTCGATCATGGGCGCCATCTTCATCATGACGCTGGCGCGCGTAACGCAAGAGATCGCCCACTACATCCCCTACATCAGCACCCAGGCGATCGGGGGCGGGCTGATCAACGTCTTTCAGCTCGAGGCGATCCTGTACGGCTTGCTGATCATCGGATTTCTCATCTTCGAACCGCGCGGGCTGTTCGGCATCTGGTTCCGGACCAGGAACTACTGGAAGGGATGGCCGTTTTCCTATTGACGAGGCGGGCGGCGTCAGCCGCTGGTGTGAGAAAGGATCAATCGTGAGTCCCAAGAAGCGCTGGACGTACCTCCCACTGCTGCTGGTCGTGCTCGCTCTGGTCGCCGCCGGCTGCCGAGCGGCCGAACAGGAGATGCAACCGCCCGAAGACCAGGAGCAGGAACCCGCCGGCGACGATGACGCCCAGGGCGCGCAAACCGACGTTGGTGTGACCGAGGAACCCTGTCCGAACGCTGTCAACGAGGACAACGGATGCATCTACCTCGGCATCATCTCCGACCTCACGGTCGGTCCCTTCGCGCCACTGGCCGGGCCGATCACGGAGGCGCAGGCCGCGTTCTGGCGGCGGGTCAACGAGGTGGGTGGCATCGCGGGATATGACATCGACGCGACCACGTACGTCCGCGACAACGAGTTCAACGCCGAGGTGCACAACCGCGTCTTCCAGGAGATCCGGGGCGAGGTCTTGGCCTTGGCGCAGACCTTGGGGTCCTCCCCCACCCTGGCGATCCTCGACGACATGCGTGACGACAGCATCGTCGGGGCGCCCGCGTCGTGGAACAGCGCCTGGGAGTTCGAGGACGTCATCCTCGAATCTGGGGCCAACTACTGCTTCGAGTCGATGAACGGTGTCGACTGGGCGACCGAGCAGGTCGGTACGGACATCTCGCTGCTGCACATCCACTTCCCCGACGACTACGGGAACGACGCGGCTGCCGGGTCGGAGATCGCCGCGCAGGCGCACGGCATCGAGTACAGCGCACAAGAGACACCGCCGGGACGCGACCAGCAGGCAGGAGCGATCGAGGCCGTGGTGTCGCAGAGCCCTGATGTGCTGTTCATCACCACCGGACCACAGGAGATGGTCGAGATCGTCGGTCGCGCGGCGGCCCGCGGCTGGCAGGGGCTGGTCCTGGGCTCTGGGCCGACGTGGAACCCCGCGCTGTTGGGGACCGACGCCGCACCCGCTTTGGAGGCGATGTACCACCAGGTGGGACCGTGGGGCACGTGGGGAACCGACACTGCGGGACATCAGGCGATGCGTGACGCCCTCGGGGACGTCTCGGAGATCAACGACGGCTACACCGCCGGCTGGGTGTGGAGCTACCCGATGCGCGCGGCACTGGAGGCGGCTGCGGAGAACGGGGACCTCACCCGCGAGGGGCTGCTGCAGGCGGTGAGCGCCCTGACGGAGGTCGACTACGAGGGCATGCTGCCGAACGAGGCGGGGAACTACGCCGACGAACCCGAGCAGGGCGCCTTCCGCCAGAGCATCATCGCCGGTGTCGACACGGAATCTGAGACGGGCGTGAGCACCATCGAGGACTTCTTCACCGGTCCTACCGCCGAGGAGCACGCGCTCGACGGACCGTGCTACGAGCTCGGTTAGTCACCGTGCCGTAGCCGTGCCGACACCCCCGGCCAGGTAGGGTCACCGCGTGAAGCGTCAGCCCCACATTCTCGCGATCGTCCTGGCCGGGGGCGAAGGCAAGCGCCTTGCCCCCTTGACCGCCGACCGGGCCAAGCCGGCCGTGCCGTTCGGCGGCAACTACCGGATCATCGACTTCGTCCTGTCGAACCTGGTCAACGCCGGACTGCTGCGGATCGTCGTGCTGACCCAGTACAAGTCCCACAGCTTGGACCGGCACATCACCCAGACCTGGCGCTTGTCCCCGCTGATCGGCAACTACGTCACGCCGGTGCCGGCGCAGATGCGCCGCGGCCCCCACTGGTTCGAAGGCTCCGCCGACGCGATCTTTCAGAACCTCAACCTCATCCACGACGAGCGACCGCAGTACGTGCTGGTGTTCGGGGCCGATCACATCTACCGGATGGACCCCAACCAGATGCTCAACCAGCACATCGAGTCGGGTGTGGGCGTGACGGTGGCGGCGATCCGTGCACCCCGCGAGGACGCTCACCGCTTCGGCGTCATCACCCCAGGAGACGGCGGCAGGATCACGGCGTTCACCGAGAAGCCCGAGCACGCCGAGGGGCTACCGGATTCGCCCGACGAGGTCTACGCCTCCATGGGCAACTACGTGTTCACCACCGACGCGCTGGTCGACGCGGTGAGCGCGGACGCCATGAAGTCGTCCAACCACGACGTCGGCGGGGACATCATCCCGATGATGGTCGCGTCGGGGGACGCGGCGGTCTACGACTTCTCGGCGAACGCCGTCCCTGGGGCCACCGAGCGCGACGCCGGCTACTGGCGGGACGTCGGCACGCTCGACGCCTACTTCGACGCGAACATGGACCTCGTGTCGGTCCACCCCGTGTTCAACCTGTACAACCACCTGTGGCCGATCTACTCGTACAACCAGCCGGTCCCGCCCGCGAAGTTCGTGTTCGACGTGGACGGCCGGCGGGGGCAGGCGCTGGACTCGATGGTCAGCGCGGGGGTGATCATCTCCGGCGGCACCGTCCGCCGCTCCGTGCTGTCACCGGAGGTGCGCGTCCACTCCTACGCCGAGGTCGACAGCGCGGTTCTGATGAACAACGTCCAGATCGGCCGCGGCGCCGTCGTGCGGCGCGCCATCATCGACAAGAACGTGCTGGTCCCTCCGGGTGCACAGATCGGCTGCGACCCGGAGGCCGACCGGCAGCGCTTCACAGTGTCCGAGCACGGCGTGGTCGTGATCGGCAAGAACGAGGTCATTCCGCCACCGTGACCCGTGTTGCGCTGTTGACCCGCGAGTACCCCCCGCACGTCTACGGCGGCGCCGGCGTGCACGTCGAGCACCTCGTGGCGGCGTTGCGCGCACACGTCGACGTCGCCGTCCACCGATTCGCCGAGAGCGATCCGCCCGCCACCGGTGAGTCCTATGCGGCGTGGGACGCGTTGGACGGCGACGCGCCGGAGCTGTCCGCGCTGCGCGTGATGTCGGTGGACCTGGCTATGGCCGCCGCGGTCGGCGGCGCCGACCTGGTGCACTCGCATACGTGGTACGCCAACTTCGCCGGCCACCTGGCCAAGCTGCTGTACGGCGTTCCTCACGTGTGCACCACGCACAGCCTGGAGCCGTTGCGCCCGTGGAAAGCAGAGCAGCTCGGCGGCGGGTACGCCGTCTCGTCGTTCTGCGAGCGGACCGCCCTGGAGTCGGCCGACCGGATCATCGCCGTGTCCGAGCAGATGCGGCATGACGTCCTTGACGCCTACCCGGCGGTGGACCCGGATCGCGTCGCCGTGATCCACAACGGCATCGACGTCGACGTGTACCAGCCCGATCGGGGAACGGAGGTGCTGGCGCGTCACGGCATCGACCCGGCCAAGCCGCTGGTCGTGTTCGTCGGGCGGATCACCCGCCAGAAGGGGGTCGTCCACCTCCTGGAGGCTGCCGAGTTCCTCGACGCCGACGCCCAGCTGGTGCTGTGCGCCGGCGCCCCGGACACCCCGGAGATCGCCGCCGAGATGCGCGACGGCGTCGCGCGGCTGCAGCAGAGCCGGCAGGGGGTCGTCTGGATCGAGCAGTTGCTCCCCCGCCCCGACGTGATCCAGATCCTTTCGCACGCGACCGTGTTCGTGTGCCCGTCGATCTATGAGCCGTTCGGTCTGGTCAACGTCGAAGCGATGGCGTGCGAGGCCGCGGTCGTGGCCAGCCGGACCGGCGGCATCCCCGAGGTCGTCGTCGACGGGGAGACCGGGCTGCTCGTCGACGTCGATCCGGGCGACGACCCGTACGGCACGCCCCGGAATCCGGAGCGGTTCGCGCACGGCCTCGCCACGGCGGTCAACACCCTCGTCGCCGATCCTCAACGGGCCCGAGCGTTCGGCCAGGCCGGGCGCCGGCGGGTGGTCGACCAGTTCAGCTGGGCGTCGATCGCCCAGCGGACCGCGGCGCTTTACGCCTCGCTGGTCTGAGTCGGCGGCGCTCCCGGGTGGGCGTCGTCGGGCTCGATGTACATCTCGGTGACCATCGGAACGGCGCGGCGGACCTGCGCCTCGGCGGCGTCGATGCAGCGGACCACCTCGCGGAAGCTCAAGTCCTCGGCCAGCTCGACCTTGGCCGCGACGAGCACCTCCTCCGGTCCGATGTGCTGGGTCTTCAAGGCCAGCAGCGCGCGCACACCGTCCTGCGCTCGATGGCGTCGCGGATCTTCGCCACGTCCGCGGGCGAGGCGGCCTCCCCCAGCAGCAGGCTCTTCATCTCCACCGCCAGCAGGATGGCGATGACCGCCAGGAGCGAGCCGATCGCCAGCGTCCCGTAGGCGTCCCAGTCGGGGTTGCCGGTGTACGCCGCCAGGCCCACACCGACCATCGCGAGGACCAATCCGACCAGCGCACCCAGGTCCTCGAGCAGCACCACGGGCAGCTCCGGCGTCTTGGCGTGGCGGATGAAGTGCCACCAGCTCTGCGTCCCCCGCACGTGGTTGGACTCCACGATCGCGGTGCGGAACGAGAAGATCTCCAGCACGATCCCAACCCCCAGGATCGCCACGGCGATGGCGACGGAGCGGATCGGTTCGGGGTGCGCCAGCTTGTGGACCCCCTCGTAGATCGAGAACAGCGCGCCCAGCGCGAACAGCACCATCGCGACGATGAACGACCACAGGTAGCGGGAGCGGCCGTAGCCGAACGGGTGCATGTCGGTCGGCGCGCGCTTTGCCCGGGCGCCGCCCAGCAGCAGCAGGCCCTGGTTGCCGCTGTCCGCAAGGCTGTGCACGCTCTCGGCGAGCATCGAGCTCGCGCGGGTGAGCAGGAAGCCGACGAACTTGGCGATGGCGATCCCCAGGTTGGCGAACAGCGCCGCGAGGATCGCCTTCTTTCCCCCACTGGCAGCCATAGGCGCGGCAGCGTAGCCGTTGCCAGGGGTGGATGCCGTCAGCCGGACGCGCCCAATCGGACATCCGGGGCACCGAGGCGGGCGGCGTCGGCGGTGTGGTCGTCGGCCTGGTTCTGGCTCTCGACCTCGGCGGTGACCCGCAACCGGTAGTGCTCGACCTCCCGCTTGACGGCGTCGTCGTCCCACCCCAGGACGGAGGCGACCAGTCGAGCGACGTGCTCGGAGGCCGTCACCCCCCGGTCGAAGGTCTCGATGGAGATCCGCGTGCGCCGGGTCATCACGTCGTCGAGGTGCAGCGCACCTTCGTGGGACGCCGCGTAGACCGCCTCCACGCCGAGGTAGTCCTCGGCGCCGGGCAGCGGCTGCGCGAGGTCGGGCCGCCGTGCGACGAGGTCGAGCACCTCGTCGACACACGTGCCGAAGCGGCGCAGCAGATGCTCGATGCGAGCGACGTGCAGACCGGTGTCGGCGGCGAGCGCATGACGCCGGTTCCAGGCGGCCTGATGCCCGACGGCACCGAGCAGCGGCGTGACATCGGTGCACGACGGGGGGACGCGCGCGTCGAGTCCGTAGACGGCGGCGTCCACGGCATCGGCGGCCATGACCCGGTAGGTCGTGTACTTGCCGCCGGCGACGACCACCAGACCCGGCACCGGCTGTGCGACGGCGTGCTCCCGGGACAGCCGGCTGGTGGCCTCGGACTCGCCGTGCAGCAGCGGCCGCAGGCCCGCATACACGCCTTCGACATCCGCGGGCGTCAGCGGCTGGGCCAGCACACGGTTGACCTGGCCCAGCAGGTAGTCGATGTCGGCGCGGCTTGCGGCGGGATGGGCTTTGCCCAGGTTCCACTCGGTGTCGGTGGTCCCGATGATCCAGTGGCGGCCCCACGGGATGACGAACAAGACGCTGGTCCGGGTTCGCAGGATGAGGCCGGCGTCGGCATGGATTCGGTCGCGTGGCACGACCAGGTGCACGCCCTTGCTCGCCCGCACGCGGATCCGCCCTCGACCGATGAGTCGCTGCAGGTCGTCGGTCCACACACCGGTGGCGTTGATGACCTGACGGGCGCGCACGTCGATGACCTCGCCGCTTTCGAGGTCCCGGACTTCGACCCCCACTACCCGCTCCCCTTCCCGCAGGAAGCCGTCGACGCGGGTGCTGGTCGTGACGACGGCTCCGTGCGCCGCCGCCGTCCGCACCACGGCAAGCGTGTGGCGGGCGTCGTCGACCTGAGCGTCGTAGTACCGCACCGCTCCGACCAGCGCATCGCGGCGCAGCCCCGGCGCGAGGGCCAGCGCCCCGCGCCTGGTCAGGTGGCGGTGACGCGGCAGCGCGGGCCCGTGCGCGCCGGTGCGTGCCAGCGTGTCGTACAGCGTCAGGCCGGCGCCGACGTAGGGCCGCTCCCACGCGCGGTGGGTGAGCGGGTACAGGAAGGACACCGGGCGGACCAGATGGGGGGCCAGGCGGGTCAGCAGCAGGTCGCGCTCGTGCAGCGCCTCGCGCACCAGCCCGAAGTTCAGCTGCTCGAGGTAGCGCAATCCTCCATGGATGAGCTTCGATGACCGGCTGGAGGTGCCCGCGGCGTAGTCGCGCTTCTCGATCATCGCCACGGTCAGCCCGCGCGTGGCCGCGTCGAGCGCCGCGCCGGCGCCGGTGACCCCCCCGCCAACGACCACGATGTCGAACGTCTCGTCGCGCAGCCGCTGCAACGCGGCGGCCCGCTGCGCCGGACCCAGCTGCGCGCTCACGCCGTCCCCTGCACCTCGTCTGCGGTCCTGCGCAGCAGGTCCCACAGTCGCTGGACGTGACGCGTCGCAGTGTGGGTCTGTCCGACCGACACCCGGATCACGTAACGACCGTCGACGCGGGTGTGAGTGAGAAAGACGTCGCCGCTGTCGTTCAACCGCTCCATCACCCCCTGCGTGACGGCGTCACCGGCGCGATGACGCAGGCACACCAGGTTCAGCGGCGCCGGCGCGGCCAGCTCCCAGTCGGCGTCCGCTGTGACCCAGCCGGCCAGCGCCTGGGCCATCTCGATGTGGGCACGGACGTGGTGGCGGAGCCCCTCGACGCCGTAGTGGCGGATGACGAACCACAGCTTCAGCGCCCGGAAGCGCCGCCCGAGGGGAACCTGCCAGTCCCGGTAGTCGATCACATCCCCCGAGGCCGTCGCGGTGTTGCGCAGGTACTCGGGCAGGATCGACATCGCCTCGATCAGCGGCTCGCGGTCCGCGACGTAGAAGCAGTCGCAGTCGAAGTTGGTGAACATCCACTTGTGCGGGTTGAAGCAGTAGCTGTCGGCCAGCTCCAGGCCGTCGTGGATCCACCGCAGCTCCTCGCAGACCGCGGCCGTCCCGCTCATGGCTGCGTCGACGTGCAGCCACACGCCTTCGCGCCGGCACAGCTCCCCGATGGCGCGCACCGGGTCGATCGCGTTGGTCCCGGTGGTGCCGACGGTCGCGACGACCATGCACGGCGTCAGGCCGGCGCCCCGGTCGGCTGCGACCGTGCGGCCGAGCGCATCGGGGTCCATGGCGTGATGGTCGTCGGTGTCGATCAGCCGCACCGCGTCGGCCGGGAAGCCGGCGATGCGAGCCGCCTTGGTGACCGACGAGTGCGCCTCGTGCGAGGTGTAGATGTTCAGGCCCGGCGCCTGATGGCCCGCATCGCCACGCACCCGATGGCGGGCCGCGAGCAGGGCGCAGAGCACGGCGCTGGAGGCGCTGTCCTGGATGACCCCACCACCCGGACCGTCCGAGCGAAACCGTTCGGGCAGCCCGAGGAGATCGACGACCCAGTCCAAGACATGGGTCTCGAGCTCGGTGGCCGCCGGCGACGTGGCCCACAGCATCCCCTGCACGCCCAACCCGGCTGACAGCAGCTCCCCAAGGATCGACGGCCCCGACGTGTTCGCCGGGAAGTAGCCGAAGAAGTTCGGGGACTGCCAATGCGTGAGCCCCGGGACGATGACCCGGTCGACGTCGGCAAGCATGTCCTCGAACGGCTCGCCCTTCGTGGGCGGCGCGGTGGGCAGCTGCGCGCGGACCTCGCCGGGGCGGACCTGCGCCCGGACGGGACGCTGCTCGACGCCGTCCAGGTAGTCTGCGATCCAGTCGACCAGGTCATGACCGTGGCGCCGGAACGCCGCCGACGACATGTGGTACCCGTCGCTGCTCACGGCGAAGGACGTCCTTTCCGGCCGGCGCGTGCTTGGATCGGCGCCCGAACCAGGAAGGTACCGTGACCACCTCGCAGCCGCCGGATCGCATCCGCGCCCACCTCGCCCAGCGTGGCGCCGTCGCAGACGACGTCCATGCCGTGGCCGACGCCGCGTGGGAGCTGCTGTCCGGGGGGTTGCTGGACCTGCCGCTGCCCGGGGGCGGGGCCACGATCACCCGGTGGTGGGCGCTGGCGGAGATCGCGGCCTTCGACCTCGCAGTGGCGCAGCTGGCCGAAGGGCACCTCGAGGCGCAGACGCTGCATGCCGAGGCCGGACGGCGTCTTCCCGACGGCCTGTGGGGATCGTGGGTCGACGACGCCGTCGACGACCTGCACGCCGAGCCTGACGGTGACGGATGGGTGATCGAGGGCACGAGGGGGTGGTGCGTCGGAGCGCGCACCGTCAGCGCCGCGGTCGTGTCCGCGATGACCGCCCAGGGCGCCCGGCTGTTCGCCATGCCCACCCGCGACGAGGCGGTCCGGTTCGACCCCGACAGCGGCCATGTCGCCGGTCTCGCGCTGGCTGACCCGCTGCGGATGTCGGTGCAGGGCCTGCACCTGCGGGCTGACGCCGAGGTCGGGCCCGTCGCCGGCTGGTATCGCAGCCGCCCCGGCTACTGGGCGACGGCCGCCGGCAACGCGGCGGTCTGGTACGGCGGGGCGTTGGGCGTCGCGAGGGCCGTGCGGGCGGCCGTGGACCGGCGCGCCGATGATCCGTTCGGCCTGGCGAACCTCGGGCTGATCGACGCGATGTGCGCGGCGATCGAGGCCGTGCTCAGTCGCGCTGCGCGGGTGGTCGACGCCAATGACACGACGCACACCCGGACCGTCGCCATCCAGGCGCGGGCAGCCATCGAGCTGCTGGCGACGCGCACGATCCGGGAGGCCGACCAGGTCCTGACCGGCCGGGCGGTCGCCGGGGACCCGCCGCTGGCTCGGCGGCTTGCCGACCTGACGATGGCACTGCGCCGCCACGGCGGTCGGCACGAGCTGACCGAGCTCGGCACGGACGCCCTGCTGGGCGGCCGGTTGACCTGACCGCCTGCGGGCCTCAGTCGGTTTTGCGCGCGGCGGCCACCACCTGCTTGGCGACCTGCTCGGGAACCTCCTCGTGGTGGCTGTAGCGCATGACCACAGTGCCGGCGCCCGACGTCAGCGAACGCAGCTCGCCGGCGTAGGACAGCAGCTCCGCCTCGGGTACGGACGCGCGTACGGTCGTGTGACCGGGAGCCGCGGCCTGCTCGGTGCCCATGATGCGACCGCGCCGTGACGACAGGTCTCCCATGACCGCGCCGGTCAGGTCGTCTGGCACGGTGACCTCGATCTCCTGGATCGGCTCGAGCAGGATGACCCCGGCCTTCTCCGCTGCGTCGCGGAACGCCAGGGAGCCGGCGAGCTCGAACGCGACCTGCGACGAGTCCACCGAGTGGTGCTTGCCGTCGAACAGCCGGACGGCGACATCAACGACCGGGTACCCGGCCAGCACCCCCTTGGTCATCGCCTCCCGGACGCCCTTCTCGACCGACGGGATGAACGTGTTGGGGATGACACCGCCGACGATCGCGTCCTCGAACGAAAAGCCCTCGCCTCGCGGCAGGGGCTTCGCTTCGATCTCGCAGATGCCGTACTGGCCGTGACCGCCTGACTGCTTGACGTGGCGCCCCAATCCGGTTGCCGGGCCCCGCAGCGTCTCGCGGTAGGACAGCCGCAACGGCACCCGCTCCACGTGGACGCCGAACTTGCGCTCCATGCGGGCGAGCGTGACGTCAACGTGCGTTGGCCCGTAGGTCCGCAGGACGATCTGGTGCGTTTCGGCGTCCCGCTCGACGCGCAGCGAGGGGTCCTCCTCGGTCAGACGGGCCAGGGCCGTCGACAGCTTGTCCTCGTCGCCGGACGACGCCGCCTGCACCGCGACGCGGTGGTAGCCCATCGGCGGCATGATCGTGTCGCTCTTGACGTCGGTGCCGTCGGTCAGCACGTCGCCCGTCACGACGTCATCGAGCTTGCCGACCGCGAAGATGTCGCCGGGTTCGACCTGCTCGATCGGTGTCTGCTCCTTGCCGTGCACGGCCATCAGGTAGTGCATCCGGACCTCGTTGCCGGTTCGGGCGACCTTGAGGCGGTCGTCTTGGCGCAACGTGCCCGACAGGCTCCGCACGATGTTGATGTGGCCCACGTACGGATCGGACATCGTCTTGGCCACGACGAGCGCGACACCCTCGGCCTCCACGTGCGGTGCCGGCCCCTCCTCGACGATGAAGTCCGCGAGCAGCTTCACGCCGATGTCCATCGCCGCCGAGCCGCACAGCACGGGGAAGAACCCGCAGGTGTCGATCCCGTGGGCGAACAGGTCGGCGATCTCGTCGTTGGATGGCACCTCCCCGTCCAGGTAGCGCATCAGGACGTCGTCGTCGTTCTCCACGATCGCTTCGATCAGCAGCTGGCGGTTGGCCTCGGCCTGCTCCCGGCGCTCGTCGGGGATCGGTTCGGTGACCCGCTTTCCGTCGACCTTGCGCACCGATACGCCGTGCAACAGGTCGATGACCGCCGTGAAGTCGCTTTCGACGCCGATCGGCATGTGGACGGGAGCCAGCGGCTTCCCGTAGCGCTGGCGCAGGTCGTCGATGATCGGCTGGTAGGCGGCCCGCTCCTTGTCCAGCTTGTTCAAGAAGATGATGCGGGGCGTGCCCAGCTGCTCGCACGCGCGCCACAGCTCGTCGTGTTGGGCCTGGACCCCCGCGCTGGCGTCGATGACGAACACGGCGAGGTCGGCCGCCGACAGGGCTGGGTAGGCGTCGCCGATGGCGTCGGGCGTCCCCGGAGTGTCGAGGATGTTCAGCTTGTGCTCGCGCCACTGCATCGACGCCGCGGCCAGCGACAGCGAGTGCTCCCGGTCGGTCTCCTCCGGCTCGAAGTCGAACACCCCGCCCCTGGTGTCGATCCCCCGCAGACGCAGCATCGCCTCGCCGAGTGTCGTCTTGCCTGTGCCCCCGTGGCCCACCAGGGCGATGTTGCGGATCCTCGACCGCGAGCCGGAATCAATGCCAGGCATGACGAACCTCCATCGCCGGGCGCCGGCCGGAGCGGTCCGGCGCGGATTGGTGATGGAAGCACGCCGAGGTCGCGTTGCCTAGGGGCAATCAGCTCGACGTCGCAGCCCCCTGAAGGTCACGGCCCCCTGGGGCCCGTGACCCTCGCCCGAAGGCTCAGCCGTTGGCTTGGACCAGCACCCGGTTCCGCAGGTTCTCCTCCGAGGCGTTGAAGATGATGCCGGAGGGGGCTTCGGCGGCGTTGTAGACGTACAGCGCCTCGTCACCGAAGTAGAACGGCACGATCGCGATGCGGATCGTGTGCTCGGTGTCCGGACCGTTGTCCATCTTCCAGTACTCCATCACGTCGGCGATGCCCGTGATGGCGAAGTTCAGCTGCTTGGCGGCCTGGCCGCCGGGTCGCAGCGGCACGTCGAACGCCTCGCCGTCACGGTGGACCATCTCGCCGTCGATCGTGACGTCCACGCGGATCCCCTGCCGCACGTCGGTGGGGTTGACGAAGGCGTACAGGTCCACGGCGAGGCTGTCCAGGGCGCCGGTGAACGTCCCCTCGAACGTCGGCCCCGACTCGGCGGTCAGGTCGCCGAACACGATCTCGGCGGCGGGGTTGCCCAGGTAGCCGCCACCGGCACCGGTCGCCACCGATGCCGGCTCTGTCGTGTCCCACGACGGCAGGGCGCCGACGCCGAACGCGCCCAGGTTGCCGGCCTTGGTCTCGGCTGGGGTGAAGTACACGCGCTGCTCGACGAACGGCGACTCCTCGACGGGCTCGGTGGTGTCGTCGGCAATCGCCGAACCGGTTACGAGCAGAGCAGCGGTGAGCGCAGCGATGAGGACGCGGACGGAACGGCGCATGCGAAGACGACTCCCGAGAAAAAAGACGACAGTTGCGGTGGTCTTCGGCCTGCGCAGGCGAAGTTCCTGCTCAGCCGCGCAACTGCGCCGCGATGTGGTCCACGGCCCCCGTCAGTCGCTGGACGTCCTCGAGGTCGATCGACGGGAAGACGGCGAAGCGCAGCTGGTTGCGCCCCAGCTTGCGGTAGGCCTCGGTGTCGAGCACGCCGTTGGCGCGCAGCACGGCGCTGATCGCGTCGGCCGACACGGCATCGTCCAGATCGACGGTGCACACCACCGTGCTGCGAGCCGACGGGTCCGTGACGAACGGCGTCGCGTAGTCGCTGGCCATGGCCCAGTCGTAGATGTGGTGCGCCTTGGTGGCGCACTGTGCTGCCACCTCAGCCAGCCCACCGCGCTCCAGCAGCCACTCGATCTGCTCGGCCATGAGGAACAGTGTCGCGATCGCGGGCGTGTTGTAGGTCTGGTCCGACCGGCTGTTGGCGACCGCGATCTTCAGATCGAGCATCGCGGGGACGGGGCGGCCGGAGCCGGCGATCCGGTCAATCGTGTCGAGGGCTGCCGGTGACAGCACGGCGACCCACAAACCACCCTCGGAGGCGAAGGCCTTCTGCGGGCTGAAGTAGTACGCATCGGCCTCCCGTGGGTCGAAGGTCATCGCCCCGGCAGCGCTGGTGGCATCCACGGCCACCAGCCCCTCGAACGCCGGGCGCACCACCGGCATGGCGACGCCGGTGGACGTCTCGGACTGCGTCAGCGCGTACAGGTCGACGTCGTCGACCGGCTTCACCTCCGGGTAGGTGCCGGGCTCGGCCTCGACGACGACCGGGGACTCCAGAAACGGTGAGGTGCGGACGGCCTTGGCGAACTTCGACGAGAACTCGCCGAACACCGCGTGCGCACTGCGGCGCTCGATGAGGCTGAAGGCGGCCGCGTCCCAGAACAGTGTGGCGCCACCGTTGCCGAGCACGACCTCGTAGCCGTCGGGAAGCGCGAACAGCTCGGTCAGGCCGGCACGGATGCGGCGCACCTGGTCTTTCACGGCAGGACGGCGGTGGCTGGTCCCCAGCAGCGTCGGCGCGGCGGCGGCGAGGCGGTCCACGGCAGCTTGGCGGACCTTGGACGGTCCGGAGCCGAAGCGGCCGTCAGCGGGGCGCAGATGATCGGGAAGCGTGATGTCGGGCATGCGTCACACTGTGCCGCAGCGGTGCGCGGCCGACCAATGGAGCAACGTGGCGAACCTGCAGGTCCTTCGATCCAGTGCGACGGTGCCGGCGACCGACGGGCGCGCCTACGCCGGCGGAACGGTCTACCGCGCGCCCGGGGGCGGGTGGCTGCTGCCGGCGTTCCGGAACCACGCTGTGGCGGTCGACGATCCGCTGCCGGCTGAGGATGACGACGCGTTCGGCACACTGATCCTGGACTGGGTCGAGCAGGTCCGGTCCCACGACTGGACGCCGCTGCGGGGGCAGACGCTGGAGGGTGACGACGACTGGCTCGATCTGCGGACCGCCATGGTGCGGGTCGGCTGGGGACCGTCCCGCGCCCAGGCCGCCTGGGAGCAGGTCCGGGACCGCCCGTACCACCGGGGGCTGCCGACCGCCGCCGGGTGGGCGGCCGCCGGGTGGGTGGTGCCGGCGGCGGGAGACGACGCGCAGCCGCTGTTCGCCCAGCCGGTGCTGGAGGCTCGTGGGTTGCTCCGATGGGCCTACATCACCCGCTGGGACGACCCCCCGCAGGTACCCGACGGCCCCCCGCCGACCGAGATCGACCCGGCCGAGGCCGTATGGGCCGATGTGCACAGCAGGCTCCGTCAGGACCACTACACCTCGGAGACGCTGACCGAGGCCATGGCCCTGGCCGTCGAGCTGCTCGCCGGCGCCGGCCTGGCGCCCCGTGACGAGCTGGAGGC
>Ga0247713_1000426_pt1 | contig 26162 bp, 25 predicted proteins | sample 21E_NmetaG_FD_189936 | JGI IMG/M metagenome (GOLD analysis project Ga0247713, IMG submission 189936) | Soil microbial communities from hillslope of Landscape Evolution Observatory, University of Arizona, Oracle, AZ, United States - 2-1-E_N | ecosystem: Engineered > Artificial ecosystem >... | reverse complement strand
GACCTGCCCGCGCTGCTCGGCCGGCGCCGGGTGCTCGGCCTGCTCGCCGGGGCCGGGCTGGTGGCCCTCGCCGGCTGCGACGGGCCCGGTGCGGCGGGGGAGGCCGCACCGGGGGAGATCGCCCAGGAGACCGGGGGCCCGTTTCCCGCCGACGGGTCCAACGGCCCGAACGTCCTGGCCGAGAGCGGCGTCGTCCGCCGCGACATCCGGTCGAGCTTCGGGTCGCTGTCCGGATCGGCGGTCGGCGTGCCCCTCACGATCGAGCTGACGATCCTCGACGCCGCGACCGGCGCGCCGCGCCCCGGTGCGGCGGTCTACCTGTGGCACTGCGACGCGGTGGGCCGGTACTCCCTCTACGACGTCGAGGACCAGAACTGGCTGCGCGGGGTGCAAGTGGCCGACGACGTCGGGCTGCTCGCCTTCACCACCGTCTTCCCCGGCACCTATCCCGGGCGCTGGCCGCACGCGCACTTCGAGGTCTACCCGGACCTGGCCACCGCGACCGGCCCGGACACCGCGATCACCGTCTCGCAGCTCGCGCTGCCACAGGAGGCCTGCGCGCAGGTCTACGCGCAGCCCGGGTACGGCGAGAGCGCCACCCACCTGACCGAACCGATCGACGACGACATGGTCTTCGCCGACGGGTACGACTCGCAGCTCGCGACGACGACGGGCACCGTCGCCGGGGGCTACACGGCCCGGCTGACGGTGCCCGTCGCGGCGTGACCGCGGATCAGCCCGCGACCACCCGGCGCTCGTTCGGCACGCAGTGCGTCATCACGTGCCCCTCGACGTCGCGTGGTCCGTTCTTGCCGAGGTTCGCCAGCCGCTCGCGCTCCTCGTCGCTGAGCGTCTGCTTCGGCAGCGGCTCCAGGTCCCGGACGTCGTCGACGGAGATGCCGAGCCCGTCGCCGACACGCTGCCCGAGCTCGTCCTCGGCCATGAAGAAGTGCCACACCATGCGGCGCTGCACCTCCGGCGTCGCCTCACCGATCATCTCGACGAAGTTCGCGACGAGGTCGTCGCGCTCCCAGTCCTCCATCAGCCGGAACCGCTCGCCGGCCTGCGCGTAGTCGTTCGTGCGCGGCAGCCGGGCGCGGGTGAGCCGCCCCGTCAGCTCGGGCCCCTGGACGTCCTCGTGCGGGTAGGAGGCCTCGGCCAGCCCGCCCATCGTGGAGGGCTCGTAGTTGACGTGCGGGTTCTCCCCGACCTCGTCGACCTGGTAGGTCATCGGGCCGCCCTGCTGGTTGGTGCGCACCGTGCTCTTCGGCGAGTTCACCGGCAGCTGCAGGTAGTTCGGCCCGACCCGGTAGCGCTGGGTGTCGCTGTAGGAGAACGTGCGCCCGACCAGCATCTTGTCGTCGGAGAAGTCGAGCCCGTCGACGAGCACGCCGGTGCCGAACGCCGCCTGCTCGTTCTCCGCGAACGAGTTCTGCACGTTGCGGTTGAGCTGCAGCACACCGACCGTCCTCGGCTCGAAGAGCTCCTCGGGCCACACCTTGGTGTCGTCGAGCGGGTCGAAGTCGAGCTCGGGATGGTCGTGGTCGTCCATCAGCTGGACGCGCATCTCCCACTCCGGGTACTCGCCGCGCTCGATCGCCTCGTACAGGTCCTTGGACGCGTGCCCGAGGTCGCCCGCCTGCACCGCCGCGGCGTCGGCCTCGGTCATCGAGGCCACCCCGCACGTCGGGATGAAGTGGTATTTGACGAGCGTCGTCTCGCCCTCGGCGTTGACCCACCGGTAGGTGTTGACGCCGAAGCCCTGCTGGTGGCGGTAGTCCGCGGGGATGCCGCGGGGCGAGAACAGGTTCACCAGCATGTGCATGGACTCGGGCGTCTGCGACATGAAGTCGAAGATGCGTGCCGGCTCCTGGCGGAACGTGACGGGGTCCGGTTTGAGCGCGTGGATCACGTCGGGGAACTTGATGGCGTCGCGGATGAAGAAGACGCCGAGGTTGTTCCCGACGAGGTCCCAGTTTCCGTCCTCGGTGTAGAACTTCACGGCGAACCCGCGAGGGTCGCGGGCCGCCTCCGAGGAGTCCCGCCCGCCGATCACGGTGGAGAACCGCAGGGCGACGTCGGTCTGCTTGCCCTCCCGGGAGAACAGCTTCGCCCGGGTGTAGCGCTCGATCGGTTCCTCACCCCACCTGCCGGTGGCGGTGAAGGTGCCGTAGGCGAGGAAGCCGCGGGCGTGCACGACGCGCTCGGGGATGCGCTCGCGGTCGAAGTGGCTGATCTTCTCGAGGAACTGGTAGTTCTCCAGCGTCGCCGGCCCGCGGGGACCGATGCTCCGCTGGTTCTGGTTGTCGTGGATCGGGTGGCCCTGCCGGTTGGTCAGGATGCGGCGCTCGTCCTGCTGGGTCACGCAGTCCCCTCTCGCTCGTCGTCGTCGTCCGGGGTTCGGGGTCGGTCCATTCCTCGCGGTTCGACCCGCCGGGCCCCAGGTTGCCCGTCGGTCACCGCCGTCGCAGCAGCAGCCACATGATCACCACGACCGCGCCCGCGACGAGCAGGGGCTGCTCGTCGATGGCCCTGTCGACGGCGGGTGCCTTCTCGGCCAGCACCCGGCGGGCGCGGGCGACCCGGAGACGGACCTGTTCGGCGGTATCGTCGCGGCGGGCCCGCACCCGGGCCGGCACGTCGGCGCGCTCGGCCAGCTCCTGCACGGTGTCGGCGACCTCGGTGCGCAGCACGCCGACCTCGGCGCGCAGCTCTTCCGGGCTCTTCGTCGCCGGGTCCCCGGCAGCGGCGTCCTTCGGTGCGCTCATCGCCGGACCCCGTCCCGGACGGTCTCGACGTCGCGGCGCACGTTCGCGACGGCCTCCTCCGGCACCGGTGGGGCGGCCCGGCGGATCTGCGACCGCCCGAGCAGGCCGAGGATCCCGGCCACCACCAGCAGGACGACCCCCACCAGCAACGCGGCCAGCCACACGGACATGACCAGGGCCAGCGCGGCGATCGCGGCGGCCACGAGCGCGCCGCCGCCGTACAGGGCCACGACGCCGGCGGCGCCGGCGAGGCCGGCGCCGATGCCGGCCCGCTTGCCCTTCTCCGTCAGTTCGACGCGGGCCAGCGCCAGCTCGTGGCGGACGAGGTCGGACAGCTGGGTGGACAGCCGCCGGACGAGCTCGCCGGTGCTGGCCTCGGCCGCCGGGTTCGGGTCGGGACCGGCCGACGTCACCGTCGGCTCGCGGGACGCTGTGCTCATGGCGTCCGCTTACCCGGTCGTGGTCACCTCGACACCGATTCACCGGATCCTGCGGCGGGTAGCCCGCGGTATGACCACAGCCCGCGATCTGATGACACCCGACCCCCGCCGGGTGCGCAGCAGTGAGCCGGTGCTCGCCGCCGCCGTCGCGATGGCCGAGGCGGGAGTGGGCGCCCTACCCGTCTGCGGCGAGGACGACCGGCTCACGGGAATGATCACCGACCGGGACATCGTCGTGTCGGTGCTCGCGGCCGGCAAGGACCCCCGCGCGGTGCACGTCGGTGAGCTCGCCGGGGGCAGCCCGGTGACCATCGGTGCGGACGACGACGTCGCCGACCTCCTGCGGACGATGGTGGACCACCGGGTCCGCCGGCTGCCGGTGGTCGACGGCGACCGGCTGGTCGGACTCGTCGCCGTCGCGGACGTCGCCCGTCACTGCGACGACGACCAGGTCGGCCTGCTGCTGGAGGCGCTCTCCGCGGAGTGACGGCACCGCCCGCTGCCGGGTGCCGGGTTGTCGTCGCCCCGCGGCCGTATCCGGTCTCGGGGTCGGTCCGGTCGGCCGCGGCCGGCGTCGGCGGACCTGCCGCGCGGCGAGCGGGACGCCGTGGGCGGCGGGCGGGGTTTCGGGGCACCCCGGCACGTGGAACTGATCCGGCATGGACCACGAGGGGCAGTCCGCGCCGGGCCGGGTCGAGTTCGTCCACCGCAGCTGGCCCGCGGACCCGGAACAGCTCGCCGTCATCCGCCGCGAGCTGGCGGGTTGGCTCGCGCCGCTGAACCTGTCGGAGGACCAGACCGGAGACGTGATCCTGGCCGTCGACGAGGCCACGGCGAACGCGGTCCGCCACGCGTACGGTGACGGCGGCGGCAACGTCGAGCTGACGCTGTGGACCGAGCGGGACACGCTGTGCATCGAGGTGGTCGACCATGGCAGCTGGCAGCCACCGGACGAGCACCCGACCGACGGCGGGCGGGGCATCGAGCTGATGCACCACATGTCGGAGTCGGTGCTGATCAGGATCGGAGGCCGCGGCAGCCGGGTGCTGCTGCGCCACCGGGTGCCCCGCGGCGGGGGGTGGGATGCCGCGCGGGACGGGTAGTCCCGGGGCATGAACGACCGCCCCGACCGCACCCGCCGTACCCGTGCCGACTACGAGCGCGGCCTGCCGGATCACCACGACCCGACCGCCGGGTTCGCCGGTGCGTCCCCGGCGCGCAGCGCGCTGACGCTGCGGGCGGTGCTCGCGGCGTTCGGCCTCGTGTTCTGCGCCGGCGCGGCGTGGTTCGCGTTCGCCGCCGGGCTCGCCGCCTTCGGCTGGGTGCTCGCCGTGGTCGCCCTCGTCGCGCTGGTCGACCTCGGCGTGATCCTCAACCGCAAGCGCCGCGGCGAGCCCGGCTGACCGCCTCAGCCGCTCGCACGCAGCCGGGAGTGCGCGTCCCGCAGCACGCTCCACAGGGCGTCGACGTGCTCCGCGGCGGTGGCGACGGAGCCGATCGCCACCCGGATCGCGTACCGGCCGTCGACGACGGTGTGCGTGAGGTACGCCGATCCGCCGGCGTTGACGTGCTCCAGCACCGCGCGGGTGACGTCGTCGTCGCGGGCGCCGTCGCCGCTGTCCACCCGCAGGCACACCAGCGCCAGCGACGGCTCCGCCGCGAGCACCCAGCCCGGCTCGGCCCGCACCCGCTCCGCCAGCTCCGCGGCGAGGGCGACGTGCCCGCGCAGGTGCGCGCGCACCCCGTCCAGGCCCATGCCGTGCAGCGCCGTCCACAGCTTCAGCGCCCGGAAGCGGCGGCCGAGCGGCACCTGCCAGTCCCGGTAGTCGACGACGGCGCCCGTCTCGCTGGCCGCGTCGCGCAGGTACTCCGGCGTGATCGACAGCGCCGCGGGCAGCGCCGCCGCGTCGCGCACCCACAGCAGCGAGGCGTCGAACGCGGTGAGCAGCCACTTGTGGGCGTCGGTGCAGAACGAGTCGGCGAGCTCGGCGCCGTCGAGCACCCACCGGAACTCCGGGCACAGCGCCGCCACCCCCGCCCACGCCGCGTCGACGTGTACCCAGGCGCCGTGCGCGTGGGCGACGCGGGCGACGGCGCGGACGGGGTCGACGGTGCCGGTGCCGGTGGTTCCCACGGTCGGGCAGACCAGCACCGGGCACAACCCGGCCGCGGCGTCCGCATCCAGCGCGGCCGCCAGTGCCGGCGCGGACATCGCGAGCGACCCGGGCGCGGTGTCGACGATCCGCAGCCCGCGCTCCCCGAGACCCGCGACGCGCACCGCCTTGGCCAGTGAGGAATGCGTCTCGCCGGTGACGTACACGCGTTCGCGCCCGTGCACCCCCTTCTCGCGCCAGCGCCCGCCGGAGCCCCGGTGCAGCGCGGCGAGCAGGGCCACCAGCGCCGCCGACGACGCGGAGTCCTGGATCACCCCGCCGCCCCCGCCGAGGAAGGTGAACGACGCGGGCAGCCCCAGGGCGCCGGCGAGCTGGTCGAGCAGCACCTGCTCGACCTCGGTGCAGGCCGGCGAGGTCGACCACAGCATCCCCTGGGCGCCGAGCCCGCCGGAGAGCAGGTCGCCGAGCAGCGACGCGAGCGAGGCGTTGGCCGGGAAGTAGCCGAAGAAACCCGGGTGCTGCCAGTGCGTGCTGTTCGGCACGACCACGTCGTCCAGCACGGTGAGCAGGTCGTCGAGCGGCTGCGGGGTCTCGGGCAGCATGGCGGGCAGCCGGTCGCGGACGGCGCCGGGAGCGACGGCGGCACGCACCGGGAGCGCGCCGAGCCCTGCCCGGTAGCCGGCCACCCAGTCCACCGCCCGGCGGCCCTGCCGGCGGAACTCCTCGGGGTCCAGGTCCACACCGGCGACCCTATGCGCCGGCGGTCTCCCCGACATGGTCACGTGTCGGGGTCGGAGCGGCCCCCGCGACCCCGACATGGGTCCATGTGGGGCAACGGGGCAGGGTCGAGGCCGTGACCGCCGTTCCGGAACGCAGCCACCTGCGGCTGCTCCAGCTGGCGGCACTGACCAGCACCTGCGACCGGTTCGCGATCGCCCCGCTGCTCGTGGTGATCGCCGCGGACCTCGACGTCACCCTCGCCGCCGCCGCGGGTGTGGCCAGCGGGTACTTCCTGGCCTACGGGCTGATGCAGCCGGTCTGGGGCGTGGTGAGCGACCGGCTCGGCCGGGTGCGGGTGATGCGCCTCGCGCTGCTCGCCGCGGTCGCCGCCGGCGTCGGCTCGGCGCTGGCCCCGGACCTGCTGACGCTCGGGATCACCCGCGTCCTCGCGGGGGGCTCGTTTGCGGCGCTGTTCCCGACGTCGCTGGTCTACGTCGGCGACAGCTGGCCGGTGGAGGGGCGCCAGCGCCCGCTCAGCGACGTGCTGGCGGCCTCCTCGGTGGGGGTGGCCGCGGCGACGGCGGGCGCCGGGGTGCTGGCGGACCTCGCCGGCTGGCGGGTCGTGCCGGCGCTCACCGCGGCGGGGGGTGCGGCGCTGTGGTTCGCGCTGGCGCGGCTGCCGGAGCCGGTCCGGGAGACCTCGACGGGCCGCCCGCTGCGCTCGGCCGCCGCCGTCCTGCGGCATCGGCCGGCCCGCGCGGTGCTCGCGCTGGCCTTCGTCGAGGGCGCGGTGGTGCTCGCCCCGCTGACCTACACCGCCGTCGCCGTGCAGTCCCTCGGCGCCTCGGCCACCGTGGCCGGATTCGTGGCCGCCGCCTTCGGCGTCGGTGCCGTGGTGTGGTCACGGTGGGTGCGCGCGCTGGTCGGCCGGGTGGGGTCGGCCGGGCTCGCCGGCATCGGGGGTGCGTTCCTCGTCGTGGGCTGGGCGCTGGTGGCCGTGGCGCTGACCCCGGTGACCGTGGCCGTCGCCGCGTTCGCGGTCGGCGGGTCCTGGGCGTTCCTGCACAGCACGCTGCAGACCTGGATCACCGAGGTGGTGCCGGGGGAGCGGGCCACGGCGGTGGCGCTGTTCGCCTCGGCCCTGTTCCTCGGCAGCGCGGCCGGCACCGCGCTCGCCGCGCCGCTCGCGGACGCCGGCGCGTTCCCCACCCTGTTCCGGGTCGCGTTGGCCGCCGCCGTGCCGCTGGCCGTCGCGGCGGCGCTGGCCCGTCGGCGCCACGGGCGCGCCCGCCGCTGAGCGCGGGCGGTCAGGGCCGCCCGAACCTGCCGCCCGCCGGTGGGTGGCAGCACGTCGGCGACGGGTGGCGCCGCCCCCCGGACGGCGGCTGGTCGAGCTGAGGCTTTCCTCATCTAATGTCAGGGTGACCCAAGCTTGCCGCACCGGCGTGCGCTTCGCCGCCCGCCTGCGCCACCACGGCAACCGCCTCGCGGTCGTCGGCCCGCGTGGCGCCCGGTTGACATACCGGGAGCTCGCCGACCGCGTCGACGCCGTCGCGGCCCGGCTGGGTCCGCGCCCGCGGCTCGTCCTGGTGGAGACGGCGGCGGAGGTCGAGACCCTCGTCGCCCACCTCGCCGCCCTGCGCGGCGGGCACCCGGTGCTGCTGACCGCGGACGGCGACGCCGCCCGGACGGCTGCGCTGGTCGCCGCCTACGACCCGGACGTCGTCCAGGTGCGCGGGCCGGACGGCCGGGGGCTGCGCGAGCGCCGGCCGGGCACCGCCCACGACCTGCACCCGGACCTGGCGCTGCTGCTCTCGACGTCGGGCTCGACGGGCTCGCCCAAGCTGGTCCGGCTCGGTGCCGAGGGCGTGCAGGCCAACGCCGAGGCCATCGCGGACTACCTCGACATCCGGCCGACCGACCGGGCCATGGCGATGCTGCCGCTGCACTACTGCTACGGCCTCTCGGTCGTGCACAGCAACCTGCTGCGCGGCGCCGCCGTCGTGCTCACCACGCGGTCGGTGACCGAGCCGGAGTTCTGGCGGGCAGCCCGCGAACACGGGGTCACGAGCCTGCACGGCGTTCCGCACACCTTCGACCTGCTCGACCGGGCAGGCCTGCCGGACCTGCCGACGCTGCGCTACGTCACGCAGGCCGGCGGCCGGCTCGCCCCGGCGGCGGTGCGCCGGTTCGCGGCGCTCGGCGCCGAGCGCGGGTGGCGGTTCTTCGTGATGTACGGCCAGACCGAGGCCACCGCCCGGATGGCCTACCTCCCTCCGGAGCTGGCCCACGCCCGGCCCGAGGCGATCGGTGTCGCCGTGCCGGGCGGTCGGTTCGACCTGCGGCCGGTCGAGGGCACCGAGCCGGGCACCGGCGAGCTCGTCTACCACGGCCCCAACGTCATGCTGGGGTACGCGCACGGGCCGGCGGACCTGGCGCTGGGCCGCACCGTCACCGAGCTCGCCACCGGTGACCTCGCCCGCTGCGGGCCGGACGGGCTCTACGAGATCGTCGGGCGGCGCAGCCGCTTCGTGAAGCTGTTCGGGCTGCGGATCGACCTCGACGGTGTCGAGCGCGTCCTCGCCGACGACGGCGTCGAGGCCGCCTGCGCCGGCGACGACACCGGGCTGGTGCTCGCCGTGGTGGACCGGCCGCCCGGGCCGGTGGCGACCGCCGTGGCCGGACGGCTCGGCCTGCCGGCCGCCGCCGTCCGGGCCGTCGCCGTGCCCGAGCTGCCCCGCCTGCCGAACGGCAAGCCGGACCGGGCCGCGGTGGCCGCGCTCGCCCGGCCCGTCCCCACGGGCCGTCGCCGGGCCCGCGACGCCTCGGTGCGCGACGCCTACGCCCGGATCCTGCGCTGCCCCGACGTGCCCGGCGACGCGACGTTCACCGAGCTGGGCGGGGACTCCCTGACCTACGTCGAGGCCTCGCTGGCGCTCGAGCGGCTGATCGGCGATGTCCCCGCCGACTGGCCCCACCGGACGGTCGACGAGCTGGCGCGGACCGCGCGGCCGCGGCGGGCGGGCGCCGCCGTCGAGACCGCGGTGGTGCTGCGCGCCGTGGCCATCGTCATCGTCGTCGCCTCGCACATCGGGCCGCTGAAGGTCCTCGGCGGCGCCCACCTGCTGCTCGGGCTGGCCGGATGGGCGTTCGCCCGGTTCGTGCTGCCTGCACCCGGCGTGGACGACGACGCGTCCGGGGTGCCCGGCCGGCTCGTCAGGGCCGCGGTGCGGATCGCCGTGCCGGCGTCGCTGTGGATCGCCTGGCGGGCGGCGGTGCAACCTGATGTCCGGCTGCAGAACGCCCTGCTGGTCAACTACCTGCTCGACCCGGCCGCGATCGGCTACTGGTTCGTCGAGTCGCTGCTGCAGGTCCTGCTGCTGCTGGCGGTGCTGTTCGCGGCGCCGGCCGTGCGCCGGGCCGAGCGGCGGGCGCCGTTCGCCCTCCCACTGGTGCTGCTGGGCGCGGCGCTGCTGCTGGCGCGGATCCCCGACCCGGACAACCTGTTCGCGCAGTGGCGGTTCGGCCCGCACCAGGTGCTGTGGATCGTCGTCCTCGGCTGGCTGGCCCAGCGCGCCCGCACCGGGCCGCAGCGGCTCGCGGTGGCCGCGGTCGTCGTCGTCCTGCTCGCCGGCTACTTCGGGGACCCCGGCCGGGACGCCGTGGTCGCGGTGGGCCTGCTGGTCCTGCTGTTCGTGCGGCGGGTGGTGCTGCCCCGCGTCGTGGCGCGCCTGGCCGCCGCGCTGGCCGGCGCGTCGCTGGCGATCTACCTGACCCACTACGCGGTGTACCCGGAGCTGCTGCCCTACCTGCCGGTGCCCGCTGTGCTGGTCGGGACCCTCGCCGCCGGCGTCCTCGCCTGGCTGGCGGCGCGCCGGGCCGGTGTGCTGGCCGGGTCGCTGCTGCGGGCGCTCGCGGCCCGTCAGTCGAGCCCGCCTCGCCTGACCAGCTGCGCGGCGATGACGTTGCGCTGGATCTCGTTCGTGCCCTCGCCGACGATCATGAGCGGGGCGTCCCGGAAGTAGCGCTCGACGTCGAACTCGGTGGAGTAGCCGTAACCCCCGTGGATGCGCACGGCGGACAGCGCCACCTGCATGGCCGTCTCGGAGGCGAACAGCTTGGCCATGCCGGCCTCGAGGTCGGCGCGCTCGCCGGTGTCGTGGCGCTGCGCGGCGTGCAGGATCAGCTGGCGGGCGGCGGTGAGCTGGGTGGCCATGTCCGCGAGGTAGTTGCCGATCGACTGGTGCCGCCAGATGGGCCGGCCGAACGTCTCGCGCTCCCGGGCGTAGCGCAGGGCGTCGTCGAACGCGGCCCGGCCGACACCGAGGGCACGCGCGGCGACCTGGATCCGTCCGGTCTCCAGCCCGCGCATCATCTGCGCGAACCCGAGGCCCTCGACCCCGCCGAGCAGTGCCCCGGCCGGCGCGCGGTAGCCGTCGAAGGTCAGCTCGCAGCTCTCGACGCCCTTGTAGCCCAGCTTGGGCAGGTCCTTCGAGACCGCCAACCCGGGCCCGTGCTCGACCAGCAGGATCGACATCCCGCGGTGCCTCGGCTCGGCGGCGGGGTCGGTCTTGCAGAGCAGGGCGATCAGCTGCGAGCGCCGGGAGTTGGTGATCCAGGTCTTGGCGCCGTCGACGACGTAGCCGTCCCCGTCCGCTCGTGCGACCGTCCGCATCGCCTGCAGGTCCGACCCGCCGCCGGGCTCGGTGAGCGCCATCGTCGCCCGGACCGCACCCGTGGCCATCCGGGGCAGCCAGCGGTCCTGCTGCTCCGGCGTCCCGTACTCGACGAGCAGCTTCGCGACCACCGTGTGCCCGCCCATCGCCCCGGCGAGGCTCATCCAGCCCCGGGCGAGCTCGGCGGTGACCAGGGCGTAGCAGGGCATGGACACGGGCGCCTCGCCCCAGGGCGCCGGGATCGCGAGGCCGAACACGCCGAGGCGCTTCATCTGCTCGATCAGCGCCTCGGGGTAGGTGTCGGCGTGCTCGAGCTCGCGGGCCACCGGCCGGACCTCGCGGTCGACGAACTCCCGCACCGTGTCGACGACGGCCTGCTCCTCGGCGTTCAGCACCAGCCGAGACTAGGGGGGCGGGACGTGCACGGCGATCTCGCCGCCGAGTGCGAACCCCGGGGCGAGGTCCAGGTCGTCGCCGCTCCAGAACCGGCCCGGGTCGTACCAGTTCGGGCGGCGGCGCTGCGCGAGCAGCCCCATCTCCTGGTAGGTGACGGCCACGACCTCGGCGCAGTAGGCGGATTCGAGGGTGGCAGCCGGGTCTGCGGCACCGGGCTCGTCCGGCAGGGCGCCCCGGTCGACGTCCCTGCTGTCGACGTCCCTGCTGTCGACGTCGCGGCCACGCCACGGGAGTGCCGGTAGCCGGCCGCGTAACCAGCGGCCCGCGAGGCGGGCGGTGGACGGGAACGGCGTGCCGTCGAGCCGGGCGATCGCGCGCAGCAGGGCGTCCTCGTGCTCGGGCCCGAGCCGACCCGACAGCTGGCGCAGCCATCCGCGCTGGCCGTAGCGGTGACCCCACTGCAGCACGGCGTCACGCAGGTCGTGCAGCTGCACACCCCGCTGGTGCTGCCCGGTCCACATGTCCACCAGCGAGCGGCCGAGCTCGGCGTGCCACATGAGCGGGGGCAGGTCCTCCAGCACGACCGCCATCCCGACGTGGTTCACCGGCGCGTTGGTCAGCCCGCGGATGGCGCGGTCCGCGCCGCTGCGCCCCCGGAACAGCCAGACGTCGCCCGTCCGGGTGAGCTCGACGGCCGTGTCGAGCGGGATCGCGGCCTCGGGCACCGGCGTACCCTATGCCCGTGCGCTGGTGGAAGCTGCTGGGCCTCGCCGGGCTCGCGGGGGTGGCCGCCACCGGGGTGGTCACCGTCCGGGCCGAGCGCCGCCGGCGGGCCTACACCCCCGAGGAGATCCGCTCCCGGCTGCACGAGCGCGTCGCCGAGGCTCGCGCCCGCCCCGCCTCCTGAAGTGCTCGTAGGTCGGCGCCTGCCGCGACGAGGTACTGCGCGAGCTTCTCCCGGGCCCCGGCGGCCGGTCGGCACGCCGACCGGGGTTCACACGAGGGTGTGCAGCCGCACCACGAGATCGTCGGGGTCGGGGACGTCGGCCGCGTCCCCCCGGTGGCCGGCGCGCGGTGCGGTGTGCGCGATCCCGGCCTCGTCGAGGCGGGTGAGGACCGCGTCGAGGTCGGCGCGCGTGCCCACCGCGAGGCACACCGAGTCGAAGCCCGCCAGCGCCCCGGCCCGGACGGGGTCCTCGCGCAGGGCGAGGCCGATATCCGCCTCCGGATGGTGCAGGGCGACGCCGCGGAGCACCCCCTCCTCGCGGAACTCGACCTCGGCGACGAAACCGAAGGCGCGCGCGTACCAGTCCCGGCTGCGGGCGACGTCGGTGACCGGCAGCTTGATGTGGTGCAGCCCGCTGGGCACCCCCGCCGCCCAGTAGTGCTGGACCACGACGCGGGCATCGGCGAGCCGCATGGCGTGCTCGGTCACGAAGCGCCGGTGCGGCTCCGCCTGCACGTAGCGGCGGGCGGCGGCGAGGTCGGGGAAGTCGAGCACGATGACGAACTCGTGGTTGCCGTCGAACAGGGCGGCGTCCTCGCCGTGGCGCAAAGCCGTGACCTCCGGGATCTCCCGCAGGGCGTCGAGAGCCGCCCGGTAGCGGGTCCGGTCGCCGTCCGTCGTGCCCGGGGCCCAACGGTGGGCCACCACCTGTCGAAACACCGGGTCCTCCTTTTGCCCTACCCACCATCTAATGAAGAATTGCAGGGTAGACTGCTTCCGTGACCGTCGTCAAGCGCGCCTACTCCTCCCCGCTGCGCCGCCGCCAGGCCGAGGCCACCCGGGTCGCGGTCCTGCGCGCGGCCCGCGAGCTGTTCCTGGAGCAGGGCTACGGCGCCACCACCGTCGAGCAGATCGCCGCCCGGGCCGGGATCTCCAAGCCGACGGTCTTCAGCGCGGTCGGCAACAAGCAGGAGCTGCTGAAGGTCGTGCGTGACGTCGCGATGGCCGGCGACGACGAGCCGGTGGCGATCGACGACCGGCCGGCGACGCAGGCGGTGCGCGACGAGCCCGACCGGGACCGGGCGGTCCGCCTGGCCGCCGCCGCGATCGCCGGAGTCGCGCGGCGGTACGCGCCCGTCGACGCGGTGCTGCGCGGCGCGGCCGCGAACGGCGAGGACGGCCTGCGGGAGCTGTGGGAGACCAGCGAGCGTCAGCGCCTGCTCGGTGCCCGGTCCTGGCTGGAGAAGCTCACGGCGAAGGGCCCACTGCCCGCGGACTTCGAGCTCGACACCGCCGTCGACCTGCTCTGGCTCTACATGGCCCCCGACCAGTACCTGCGGCTGGTCGAGGGCCGGGGGTGGAGCGACGAGCGCTACGAGCGCTGGCTGGCCGACATGATCCACGGGCTGCTCGGTACCGCCTGAGGATCCGTCGCGGTGGTCGGGACGCGGCGACGGTGGCACGCTCCGGCCATGGCGCCCGACCCCACGACCGTACCGGCGACCCTGTCCTACGAGCCGCTCACCCCGGTGGCGTACCTGGACCGGGCCGCGGCGACGCACGCCGACCGCACCGCCGTCGTCGACGGGGAGCTGCGGCTGACCTACGCCGAGCTGCACGAGCGCTGCCGCCGGCTCGCCGGCGCACTGGCGCCCCTCGCGGCCGGGCGCCCGGTGGCGGTCCTGGCCCCGAACACGCACGTCCTGCTGGAGGCGAACTACGGGGTGCCGTGGGCGGGCTCGCCGCTGGTCGCGATCAACACGCGGCTGTCGGCGGGCGAGGTCGCCTACATCCTGGAGCACTGCGAGGCCGCGGTCCTGGTCCACGACCCGGCCTTCGACGACCTGGTCGCCGACGCCCTGGGGCGCGTCGCGCGGGCGCCCGAGGTGATCCGCGCGGGGGAGCCGTACGAGACGCTGCTCGCCGGCGCCACGCCGCAGGCGGTGACCCCGGACGACGAGCGGGCGCTGCTCTCGATCAACTACACGTCCGGGACGACGGGCCGGCCCAAGGGCGTCATGTACCACCATCGGGGTGCCTACCTGCAGGCGCTGGCGATGGTCGGGCACATGGGTCTCTCGCCGTCCGCGGTGTACCTGTGGACGCTGCCGATGTTCCACTGCAACGGCTGGTGTTTCCCCTGGGCCGTGACGGCGGCCGCGGGCACCCACATCTGCCTGCCCCGGGTCGATCCCGCCGAGGTGTGGCGGCTGATCCGCGACGAGGGCGTCACCCACCTGTGCGGGGCGCCCACGGTGTTGTCGATGCTGGCGTACGCGAAGGAGGCCGAGTCGTACGAGCCCGAGGCCGGGGCGGCGCCCATCCGGATCGCCACCGGCGGCGCCCCGCCGAGCCCGGCCATCCTGCGCCGGATGGGCGGGCTCGGCTTCGAGGTCACCCACCTCTACGGGCTCACCGAGACGTTCGGACCCGCGATGATCTGCGACTGGCGCCCGGAGTGGGACGGCCTCGACCCCGACGAGCAGGCGCGGCTCAAGGCGCGCCAGGGCGTCGGCAACATGATCTCGTGCACCGCGCGGGTGATCGGCGAGGGCGGCGCGGACGTCCCGGCCGACGGCGAGTCGGTGGGGGAGATCGCCCTGCGCGGCAACAACGTGATGCTCGGCTACCTGAAGGACCCGGACGCGACGGCCGCCGCCGCGCCGGACGGCTGGTTCCGCACCGGCGACCTCGGCGTCGTGCACCCCGACGGCTACGTCGAGCTCCGGGACCGCTCGAAGGACGTCATCATCTCGGGCGGCGAGAACATCGCGAGCGTCGAGGTGGAGCAGGCCATCGCCGAGCATCCCGCGGTGCTGGAGGTGGCGGTCGTCGCGGTGCCCGACGAGCGGTGGGGCGAGGTCCCGGCCGCCTACGTGACGCTGCACGAGGGCTCGACGGTGACGGAGGGCGAGATCGTCGAGCACGTCCGGGGCCGGCTCGCCCGCTTCAAGGCCCCGAAGCACGTCGTGTTCGGCGAGCTGCCGAAGACCTCCACCGGGAAGATCCAGAAGTTCGTGCTGCGCGACCGCGCGTGGGAGGGGCAGGAGCGGCGGATCCGGTGACGGCGGCGAGGATCGGCGGGTGCCCGCCCGCCTGCTCGCCGTGCCGCTGGACCTCGAGGTGTCGGTGGCCGACGCGGTACGCCGCCTCGCGCACCGCACGCGATTGACGGCCTGGTCGGGCGCGTGGTCGTGCGGGGCGCTGCTCACCTGCGACCCCAGCCGGGTCGCCGGGGCCGGTGCCGACCCGTTCGCCTTGCTCGCCGAGCAGCCGGCCGTGCAGCCGCAGCCCGGACACCCGGACGCGGTCGGCGGCGGCTGGTTCGGCCACCTCGCCTTCCCGGCGACCCTCCCCGGGCCGTTCCCCCGGTTCTCCCTCGCCTGGTACCCCGACCTGCTGCGCCACGACGGCTCGCGCTGGTGGTACGAGGCGCTGATCGGCGCCGGGCTGGACGAGGGTCGCGCGCGCGCCCGCTGCCGCGAGCTGGCCCACGACCTGGCCACCCCCGCGCCGCCGGCCGCCGCACGGCTGGAGGTGACGGGCCGGCCGGACCGCACCGGGCACGTCGTCGGCGTCGAGCGGTGCGTGCAGGCGATCCGGTGCGGCGAGATCTACCAGGCGAACATCGCCTGCCACCTCGACCTGCGGCTGCACGGGTCGGCCGCCGAGGCGTTCGCCCGGATCGTCGAGGCGCACGCCCCGGCCCGCGCGGGGCTCGTCGCCGACCCGGCGGGCACGGCCGTGAGCGCGAGCCCCGAGCTGTTCCTGCACCGGCGCGGCCGCCGCGTGCGCACGGCGCCGATCAAGGGCACCCGCCCGCGCACCGGCGGCGCCGACGACGCGGGGGAGCGACGCCGGCTGCTCGACTCGGCGAAGGACGCCGCGGAGAACGTCATGATCGTCGACCTGATGCGCAACGACCTGTCGCGGGTGTGCCTGCCGGGGACGGTGCGGGTGCCGTCCCTGCTGGACGTCGAGGCGCACGCCGGGGTGTGGCACCTGGTGTCGACCGTCGAGGGCCGGCTCGCCCCCGGACGCGACGACGCGGACCTGCTGGCCGCCACGTTCCCCCCGGGCTCGGTCACCGGCGCGCCCAAGGTCCGCGCCGTCCAGGTGATCGAGGAGCTCGAAGCGGCCCCGCGGGGTCTGTTCACCGGCGCTCTGGGTTACGCGGGCCCGCTGGCCGGGCTGGAGCTCGCCGTGGCGATCCGGACGTTGGAGGTCGGGCCCGACGGCCGTGCGCGGCTCGGCGTCGGCGGCGGGGTGACCGTGGAGTCGACGCCGGTGGAGGAGTGGGCGGAGTGCCTGACGAAGGCGGCGCCGGTGCTGCGTTGCCTGGGCGCGGAGCCCGCCGAGCCGGGCCGGCCCGTCCCGCGGCTCGCCCGGCCCGAGGCCGGGATCTTCGAGACGCTGCGCGCGGTGGACGGGCGGGCGTGGCGGCTCGCCGATCACCTCGCCCGGCTGCGCGCCTCCTACGCCGAGTGCTACGGGCGCCCGCTGACGGCCCAGGTCGCCGCCGCGGTGGCGGCGGCGCTCGCCGGGCGCGGCGGCACCGACCGCGTCCGGGTCGACGCCGGCCCGACCGATCCCGGGCGGGTGCGGGTGCGCGTCACGCCCGCGGCGCCGCCGGTACCGCTCGCCGCGCAGCCCGGGCTGGTGCTGCGCGCGCACCGGCTCGGGCCGGCGGGAGCCGAGCGGCACAAGTTCGTCGACCGCGCCTGGATCGACGCGCTCGAGGCCGGATCGGCGCCGGGGGAGGCGGTGCTGCTGGTTGACGACCGGGGACGGCTGCTGGAGTCCACCCGCTCGTCGGTCGTGGTGGTGCGGGCCGGGGTGGCCGCGGTCCCACCGCTGGACGGGCGCATCCTGCCCGGGATCGGGCGCCGCGCCGTGCTCGACGCCCTCGACACGGCGGGTCTGCCCTACGAGCTCGCCGCGCCGGTGCTCGGCGACCTCCCGGTGGCGGAGGGCATGTTCCTGGTCAACGCGCTCCGCGGGGTGCAGTGGGTACGGGCCGCCGGCGCCGCCCGCTGGGTCGCGCCGGACCCGCTGACACGCCGCCTCGCCGCCGCGCTCGTGCCCACCGCCTAGGGTGGGCAGCCGGTCTCACCCGATGGAGGTATGCCCGGTGCGGGTTGTGCACGTCGTCCCCGATCTGCACGCCGAGGGCCCCGGCGGCGCGCTGGTGGACCTGGCGGCCGCCGCCCCGGCCGCGGGCCTGGAGCTCGCCGTCGTCGCCCTCGGCAGCGCCGCCGGCACGCGTACCGCGACGGCACTGCGCCGTGCCGGGACGCCCGTTGCGGAGCTCGGGCTCCCGCCGTGGGACCCGCGGGCCGTGCCGCGCGTGGTCGCGGCCCTGCGCCAGCACGGGGCCGAGATCGTGCACACCCACCTGCGCCAGGCCGACGTCGTCGGCACCGCCGCCGGCCTGCGGGCTCGGCTGCCGGTGGTGTCCACGATCCACGAGATCGAGAACCTGCCCGCCGGGCGGGGGGAGCGGCTGCGCCGTACGGCGACGATCGTCGCCCGGCGCCGGTTCGTCGCGCGCACGATCGCGATCTCGACGGTCCAGCGGGACCGCTACCGGCGCCTGGGCGGCTCCGGACGCAACCTGGTGGTCGTCCGGCCGGGGATCGCCGACCCGGGCGTGCGCCGGCCCACGGAGCGCGAGCAGATCCGCCGGGCGGCCGGGATCCCCGACGGGCCGCTCGCGGTCTCGGCGGCGCCGCTGCGCCGCGGGAAGGGCCAGGACCTGCTGCTCGACGCGGTCGCGGCGCTGCCGCCGTCGCTCGACCTCACCGTCGTCCTCGCCGGGGACGGGCCGTTGCGCCCGTGGCTCACCCACCGGGTGGGGACGGAGGACGCGCTCGGCGACCGGGTGCGATTCCTTCCGCGGCCGGTCGACGTCGCCGGTCTGCTCGGCTCGGCCGACCTCGTGCTGCACACCACCCGCACCGACGCCCTGCCGGTGCCGTTGCTGCAGGCCCTGGCCGCGGGCGTCCCGGCCGTCGCGTCGAGCGTCGGCGGAATTCCCGAGATCGTGACGCCGGACACGGGCGTGCTCGTCGCGCTGGACGCCGACCGGATCGCCGACGCCGTCGTCCGGCTCGCCGGCGACCCGGACCGCCGGGCCCGGCTCGGTGCCGGCGCCCGGGCCCGGTTCCTCGCCGAGTTCGAGGTCGGCGGGTGGGCGCGGCGGCTCGCGGAGCTCTACGCGGAGGTGCTGGCGGAGCGGTGAGCGGACGTGACGCTCAGCGGCCGCCGTGCGGGACATACGTGGCGGGGACGACCCCGAGCCTGCCCTTCTGGTAGTCCTCGAACGCCTGGAGCACCTCGGCCTCGGTGTTCATCACGAACGGCCCGGCCCAGGCGACCGGCTCCCGGATGGGCCGCCCGCCGAGGATCACCACGTCGAGCCCGGCCAGGCGCGACTCCTGCCGGTTCGCCCCGGCCACGGTGATCGTGTCGCCCGGACCGAACACCGCCAGCTGCCCGGCCTGCACCGGCCGGTGCTCGGAGCCCACGCCGCCCGCGCCCGAGAGCACGTAGACCAGCGCGTTGAAGTCGCGGCGCCAGGGCAGGCGCAGCTCGGCGCCCGGGCTGATCGTCGCATGCATCATGGCCATCGGCGTGTAGGTCGATCCCGGCCCGGTATGCCCGGCCAGCTCACCGGCGATGACCCGGATCAACGCGCCCCCGTCCGGCGTGGTGAGCAGGGCGGTCCCGCCCGCCCGCAGGTCCTGGTACTTCGGCTCGAGCCACTTGTCGGCCCTGGGCAGGTTCACCCACAGCTGCAGGCCGTGGAACAACCCGCCGCTCGCGACCAGCGCCTCCGGCGGGCGCTCGATGTGCAGCAGGCCGGACCCCGCCGTCATCCACTGGGTGTCGCCGTTGGTGATCGACCCGCCGCCGCCGTGGCTGTCCTGGTGCTCGAAGGTGCCGTCGATGATGTAGGTGACGGTCTCGAAGCCGCGGTGCGGGTGCCATGACGTGCCCTTCGGCTCGCCCGGCGCGTACTCGACCTCGCCCATCTGGTCCATGTGCAGGAACGGGTCGAGGTCGCGCAGGTCGACGCCCGCGAACGCGCGCCGGACGGGGAAGCCTTCGCCCTCGACGCCCGACGGCGCCGTCGTGATCGTCCGGACCGGGCGCGCGAGTGCGGTGGGGTCGGGCTGGGGAACGCGCGGGAGCGTCAGGACGTCGGAGACGGTGACGGCAGGCATGGGCACCTCCGGGGCGTTGTTGAAACGGCAACTACCTGTATGGAACCGTCTTGCGGCGTGTTCTGTTCCCGGCGTGAGATGGACGTCCCGCTCGCGCGCGCGTACCGCCTGCTCACCCAGGCCGTCGACGCGCTCGCCGATCTGCTCGGCTGGGATCGCGCCGACGCCGCCCGCCGCGTCACCGCCGCCGAGCACGTGTGCCCGCGGGTCGGGCTCGACGCTGCCGTACTCCCCCCGACACTCGAGGCCACCGCCGCGGTGTTCGCCGCCGGCGGGTGCTCGCTGCGCCACGTCGAGGTGATCGCCCGCGCCCTGGCCTCCCCCGCCGCCGGGCGGCTCACCCCGCAGGTGTGGGCCGGCGCCGAGGCCGCGCTCGCCGCCCAGGCCGGCACCTACACCCCGGCCGAGCTCGCCGGGTGGGCCCGCACCCTGATCGACCGGCTGAACCAGGACGGCGCCGCCCCCGACCACGCCGCCCCCGAGCCGGTCAACGAGCTGTTCCTCACCCGCAACCCGCACCGCGCCGGCGGGCGCATCAAAGCCCGGTTCGACGACGCCGCGCTGTTCGACGCCGTCGCCACCCTCATCGACGCCCAGGCCCAGCCCGTCGACAGCCACGACCACCGCCCCCTGGGGCAGCGTCAAGCCGAAGCCCTCGCCGACGCCTGCGGCTACGTTCTCGACCACGGCGACGTCCCCGAAACCGGACGTCCCCGAAACCGGTGGCGCCCGCCCCCACCTCAACGTCGTCGTCCGCCTCGAGGACCTGCAGAACCGGGCCTGGGCCGCCTGCCTGGACTTCGGCGGGCAGCTCACCCCCGACGCGCTGCGCCTGCTCGCCTGCGACGCCGCGGTCATCCCCATCGTGATGAACGGCCGAAGCCAACCCTCGACATCGGCCGCGCCACCCGCACCATCCCCGACGGGCTGCGCCGCGCCGTGCTGATCCGTGACCACGGCTGCGCCTATCCCGGCTGCCCGAGCACGCCCTCCTGGACCCAGATCCACCACATCCGGGCCTGGGAAGACGGCGGTCCGACCAGCCTGGACGACTGCTGCGCGCTCTGCCGCGTCCACATCGCCTGCTGCACGACAACTCCGGCTGGGACATCCGCATCACCGGCGGGCTCCCCGAGTTCCTGCCCCCCACCTGGATCGACCCCGAACGAAGACCCCGGCGCAAACCCCCACTCCACCTCGCCTGAACCGGGCGAGGCGGATGCCCACGCTCGCCGTCCGCGTGATCAGCCCAGGCGGGCGAGGAGCCGCAGCGGGAGCCGGCGCAGGAGGAACTGGAGCGGCAGCCACGGCCATGCCGGGACGTACGCCGTCGCCGGCTCCTTCTGGATCGCGGCCACCAGGGCGCGGCACCCGGTCTCGGTGTCGACCATGAACGGCGCCCGCTTCACCCGCTCGTTCATCTCGGAGCGGATGTAGCCGGGGAACAGGGTGGTGACCCGGATCGGGGTGCCGGCCACGTCGGCCCGGATGCCCTCGGCTAGTGCCGCGACACCAGCCTTGGTGGCCGCGTAGGTGGTGACGTTGCCGGGCATGCCGCGAACCGCGCTGACCGACGAGACGACGACGAGGTGCCCGGCGCGCTGCTCCCGGAAGATCTCCATCGCCGCCTCGCACTGCGCGAGCGCGGCGACGAAGTTCGTCTCCGCCGTCTGCCGGTTGGCGTCGAACCGGCCGGTCCCGATCGGCTGCCCCTTGCCGAGGCCGGCGTTGACGATCACCCGGTCGAGGGAGCCCAGCTCCTCGCGGAAGGCGCGGAAGGTCACGAACACCCCTTCGTGGTCGGTGACGTCGAGCGGCCGGACGGCCACGCGGACCTGCGGGTGCGCGGCGACGAGCTCGGCCCGCAGCTCCGCGAGCCGGTCCGTCCGCCGCGCGCAGAGGGCCAGGTCGTGGCCGCCCGCGGCGAACAGGCGGGCCATCCCGCTGCCGAGTCCCGAGCTCGCCCCGGTGATGAGGACGTTCCTGCGCATCCCGGTGAGCCTAGGGCCCGGTGATCCGACCGACCCGTCGCCCGGATGGACGGCGCGGGCCCCGGGACCGGACTCCGGGGCCGGGCGACGATCCGGAGGAGGCGACGATGGCGGAGACTCGGTGAGGTCCCGGCCGCCTGAACCATGCCCGCCGCACCGGTCCGGGTGGCCCGCCCGTCGCGGCGCGGAGATCAGGGCAGGGCGGCGAGGAACTCCACCACGGCGGCGTCGACGCGCTCGGGGTGCTCCAGGTGCGGCGCGTGCCCGCCCGGCAGCACGAGCAGCTCCACCGGCCCCGCGGCGGCGTCCCGAACGGCCTCGACGTGGGCGAGCGTGCCGTACGGGTCGTCGTCGCCCTGCACGGCGAGCACCGGGCAGGTGATCGCGGACAGCACGCCGCGGATGTCCCAGTCCCGGAACGCAGGGTCGAGCCAGACGTCGTTCCAGCTCCGGAACGTCACGTCCGGGTCGCGGTGGTGGCGCGCCATCCGCGCGCGCAGGTCGCCGCCGTCGAACGCGTCGCGCGCGGCGCGGATGGCGGCGAGCCCGTGTTCCTCGACGAACACGTGCGGCGCCAGGACGACCAGCCCCGTCGCACCGCCGGCGGCGGCGCGCAGCAGCGCGATGGACGCGCCGTCGCTGTGCCCGACGAACACGGGGCGGCCGAGCCCGAGCGCCGCGCACAGGGCCGGCACCACCTCCCGTGCCTCGTCGTGCATGAAGCCGATCCCGCGCTTCGCCGCGGGCAGGTCCGACCAGCCGTGACCGAGCCGGGAGTACGCGACCACGCGCCGGCCCGTCGCCGCCGCGATCCGCCGATGGAACCCGCGCCACAGCCCCACCGACCCCAGGCCCTCGTGCAGGAACAGCAGCGGTGCGCGGTCGGGGCGCCCCGGGACGTCCTCGACGGAGTACCGATGGCCGGCCAGCTCGACGGTCGCGGGCTCGGGGGACGGGTGCGGCACACCGGCGAGGTTAACGGTCGTTACCGTCGAGCAGCGCCACGAGTCGTTTCGGTGCGACCTCCCGGTAGGCGTCGGTGACGATCTCGGCGATCTCGGTCCAGTCGACCGGCGTGGTCAGCCGCACCCCGAGCCAGCCGCGGTGCCCGACGTAGGGTGGTCGGAAGAACCGTTGCGGTTCCGCCGCGACCATCTCCTCCTGCACCCCGGGTGCGGCCGCACACCAGAAGGCGACGTGCGGGTCGCCGTGGTGGTGGTCGGCATAGGTGACGAAGACCTTGCGGACGAACCACGTCGGCGAGCCGTGGCTGAGCCGTTCGCTCGCCTCCGGCAGCGCCAGGCACAGCGCCCGCAGGCGGGGCAGCGGGTCGTCGTCGCCGGGCAGGCTCATGGCCGGAAACCCTAGCCGCGGTTCGTCCGCTGGTGGCCCCGCGAGGCACGCCCCTACGATGGCGCCGTCCCGGCTCCCAGGACACCGGGGGGAGGCGATGCCGGTGCCGTCGGCGGGCCGCTCCGCGACCGAGGGCGACGAGCTGCTCCGGGCGGTCGCCGAGCTGTTGCCGGTCGGGGTCTTCGCCCTCGACGCCGACGCCCGGGTCGTGCTGTGGAACGCCGACGCCGAGCGGCTCACCGGGTGGCCGCGCGACGCGGTCCTCGGCCGTGCCGTCGACGGCGTCGCCACCGCCCGCGCGCTCACCGAGCTGCGCGCGGGGCGCCCCGTCGCCGACCGGCTGACCGTACCCACCCCGAGCGGCCGCCGCCCGTACGTCCGGGCGGCGCCGCTGCCGGGATGGACGGGCGCCGCGGCGGTCGGCGTCCTGCTCGGCGAGGAGGACGGCCGCGCCGGCGACGAGGCGTTCGCGCTGCTGGACGCGCTGTGGGAGACGGCCCCGGTGGGCCTCGCGTACTTCGACACCGAGCTGCGCTACCGCCGGATCAACGGCGCCGTGCTGGCCATCGACGGCGGGACGGTCGACCAGCGGCTCGGCCGCACGCTGGAGGACGTGCACGGCGAGACCGGTGCGGTGATCGCCGAGGGGCTGCGCGGGGTGCTCGCCGACGGGCGCCCCGCCTCGACGTCCCGGTCTCCGGGCGGCTGTGGCACGGGCGGGGTCCGCGACAGGAGTGGCGGATGTCCTACTACCCGGTGCAGGCGCCCGGCGGTGCACGCCTCGGGGTCGGCGTCGTCCTCGTCGACGTCACGGCGGCGGAGCGGACGCGGCGCGAGTTGGCGGAGCTGGCGGCCGAGCGGGCGCACACGCTCGTCCGTTACCAGAGCCTGGTGGAGGCCACCAGCGCCGCGGTGTGGATCCGCGACGCCGCCGGCCGCGCCGTCGAGGATGCCCCGGAGCTGCGCGCGATCACCGGGCAGTCCCGTGCGGAGTACCTCGGGGAGGGCTTCCTCGACGCGGTGCACCCGGCCGACCGGGCCGGCGTCGCCGCCGCCTGGCACGCCGCGGTTGCCGGCGAGCCGGCGGTGTTCACCCACGTCCAGCGTCTGTGCACCGCCTCCGGCGACCCCCGCTGGTACCGGACGCGGGCGGTGCCGGTCACCGCGGCCGGCGTGGTGCGCGAGTGGGTCGGCACCGAGAGCGACATCGACGACGAGGTCCGCGCCCGGCACCGGCTCGACGTCCTCGCCCGGGCGACCGTCGCGGTGAACGCCGCGCTCGACCCCGAGGCCGAGCTGACCGCCCTGGCGGAGGCGGTGGTGCCGGAGTTCGCGGACCTGTGCCGGGTGTACCTGGTCGACCCCACACCGGTCGGTGAGGGCCGCGGTCCGCTGGTGGGGCGCCGTTCGGTCACCCGGGTCCGGCCCGGCCTGCCGCCGTCGCCGTCGGGGGCGGACCGGTTCGTCTTCGCCGCCGACCACCTGGTGACGCGCTCGGTGCGCATCGGCGCGCCGGTGCTCGACGGCGATCCGGTGCCGCCGCGCGAGCAGTGGCGGAGCACGCCGGAGATGTACCGGTGGGCCACGACCGTCGGGGTCAATTCGATGCTGGTGGCGCCGGTCCTGTCCCGCGGTCTGGTGATCGCCGCGCTGCTGTTCGTGTCCTGCGCCGACCGGCCGCGCTACAACCCCGCCGACGAGGCCCTCGTCGGCGAGCTCGCGGCGCGGGCGTCGACGGCCGTCGAGCACGCGCGGGACTACCAGCAGAGCAGGCGGGTCTCGCTCGCGCTGCAGAGCGCGATGCTCACCGAGCCGCCGCGCCATCCAGGGCTGCGGATCGAGGCCCGCTACGTCGCCGCCGTCGAGGGCCTCGAGGTGGGCGGGGACTGGTACGACGCGTTCACCCTCCCCGACGGCGACCTGGCGGTGTGTGTCGGCGACGTCGCCGGGCACGACCTGCCGGCGGCCACGGTGATGGGCCAGCTGCGCAGCATGCTGCGGGCACTGGCCTACGACTCCGACGGCACGCCGTCCGCGGTGCTCGCCCGGCTGGACCGCGTCGCGTCCCGGCTCGGGGTCACGCGCTTCACCACACTCGTCCACGGCCGGATCTCCACGGCCGGCGGGCGCGCGACCTTCCGCTGGGCGAACGCGGGGCACCCGGTGCCCCTGCTGATCGGCGCCGACGGCGAGCCGCGGCTGCTGACCGGCGGGGAGATGGGCGTCGTGATCGGGATCGGGCCCGACGCGGACCGCCGCGACGAGGAGGTGGTCCTCGAGCCGGGGGCGACGCTGCTGCTCTACACCGACGGGCTCGTGGAGCGCCGGCAGGACCCGCACGACCGTGCGGCCTTCGACCTGCTCGAGCTGGTCCGGGTGGGGGCGGGCCTGGACCTCGACCTGTTCTGCGACCACCTGGTCCGCAGCTCCCCGGCCGACACCGGCGACGACATGGTCGTTCTCGCCGTGCGGCTGCGGTCGTGACCGGACGGTGACGTTCGACGAGCTCGTCGCCCGCGCCCGGGCGATGGCCGCCGGGCCGCGGCGGGCGCTGCTCGGCATCGCCGGCGCTCCGGGAGCGGGCAAGAGCACGCTGGTCGCCGCGCTGCTCGACGCGCTGCGGGCGGACCCGCCGGTCGTGGCACACGTGCCGATGGACGGGTTCCACCTGGCCGACGCCGCGCTGGAGCGCCTGGGTCGGCGCGACCGCAAGGGCGCGCCGGACACCTTCGACGCCGGGGGCTACCGCGCGCTGCTGCGGCGGCTGCGGGCCGACGACCCCGCCGACGACCCGCTGTGGGCCCCCGGGTTCGAGCGCGAGCTGGAGCAGCCGCTGGCCGGGCTGCTGGCGGTGCCGGCCGCCGCGCGGCTGGTGCTGACCGAGGGCAACTACCTGCTACTCGACGGGCCGTGGGCCGGCGTGCGCGAGCTGCTCGACGAGGTGTGGTTCTGCGCGCCCGCGGAGGAGGTCCGGCTGGCGCGGCTGACGGCGCGCCACGTTGCGTTCGGCAAGTCGCCCGCCGCGGCGGCCGCCTGGGTGGCCGCGGTGGACGGGCCCAACGCCACGCTGGTGGCGCCGGGCCGGGAGCGGGCCGACATCGTGGTGTCGGCCGAGGTGCTGGACGCGCTGCCGCCGGCCGGTCCACCCGGGTGAGCAGCCGCGGCACCGGCGGTCAGAGGGCGTGGTCGCGCCCGGGGCGCCGTCCGCCGGGCGGGCCGACGCGGATCTCGCAGGCGATGAGCTCGGGGGCCAGGCCGGTCAGCTCGGCGATGAGGTCGCGGGCGGCGGCGTCGGCCTCGGTGAGGTCCCGGGATACGGTGGCGGCCTCGATCTCCGGAACGTAGAGCACCATGCGCCGGTCCGACATCCAGGCGTGCACCTCGAAACGTCGTGGACCGTCCACCGTCACCCACCTCACGCTAGCGGCCGGACGCGCCGGGCGCCCGCACGCGCGATCAGCCGCAGGGGACGGCGGAGCAGTCGCGGCCGGCGGTCGGGGGGGTGGGTGCGCCCGTCGGCCGGGGTGTCGGC
>Ga0247713_1000425_pt1 | contig 26179 bp, 24 predicted proteins | sample 21E_NmetaG_FD_189936 | JGI IMG/M metagenome (GOLD analysis project Ga0247713, IMG submission 189936) | Soil microbial communities from hillslope of Landscape Evolution Observatory, University of Arizona, Oracle, AZ, United States - 2-1-E_N | ecosystem: Engineered > Artificial ecosystem >... | reverse complement strand
CATACCTGATGCTTGACTGAATCCAGTGGTGGATCGGCATATAGAGCGAGCCGAGCAGTTCGACCATGATCGTCCATACCGGAGGAAGGAGAACCGCGCTGAGTCCGACGAAGGCGAGGGCGATCTGAGACGGAGTAGCAACCAGCGCAGGATCCAGCGTCGCCTTTAACCACCCTGAGAGGACCGGCATCTCACCCAGCGCCAAGGTCACTGTCAACGCAAGTGCGCTGACGACAGCCACCAGCGGGACCAGCCTGAAGATCCGCCGGACGTAGAAGCCAATTGCCGACTCTACCGTCGCCTTCCCCCGCACGAGCGATCCCTGAAGCACGTAGCCGCTGAGAACAAAGAAAAAGATGACTGCCGCGTGCGGGTTGACCACTGCGTCGATGGTCAAGCGGGCGCCCAGCGGGAGATCGTAGACCAGTGAGCAATGAGAGACCACCACGATGAGCGCCATGATGCCGCGCAGAGATTGAAGCTCGATAACCCGGTCTTGTGGCAACTACCGACCTTTCCGCCCGCTCTCTTCAAGAATCGTCAGAGGGCATTTGACCATAAAGGTTGCGTCGGAGCGCTATAGGTCCTCTCTCGGGTTGATGGGCCCGACCGGATCGAGTCGGGGCCCGGGTAGGCCAGAACGCCCGAGGAGATGTGTTCTTGGGTGTGCCGGAACTCAGCGAGTCGCCGAACTGGCTCCGGTGATCCACAGCGCCCGACCGCCGATTACGATTCTCGCGTACCTATGCGGGATACTTGTGCAGATGCCCAGCCGTCACGGCCCCGTCGGTATGCAACCAATCCTCAAATCCGGCCGAAGCAGTCGGCATGGGCGCGCGCCCAGGGGATTGACCCGGGCCCTGATCGCCGCCGGGGTGGTGGTGGCCGTGCTGGCGGTGATCGCCGGGGGAATCCTCCTGTACGCCCAGATCACGGTGAAGGGCAACCAGCAGGAGGTCGAGGTTGCCGGCAAGCCGGCGAACGAGCCGATGAACGTGCTGGTGCTGGGCTCGGACTCCCGGGAGGGGCTGACCCCCGAGCAGCAGGAGAGCTTCGGCGACACCGACGCGGTTCCGGGCCGCAGGGCAGACACGATCATGCTCCTGCACCTGGACGAGGACCGCGAGAAGGCGGTGCTGGTCCACTTTCCCCGCGACCTTCGGGTCGCGGACCCGGAAGGCAACATGGTGAGGATCAACAGTATCTATTCGCTGGGGCCCGACGTGATGGTCAAAACGGTCTCGGACTTCACCGGCATGCCAATCCACCACTACCTGGAGGTGGACTTCAACGGGTTCAATCGGATCGCGGATGCAGTGGGTGGCATCCAGGTCTACTTCCGGGAGCCGGTGAGGGACCAGGACTCCGGGCTTCACCAGCCGCAGGGCTGCGTGACGATCGAGGGCGATCAGGCGCTGGCGTTCGTGCGAGCGCGCAAGATCGACGACGACTTCGGGCGAATCGAACGCCAGCAACTGTTTCTCAAGTTGATGGTGGAAAAGATCTCGACCGCGGGGGTGGTACTCCGGCCGGACCGGGTGATCTCCCTGGTGAACGTCTTCTCGCAGGCCGTCACCTACGACGCCGAGCTGTCGCTCGGCGACATCCGGACTATCGGGCTCAGACTGCGCACCTTCAACTCGGGCAACCTCGACATGCGGGTGGTTCCATCGGCCGGGGCCCGCATAGAAGGAGTCTCGTACGTGGTGGCCAACGAGCCGCAAACCAGGGCGCTGTTCTCGGCTCTCCAGCTGCGGCAGCCGCTTCCCGACTACGGCCGAACCGGGGTCAGCGCAATCGATCCGGAGGATGTGAGGGTAAGCCTGCTGAACGGAACCGCCGTGGACAAGCTGGCGTTCAACGAGGGGGAGCTGCTGAAGACCCGGGGCTTTCAGGTGGTCGAGACCGGCAACACCATTCCCCACCCGGTTACCACGGTGTACTACGCCGAGGGGTTCCAGGACCAGGGCAGAATGATGGCGAACAACTACGGTGCCGAGCTTAAGGAGCTTCCGGAGACGATTGAGGCCACGGGACATGTGGCGGTCGTCCTGGGCCAGAACTTTGCCGACGCCCAGCCGGCACCCGGCGCCACGCCGGTGCCGGGGGCAAGCTCTGCGGACCCCCCGAGCCCGCCGGAGCCCGGACCCGTCGCCACCCCCAGGCCGCTGGTTTCCGCCTGCGATGACTGATCGCCGACCGCTGCCCGTCGAATAGAGTAGCCACATGAGTTCACACCTTCTGATCACCGGCGGCGCCGGATTCCTGGGCAGCCACTTCATCCGGCACGTCCTCGGACAGGGCGCCGGCTCGGTCACCAACGTCGACTGCCTCACTTACGCGGGAGACCCCCGGCGCCTGAGCGACGTCGCCGACGGCGGCAAATACGAGCTGGTCCAGCTCGATATCGCCGACGCGGATCCGATCCGCCGCCTCGTGAACGAGCGCCGCCCGGATGCGATCGTGCACTATGCGGCCGAGTCCCACGTCACCCGCAGCGAGAGCGATCCGGACCGCTTCTATCGCACGAACCTCGAAGGGACCCGGGTCCTGTTGGATGCCGCGGTGGCAGCCGGAGTCCGCCGGTTCGTTCACGTCTCCACCGACGAGGTCTACGGCTCCATCCTGGAAGGCTCGTTCACCGAGTCCGACAAGCCCGAGGGCACCGGGAGCGCCGCCAGCCCCTACTCCAAGTCGAAGGCGCTGGCGGACGACCTGGCCCGCTCCTATTCCGACCGGCTCGAGGTGATCGTGGTCCGCCCGACCAACGCCTTCGGGCCCTGGCAGTACCCAGAGAAGGTCTTCCCGCGCTGGGTCACCCGGGGCCTTAGGAGCCAGCCGATGCTGGTCTGGGGCGACGGGCTGTATATCCGGCAGTGGCTGTACGCCGAGGACTTCGCCCGGGCGGTGGCTTTGGTGCTGGACCGGGGAGTCAACGGAGAGGCCTACAACATAGGCCCGGTCCACGAGCCGGAGATCACCAACCTGGCGCTGGCCAACTGGCTCGCCGAGCACCTGGGTCTGGATTCCTCCGGCATCCAGATGACCGGCTACGACCGGCCGGACCACGACCGAAGGTACGCGGTGGATTCCACAAAGATCCGGGCGCTCGGATGGCGCTCGGGCGACGTGTGGGCCCAGTTCGCCGAGAGTGTCAACTGGTACCGGGACAACCGGGCCTGGTGGGAATCGCTGATTGCGGAGGCTGAGTCGATATACGCCGACTCCGCCCCCGCGGGGAAGGGAGCCGGCGTTTGAGATCCGAAGAGATAGAGGGCATTCCGGGCGCGTACCTGTTCTACCCGCAGGTGCACGGGGATTCCCGGGGCTCGTTCATGGAGATCTTTCGTGAGGACCTGCTGGGCGTGAGTTTCGTGCAGGCGAACCACTCCAAGTCCTCCAAGGGAGTGCTGCGGGGCTTGCACTGGCACAAGCACCAGTCCGACGCCTGGTACGTGATGAACGGCCACGCTCAGGCAATGCTCGCGGACCTGCGCACCCCCACCGACTCCCCGGCGGTGGCCTCGGTTGATCTGATCGGCGGCGAGCCGAAGGTTTTGTACATTCCCCCGGGCGTCGCCCACGGCTTTTTGGCGGTGACCGACGTCGACCTCATCTACTGGGTGACCGGGTACTACGACTCAACCGACGAGTTCGGCGTGGCGTGGGACGACCCCACGCTGAACGCCCCCTGGGTTAACACCGATCCGGTCCTGTCGGGACGCGACCAGTCCAACCCGAAGCTCGAGTGGGATGCCATCAGCCTCGCCTAGGCATTCCACGTGAGGGCTTTGGTAACCGGCGGGGGAGGGCAGCTCGGCCGGGCCTTCGCCCGTCTCCTTCCCGACGCGGCGGTGCTCGACCGCTCAGGCCTGGACATCACCGACGCGGCGGCGGTTGACCGGGTCCTGGACGACGTCCGGCCCGATGTGGTCTACAACACGGCCGCCTACACTGCCGTCGACCGGGCCGAGTCGGAGCCGGAGCAGGCCCGCCGGGTCAACGTAGAGGCGGTGGCCGGCCTGGCCGGGGCGGCCCGGCGAATCGACGCGCTGCTGGTGCAGTTCTCCTCCGACTACGTATTCGGCGGGGACCGGGGCCCTTACAAGGAGTCCGACCCTACGGGACCCCTGTCGATCTACGGACGGACCAAACTCGACGGTGAGGAGGCTGCCCGCCGGGCGGGGGACCGTCACCTGGTGGTCCGCACCTCGTGGGTGTTCGGTCACGGTCACAACTTCATTCGCTCGATCCTGGGGGCTGCCGCCAGGTACGACGAGCTGACCGTGGTCGACGACCAGCGGGGCCGGCCCACCTACGCTCCGGATCTGGCCGCCGCCACCCTCGCCCTCGTGGAGGGGGGATGCACCGGAACCTTCAACCTGTCCGGGGGCGGCGCGCCGGCAACCTGGGCCGACGTGGCCGAAGCAGCCATCGAGGCCGCCGGTCTGGCCGCCAGGGTGCGTCGGGTCACCACGACGCAGTACTATGCAGGCAAGCAAGGGCCTATCGCGCCCCGCCCGGCCAACAGCGAGCTGGACTGCTCCAAGGCATCGGCGGTGGGAGTGTCGCTGCGGCCATGGCCCCAGGCTGTCGCCGAATACGTGAAGGAGTTGGAGCTGTCTTGAAGGGCGTGGTCCTGGCGGGAGGCTATGGCACCCGGTTCCACCCGGTGACCCGGGTGGTCAACAAGCACATGCTCGATGTCTTCGACGAGCCGATGGTGTACTACCCCATTCGCTCGCTGGCCGATGCCGGAATCACCGACATAGTCCTGGTCACCATCTCGGAGTCGCTGGAGCAGTTCCGAAACCTGCTGGGCGACGGGTCCGAACTGGGAGTGCACCTGGAGTACGCAAACCAGGAGGGCGCCGGGGGAATAGCCGAGGCTCTCCTGCAGGCCGCCCCGATGGCGTCGGGCGAGGACGTGATGGTGGTGCTGGGCGACAACATCTTTCAGGACAACCTGAGCGGTTACGTCGACAGCTTCCGTGAGCAGGGCAAGGGGGCGAAGATCCTGCTCAAGCAGGTCTCACTGGACGACGCCCTTCGGTTCGGTGTGGCGGAGGTCCGGGACGGCAGAATCATCGGCATCGAGGAGAAGCCGTCGAACCCCAAGAGCGGGCTCATCGTCACCGGCTGCTACATGTACGACGACCGGGTGTTCGACCTGATCGCTACGCTGAAGCCCTCGGCTCGCGGTGAGTTGGAGGTTACCGACCTCAACAACCTCTACGTCGAGGAGGGCACGATGAGCTACGACGTGCTGCGGGGCTGGTGGACCGACGCCGGGACCCCTGCGAGCAAGCTGAAGGCATCGATTCTCGTGGCCCTGGAGAAGGGCGTCACCTTCCACCGTTAGCCCCCGAACCTACTAGGATCAATCGCATGACGCTGAGAACAGTTGCGCTCACATTGATGTCCGTCTTTTTGGCAACCGCGGGGCAGTTGATGCTCAAAACGGGGATGGCCCGGGTGGGCTATATCGGCAGCGCCCGGCTGGGCCGGCCCCTCCAGGTGATAAGCGAAGTGGCCCGCACGTGGCAGGTGATCCTGGGACTGGTGCTGTTCGCGCTCTCTGCGGTGACCTGGCTGGTGGTGATATCACGGGTGCCGCTCAGTTTCGCCTACCCGTTTGCCGGCATCACCTACGTGCTGCTGGCATTGTTCAGCAAGTTCGTGCTGAGGGAGCACGTTCCCCATCTTCGGTGGCTGGGGGTGGCGCTTATCGTCGCCGGCATTGTCGTGGTCGGCAGGACCTCTTCTCCCGAGCCTCCCCTCGACGAGGCGATGAAGACGGTAAAACAGGCCGTCATGCCTCCCTCCTCGAGCTGACCCAGGAACTGGCTCCCGGCCCCCGGTACCGGACGGGCAGTTAGATGCGCATTCTGGTGACCGGCGCCGGCGGATTCGTCGGCCGCCATCTGGTTTCCCATCTGCTCGAGTGCGGACATGAGGTGACTGCCACCTCCCTCGATGTGCCCGAGCAGGCGAGCTCGGGGCCGGTCAGGTGGGGCGCCATGGATCTGACCGACGCCGCTGCGGTGATGCAGTTTTGTGCCGAATGCCGGCCCGAGGGGGTAATCCACTGCGCCGCCCAGGCCTCGGTGGGCGGATCCTGGGACGACCCGGTGGCCACTTATCGCAGCAACATCGAGGGCACCTGCAACCTGCTGGAAGCGGTTAAGCAAGTGAGGCCCAGGACCCTGCTGGTCGGGTCGGCTCAGCAATATGCACGCCGGGAGGACGGCCGGATGCTGACCGAGTCCAGCCCCCAGACGGCCGGTTCCCCCTACGCGCTGACAAAGATCGCCCAGGAGCAGATGGGTCTGATGTACCTGGCGCATTACGGCGTCCCGGTCCTGTTCACCCGGTCCTTCAACCACACCGGCCCTGGCCAGAGCCCCGAGTACGCGGTGGGGTCGTTTTGTTCTCAGCTCGCGCGGCTGGAGGGTGCCGGGGGGGGCGAGATGCGGGTGGGCAACCTGGACTCCCGGCGGGATTTCTCCGACGTGCGGGACGTGGTGCGGGCATACCGGTTGCTGCTCGAGGCCGGAGTCCCCGGTGAGGCGTACAACGTCTGCTCCGGCGTGGCGGTACGTATGGGGGATGTTTTGGATAAGCTGCTGGAGGCCACGGGCCTCAAGGACAGCGTCCAGGTACATCAACAGACCCTGCATGTGTCCGCCGCCTCGGATGTGCTGGCAGGCGATCCGGCGAAGGTCCGGACGGCGGTGGGGTGGGCCCCCCAGATTCCCCTGGACCGCTCGCTGGCCGAGACGCTTGACTGGTACCGGTCGAATCTGGAGGGAAAAAGATGAAGAAGGCGCTGATTACCGGAGTGACCGGGCAGGACGGGTCCTACCTTGCCGAGCTGCTGCTGGCCAAGGGGTACGAGGTGCATGGGGTGGTCCGGCGCTCTTCGTCCTTCAACAGCGGCCGGTTGGACGGTGTCTACCGGGACCCCCATGAGGCGGGCGTCCACTTCTTCAAGCACTACGCCGACCTGTCGGACTCGTCGTCGCTGATCTGCCTCATCCGTGAGATCCAGCCGGACGAGGTCTACAACCTTGCGGCGCAGAGCCACGTCAGGGTCTCGTTCGAGATCCCCGAGTACACCGGAGACGTCACCGGCCTGGGAGTGGCTCGCATCCTGGAGGCGGTGCGAACCGCCGGCGTACCGACCCGGTTCTACCAGGCGTCGTCCTCCGAGATGTTCGGCGCCAGCCCGGCGCCTCAGGACGAGACCACCCCGTTCGTTCCCCAGAGCCCCTACGGCGCAGCCAAGCTGTACGGGCATTGGATCACGGTGAACTACCGCGAAGCCCACGACCTGTTTGCCTGCAGCGGCATCCTGTTCAACCACGAGTCTCCTCGCAGAGGAGAGAACTTCGTCACCCGCAAGATCTCGCGGGCGGTGGCCCGCATCAACGCCGGGATGCAGGACAAGCTGTACATGGGGAACCTGGACGCCCTGAGGGATTGGGGGTACGCGCCCGAGTACGTCGAGGCGATGTGGATGATGCTGCAGCAGGACGAGCCCAGGGACTACGTGGTGGCCACCGGCGAAGCCCACACCCCCAGGGAGTTCTGCGAGGTCGCCTTCGCCCACCTGGGCCTGGACTGGGAGAAGCATGTGGAGATCGACCCCCGCTACTACCGTCCGACTGAGGTCAACCACCTGCTGGGCGACGCGTCCAAGGCCCGACGGGAACTCGGCTGGTCGCCCAAGACCAGGTTCACCGAACTGGTCCGGATCATGGTGGATGCCGACGTGCGGCTTCTGGATGACGAGATGAGCGGACGCCTGGTCAGGTGACCAAAGCGATTGTGACCGGCGGCGCCGGATTTATCGGCAGCCACATGGTGGACCGGCTGGTGGCCGAGGGCCGCGAGGTAAGGGTCATCGACAACCTGGTTTCGGGCGAGCAGCGGGTGCCCTTCCTGAAGGCCGCCGGAGTCGACCTGGACCTCCTGGACATTCGCGACCCCGGCTCCGCTCGGCTGATCGAAGACTTTTGTCCGGACGAGATCTACCACTTCGCCGCCCAAATGGACGTCCGCCGGTCCGTCGTCGATCCGGTCTACGACGCCGAGGTCAACGTGGTCGGGATGTTGAGGGTCCTGGGAGCAGCCCAGAAGGTCGGGGCCCGGGTGGTAACCGCCTCCTCCGGTGGGTGCATATACGGCGAAGCCGATCCCTCCCGCTTTCCGCTCGACGAGCAGACGCCGAGGAACCCGGATTCCCCCTACGGGGTCACCAAGGCAGTAATGGAGGATTATCTGCGCTTTTACCGCTCCATTCACGGGCTTGAGTACGTCAACCTCGCGCTGGGCAACGTCTTCGGCCCGCGTCAGGACCCGGCGGGCGAAGCGGGGGTAGTGGCCATCTTCAGCCTGCGTCTGCTTAAGGGGGACCCCTGCTACATCTTTGGCGACGGCACCCAGACCCGTGACTACGTCTACGTTGGGGATGTAGTTGAGGCGTTCTTCGCAGCGTCGTCCCAAGGAGAGGGAGAGACGTTCAACATCGGCACCGGGACCGAAACCAGCGTGAACGCCCTGTACTCCCGCCTAGCCAGGATCTGCGGGGTGGACGAGGCGCCGATCTACAAGCCCGCCCGGCCGGGCGAGCTGGACCGCAGTTGCCTGGCCAGTTCGAAGGCCGAACGGCTGCTGGGCTGGTCGCCCCGCCAGGATCTGGATTCGGGCCTGGCGGAGACCGTGGAGTACCTCCGGGTGTCCGGTTAGGCGGCCGAAGGTGTCACAGATCGCGCCGCCGCAACTACCCCGGCGGGCGCGAAACGGGCTCCCTTGCAGGGGAGCAGGAGCCGGTATGCCAAGCCGCCTTTGGCTCCCAAATCTGGTCAGGCGTTCTAACCGGCAGCCCGGCCGTTTGAGCGTGCCGAAGCCAGCGCTGCCACCGGAGGGCGGTTGGGGCAGATTCGCTCCGTGAAATGGGTTCTCGGGCCTCTCAGCCGGGGACTCGGAATTGCCATTGCCGCCGCCGGCACGGTCCTGGTGTCAGTTGCAGTGGCCCGGCGGTGGGACGAGATTCAGGACGGAGTCGGCTCAATGCATCCGGGGCTGCTGCTGTTGGCCGTGGCGAGTGCGGCGGCGGGCATGGTCGCCATTGCGCTAGCCTGGCGAGCGGCTCTCGCCATCTTCGGCACCGAGCTGACCCGGTCGGCGACGCTCCGGGCTTACTTTCGAGGTGAGGTTGGCAAGTACATCCCCGGGTCTGTCTGGTCCGTTGTTGGACGTGCTGAGCTGGCAACCCGCGCCGGGGCCCGGCGGAGCGATGCCTACTGCAGCGTGCTGCTCGGCCTAGCTGCCCTTTACTCGGGCGCCGCCGTCGTGTCCGTCGCCGCAGTCGCCTCCGGGGTAGTAGGTGACCCACGGATCCGGATCGGAGCGTTGCTCGGCCTGAGCCTGGGGGCGGGTCTCCTGATGAACGGAGCCGTTTGGAATGCGGTCTCGAATGGGCTGAGACATATGTCCAAGGGTGCCGTCTGGCTGCCCTCCCGCAGCCAGTTCCTTGTTCTGGTGGCGCTCTCGCTTCCGGTCTGGTTGCTGATCGGCACCGCCACCTGGATCCTGACTCGGTCGGTGTGGCCCGAGGCCCCGTTCAGCACAGTCCTTCTCGCCACTGCCGCCTCGTGGCTGGGCGGATTTCTTGCCGTCCCCGTCCCGGGCGGACTGGGCGTTCGGGAGTGGCTGTTCGTCGCTTTGCTGGCGGCGGCCCCGGTTGGAGCTGCCCCCGCCGCGGCCGTCCTGGCACGGCTCGTCTTCATGCTGGTGGACGGCAGCGGAGCCCTGCTGGCTTCGATCCCCTCTTCGGCGGGTGCGCCTAAGCGCCTTTCGGGTTAGGCGCCCGAGCCTCGGCCACAACCATGGTCCAGGGCAGCGGCTGCAGTACGTCCCTCACTTCAAGGTGTTGCTCCACCAGATTCACGAACCCGCGGCGGCTGAAGTGGTTGACGTGGCCGGGGGTGTTTCCCAGATCTGACAGATAGCGGCGCCGGAGAAGATTCCCCACACGCCAGAGCGGCTCCAGCGGTACGGACAGGACGACTCTCCCGCGGCCGACCCTCGCCATCTCGGCGAGGGCGGCTGCAGGATCCTCGACGTGCTCGAGCACCTCGATGGCCAGAACCAGATCGGCCGAATCGTCCCGGAACGGGAGCCGGCGGGCATCGGCCACCACGCCGTTCAGGCCGAGCCGGACCCAGTGTGCGGCCAGATCGGGAGCATGCAGATCGATCCCCGCGAACGTGGATTTCGGAAAGTGACTTTTCAGACGCATCGCGATCTCGCCTTCGCCCATGCCCACCTCGATGATTGACGCCGGCGCCACCCCGGCAACCGCCGCGTCGAGGCTTTTGAGGAACCTCGCCACGAGGGCTCGCTCAACCCGGTGCCGGCTGGAGTACTTGTCGTAGGTGTTTCCCGTCCGGGTGGCGGGCGGTAAGGTCAATCTTCGGTTCCCGCCAGCTGGGCATCGCCAAGCTGGGCGTCGTTGGGCTTCGACAGATCCACTACCAGGTCGGCCAGCAGGCCGACCGACAGCAGCTGGAGCGCAGCAAATAGCAGCAGCAAGGTATTGCCCGCCACGCGGACCGGATGAACCAGTACGTCAAACGCCAGCTTGGCGAAGCCGAGTAGCAACAGCGCTATCCCGGGGGGGACGAAAATCCGCAGGGGAGCGTACCGCATGACCAGGCGGATGATCTGCTGCAGGTAATTGCGGCTGTCCTTTCTCCAGTGAAACTTGGAGGTGCCCGCTCGGGATTCGTACTCGATGGGGACATGCTTGATCGACAAGCCGTTGGCGAGAAAGGTCATCGTCATGGTGGTGGTGCAGGAGAAACCCCGGGGCAGCAGGTGTAGAAGCGGTAGCGCCGCCGATCGGCGGAACGCCCTGAAACCGGAGTTCAGGTCGGGGATTTTGGACTCGGTCAGATACTCGGCGAGCTTTCTCAAGATGAACTTGGCCGGCGCGCGCGCCCATCTGATGGTGCCCTTCTCGGAAATTCTGGCCCCCACCACCTGGTCGAACCCGTCGAGCTGGTCCACCAGCCACGGAATCTTGTCGTTGGGGTAGCTCATGTCGGCGTCCGTCCAGACCACCACCCGCCCGCGGGCTGCCCTGGTGCCCATCTTGCGGACGGTACCCGAGCCCCGGTTGGAGTTGAGGCGTATGACCCGGATCCCTTCGGTGGCGTCGAGCACCTTGGTCGAACCGTCGGTGGAGCCGTCGTCCAAAGCGATGATCTCGTAGCTGAGCCCCGAGCCATCGAGACCCTCCTTTATGCGTTTGAGCTCGTCAGCAAGGTGGCCGACCTCGTCATAGACGGGCAGAACCACAGAGACATCCAGTTGGTCAGCGGGCATGGTTCTCTCCAGCGGGTCGGGTACCAGTTTGCTTGATGATAGTCAATGAACTAGCTCTGATCGACCGGGCGGATGATCGCCAGCCGGCGATGTTCGGACACCTCGAACCGGGGATCGTCCAGGAGCGCGGTGAACGCGAGGCGTGCCTCGTCCTGTTCGGCGGGGGAGGGCGGCCACTGGTAGGTAGACCTCCTCAGATGAAAGTAGGGCGCAATCACGACGTCTGTGTTTCCTGCTTCAAAGCCGGCCATCACGTCGTCGGGGCCGACGTCGAACCCGGCCATCGCCTTTATCTCGTCCGGCCAGTGGTTCGCCGCCAGGAGGGCATTCTTGTCGCCGCCCGCGTTGTAGGCTCGCAGGCCGGCAAGCGGGGCTAGATAATGCGCCAACCAGTCGTTGTGCTCACCGTCGTAGTTCAGGAAGAAGACCCGCTCACCCTCCCGGGTGTTGTCGCGCAGGACGTGGCCAACCTCTCGCGTTACCGCCTCCATGGCCGCTCGGCCGGTCCGGTGCTGGTGTACGAGAAGCGGGGCGTTGGGCGCCATCTCCACCACTGCCGCAGCTGCGAGGCACAGCACAAGCACGCGCGTGCGACCGCCCGACTTGACCAGCAGCGCCACGGACAGCCCGGCGAGTAGTACCAGCACCAGCCGGGTAATGCCGAACCAGCGGTAGCTGGCCCTCATCGAGTTCAGGCCCGGAACAAGGGTGAACAGGCTGCTCCAGGGCATCTCCGGAGCTAGACCCTGCGGCATGAGGTAGGTCTCGTAGGAGGGAACGGCCTCGGCCGGGCCGCGGTCGACTGCCACTTTGAGGGCGGGGCCGAAAGAGAGCACCAGAGCCAGCAAGCCAGCCACCGCAAGAGCTACGACCCGGCCGTCTCGGCGCCGCAGCCACAGGCAGGCGGCCGCCAGAATCAGGCAGCCGAAGCCCACGTAGTTGTAGGCGAGGTTAGTCCCGTCCCCCCAGAGACGGGCAAACGAAACGTCGTAGTCAAGCGCGGCGGCCGGCCAGATGTAGCGGGATGGTGCAACCAGGGTCACCAGGTCCAAGCCCATGGACCGAAACACCTGTATCGGTTCCCCCCCTACCAGTCCGGCCGGGACGTAGGCGGAGTAGGTGACGTAGGCGAGCAAGCTGGCGCCAACCAACATGCCCGGGCCGGCGAAACGACGAATCTGGGGTACCGAACGGCTGCGGATGACCCAGCCCAGCCACAACAAGGCGCTTACCACGCTCGAGGCGACGAATGAGTACCCGTCCATGAAGGCGGCGAGGATCTTGACCAGTGAGTACCCGACGAAGACGATACCCAGCCTTTTGTTCGACTGCTTCTCTGCTGCTTCGATGGCGTACAGATCGGCGAGCACGTACCCCGGCAGCAGTACGTAGCCCACCGAGGTCCCCAAGAACCCTCGCATCCCGACCACGGTAGGGGTGACCAGGTACAAAAACGAGGTGACCAGTGCCACCAAACTGCCGGCGCCCAGCCGCCGCATCAAAACAAACCCTGACCCCATCGCCAGTGCAAGGAAGATGGCCCAGGCAAGCATATGGGCTCCACCTGACCCTACGCCCGGCAGGTACATCAGCACGGCACCGAGAGCGATGAAGGGCCCGGCGCTGAGAAACGGGTAACCGAACGGCTCGCCGAGTGTGTTGCAGCGGGCGGTGATTGCCTGGAAGCCCATCTGCTTCAAGCACGTCATGCTTCCCTCGACCAAATACCCAATCGACGGGTCGTTGACCAGCCCCGGCAACGCCCCGTGCATCAGCAGCACCAGGCAGAAAAGGACGGCAGTGAGCGTTGCCGCCGCCGGTATCCGTCCAATTTCCATGTCGCTTGACCCGCGTTTAAAAAGCGGGTGCCACTTGTCCCGGCTCCACGTACCCAGGCCGGTGTTTTGCGCCATCTGCCTCATGTACGCCCCGATAATCTCGTTGGCCGGTCCGGCCGGAAGAATAGTTCCAAACCGGCTATCCATGACCCTCTCGATGTCGGACAAGGGCGACCATCTCCTCGAACCAGCGGTTCGGCTCCTTGGCGATGATTCCGAGAAATGGCGCCGTCGAGAAGTTGTTTCTCCCTGTCCGATAGCGGCGTAGTTGACAGGCTAATATGAACGCCGGGCCGCGTGGAAGGTTGACGAGTACGGCCGGTAGAGTTTAGTGATCACCGGACGCCGGGAGCGGGGAAAGCATGGCTGAAGAGACGGTGCATTCGGCCGCGGAGAGCCTCACCATCTCGATGCCGGTTCTTAACGAGGTGGAGACGCTGCGACCCGCGTTGGATCGGTTCGTCAAGACGGACCTGGGACTTTTGCCGGACGTCGTCGTCAATGACGACGGTTTTACCGACGGCACTACCGGAGGATGCTTCAGGCGGTGGTGGGGGGGCAGGCCGAGGCTGTACACGGGACCGACGGGGTGCAGGCGCTGTTAGTCCTGCTGAAAATCCGGCTGCTCCGTAACGGTCACCGGTCGAGGCTCGCCGCCTCCAGGGGATGATCCTGCCATTGGACAAGGCTCCGTTGATTTCGATGGTTATCCCGCTCTACAACGAGGCTGATTGCCTGCAGGAGTTGTACCGCCGGCTGGTTGAGGCTCTCGACCAGGTGGGTGAGCCTTGGGAGGCAATTCTAGTCGACGACGGGTCAACCGATGGAACCATTGAAATGGTGGAGGCGCTTGCCGCCTCGGATCCTCGAATCCGGCCCCTGATCCTGGTGCGCAACTTCGGCCACCAGATGGCGGTGACCGCCGGTTTGGACAATGTCCGCGGCGCGGCAGCAATAGTGATGGATGCGGATTTGCAGGACCCACCCGAGCTGATACCCCTGTTCGTTCAACGCTGGCGGGACGGCAGCAAGATCGTTGCCGGAGTGAGGATTCCGCGCGACGACGAGGGTCTGTTGCGCCGGGTCGGGGTGCCGGCCTTCTACCGGCTGCTCCAGCGGCTGATCGATTTTCCGATCACCCTCGACTCGGGGGATTTCCGCTTGCTGGATCGAGAGGTCGTCGAAGTGATGAGGTCGATGCGCGAACGACACCGATTCCTGCGCGGGATGTCGGCCTGGACCGGGTTTCCCCAGAGCGTGATCAACTACGACCGGCCACGCCGATTCGCCGGATCCAGTAAGTACCCGCTGAAGAGAATGATCGGGCTGGCGCTGGACGGTATTACCAGCTTTTCCTACGTTCCGCTCAAGCTGATCACCGTGCTGGGATTAATCCTGGCGGTCCTGGCCGGCATCGCCCTCCCCGTCTTGATAGCTCTCCGGCTGGCCGGGGTGTCCGGGCTGTACGGTCAGACCACCGTCGTACTGGCCGTAGTGTTCTTCGGCGGCGTGCAACTGCTGTCGATCGGGGTTCTGGGCGACTACCTCGGCCGAGTCTACGACGAAGTAAAGGGTCGTCCGCTCTATCTGATCAGCCAGAGGACAGGTGCTCCTGAATACGATAAAGCAGAATCGAGTGTCCAATCTGGGCGAACGGCTCCCGACCGTCGAGCAGGGGATCGTACGGCCCGTTGAGCTGGTTCACTATCGAGACCGAGATGGCAAGTGTGCCCCGGATCTCGCGGAGCTTCTCCGGGTCGGCAATCATCACCGGCAGGTCGTATTCCTCGACCGGCGCCTGTCCGAAGTACGCCAGCCAGACCGGGCCCGCCACCTCCTCGGTTTCAAGGTGCTCCCGTAGCCGGATCAGATCCTGACCCCAGTCCACGTTGGAGCCGGTAACGAGCCGGTAGGCATTGTCGCTGCCGCCGAACGCCTCATTCACGTAGGCGATGTGGGAGGGGAACGATAGAACGGCGGCTATCAGTGCCCAGACCGCCAGGCCGGCCGCGGCCAGAGGCCAGGCGCCGCGCCGGCTCAGCGCCATCCCGCCGGCGATGACCGACATCAGAAGCGGCAGCGGCAGGATATGCCGTATCCCCAGGTTGGTCTGAGTAGTCATCGCGAACAGAAAGAAGCTGACCGGAACCAGCAGCAGCATGGCCGGCTCCATGCGACTCCTTCGGGTGCGAACCCAGGCCCACAACCCGGCGACGAAGGCGGCCAGCATCGCCAGCGGGCTCTTCATCGCCAGCATGGCCGGATAGAACAGGGGCTTGCCGCCCAGGTAACGCTCACCGAAGAGAAGGCCTGCGCGGCCTGCTTCGTCCCACCCTATCTGCAGGCGCAAACCGTCGCGAAAGGGCGCCGGAAGCGGAAGCCGGGCGGCCACCTGCTCGGTGATGCCGGAAGGGGCCACGGTGACTCGGGGCTCATAGGTTATCTGCGGGTCGACCGCTAGGTAGACGGCCCAGGCCCCTCCAAGGCTCACCGTGCCGAACATCAGCAACGCCACGGCCACAGAACGCAGGGATTTCCGAGACCCCGACGCATTACCGCTCTCTATAGCCGAGCGCCTTGCCGCGGCCCATGCGACCAGGATCGCGGCAACGGGCGTCATCACCAGCGCGCTGAATTTCGTCCCCAGAGCCAGACCCCAAAGCAGGGACCCCGCGCCAAGGAGCATCATCGGACTGGGTGACCGGATGGAGCGCCAGATGAGCCAGACCGAGGCCAGTACCAGTCCGGCAAGCACCATGTCGGTGGTCACGAGCCTGCCGTGGGCGAGCACCGAGGGGTTCGTCGAGGCCATTGTCAGCGCGAGCAGCCCGCCCCGGTCGCCGAACAGGTCGCGTGCGAAGAGGTAGATGACGATCGTTGTCAGGAGGGTGGCCGCAATGATGGGCAGGCGGGCAAGCCAGAGTAAGTGGGACGCATTGGCTTCGCCGGTGCGCTGATACAGGTAGTCCCGTCCTCGAACGTAGGCGTCGAAATGGATCTGTTCATCGGTATGCTGAGGTTCGGCGAAGTCGTGAAACCTCAGGGGGAGGCCGGCTACCAGATGGGCAAATGGGGGGTGGTCGGCGCCCCACTGGAGGCTCCCCCGGATCTTTTCCACCGCGGCGCCGAAGTGGAACGGCTCGTCGTACGTCGGTGCATCCCCGGCGGCTGCGAGAAGCATCTGAGTCGCCATAACGGCAAGAATCACCACAACCAAGCACCGGCGAATCCCCGGGGGGACCGGCGCGGGCAGATCGCGTCGGACCTCGTACGATCTGTTTTCGGGGAACCCGTTCTCGAAATGAGGAGGCGGGGTCCGGTCAGCTTCTGAGGTCGTCGGGTCCGTCATTCCGTGGGTGAAACCACTGGAGCCAGTCTCCCCCGGATCAAACGCATTGCCAACTCCCGAGGATCGTCGGAGATTCCCGCAGCTTGGGGCGAGCCGACGACCGGGAAGCTGAACGTGAGCTGGGCCACTCCGTTGGCCAGGCATTCCCGCGGGAGACGAACGGAGTGCAGGCGGGGTTCCGGGCCTAGATTCCAGGTGGCGAGCGGCTTCTCCCCAAGCCGAACCTCGGCGGCAGGTGCGGGCCCCTCAGCAAAAGATACGAACCCTGCGGCAGTCAGCTCGACTTCGATATCAGCAGTCGGCTGGGAGCCGAAATCGAAGAGCAGCCGAGCCTCAGGGCCGTCGTTCCAGACGCCCCAGCCTTCGGGCCGCGACCAACCCGACGCCAGAAAGCGGGCGCCGCCGGCCCCGGCGGCAAAGTCCACCTCCGCGGGAAGGTCTACCCGGCACGCGCGCCGGACCATCTCGAACCGTATCGAGGGAACCTCGCCCGAAGGTTGGACAAAGGAGGGCAGCCCACGCCCGGTTCGGAGGTTGTGAATGTAGTCGCCGGCGGAAAACCCCTTCTTGAGGCGGAAGTACAAAGAACGCGGACTGACCCCCAGTGTGGCCAGAGCACGGCTGGCCAGGAGCACGGCAGCGGCCCCCCGCCGCCGCGTACGAGAGTTGAACCATTCGTTGCTCTCGTAGGCCTGGGCGGCCAGCTCACAGACAAAGGCCGGGTCGTCGAGCTGTCGCAGGACCCATTCCTGCTCAGGCGCGCCCTCCGCCAGGTAGGATCCCGGTCTTCGGGCTGAGGTGATCATGACCACGGTTATCTCCCTGACCGCCCGGATTCGAAAGCCCTGCTTCCAGACCCTGAACAAAAAATCCTGTGACGGGTCGGTGTAGCACTCCCGACCCAGGCGCCAACCTCGCAGCGTCTCAGGTACCTCGCGCCTCATCAACCAGGTGGATGCAGGGGCCACCGATTCCTCCACCCCCGCCGGCGACCAGCCGTACCCGGAGCCGGTACCGGAGATCCCTATCCCCAGGCCGTCGAATCGCAGGGGGGAGGGGGACCCCGCCGCCATATGGGCGGACGCTCCGAACACGAAGTCGGCGTCCTGGCCGAGTAGGGTCTCGCGGCAAAGGGCCAGGTGGTTGGGGAGCCAGATGTCGTCGTGATTGAGGAATGCCAGCAGTGGTGCCGTGGCCTGCGAGATCCCAAAGTTGTTGGGGCCCGCCTGCTCCCCAAAGTTTCTGGTCAGGTTGATGAACCGGATCCGCCGGTCGTTGATGCCGGCCACGACCTCGCCGGTGTCGTCGGTGCAGGCGTCGCCCACCACGATCAGCTCCCAGTCCTCGAAGGTCTGCTTCAGGGCGCTCTCGATGGCACAGGCAAGCCACCGGCTTCGGTTATAGGTGGCGGTGACGATCGAAATCGCCGGCGGGCGCTGGTCGGCCCCGGTCATTCGCTAGAGCTGATAGGGGATCAGCGGAGTGTCCAGAGGAAGCCGGATGTGGTCCGGGTCCTCGTAGTCATATGCCACGTCCACCACATTGAGGAAAAGCGAGGGCTCCGAAAAGAGGTTCCTAACGCCGTGCCAGACCCCCGGCGGAACCACGATCACGGCCGGTCGTTCACTGCCCAGCCGAAAGTCGATGGCCTTGCCGTGGGTGGGAGAGTCAAGCCTTCCGTCGTACAAGGCGACAAGAATGCGCCCATGGCCGCAGAAGAGCCGGTCGGTGGTAACTGCGTGTACGTGCCAGCCGGAGGCTGCTTTAGGCTCTAGGACCCTCTGAAAAACCTGGCCCACCGGAAGGTCGTCAAGATTCCAGTCCCCTCGCCAAATTTCCGTCAGATACCCGTTGCCCGTAAGGACGTTGGCCACCTGACGGGCTACCACCCCGTCCATTTGCGGCGGATGGGCGGGGGACCAGTCGGGCCGCACCACCTCGGGATCCTTCTCCCCTTGAATGCTCCAGTTTGATGACATCTCATTCCTCATTTTCGCCGCACGACAACCGGCCAGTGGACCATTATCTATGCCGCCGCGCCGATGTCGACGACCGGGCGATCTCCGGCCCCCATCTTGGTGTACTGTCCAACTGTGAGCGCAAAGCCGGAGGCGACGGTCACGCCGAGCGGGGAGCACCAGTATTACACTGGAAAGTACTGGAATAGCCTGGAACAGGTCATCGATGATTTGAATCTAAGGGCTACCGGGGACCGCAGCACTCCCTGGTACCGGCACCTGTGCGACGCCTTCGGTCCGTTCGACCGGGCTTTGATAATCAACTGCGGAAACGGCTGGGTCGAGCGAGACCTCATCAGGGAGGGCGTCATCAGATCCGGGGTCGGCGTGGACCTGGCTCCTGGGCTACTCGATGATGCGCGACAGGCTGCTGTTGCCCAAGGCCTCGCGCTCGATTACCTCCAGATGGACACCAATGCCGCCGAGTTCCCAGAAGGACCATTCGATCTGGTCGTCAATCATGCCGCGCTTCACCATGTGGCATATGTGGACAGAGTCGTACGTGCGCTCTGCGAACTGCTGGCGCCGCACGGTGTTCTGGCCTCGTGGGATTACGTCGGTCCGCACCGCAACCAGTACTCGGCCGTTCAGTGGGAGGCTGCCTGGACGGTCAATCAGAGTTTGCCGGCGGGCATTCGGCAGGACATGCAGTATCCGCATCTGCCTTCCATGCTTTCGGCAGATCCGACAGAGGCTATCCACTCCGAGCTCATTCTCCCAGTGATGGAGCGGTACTTTCAGGTCGAATACTTCAGGAACCTGGGCGGTGGGCTTGCCTATCTGCTGTTGACCCACAACGACGCTCTTCACAGTAAACCGGTTAATGAGGTCGCCGGTTACGTCGACATGGTGATGCAGGCCGACGCCGCGCTTACCGACGCCGACCCGGCCACCTCCCTGTTTGCGTACTGGGTTGCCCGTCCGAACCCGCATCGGGTTTCCGACCCGGGCACGCTCGAAGCCTGGGCTGCCGAGGAGGCCGATCGTGAGGCTGCAGCAGCAGAACGGGGCGGGTTGTACTACCCCCCGACTGCAATTGGCTCGTTGTCCCAGGAACTTACCGCCGCCCGGGTCGCCGTGCTACCCCCGGCGGCTAGGGCGTCCGTGATCGCGGGTACTCCGGGCAGGGAACTGGCTCGAGTCTTACTGGCGCGTCTGCAAACCAGGGTCCGGGTCCGCATCACCAGGCTTTTGTCGCGCTAGCGTCACCAGGTAATCGTTTCCTACCCTGTCCACCCGCTCGACGCCAGCGGTATTTCGGGCCGCAGTGGCCAAAGCGGCGGCCTGCTCGCCGGTGAAGCTGATTCCCTGTTCACCGGCACTCACGCGGAGCACGACGTAGCCGACGTTGTAGCTTTTCAGGAACTCCATCGAGGTTGGGTCGGGGAACCCGTTGAACGCTCGACCGGCCGCCTCCCAGTACTCGGGGACGTATCCCGAGTAGCCTCCCAGCCGGGGGTACCAGTCGTATCTGCTCCAGATCATTCTGGGTGGCTCGGTGTACAGGCACCCGAGGCCGGGACACCCCGGCCAGGGCAGCTCCACCACCAGACCTTGCGGCCGGCTTGCCAGCTCGCGGTTGACGGCGCTCGGCGGACCCGAGACATCCAGAGCCGCGGCCGGGTAAAAGGCCTGGGTTGATGCCAGGACCGCGGCTGCGGTTGCGACAACAAACCACGGCTTCACCCGCTTGCGCACATTCCGCAGGGTCACCTGCAACCCCACCAGCGCCACCACCGTAAGCGCCAGGAACGCCGGCGTGACGAACCTGCCGGTCACCCTTGCTCCATCGAACCCCGGCAGCTTCATGACTGCAAGCATCGGCAGGGGGATGGAGTGCGAGCCGATCCTCAGGTGCGGGCCTATGCCCATCACCAGCCCGGATATCGCTCCGGCCGCCAGCAGCGACCGAAGGCCGTCGGGTCGCCGCTCGGGAAGCGGGCACCGACCGTTTTGCTGTGAGCCGAGCCAGGACCAGGCGCCGACGGTAGCCAGCAGCAGCATGATCGCCGAAGGGAACAGCCAGTTTTCGAGTGACTTGCCTCCCCCGACCATCTCCGCCGTACGGGCCAGCCATCCCATGGCCGGCGTGAATGCGCCGGGGTGATAAAAGTCGGCCCAGGAAGTGGGAACCAACTCATCGCTCGATCGCGCCAAGCCGGCAACCCGGCTCATCACAAGAATCGGCCCGCCGATTGCGAGGGTAGCGCCGGCCGCTGCCGTCAGGCTCCGCCACGGCAGGTTGCGCCAGGATTTGAGGTGGACGGCCACCATCACGCCGACAAAGCCCAGGCCGGCCAGGAAGTAGTAGGGAGCAGTCATCAGGCTGCATCCCAGAGCCAAACCGAGCGCGAGCCCGTGGCGAACCCGGTTGTGATCCCAGGCCCTGAGCATAAGAAGGGCGAATACCGGTATCCACAGAGTCTGGATTGAGTCCAGGTGCCCCAGGTGTGCCAATCTTTGGCCGGTGGTCGCGTACAACAGGCCTCCCAAGCCGGCCGGGAGCCGCTCGAACCCAGCACTTCGGAGGAAGAAAAAGGTTGCCAGAAGCGTGGCCAGCGTGGTCCCAACCATGAGCAGGTTGAAGGATGCGATGGGGTTTCCGGTCAGAAGTTTCGCCAGGGCGTAGGCCGGCACCAGCGGGATCAGCGAGGGCCCCCAGAAAAGCGTGAAGCGTTCGGGAGCAAAGATGGTTGTATCGAAGTAGGAGCGAATTTCCTGGGTGCTGGCGTGGATCTGCCACTCCAGCAGGTAGATATTGAGGCCCGAATCGCCCGTGTTGCCCAAGATCAGAGTGCCGAGCTCGCCCAATCTGGGGTAGGTGATAAGGAAGGAAGCGGCGACCGCACCGATCAGCAGGGCTGCCGAGATGCCGCGTCCCTCCGTCTTCCCGCCGGCCTGATCGGGCTCCGGCTCCGGTTGCCGCGGGCCTGCCGAGGGGCGGAGAGACAGGGCAACCAGACCCACAAGGGTAATCCCGAAGCCGATGGCGACGGCCCTGGAAGCCACGGCCGGCCCCCGGGAAGCAAAGGCCGCCAGCGCTGCCAGGCCGGCCGCGTAGGACAGCACCAGCGAGAGGAGGACTGTCGTTACCAGGCGAATGATCCGGGAGTCTTGCCGGTCCGGCTTCACCGGCTCGAGATTCCCTCGACCATTGCGTTCAGGGTTTTCCTGAAGGCATCGGGACCGAAGGTCTGGCCTCGTTCCTCGGCCGCCAACGAGTAACGCCGGAGCACCCCCTCGTCGTGGATGACCTCCCAGGTAATTTCAATCAGCTCGCTTAGCTTGGTGAAGTGGCGGCCATGGACACGGTCGACGAGGGTTTCAAGCTGGCCCCCTTTGCCGATCACGATCGGTACCGCCCCGGCCGACATTGCCTCAATCGTTGTGATCCCAAAGTGTTCCGCTCGCTCGGGAAATAGCTTCTCGTCCTCCTCGAGGCCGGTGGCGTGCCAGAAGATCGAGGCTCGAGAATAGAGGTCTTTGAGGGTGGCGCCGGAGGCGTTGGGGTGGATCTGTACCGGAAGGCCCTCGGCAAGCGTCCCCACCCGCTCCAGATAGGCCGCATGCTCCCGCTCGCACCCGCCCGCCAGGTGATAGGTCCACCCCTGCAGACCCCGGTCTACCAGGGCGCGGAATGCGGTCACCATCTCCGCCTGCTTTTTGCAGTGACCCCCGGCGTGATCGAAGAATCTTCCAACCGAGAGGATGATCGGTTCCTTGTCTGCTCTTGTCTGCAGCGTGACCGGCGGAGTAAGAATCTGGCTGGGCTTTTCCCAAAGCCGGGTTACCCAATCCTTGGTGTACTGGGAGATCGCGGCGATCTCATCGTACGAGTCCAGAAAATGCATTTGCGGCGTACTGGTGTAGCTGCGGCGGGAGTATGTGAGACCGTTCGCCGGTCTGCCGCTCTGGTCGGCCACCAGCGCCACCCCGAGCCGGCGGGGATCATCCGAGCCGAGGATCTCGCCGGGGCTGAATGTGCTGCAGTTGAACTGGATCAGGGCGGGATGGGGACCACCGCCTCGAAGCGGCAGTGTAACCCTGAGCTCCCCGTGGCCGGGTGCGATCGTCACCGTCCTCACCACCCTGCCGTCAATTGAGATGTCCAGCTCGGTAGGCCCTGCTTGTCGCGGCATGAGTCGCAGAAAGACGAGTTGTATTGCGGTCTCGGCACCTTTCGGCGTCCAGATTCTCAGGTTCGGCTGCTCGGTCGACCAGCGGTAGACATGCTTTGCCCGCTCATGGCCGAACCACCCGTCGCCCCATTCCATATGCGCATGAGAAGGGGACCTCTTGCCGGGCAGCAGGCGCTCCGCCAGGGCGGCCACTCCGGTCCTGATCGGGGGGTGAGGTATCGGAAAATAGCAAATATAGAGCCCGTGGGTAGACCGGCACATGGCGTCGCTGCCGTAGGTGGCGTTTATCAACAGGTCATACCGGGAGGTCTCGTAACCGAAGGCGACGTCGTCGCCCTCCGGGATTATGCGGACGCCCACCCCGGAAAGATCGAGATCAAGGCGCTCCTTTAGCAGCAAGCGATCCAGCGGCTCGTGGGTGAGCAGATCCACGTCGTGATCATCGGCGAGGCAGTGCGCGACAAACCCGCTGTATTTTTCGCCCCCCCCGAGCGTGCGCCAGTAGCGGTTGTAGACGGCGACCTTCACGACAGCGTGACTCGACCTTTCGTGCGCGCGACCCGGTTGCTCAGGCCGCTGCGAGCCCGCTTCACAACGGCCCCCGGCGTATTGACCAGGTAGGACGCGAGTGCCTTTAGGAGTTGACCGGTCGATGGGGAAAGCCGCTTGGCTCTCAGGTCAACCCGCAGGTGCGCCAGCACGTCGGAACCGAAGGCCCTCGCCTCCTTAACCGCCACTCGCAGCGAGCCGTTCTTGAGCAGGATCAGAAGGCGGTTTCGCCGGACGAAGAAGTTGAAGGTGTCGGAGTGTTCGACAGAGGTCGATGCGTGTAGATGCCTTACCACCGAGTCCGGAACGTAGACGTAGGACCAGCCCCGCCGCTGTCCCCGCCAGGAAAGATCGAAGTCTTCGTAGTACAAGAACAGGCTTTCATCGAAAAGCCCCACGTCCGCCAGATAGCTGGGCGACAAAAGCACACTGCAGCCGCACCAGGCGAAGACGTTCTGGGTCTCGTCGAACTGCCCGCGGTCCGGCTGAAAGATTCCTCGGTCGGCGGCGTGCCGCAGATCTATCAGGTCCGAGCCGCAGTTGTTGATCAGTTCGAAGGGGTTATCCCGCAGGGGCAGCGTGAGCCATCTCGGCCCGCTGTGCGTAGTGAACTCGAACTGCTCCTCGCCCACGTGGAACACCACAGGCTTCGGTTTCTCGGCCGACACCCGGATCCTGCACGCCGCCCCCCTCTCCTTGCTGGAGAGAGGCACCCGCATCGTGGCACTGCCGTCGGTCCAGCGGAATCGTGGCTCGTTGGCACCCCCCGATTCTTCCCCGAAGAAGCCTGAGGGGAAATGACATTTCGCAAATCTGTTCTCGCCGTCAATCGTCAAGCCGCTGATTCGGACTCCGAGGCTGCGGCTGTCGCTTCCCACCGGGCGATACTGGGGTGACTCGATCCTGAGGTCGACGTAGGTAGTGGCGAACAAGATTTTGGGGCAAGCGGCGCCGGCGCCGGGGTTTGCTTCGAGCGCCTCGACCAGCGGCTCCAGCCAGCCGGGTTCGACGAAGGCGTCGTTGTTGAGGAGCGCGACGTAGTCCACGTCTCCGAGTGTCTTTATGGCGAGGTTGCAGCCGCCGGCAAAGCCCCGATTCACCGGAGACTCCACCAGCCGGACGTCCGGGTGGGTCCGGCGGATCAGATCGATGCTGTCATCGGCAGACGCATTGTCCACGACCACGATTTCCAACCGATCCTTTGGCCACTCGACCCGGCTAAGGTGATCCAAGCACTCGATGGTTATGGAAGGTCCGTTGTAGTTCAGGATCCCGACGCCGACCCGCGGTCTCATGTGGGACTCCGTGCGACCAGGAATATCTCGTTGGGTCCGTAGAGGTGATTGAGCATCCGGGTGATCGTATCCACGGCCACCTGGGCCTGATGGCGGGTCTGTTTGATGTTTTCGTCCAAGACCTTCATCTGTTCGAACAAAGTGTGGTTGACATCGTAGATTCGCTGAAGGAGGGCATAAATGCTTTGCTTGGTAGCCCCCTCATCCCCGTCCAGTTGATCGTCTGACCAGGGTGGGAGGATGGGGGCCTGGAGCGTGCCCCAAGGAAGATTCATCTCCGGAACCCTGATCTGCGGGGGAGCGCCCGGCTCATCGGTGACGTTGAACCCGGACGTCACCGGTTCCAGACCCGCTTGTTTGGCGAGGAACTCCATCAGCGGGATTGTGTACGGCCGGACGTGGGTCGGGTCGTTCCAAAAGTCGGAGAGGATTACCGACAGGCAACGGGGGTTGGGAGTGACCACGATAAGGACACCGCCGGGCTTGAGACATTTGCCCGCCCCCGTGAACATCCGCAGGGCCTGCTCGACCGACAGATGTTCCACAAGGTGGGCTGCGAACAACGCATCGGGTGTCGCCGTGGTGGTCTCCAGGAACTCGAGCGCATCCGCCTGGATGGCTTCCAGACCCTGCCGCCGGGTCTCTGCGATCATGCCCGGGTCAAGGTCGACTCCCAGGGTCTCTATTCCCATTTCCGCAGCGAGTTGCAGGAACTCTCCTCTGCCGCAACCCAACTCGATGATGAGTTTAGCTTCGCTGACGAATTGCAGGTAGAAGCTTCTGACCCTGCGGATGTGATCCGAATCGAAAGCCTGGTGTTCGTAATACTCGCTCTCAATCGATTGCTCTTTGCGATTCAAGGTCTTAAGCCTCCCGCTGGAGTCCCGGCTCCATGGCCCCCGCGGATCTCCTGCCCCGTCACTCCCGCCCAGTCGGCTCGACGAACCGCTCACCTGAGAAAGCGGGAGAACTGCTACATCCCGCGGCAAACATAGACGCCTGCCGCTACGGTACAACCATTGCTGTTTCTGGTGGGAAGCGCGCTCACTTGAAGTTCGAATCGTGGCGCGCACTTTAGCGTCATGGTGCCGTCTGCGTGGACGCCCGATGATGCTGGAGCGCCAAGGCTTGAATGCTCGGTTGGAGTCCGGGTACCGCACTCGAGAAGGGTCTTGCCGCAACCGTGGAGATTCTGAGGACCCAGCTAAGACCTGTCGAATGAGCAGCGGGGACGATGTTATCCGTCCCCGCTCACCTGTCTATGTGAAGCTTCCTATTTGCCTACCGCTTTGAGAACCTTGTCCACGCCGGCGCCGTAACGCATAGCTCCCGTAGCTACCTGACTCACGACGTCCTTGGTCTCCGCCAGCATCTCGGTAACACCGTCGAGATGCCCGGTGAGAATGACGCCGTCGACAAGGATCTGGTCGATATGACCTTTGATCTCCTGGATCGGCGTCAGAATCCGACTCAGCAGATAGATCTCTGCCGGAATGGCGATAAGAACAAGAAGTGCAATAAGCCAAAGGACGGTGTTGCCCATGGTCGCCTCCTTTGTCCCCGAGAGCCAACAATCTTGCTACTAAGAAACTATCCG